>FWPU01003959.1_pt1 | contig 18933 bp, 13 predicted proteins | sample 2228361 | NCBI WGS metagenome assembly FWPU01 (sample SAMEA103939777, study PRJEB20133) | metagenome
CACCCACGCCCCGCGGGCCATGATGATGCAGGAGTCCGGAGTCTACGACGCACGGCCCAAACGGGCCGCCCTTTCCGTTGGAGACCCGTGCCTCAACCCGGGCGCGGCCATGATCGGCGGCCTGGTGGACATCATGGGCATGTTTCTGCAGGCCGGCTGGGTCGACGTGGGATTTCTCTCCGGAAGCCAGGTGGACAAGTACGGCAACATCAACACCACGGTCATCGGGGATTACCACAATCCCAGAAGCCGCCTGCCCGGAAGCGGAGGGGCCAACCCCATCGGGTCTCTTGCCAAGCGGGTCATCATCATCGCCCTGCACGATTCGCGGCGCCTGGCCGAACGGGTCGATTTCATCACCACGCCCGGCTACATCGACGGCCCCGGGGCCCGGGAACGCTGGGGGCTGCCTGCCGGCACAGGCCCCTCAGCGATCATCACAAACAAGGCCATCCTCAGGTTCGACCCCGAGAGCAAGGAGGCCTACCTCGCCTCCTATCATCCGGGCAGCTCGGTCGAGGAAGTGCTCAGGCTCACGCCCTGGAAGCTGCGGGTGGCCGACGACGTTCACGAAACCGAGCCGCCCCGGAAGGAAGAGCTTCGCGTTCTCCGGGAAATCCTGGATCCGGCCCGGGTGATCCGGATCTACGAGCAGCGCGGGTACGTCTGAAAGGAAGGGAGGCAGGATGGACGAAACGCGGACCCTGGCCGCATTCTGTGCGGACCTCGCCTACGAGAACCTTCCATCCGCAGTCGTGGAAAAGGCAAAGCTCTGCGTCCTGGATTTTCTCGCCAACGTGTACGGATCCCTCGAGCTCGAAGCCTTTTCCGCGCTCGTGCCCTTGTTCCGGGAGTGCCGGGGGCCCGAGACCGCGACGGCGATCGGATGCGGATTCAGGACCGGCGTGCGAGACGCCGCGTTCCTGAACGGCACGGCTGCGGAGTCGATCGAGGCCCAGGACGGCCTCCGGTTCGGCGGCAACCATCCCGGAGCCGCCGTGATCCCGGCCGCCCTGGCCGTCGCGGAGGAGGCGGCCGCAGGGGGCCGCGCCTTCCTGCAGGCCGTGGTGGCCGGCTACGAGGCGGCCAACCGGATCGCGGCGGCCGTGCACCCGCGGCACACCCTGTCGGGCTTCCTGCCCACCGGCACCTGCGGAACGTTCGGGGCCGCCTGCGCGGCTGCGCGCCTCATGGGCCTGGATGGGCCCGGCATGCTCGGCGCCTTCGGCAACGCGGGCTATCTGGCCCCTCTTTCCATGGCCGAGCAGCTCATGGGCGGCCGCACGGTCAAGATCGTCCAGGGCGGGCAGGCCGCCTCGTGCGGCGTCCTGGCCGCCTCCCTGTCCCGGTCCGGAATCCGGGGCTCCCCGGACGTCCTGGAAGGATCGGCGCTCAAAGGCGGATTCCTTCAGATCACCACGGGCGGCCAGGCTGCGCCGGAACGGCTTACGGAACGGCTCGGCGAGCACTACACCCTGCTTGACGTGTACCTGAAGCCTTACACCTCTTGCCGCCATACCCACGGAGCCGCCCAGGCCGTGCTCGAGCTTGTGCAGGCTGACGGCCTGGGGCCCGAGGACATCGAGGGGATCGATGTCTACACGTACGGGATCGGCGCCCTGGCCGTCGGGAAAAGCATTTCGAGGGAAGACACCTTTGTTTCGGCCCAGTTCTCTATCCCCTACGTCGTGGCCTGCTGCGTCCTGGACCGGGAGATGGGCCCCGGCCAGCTGCGGCGAGGCCGGCTCCGCGATCCTTCCCTCCTGGCTTTCTGCGCGAAGGTCTCGGTCCGGTACGACGAGGAGCTCAACAAGCTCTACCCGGACAAGACCGCCACCCGGGTGGAAATCCGCCTGAAAGGCGGAGGCGCGAAGATCCGCCAGGTGGACACGCCTCGGGGAGACCCGAGGGACCCCATGACGGCCGAGGAGGTGACAGGCAAAATGAGGCGGTTCGCCCAGGGCCGGAATCCGGAAAAACTCGAAGAAGCCATCCGCCTCGTCTTCAGGCTGGAGGAGATCAGCAACCTTCGGGACCTCACGGTTCTGCTGTAGGACTTTGCCACACCGATGCCCCGAGCGGAGGAGAGGAGGGTGCCATGGATTTCGCCTTCACGGAAGAGCAGAAGATGCTGGTCGAAACGCTGCGCACCATGGGGGAGCGCGAAAATTTCCGGGATCTCGCCAAGCAGATCGACGCCACGGGCGAGTTTCCTGTTCATCTCATTCCCAAGTTCGCGCAAATGGGCCTCCTCGGCATGGCCCTTTCTCCCGAGCATGGAGGGGGCGGCCAGCCCGCCATCAACGCGATCCTGGCGATCGAGGAGCTGGCGAAGTTCAGCCCGGTCATCGCCTCCCCGGTCTTCGAATCCAACGTGGGGCCGGTGCGGGTGATCGATCTGTTCGGGACCGAAAGACAGAAGCAGGCGGTTCTTCCCGGGGTGTGCAGGGGAGAGTACAGCGTGTCGGTGTGCATGACCGAGCCCGAGGCAGGTTCGGACCTCACCTCGCTCAAGACGCGGGCCGTGGACGCCGGGGACCACTACATCCTGAACGGGCGGAAGCTCTTTATCTCGGGCGGCGGGCACGCGACCCACTATCTGGTCTACACCCGCTTCGGCGACACGCCGGGATACAAGGGGATCGGCGGGCTTCTGGTCGAAAAAGGCATGCCGGGCTTCAGCTTCGGCAAGCAGGAGCAGTTCATGGGCCTCAGGGCCATGCCCTCCTGCGAACTCATTTTCGAGGACGTGCGGGTGCCGAAGGAAAACGTGGTGGTGCAGGCTGGGGATTTCGGCAACCTCATGCTCACCTTCGACATCGAACGGTGCGGCAACGCGGCCATGTGCCTGGGCGTGGCCGGAGGAGCCCTGGAAGAAGCGCGGCGGTACGCTCAGGTCCGCAACGCCTTCGGAAGGCCCATCTGCGAGTTTCAGGGCGTGCAGTTCCCGATCGTGGACATGGCCATGAAGCTCGACGCGGCGCGGCTGCTCGTGTACCGGGCCGCCCTGGGCGCCGGCAGAGGGTATCCGTCGATCTACGAATCCGCCATGGCCAAGTGCTTCGCCAACGAAATGGTCACGGAAGTGACGGACGCCGCCCTTCAGATCCTCGGGGGGTACGGGTACAGCCGCGAGTTTCCCCTGGAGAGAATGGCCCGGGACGCCCGGGCCTGGTGGGTGGCGGGCGGGACCGTCAACATGCTCAGGATCACCATGGCGAGCATCCTTTTCGGCAGGCGATTCGACCAGCGCAAGGGCAAGTGATGGGGGCTGTCGCCGGAGGCTGCAGGCCTTCGGCCCGGTTGACTTCCGCCCCACGATGGTTAAACATAAAAACCAAACAAGCGAAAACCATGGGGCCCGGGGGTTCCGGAGAGATGCTTTTCGGCCCGGAACAAATCGCTTGCACACGCAGCGCGTTCCAGTCCGCGGAAAGACTCACGGGGAGGCATTTCGGGTTCAGCCTCGACGACTGGCTGCGCCACCCTTACGATGTGCGGACCCTCGCACTGCTGCGGGAACACGAGGTCAACAGCAGCGTATTCGCCCAGCTCTGCCGGTACGGAGCCGGCCATCCCGAGGCGGGGCCCAGGCTGAAGGGCGGCGACTTCTACCGGGTCTGCATTCAGGACAATCGGGTGCTCGACGCCGTACACAGGAGCGGCTCCTTCATCCGGCTCGTGCCTCTCATGCTTTACATCGCCGTCCACGAGCTGGTCCATATCGTGCGGTTCTGTCGCGGGGAGAGCGACTTCGACATGCCGCCCCCGGAGCGCACCTGCGAAGAAAAAAGGGTGCACGAAATCACCCGCCAGGTCTTGCGGCCTGTCGCGAATCCAGAGCTCGATCTGGTGCTCCAGTGCTTCAGCGACGATTACTTGATTGAAGGAATCTACAACTAGGCAGCAGCATCAGCGGAGGTTCTTCCATGCCCATCTACGAGTACCGGTGCCAGAACTGCGGCAAGGAGTTCGAGCTTTTCCGGGCCGCCTCGGCCTCGGACGATCCGGCCTGCAAATTCTGCGGCGGAACGACCAGGAAACTCATCTCGAGGTCGAGCTTCCATCTCAAGGGCTCCGGCTGGTATGTGACCGACTACGCCAGGAAGGGGACCTCGGCGAGCGAAAAGAGTTCGGAGTCTTCTTCGAGCTCCGAGAGCAAAGACAAGCCCTCGACCAAGAGCGACTCCTCGAGCACCAAGGACTGAGGGTCTTCTTCCGGACGCGCAGCGTCGGTCCGTGACTCCCACCCAAACCCAGGCCCCGAGGGCCTTGCCGACGGGCGGGCAAGGACAGGACGGGAGTGAACACCGCTCAGGCCGCAACCGTGCGAGAACAGCCCCGACTGCCTGAGCGGCTCCCTTGTGAGCGCACCCCTTCGGCAAGGTTGACGGCCCCTTCAGTCTTCTCTAAACTCCGCTCTCTCTCCCGGCAGGAGCAGGCTCTCCGCGCACAGGGGTTTTTCCTGGCACCGCGGGCATCTTGCCCGCCCTTCTCGAGGCTCCCCACACGCGGGCGGGGCTTTTCCGTTGCGCCAGAAGCGCCCGGGCCGGCCCAGTCCGGGCGTCACGGAGGCATCTCATGGGGTTCAGCTTTGACCAGATCGACGCCATCGTAAACGCCCGCTCCATAGCGATCGTGGGGGCATCCGGCAAGCCAGGGAAATTCGGCCACGCCCTCGTGGCCGCCCAGCTCGCCATGGAGTTCGAGGGGCCCCTGTACCTCGTGAACCCGGGGGACACGGAAATCCTGGGCCGCAAGGTTTACCCCAGCCTCGAATCGCTGCCCGAGGTGCCGGACCTCGTGTACTTGACGATCCCCGCTCATCTTTCCCTCGACGTGCTCAGGGATTGCGGCCGTCTGGGCGTGCGGGCCGTGGTCGTCATCGCGGCCGGGTTCCGGGAGGCCGGACCGGAAGGCGAATCGCTGGAACGGGAGGCCCTGGATCTGGCGCGTCGGGACGGCTTCCGCATCATCGGGCCGAACTGCTTCGGGATCTACAATCCCCGCAACCGGCTTACGCTCCTGCCGGGATACGACCTGTCCCGGACCCCGGGCGATACGGCCTTCCTGTCCCAGAGCGGAGGCTTTTCGCTCCACCTTGCCCGGATGGGAAAGAGCCTGGGCATCCCGTTCCGGGCTGTCGTGAGTTACGGCAACGGAACGGATCTCGACGAGTGCGATCTCCTGCGATATTTCGCGCGGGATCCGGGCACCCGGTATATCGCCGCCTACCTTGAAGGAACCCGCAGGGGCAGGGAGTTCCTGGACGCCCTCGGGGAGGCATGCGCGCAGAAACCCGTGCTTGTCTGGAAAGTCGGCAAGGGAGAGGCGTCCCGCCGTGCGGTCGCCTCGCACACGGGCTCCCTGGCAGGCTCGGCAGAGGTCTGGCGCTCCGCTCTGGCCCAGGCCGGCGCCATTTCCGTATCGGGGATCGACGAAATCCTGGACGTGCTCCTGGCCCTGAGGCACGTGGGCCGCGAATGGGGCCGGCGCATCCTTGTGGCCGGCGGTGGAGGAGGGCTCGGAACGTACGGGGCGGATCTCGCCGAATCCGAGGGGCTCTCGGTGCCTCCCCTGGAGGCCGGCGCCTGCGCGCGGCTTCGCGAGATCCTGGTCAGGGCCGGCGCGGTCGTGGGCAATCCTCTGGACCTGGGGACGCCCATGATTCCTCTCCCCTTGTTCGCTGCGGCCATGAAGGAAGCCGCCGCAAACCCTTCGACCGACCTTCTTGTCCTGGATCTGGCCGTGAATTTCGCACGGGACCTGGTGGGAGACCAGGGCATGCTCGAAGCGGCTGACGTGCTTGCCAGGGCCGGAAAGGAAACCGGGAAACCCGTTGTCGCGGTCCTCTATTCAAGGGCATGTGACGCCGGGGACATGGGGGTCGAGGATCTTCTGCGCCGCACCCGCGCGCGGCTGCTCGAGCAAGGAGTTGCGGTGTTCCCGTCCATGGCCAGGGCGGTCCGGGCCCTATCCCTCGCCGGCGGTCCGGCCTTTCACAGGAGAAACTGAGCGGGCTGAATGCCGACAGACGAGGGATGGCAGCAGCCGGTGATGCGCCTGAGGAAGGCACCGGAAGCCGGATCCCTCTCGGCCAGGTCCACCACCTGGCCCCGGAGCAGCACGCCCTCGCCGTTGTCCACCAGAAGGACGACCTTGGGCAGGGCGGACAGGCGCCTGGCCGAAGATTCGGCCACGAGACCGATCTCGCCGGTGTCCAGCCGGACGAGCGTGCCGATCGGATAGCGGCCCATCATGGCAGCAAACACCTTGACCAGGACCGGATCGAACGCCTTTCCCGCCCCTTCCAGAAGCTTCTTGAGGGCGCCGTGCGGGCTGTACGCGACAGGCCGGTACGGCCTGGGCGAGGTCAGCGCGTCGTAGAAATCCGTGATCTGAAGAATCCTGCCGAACAGACTCACTTTCTGAATGGAGGCCACCCTGGGATACCCGCACAGGTCCCATCGGAGGTGATGTTCCAGGGGGGCCAGAAGGATCTTGGATTTCAGGACATGGGAAGCCCTCAGCCTGAGCACCTGCTTCAGGCTCGAGACCGGGTGCCTGCGGACGGTCTCCCATTCCTCGTCCGTGAGGCCCGAGGGCTTTTGCAGGATTTCGGTCGAGATCTCCACCTTCCCCAGGTCGTGGAAAAGGCCGCAGATGCCAAGGTGGATCAGAGAGGCCGGCGACAGCCCGATCCGTTTGCCCAGGCAAAGGGACAGAATCGCCACATTGACCGAATGGGTGAACGTGTACTGGTCGTGGTCCCGGATGGTGCTCGCAGCCAATACGACAGCTTCATCCTCGAGAAGAAGATCCACAAGATTCTGCACCATGCGCCTGGACTTGCGCACCCCCGCGCCTCTGTCCATGGAGAGCTTGCGGGCGATCTCCCGGACCGACGCGTGGGCATGGGTGTATACCGCGCGGGCTCTTTCCCTGCGCCGCTCGACGTCTCCGCCGGGCAGCCGGTCCAGGGAGCGCACAAGCTCCACCCAACGAAAGTGGTCTCTCCCCATCGCCTCCTCGAGCCACCCGTAGGGATCCTCCTGCTCCCCGCAACGAAGGAGCAGGCGCAGAAAGGCGACCACCTCGCGCAGCGGAGCCAGTTCCAGCCCGGACGAGAAGACGAGCCCTTTCAGGTTCCGCCTGCTCAAGAAATCCGCCACGGACTGCAGAACCCGGACGAGCCCTTTTCGGTACCGCACCCGTTCGCCCTGGACGTACAGGTACCCTTCGGAAACCAGACAGGGAATCTCCCCTTCCGGGAGCAAATGGCGGGCTGCCTCCACAAAGCGTCTCGTCGCCTCGACAACGGCCTCCCGGTCGTCCGCGTACAGGCGCACAGCCTGCAACGCCCGAAGGAAGGCCAGAAGAAACTCCTCGATCCTCCGGGCTGCTTCCTCTTCAGCGTGGACTGCGGACTCCGTCATGGGTCCTCCTCTCGGGGTCGGCCTTGTTCGAGATCCCTGGCTTTCCGCGCCGCCCGACGGACCCCGGGGAACACGCTGCCGGCGGCCCTCTCCAGCGCCTGCCGGGCTTCCTCCAATTTGAGGAGGCTCAGAGCCTCGGCCGCCGCGACTCGCTCCCGCGATCCAAAGAGCCTGGAAACCGGACTGCCGCCCAGCAGGCGCTTTTGCAAGAACGGCACGGACCGGCCTGAGCCGCAGCGCCCGAGAGCCCGGATGCAATCGAGAAGGTGCGCCGGCTCTCCTCTCCCGGCAGGCGGGTTCTGGAGGTACTGGAGAAAGAGGTTTTCGGCCGTCTCGCATCTGCGGGACCCGAGATACTCCAGAACGGCCTTGCCCACCTCGGGATCCGCGTCCTCGACCAGAGGGAAGAAAGCCTTCGGATCCCAGACGCCGCCTTCCATCGCCGCCTTCAGGGCTCTCTGCCGGACCCGCTGGGACGGATGGCGGCGTACGATCCCCAGGAGCAACTCAAAGGCTCTCTGCCCTTTCAGGGACCCCAGAACGCCGGCCAGAATCCAGCACAGGTCCTCGCTCGCATCCTGGAGCACTTCCTCCAGGGGGCCGGGATCCCGCGCGGCCAGGGCCCGGATGGCGTCCACAAGGGTCTTGCGGCTCTGCAGGTTCGCCGCTTTCTCGGCCATCCGGCTGAGCGTCGGCAGCGCGCTGGGACTCAGGAGCGCCAGCACGCGCCGGACCGCGCCCGGGCGTTCCGGATCCGCAAGATATCCTTTCTCCTGCAAGGGCCAGAGACAATCCGGGCCGGAGACCCTGTCCAGGACATCGTCGACCGCCTCCGCGACCCAGGAGCCGCTCCCTTCCAGGGCTTCCCGGACCTGCCGGAGGCCGGAAAGGATCTTGGCGGCAAGATCAAAATGTCCCTTGCGGAACGCTTCCTCCACTTCCTGTCTGAAGAACTCCACCATCAGGCCGATGAATCCCCGGTCGTCCTCGCTCTGAAGCATCTCTTTCAGAACACCGAGCACCGCTTCCGAGGGATCCCGCGACTCCTCGTGCGCCACCATTTCGTCCAGGAGCGCCGCCTCTTCCGGCGTGAGTTCCAGAGCCTCTGGGTCGAGCCGAATCGCAAGCTCCCCGGAAGGAGGCGCGGCCGCGTCGAAGGCATCCTGCTCGCGGTCGTCTTCAGCCTCCTCCCAATCCGGCCCCCCGGCCGGCCCGGGATCGGCCTGGTCGATGCTCCAGCCGGCCGCGTCTGCGTCGACCTCCAGGTCGGAATCGACGGCCTCGTACTCGATGTGAGGGAGCCGGGCCTCCCAGAGATCGGTCACGAGGTCCCCGTCAGGCTCTTCAGGAAGATTCCCGTACTTGTGAAGGATCTCGAGAAAGGCTCGGGTTTCCCAGAGTTCGAGACCGTTCAGGAAGGTGAGTCCGCGAATCCCGTCCCGATAGAGAGCCAGAATCACATACCCCTCGTCCGGATCCTCGGAGTGGACCACCTCGGTACCGGAGAGAATCTTTCCCCTTTGCACGGTAAGGGCGATCCGCCCCTCTGCGGCGAGCGCCGACGCGAGGTTCCCGTGCAGGCGCTCCAGGGCCTGCGCGCGGACCGGATGGGTGCCGGCGTAAATGGAATAAACCTTCGCGGCCTGAACCAGAGAGGCGACCACCTGCTTGGCCGAAGCCCCCCTCGCCGCCCCTGGTTCGGCCTGCGCGACCGGAAGGGTCATGGGGGAACCGCTCCTCTACGGGTATTTTTCGGCCGGTCGGGGCGAAGTCTTTAGAAAACGGGACGAAAAACAGACGCAGAAATCCCGTGCGGCCCCTCAGGGGTGCGGCCGCAAGGAGGGGACAGAACCAGATTCCATCCGGATGATCGGACCCAGAAAGGCGGGAGCCCGGTCGGGGTCCCTGCGGGCAGGCTGGCGCTGGCTTTCTTTCAGCCCTGGCTTTTCTTGAATTCCTCGTTCGCCAGAAGCTGATCCACGGCCGTCGAGAGCGCCTCGTTGAGCATACCCTCCACGAGGTCCGTGGTGAAGCGGATATCCTCCCGGTCCAGCGAGCAGTTGAGGTTGAGAGTCCTGGTCGTGCCGGTTGCCCGGTTGTGCACGGACGCGCCGATCTGGAGATCGACTTTGTAGTTGTCCCGCACGGCCCTGGAAATCACGTCCACCCAGAGCTTCTTGATCTCGCCGCCCACCACGATATCGACCTCGGCGGCCTGGGCTGCAGCGGTCGATACCTGCGTGCCCGGGAGGTCCCGCACGACAAAGCCTCTTCTCTGGAAGGCCTCTCGGAAGCTCGCTGTGACCGTATCCGCAACCGTGCCCTGGACGACCAGATCGTTTTCCTTCTCTCCGCTGGCGTTGGCCTTTCTTCCGACCACGGATTTCCCGGCTGTCCGGCCGTCCTGGAAAGGCGTGATCCCGATGACCGGCTTCTGGACCGAGGAGACGAGACCGGAGGGCGGCTTGTATCGCATGTTGACGAGGATGGGGCCTTCGTGAGCGCAGGCAGCGAAAAAGCAAACCAGAACAAAAGACGGCAAGGCACGAGCAAAGCGTTTCATGACAGAACTCCTTTCTTGAAACCAGCCCGGCGCGGCCTGTCTCGCCCGGCGGCCGTCTTCGGCATCACAAGTTCCAGAGTGCAGAATCGTACTCGAGAAAACCCGGGATGTCAAAAACAGAGGCCCTCGGGGCCCGTTGGGCTGTCGGCTTCAGCCGGGAGCGGGGGCAGAGGACGCCGCGCAGCCCTCCGGGTGTTCCGGCCCGTGGAAGAGATCCACGGCCAAGGCGATCCGGCTCGGATGGCCCAGGGCGACCACAACATCCCCGCCCTCGAGCGCGGCATCCGCGTCCGGGTTCGAAATCATCTTCGCCCCCCTGCGGATCGCCAGGATCGAAACGCCGTGCTTATTGCGGAGCTCGAGCTGGCCCAGGGTCTTCCCGTCGGCCGGAGCCCCTCGGCAGACCCGCAGAGTGGCAATTTCCGCGTCCGGCAGATTCAGTCGAATATCGGACAGAGAGACCGCCTCCCAGGAAGGCGAACGCAGCATTTGATAGCCGTCGGCGCGCACCTCGGAAACGAGCTTTTCGATCTCCTGCCTGGGCACGAGGTACTTCCTCAGGACGAGCGTGAAGATCTCCACCGAGGTTTCGAATTCTTCGGGAACGACCTCGTCGGCCCCGAGTTCGTACAGTGGCTTGACCTCCTGAACGAACCGCGTGCGCGCGATGAGGTGCACTTTCGGGTTCAGGGCGCGCGCCAGGCGCACGATCCGGCGCGTGGCCGCAGGATCCGAAACCGCCGCCACCAGGACGCGGGCCGTCTCGATCCCCGCGTGCCGCAGCACCATTTCCTGGCCGGCGTCCCCGAACAGGATCGGCGTGCCCGCGGCCTTCTCCTGCCGCACGGTGTCTGGGTTCATCTCGATGATGACATAGGGAATTCCGGCCACCCGGGCGGCCCGGGCCAGGTTCCGCCCGTTGACCCCGAATCCGGCGATGATCAGGTGGTCCTGCTGCACGCCGGGAGGGATCGCCCTGCTTTCCGCCGTTCCGTACTTCCAGCGGCCCGGCAGGGGAAGCCTCGATAGCGCGTCGGCAGCCCGCGGCGCCAACGCGATGAGGAACGGGGTCAGACCCATGCTGAGAATGGCCGTGTCGAGCAGGATCTGGTAGCCCCGCCGGTCCATGAGCCCGTGTTCGATCCCGACTCCGGCCAGAATGAAGGAGAACTCTCCGACCTGGGCCAGGGCCAGGCCGACCATCACGGCCGTGCGCAGAGGGAATCCCAGGAGCACCACGGCCGCGGCTCCGGCCAGGACCTTGAGCGCGATGACGGCCACGACAACACCGAAAACGACCGCGGGGTGAGCCTGAAGAAACTCCAGGTCGAGAAGCATCCCGATCGAAACGAAGAAGAAGCTCACGAAGACATCCCGGAAGGGAAGAATGTTGCCCAGGGCCTGCATGCTGTAGTCGGACTCGGAGAGCACGAGACCGGCCAGAAAGGCGCCGAGAGCCAGGGAAAGGCCCATGCTCGAGGTCAGCCAGGCCACGGCGAAGCACAGGGCGATCACGGTGAGAAGAAAGATTTCGCGGCTGCGCGTGCGGGCCACCTGGAAGAGCAGAGCCGGCACCGCCCATTTGGCGCCGACCACGACGAGGACGACAACGCCCAAACCTTTCAGAAGAACCCAGAGCCCTGTCCCGGCTTTGCCTTCGGCACCGGCCAGCAGGGGCGTCACCAGCATCATGGGGACCACCACCAGGTCCTGAAAGATGAGAATCCCGAGCCCCACTCTCCCGTGCGGAGCGTCGGACTCGGCCCTTTCTTGAAAGAGTTTCAGCACGATCGCCGTGCTGCTCAGGGAAACGAGGAATCCGACGAAGACCGCCTCGTTCCAGGGCCTGCCCGCCTGCCAGGCCAAGCCTGAGGCCACGGCCAGGGCGAACAGAACCTGGAGAAAGCCTCCAAGAAGAACCGACTTGCGGATCTCGAGCAGCTCTTTCAGAGAGAATTCCAGGCCGATGGCGAACAGGAGCAAAACCACCCCCACCTCGGCCAGGGTCTTGACCTCGTGGACGGCCCTGACCAGTCCAAGCCCGTTCGGACCGGCAAGAATCCCTGTGAGAAGAAAGCCCACGATCGCAGGGACCCTGAGCCGGGCGCAGGCGAGGAGAACAAGAACCGAGAGGGCGAAAATGATCAGAATGTCGCCAAGCAGCGGGATGTGCATTTCGGCCGTGTCCAATCGTGCCGGGCGGGCGCTCCCGCTCCGGGCGTGATCGCGGAGAACGGAAAGAAGAATCCCCGGGCCATGTTCCCACGCCGCCGGATCCCTTGCAAGACGAACCCTTCCTTCGGGGCGCGTCTCCCGGTCTCCGGGGGCGGGGACTTTCTGCCGGGTTCCCGGCCCTGGTTTTACAATCCCACGGGTTTCCTTTATTCTTTTCTCGACCTGTCCTCAATTCTCATCGTTCCGAAGGCAACAGCGAGGAGGCCGCGAATGAGCACCCCGGAAAAGGAACGCAAGAAGAAAGAAGACGAATATTTTGCCAGGCTCGAGTTCGAGCGGAAGAAAAAGCTCCTCGAGGAGCGGCAGAAAAACATGCAGAGCGCCGAGAAAGAGAAGCTCAAAGAGCTTCACTGGATGCGTTGCCCCAAATGCGGCATGGAAATGGTGGAGATCGACTTCGAAGGCGTCCGCGTCGACAAGTGCTCGGCCTGTCTCGGCGTCTTTTTCGACAACGGGGAAGTGGAGCAGCTGATTCAAAAGAACAAGCCGGGCTTCCTCTCCCGCCTTTCCTCTGTTTTCAAGGATTGAGGCCCTCAGCCGGTTGAACCGGCATCCGCCGGGGGCCGGAAACACGCGCCCGGGGAGAAAGCCGGATGAAGGACACGCTGCTGGCGGTTCTGTACAGCTTACGCGTCCAGGACCTGCTGGATATTGCCGTGATCTTCTTTCTGGTCTACGGGATTCTCCTTTGGTTCAAGCAGACCGCCTCGCGCTTCGTCCTCCTCGGGATCGCGCTCCTGGGCACGGTCTATGCCCTGGCCCGGTACTTTCAGCTCTATCTGACCGCCGTGATCCTCCAGGGCTTTTTCGCCGTTCTCCTGCTCGCCCTGATCGTGATCTTCCAGGAGGAGCTGCGGAGGTTTTTCGAACGCCTGGCGACCTGGGGCCGGTTCCGGAAAGAAAAGATCGGCGCGGCCTCCCAGAAAGAAGTCGACATCCTCGTGGAAACCGCCGCGAGCCTGGCCCGCAAGAAAGTCGGCGCCCTGATCGTGATACGAGGCGAGGAGCCCCTGGAGCGCCACCTGGAGGGAGGCGTGCCGCTGGACGGCGTCCTGAGCCAGCCGTTGCTCGAAAGCATCTTCGACCCCCACTCGGCCGGACACGACGGCGCCGCAGTGGTCCACAAGGGACGGGTAGCGCGGTTCGCCTGCCGCCTGCCCCTCTCCCTGCACGCGGACCGGTTCGGGCTCCTGGGCCTTCGGCATACCGCCGGCCTGGGCCTGTCCGAGCGCTCGGACGCTCTCTGCATCGTGGTCTCGGAAGAACGGGGCACAATCTCTCTGGCCCAGGGAGGACAGATTATTGTCCTTGCCGGCCCCAGGGAACTCAAAGAGGCCCTGGAGAAGTTTTACGGCCCGAGGCCCTCTGAGAAGCCTGCAAGCGGCTTTGTCCGGGTGCTGAGAAGGAACTTCTGGGAAAAGGCTGCGGCTCTGGCCGCGGCCTGCCTCCTCTGGCTGGCCTTCGGCTATCAGAGGGGACCGGTGGGCCGGCACTTCGTGGTGCCCATCGAATACAGGAACCTGCCGGCCGAATGGATCATCGAAGAGCCCAGAGTCTCCGAAGCCGAAATTCTCCTGACAGGGCCCGAGCAGGCTTTTCTCTTGCTCGATCCGGCAAGGCTCAGGATCTCTCTGGACCTGTCCGGCGTGAGAGAGGGCAAGCAGAAGATCCCCTTGAGCCGCGACATGATCCCCCTTCCCTCGAGCCTGACCCTGGAGACCATCAAGCCCGACAGCATACAGATCGCCGCCTACAAGCTGCTTCGCATGGACGTGCCGGTCGAAGTGCGGACAAAGGGCTCCCTGCCCAAAGGACTCTCGCTCGTCCGAATCAAGGCGGATCCGCCCACCCTTTCGGTCCTGGTGCCGCCGAATCTCAAGGACAAAGGGGTGAGAATCGAGACCGAGCCCGTGGATCTCGCAGGCATCAGCCAGAACGCCGTCCTGTCCCCCAAACTTCTCCTGCCTTCCGACGTCCGACTTGCGGACCCCAAGGCGCCCGGCGTGCGCGTCATCGTGGAGGTCAGGCAGGCCGGTTAGGGAAATCTCTGCCCGTAAAGGTCCACGACCGCCTGCGTATCGCCGGGGATTTGCCAGGTCCTGCGCACCACTCTTCCCGGCGTCCGGCCCGTGAGCCGGCCGCGGTCCACCACGACCTGGCCGGCCACGATGACGTACGCGATCCCTTCAGGCGGCAGGTCCAGCATGCCGGGCGCTGCCTGGGCTCGGTCGATGACGGCCTCCGGGTCAAAGATCGTGATGTCCGCGTCGCACCCTTCCTGGATCCTGCCCTTCCTGTCCAGCCCGAGCCAGAGGGCCGGGGCGATCGTGGCCTTGAACAAAGCCTGCTCGAGAGAAAGGGCCCCCTCCTGCCGCGACCAGTGGCCGAGCAGCCTCGAGAAGCAGGCATAACTCCTCGGCTGCACCGAGAGCGCCCCGGTCCTGGGATTCCGGGAAACCCCTCCGTCGCTCCCCATGAACACAAACGGCCGCTTGAGAGCCAGCTTGGTGCTCTCGGGGTCAACAATGTTGCACCAGACGCCCACGCTGAGGGACATGGAATCCGGGCCTGCGGCCGCCCTGCCTTCTCGAAAAGCCTCGGCCAGAGCCTCGGCCTGTTCCACGGCCTCCATGCGCTCGTAGGCGGCCATGTACAACCGGCCGTCCACAAAAACGTCCTCGGCCATCCAGAACTGGGCGGGCTCCACGCCGGCAAAAGTCATGAGAAGCCTCACCGGGATCTGCCCGAACCGGGTCAGGGCGAAAAAGTCGTTCATGAACGTGTCGTACCCGATGACATCCGCAGCGACCGGCAGCCCTTCCCCGCGGATCGCATGCTCCACGCTGTCCAGTGTCCACAGGATGGAGCCGTTGTAGGCCATGTCCGTGACGTGCGAGACGATCAGCGGCGCGCCGGACTGCCGGCAAATGTCGATCGCCTCGGCGATGGAATCCCCGAACAGGATCCAGTTCGGCCCCGGCAATTCGCCCCACCACGGAAACAGCACGTTCCAGAGGTTGAAGGTCGGGTTGCGCGTGTGGATGGCCGCCATCCCGCCCCGGGTCCGGCTCTCTTGCGCCAGGGCGACCATCGCCCTGGTCGTGGTCCCGGGATCGTAGAAGGGCCCGTAGGAGATCCCGAAAGAGCCGGCGTCGAGCTCCTCCCGAAGCGCTTCGACCATGTGTTCGATCTGCGCATCGCTTTCGGGCTGCCCGTGTTCGCAGCCGGCATCGCCCCGCAGGCTGATGTTCCCCGTGAGGGCGCCATAGTGGTTGTAGAGCCCTTCCCGGTCCGCCGCCTCCAGATACTCGGCCAGACTCACGCCCATCAGGTTGTCCAGGACCACGTCCCCGAACTTGAGGCGGACGCCGGTCGCCGAAAGCCCGCAGTTGCCGCCGAGCCAGAAGGTGACGCCGTCCTGGACAAAAGCCCTGCCCGATTCCTTGACCTGGTTGCTGCCGGTCAGGTTCGTCTCGTGGGTGTGGGTGTTGATGAAGCCCGGCGCCACGACCAACCCCGCTGCATCGATGACCGTGGCCCCTGGGGCACGAGGCAGGTCAGACCCGTCGCCCGGCACCACGGCACGGATCACGCCTCCCCGAACGCCCACGGCCGCAATTTCGTCTCTTCCGGTCTCGGGATCGACCACGCGGCCGCCCGAAACGATGAGGTCGAAGGTTTCCCCCTGCGCCCGGCCGCCTCCTCCGCCTGAATCGCCGCAGCCCCAGAGGGCCCAGGCCGAGAAAACCGCGGCCAGAAAGAAAGGAACGGCCGATCGGGAAGACCTTTTCATCTCTCTTTTCCTTTGTTGTTCCTTGGTTTGCGGCCCCTGGCGCCGCGCCCGGGACCGGTCTGGCGGGCAGCCAGAACCTTTCCGAGGAGATCTTCGATCTGCTCGAACCGGAACGGCTTGAAGAGAGCCCCGCAGAGCCCGTGTTCTTTGTACCGGGCCATGAGATCCTCGGCGCCGTGCCCGCTGCACACAATCACTTTCACCCCGGGATCCACGGCCCGAAGTTCCGCCAGCGTGCCGGGTCCGTCCAGCCGGCCCGGCATGGCAAGATCCAGAAGAACCGCGTCGAACCCGGCGCCCCTTCGGAAAGCGTCCCGGTACATGTCGACCGCCCGGCTTCCGTCCTCGCAGCACTCGACCCGGCAGCCCATCTTCGCGAGACTGCGGCGCAAGGCGCCCCGGATCATCTCGTCGTCGTCGACGACCAGGATCCTCGGCGCCGGCCCGGCCGCCGTCCTGGCCTTGGGGACCGGCTCCGGCCCGGCAGGCTCTCCGTCGTCCCAGGCCGGCACGTACATCGTGAAGATGGCTCCCGCGCCCGGATCCGAGGCGGCGTGCAGGGCGCCTCCGTGGGCCTGCAGGATCGAGTGAGAGACAGCCAGACCGAGCCCGCTCCCGCCGGGCTTCGTCGTGAAATAGGGATCGAAGATCCGCGGAAGAATCTCGGCCGGTATGCCGGCCCCCTGGTCGCAAACCGATATTCTTACATACCGGCCGGCCTTGAGCCCGAGCCCGGCATCCTCGCTCGCAAGGCGGACGTTTTCCGCACGGACATGGATCCTCCCGCCCCCAGGCATGGCCTGGTCCGCATTGAGCACAAGGTTGGCCAGAACCTGCCCGATCTGCACCTCGTCGGCCAGAACAGGCCAGAGGCCGCCGGGCAGATCCACGACACACCGGGATCCTGCCCCTGCCAGGTGCTCGCGCGTGATCTCCCGGATGAGGCCTTCGAGCCGGATCTTTTTCCGGAGTGGCAGGGCCGTGCCCTTTGAGAGCGCCAGGAGCTGCCGGGCAACGCCCCGGGCTCGCGCAGCCGCCTTCTGTGCCTCTGCGAGAAAGCCCCTGAGCCGCGGCCCCGGGTTCTCCAGCTCCTGCTCCATGAAGGACAGGTTGAGATCCAGGACTCCCAGAAGATTGTTGAAGTCGTGGGCAACCCCTCCGGCCAGAAGGCCGATGGATTCCATTTTTTCGGCCTGCGCCGCAGCCTCCTGGGCTTTGCGGATCTCCGTAACGTCCCGAACGTTGCCGATGATGGCCCGGATGGCCGGGTTGTCGAGGTGGTTGCTGGTAAGACTGTCGAGCACGCGCCACGATCCGTCCCGGTGGAGGCCCCGGTATTCGACCGAGATCACTTGATCCGGAGGGCTGGCCAGGGTGCGCTCGAAAGCCTCCTGGACCTTTGGCCTGTCCTCGGGGTGAACGCCCTCTGCCCAGTGTCTGCCCACCAGTTCCTCCGGTGACAAACCCAGGCACCGCTCCGAAGCCGGGCTCACGAACTCCACTCTGCCCTCGGCGTCGCACAGCACGATCATGTCCATGGAGTTCTGGACCAGGATCCGAAATCGTTCCTCGCTGAGCCGCCTGTCCTCCTCGGCCTTCCTGCGGTCGGTCACGTCCCGGGTGATGAGCACCACGCCCTCGATCGCCGGGTCATGGAGCAGGTTGGTCGCGGTCGCTTCAAAGACGCGCCAGGAGCCGTCCCGTCGCCTGGCGCGCATCTCCGCTTGAACCGGCCGGCCGGGCTCTGCCAAGGACTGCGCGAATGCGCTCAGGACCCGATCCAGGTCTTCCGGATGGACCGATTCGAAGACGCTCCGCCCGATCATTTCCTCGGGACGGTAGCCCAGCCAGCGCTCGATGGACGGGCTCACATACCGCCGCGTGCCGTCCAGGTTCACGATCGTGATCACATCGAAAAGATTCTGGACCAGGGCCCGGAACCGTTCTTCGCTCCTCCGGAGCGCCTCCTCGGCATGCCTGCGCTCGGTCACGTCCCGGGTGTTCACCACGATGCCGGCAATCGCAGGTTCGTGCAGCAGGTTCTGGCAGGTGCATCTCAAAACCCGCCACGTGCCGTCCCGGTGCAGGGCCCTCAGATCGATTTCAGACTTCTCGCCCGGCTTTTTCACGAACTCGCGCAGAAACGCTCTCACCCGAACGACGTCGTCCGGGTGCATGATTTCAAAAGCGTTCCGGCCCACGAGCTCCTCGGGCTCGTACCCAAGCATGCTCCTGGACGCGGGGCTCACATACCGCCTCACTCCCTCGGCATCCAGGATCACGATGGCGTCCGACAGATTCTGGACCAGGGCTCGGAAGCAGGTATCCTCGACGATCTGGCCCTTTCTGGCCAGGCCGCGCGGGCACTCGGCAGAACAGACCTCGGGAGGGCACGCCCCTTTGGGCAGGGCCTTCATGTTGTTTTTCTCCTTTCGCCGATCGATCCTTCCTGGGGACGCCCTCGGATGCGGGCCAGAAACCTTCTGGCATCCCGGGCCATGGAGTCGTTGTTAAAAAGGACGAAATTCTCCTCGCCCCCTTCCAGGCGCTCCTCGAGAAAACCCAGGTCCTCCTCGGTGTAGGCATAGTGATACGCGTAGGCGGGCCTGCCGTGGAGACGATAATAGCGGACGGACGGCCCTCGCCTTTCCACCGGCTCACGAAGGAACGGGTCCACGCCGTGGACGAGATCCAAGTCCTGCACGAGGGGGCCGACGATCCGGTCGGTCCACAGTTCGCCTCTCGGCTCGAAAACCATCCGGCGGCCCTTGCGGTCGATCGTTTCGAAAAACGTCCGGATCCTGCGGAGGTTTTCGGCCGTGGGCCTGAAGCTCCGCGGCGTCTGGAAAACGATCCCCCAGGCGTCCAGCGCTCCGGCAATCTCGAGCGTCCTCTCCCAGGCCATG
>FWPU01007890.1_pt1 | contig 18933 bp, 19 predicted proteins | sample 2228361 | NCBI WGS metagenome assembly FWPU01 (sample SAMEA103939777, study PRJEB20133) | metagenome
AACTAACGACTGGTGAGGCTCCTCGCCTATTCGTTTCCCCATCCTGTGTAAATCTCATCAGGGAATTTACGAGCTACCGCTACCCGCAAGGGCCGGGGTTTTCCCCTGCTGATGTGGGCGGGGCGACGGGTGCTAAGGCTTTTACACATCCCCCATCCCGCGTTCATCCCCCCTCGACTCTTACAACTGAGGACCAAGGCACTTCCGACTCAGCCATCCCAACCGGGAGTAGCGAACCACTAACAACCGCCTTCAGCGAGATTCCTCTGAAGACTGGCGACCACGCCCTTGACGCCCTCCGCTATTTTTTCGTGAATCACTACGGATAGTGTTCCTTAAGAAGTGTTTACATCGGCTGAACAGAGTGGTAAATTCTTATAGCCACAAATGCGTGAACCATCCTATTTTGGCTTCACTGAACCTGTTATAAACGGCGTCCTTGCGGGTATCCTTTGCGGGAAAGGACTTCTTGCGGGGGCGGAGCTCAAAGTCCGCGTTGGCACTTCACTTCGCAAACCCGACATACCCATATCGCTTCAGGGCTTCCGCGTAATTCTTGAAGGAAAACTGGAAAGCAATACCGCTCAGTCCAGGCTAGAGAGCCAGTGCCTAGACCGCATCAGGGAAGGATTGTGCGACATCTCCATAGGCGTCGTCTATCACCTACCCCAGCCGTCTGGACAGGATGAAGTCTTCGCGGAGTTCACGATGACGACGCTTCAAACGATGGTTAGTCAGGCTGAATTTGATGTTGCGGTATGGGGTCCGGGCGTCCCTGACCCCACTCGGCTGAAATCTTGGACGCGCGAGAACCTTGACGGGCTTGCGGCGATTATCCGCGAATCAGTCTACGAAGCGCACCGCATAGATACTCTCAAGGACGCAGTCGAGCGAATTGAAGCAACTCTCGACGCAGGTGGCGTGCTCTTCCTGCAAGTTCTCTCTCAAGGAATAAAAGGGCTATCTGAGAAACTCGCGCCTCACCTAGAACTACCTCAGCCCAAGGGCCAGAAGGAGTGGCTACGCACACTAAAGATAGCGCTACTCGTTCTCTTGGACGCGGCAATCTTCTACAACATCATCCAGCCCAAGATTCAGAGGCCCAGGCAGAATCAACTTTCAACCATAGACGCCCTCAAACAAAAGCACGGCGGTTACATCTCCGCGTTCAAGAATGGTTTTAAGAAAGCCCTCCAGACGAACTAGGAAGCGGTCTTTGAAATTGCCCTTGACATTTTGAATCTTCTACCCGCGCAGGTGGAGCCCGCTATTGAAAAAGTTGCGGAAACCGCCTATTACATCGCTACGACCAAGGTTCTGCTCAAGCACGACTTGATGGGTCGCGTTTATCACACGCTCCTCTTTGAGAAGCTCGCTAAGCACTTGGCGACTTATTACACTGCGGTGACATCCGCTCGGCTCCTCGCCCATCTCGCGGTGGCAAGCCCCTGTGCCAATTGGTCTGAGAAAGACCTTTCCGACATTGACGAGATTCGCAAACTCCGCGTGTGCGATTTCGCCTGCGGTTCGGGAACGCTTCTGTCCGCGGTTTATGGTGAGCTTGAACGCCTTTATCTTGACCAATGCTCAAGCGCAGGCAAAGACCCCGACCTTGTGGGATTTCACACCGCGCTCCTGGACGATGTCCTAACCGGCTTTGACGTAATGCTCTATGCCGCCCACATCGCCACCCTTACCCTTGCAATGCACAATCCCGACGCAATCTTCCGCGAGGGGCAAATTTATGTTCTGCCATTCGGGGACAGGAATAAATCCACGGGTTCCATTGAGTACCTCGTCAAAGATTCGGTGCGCGCGAAAACCACCGCAACACGAACTGGCGTCACCGCGAGGAAAGCAGTTGAGGTTAAACCGCCCACAGAAGGCTATGACCTGATCATTATGAATCCCCCCTTCGCCCGGTCCTCCGGTGAAGTAAATCTTTTGTTTGGGAGTGTAACGGATGAGAAGCTTAGACAAAGCATGCTTCAGCGTCTAGCAGAAATACTATCGGACTGCCGGGCGACCGGCATCGGTCACGCGGGACTAGGCGCGGTGTTTGTTTATCTTTCCGATAAGCATGTGAAGCCAGGTGGTCGCATTGCTTTCGTGCTTCCACGAAATCTTCTATCGGGAGTCTCTTGGGAAAAGGTCAGGCGCCTTCTGATAAAGACAACTCAACTCACCGCCTGGCCCAGCGCGGGCTTTCATCTTGAACACGTAATGGTCAGCGTGGAGAGACACGGTTATAACTTCAGCGAGAATACGGATTTGAGCGAATGCATGTTCGTTGCCAGGAAGTTGCGTGAGGGTGAAGAACCGGGCAAAACGCTCTTCACGATAATTTACGGGAAACCCAGAACAGTGTTTGAAGCTCGTGACTTTGCATTGGCAATGTCAGCGCTTCTTAAGCATATCCAAAACGCGCCAATTGCGGATATCTTGACCTCGCCAATGGGACAGGCACAAAAACTGGGACCCGGTAACGGCGTCATAGGCAGGTCATATTCCGTTGAACCCGATTTGCTCAAGGACAACGTTGACAACTGGGGCAGGCTCTGCGCGTTCGCGGTGCCGGAGCTTACCCGTTATGCATACAGATTAAGGACAACGGGAGAACTTTACACGAACGGCATTAGGACAAGATTTCCGCTAAAGCCTATTGCTAAGATGTTTGAGGTTGGTCCCGACAGAAGACAGATTCAGGAGCTTTTCATCCAGGGAAAGTCCGGGCAATACGACGCTCTCTGGGGGCGAAAAGCAGAAATGAATGTTCTCCTTCAGATGCCTAACGAGAAACTTACACCAAAACCTAATGCAAGATTTAGAAGCCTCTTGAAGTACGAAAGTACGCTCTTGTTAGCTGAAAGGGTGAGATTGACAACTACCCCGCTATTCTGCGTTACTTGTGTTAATCCAGTTTTGGCGAATATGTGGTGGGAACTTAAGTCCAGGGTAAGTAATTCCACAATTGTGGCCCTTGACGCTGTTTTTGCCATTTGGCTGAACTCAACCATGGGCATTCTACTTTACTTACTTGAGCAATACGCAACGGCGGGTCCCTGGACTGGTATCAAGAAGGCCCCATTGGAGGCGCTCCCAGCGCTAGACATCTGCAAGCTAACCGATAGCCAGAAGCAAGAGCTTCTCAAGCTATACGATTATCTTAAAGACAAAGAGTGGCCCGTCCTCCCCGCGCAGTTCAAGGAAGCCGCGGAAGGTAAAGGCTGGCGCTTTGAACTTGATTCACGCCTCCTTGAAATCCTTAGTGGGCAGAAGATCACCCCCCGCGACCTCAAGCCTCTCTACGACCTCCTCGTCCAGGAGTCGGAACATTGGTAGGAATGGATCCACTAGGAGCGCGCCCCGTAGCGCATCTTTCCAAAATATGAGATACTATTACAGCTAAGTCCTGTGGAGTAGTTAATTGCGCGGAATCTTGGATGGATAAAAAGACGCGAATTGAAAGGGATACTTTAGGCCCGGTGAAGGTGCCTGCGGGCGCGCTTTTTGGCGCGCAGACGCAAAGGGCGGTTGAGAATTTCCCCATAAGCGGGCTTCGCGCGGACCCCACGTTCATTCGTGCCTACGTTGAAATAAAGCGCGCTTCCGCCATCGTTCACAAAACCCTCGGTATGCTCCCAGCCCGCCTCGCTAGAGCCATTGTCAAGTCCGCGGACGAGGTTCTTTCCGGCAAGCACTTGGACGCGTGGGTCGTTGACGTTTACCAGGCGGGCGCGGGCACGAGCTTCAATATGAACACGAACGAGGTTCTCGCCAATCTCGCCAATCTAAAACTAAAGGGTAAACTCGGTGACTATAAGCCGGTCCATCCAAACGACCATGTGAACAAGAGTCAGTCAACAAATGACACATTCCCCACCGGGATACGGGTTGCGACCCTTATACTCCTCCGGGACCGCCTTTATCCTTCACTCAGGGCGCTTGCCAGTGCACTTGAGAGGAAGGGCAAAGAGTACTGGACAATCCCGACAAGCGGTAGAACCCACCTTATGGACGCCACGCCGATACTCATAGGTCAGATCTTTTCAGGATACGCGGACGCAACGAGGTCAATAATGGCACACATCAAGTCCGCGTCAACTCCCCTTCGTAGGCTGAATATAGGCGGAACTGCGGTTGGGACCGGAATAAATACTCACCCAGAATATGCCAAGTTGATGGTGAGGGAGTTGTCAAAGCGCACGGGCTTGGAGTTGACAAGCCCGAAAAACCCTGTTGAGCTCGCCGAGAGCAGTGCGGATTTCTCGTTCTTCGCGGGAACCTTGAAGGGATGTGTTTTAGAGCTCGGCAAAATAGCGAATGACCTAAGGCTGATGGCTTCGGGTCCCACAAGTGGTCTTAACGAAATTACCCTTCCAGCAGTCCAGCCGGGGTCGTCAATTATGCCCGGTAAGGTCAATCCCGTCCTTCTTGAGATGTTCAATCAGGTTTGCTACCAGGTTGCGGGGCAGATGGAATGTGCGATTCTTGCCTGCCAGGCAGGACAATTTCAGATGAACGTGATGCTTCCGGTGGTTGCCCATGCTTTCAACCATAGCATAGCGATTCTTAGCAGAGCGACTGTGCAGATGGTTGAGGGTTGTGTCAAGGGAATAGTTGTTAACCAGGAAACCTGCAAGCGTTATTTTGAAAGTAGTCCTTCCATCGCGACCGCGCTGAGCCCGCTTATTGGTTATGAGAAGACCGGGGAGCTAGTGAGGAAGGCTGTCGACGAGAAGCGCTCCATAATGCAGGTGATCCGCGAGAGCGGTATGTTTACGGAACGTGAGATAGGTGAAATCTTCAGACCTGAAAAGCTCACTAGTCCCAGCTCGAGGCGTGCCAGAAAACCTAAGGTTAAGTGAAACGCTGGTAACTAAGGCGTCCGCTTAAACCTGTGTAAATCAGCTTTACAATATTACTCGCAAGATCTATAATGGTGTTGTTGACAATCTAGCCTTAATGAACCTTGGCCTATTCCCAAGGAGACAATGGGATGGACTTTGATGAAAGACTGCGTAAAGTGGAGATTGAACTTGCCAGAATGGGTCTGAACCACAAGCAGAGCGGGAGATTCTGGGGATTCGTCACGGGCACGATTCTGCTTGCGGCTTACACAGTGGGTGTCGGGACTCTCATTATCCTTCCGCTTCTGATTTGCCACTTTAGTCTTGGGGGAGGGAAATGCGGAAGTTAGAGGAGCGTTTCGCCCCTGCGTTGGTCACTGCCCTGACCCGCGAGGAAGTTGAAGCGGACGTGAGAGGGGAGCCTGCGCCTACGGTCTTCCCTCCATCCGAAGCCTCTCCTCCGCAAGCGGGAATCAGAAAGGGGGAATACGCTAAACCCCTTGACCTTGAACAGTGGATCGGGAGAACGTTATTTCTCGGACTTGGCACAGTCGCGCTTATTCTTTCGGCGGGTTACTTCATCACCTATACAACCAGGGAAGAGATTCTGACGCTGGGTGTCCGTGTCAGCATTGTTGCAATTTTGGGCACATTGCTACTGGTACTGGGGGATTCCCAGTTTGGCAACCTTACCGCCTTTGGCTATTCGCTGGTTGGTGGGGGATTCGGTTTACTGCTAATCTCGGTTTACGGACTTCTTATCGGACTTGAGAAGGCTCCTTATCCCCTTATCTTCGGCGTGATGCTCATAATTACCGTTGCGATGGCGTTTCTTTCAGTGAGACACTCCACTCTTCCCCTTGCGCTACTTGGGTTCTTGGGTGGGTTCCTCGCGCCCGCCTGGATTGGGATAAGCATCGCGACCGGATATTGGGCACGCTCTCAAATGGAGCTAGTGTCAAAGGCCGATTACATTATCCTATCAATCTACGTGGTTATCCTGAGCTTTGGGGCAATCGTCCTTGGACTTCGCGAGAAATGGCAGGTTCTTCCGTTCATCGGGATGTTTTTCTCCTACGTTGTGCTGGGGGGACTTTACGAGGGTGTACCGGACGCGGTCAGGCTGACCGGGATAAGCGTTGTGTTTATTGTGTTTCTCACTAGCCCGATTTATCGGTCGGTTACGTTCCCAAATGCGGTTGAGGCGGAGCACCTGCTAAACCTCATAGCAAACTGTGTCTTATTCGCCGTCTTTAAGGTGGAAAGAATCTATAGCGGTGTACCTGTGATTCAGGAAACGATTGGAATGGTGACCACGCTATTCCTCGCGTTCCTGGCTGTGACACTTCCCTGAGGAGAGGCAGAGACTGCTGATGGAGAGCCTCTGCGGGCTATCGGTAATTTTGTCCGCGCTTTCCATTGTATTTTTCCTGGAAGAAAACTTGGAAGGCGTCGAAATAATGCTACTAGGCCTTCTCTCGAGATTCCTTGGGTGAAGGCTTGTGTCTAGCTTTGCAAAATGACAGGTTTAGGGGAGGTTACAGTTGCACTGTGAAAACTGGTGGTCATAGACTTGTTCAAAAGCACTGTTGACCTGATAGAGCCAGGGTCTCTGGAGAGTAGATACTTGAATCCCACCTTCGCGATTAACCTGGCGGTGGTTGCCTGCGCGTTTTTGGCATAGGGGCTTTAAAGGAAGGCTGTGACAACCAAAGTGGATGTGAACGAGTGGAACTTCTCTTCCTGGGGACCTTTGGTTGTAAATGTTGTACTTTTAGTCGTCTTGCAAGTAAAGGCACTGGGGGAGGTGAATACAATGGGGTTGGTGTTCTTGGAGGAGTTTGATAGGTTTGTCTTTAGCACTCTGAGCTATCTTACACAGGCTGGCGTTCTGACTTATCTGGGCATCGGAATAAGCTCTTCGCTTCTGAGATACAGTGGGCTTGCGCTCTTTTGCTGGTCAGCCCTGTGGGTGTTCTTCCTGGTTATGGCTAGGGGAGATTTGCTTGGAAGGGTTGTCTGGCGTTTGATTCTGGGAGTGGGATTAATACTGGCATCCTTCTGGTATTACGGAAGAGGAAGGAAGGTGAGTATATGACAATTATTGTGTAAGTACGTCTGGTGTTTTTTGGTCTCCTTAACCTAGGCGGGCCAATACTGAATGACAGCGCTGTGGAGACACGATACAAATCTGTTGGTGAGTTCAGGAGTGTTGACAGCTCCGCTGACACTTACCCCATTGAGCCCACTACAGGCGTTTTGCGAAGTAAAGAGAGGTGCGTGGGACTTGCGGTTTTACGACGCAAAGGGTGAGGAAGTTTCTTTTAAGGTGGAAGTTTTTGACGGAAGAGAAGTCAGAAGAACCGCAAGCGGGAGAATGCTGAACAGGGGTAGAAGGTATGGTGAGTTCAGCGAGGTCACTGTGGAGTTGGATGCGCCCGCGCTGGAAGTTAGCTCGTTAAAGGTCATAACCCCGAACAAGAATTTTCGCTACCCCATCAGGGTTGAGGGGAGTCAGGACAATTTGAACTGGCTCAGGATTGCGGAAAACGTGAGCATCCTTGATTACACGGAAGAGGTTCGTGTGGAGAAAAAGGAAGTGACGTTTCCGCCGAGCAGATACAAGTACTATAGGATTCGTGTCTATGACGGGAAGGGGGAGCGGTTTGAATTTGACAAAGTGATAATGGAATCTGTCACCAAACAGAAACTCGAGCTTGTGCCCATCCCGATGAGCCTCGGGGGATGGGGTGACGACGCTTCTCAGAAATTGTCCTACGCCAAGGCGTCAACTCCCTTTGACGGGCTTCCGCTGGGCGCGTTGGAGATTGCCACTGACACTAAAGTGTTAAAGCGAAGGTTGAGTCTTGTGAAGACCTACCGAACGAAGGATTGGGCACGTGAGCCGAACCTGGTTTCCGCCGAGTTTTACAGGGCGGAAGCGGGAAATTCCGCAGGGACCAAACTTACCTCCTACTTCGCCGGCGAGCGCCTGCCAAGCGCATTCTTCATTATTATTGAGAATGGGGATAATCCGCCCCTCGCAAATGTTCAGCTAAAGTTTTACGCCTATAAGCATATTCTTTACATACCTGGCGGTTGGAAACCTCCGCTCAGGGTCTACCTAGGTTCAGATATGGAGGGACCTCCAAGTTACGAATTCGCCAAGTTCTTCACGAAGGAGAAAATGCAGTCCGCGGTTGACCTGCCCTTTCCAAGCCTATCTCCAAATCCTAATTACAAGGCTCCGCAGGTTCCACTGGCAAAGCGCGTTGCGAAGTATCCTTTGCTCCTGTATGCGTCCTACGCCCTCGTATTGCCCGTGGTCCTACTCTTGGTTTTTCGTGGGATGCACATGCTACCCTCATCTTGATTGATCTGTCTGATGACCTTGGGATGAGCTTTTCCGGGAAAAGAATGGGAAACTTTCTTGTGGCAGAATATTCCGCATCCTAACCACAAATCTGGGAGCTTCGGGTATAATCAATCGCCAAGAATAAGTTGCAACTAATATTCAATTAAGGAGTAGGCAATGAAGAAGGTCGTCTTTCTGTCCATTGTATTTATTTTCGCATTGAGCATCACCGCGTTCGGATTTAGAGGCAACCAAAATGCGAGACCGTCTCACGGGTTAGGCTTCGCCACCAGAACCGATGCAACTGGAAAATGTCCATACCTTGTCGGTGTGGGGCGTTTCGGAAAAGGTGACCTTAACGAATGCCCGGCCTTTCCAAAGGAGGACTGCGGTTCGGGCAAAGCGAAGAACGTGGTTTATGCGTCCGCTTTGAGGGCTGAGGATGATGGCTCATTCCTCGTGAAATACGCGGTTCTTGGAGAGCAAGACCAGGACCACCTGCCCGTGTGCGAGTGTCCGCACTGCGCGGATGCGGGAGAGTGCATCTGTGACGTGAACAAATGCGGGTGCGCGCATTGCCAGTCTGTCAGGGAAGGGAGATCTGCCCTTGGCGAGGAGACCGCGGATTCTTCCATCGAGAAGCCTTACGCGCCCAAGCAGGGGATCTGCCCAACCTGCGGGATGCCGTGGGATGAGGATGGCAAATGCGAAATGGACAACGTCTCAAAGAAGGAATTCGCGGAACAAGCCTTCAAGATGATTCAGGAGTACAACCTGCCCCCATCCGCCTACATATTCAAGGAAGTGTCGGGTCCCTACGAGACCGCTATACCCGAGGGCATAATGGCACTTGGAAATCTTCAACAGGGCGCCTATGGGCTGAAGTGGGAAGACGGCGTGTTCGCCGCGTTTCTAAACGATCCCACGGAGACGCCGGGTTCAAAGCTAAAGTCCGCAGTTGGTGTAAGAACCACATTGACGGAGGATAACCTTCCCCGTCTACCCGAAGGCTATAGCTTTAAGGACTACGATGCGATGAAGGCGGTCGGATTCGAAGTGAAGGGCGAATACGGAAGCCCGCAGGTAACCGCCTATTGGTGGCCCTTGGTGGATTACGTGACGTTACACCGCTACGAGTGGGCGGGACCCGCGATTGAAGTTTACTTGGACGATCCGGGCTTAGTCCCCAAGAGCGAATGTAGGACACGTCTCCTGGTTCCGGTTAAGATGGAGAGTAGCGACGCAATAGCGGATGATGGAGCGGGAATGGCGACGATGCCTTTTGATAAGAAAAAGCAGGCGTGCCCATGCTTCAAGGGTGCGGAATGTGAATGTGCGGGCGGTTGCGGATGCCCACACTGCTCCGGGATGTAACCGCTTGACGGTTATAGTGCTTTTTTAGCAGGAGGGGGGGAACGCTGTGCGGGTTAAGGTGGGTGACAGCGGATTTCCTGTCCCGGTCGGAGACGCGGTTGAGTTTCCCGAGATGTGGGTAAAGTAACTGGCTCGGTGGGGAAGTAGTGTTTAATCGCCTGCCTTCCCGCCGGGCATATTAAAAGGGTCGCGTCCGTGTCTCAAAAACAGGACCCCGGAACAAACGTGTTGAAGACAAATGGGCACGGGAAGCTTGAAAGATGGCTTAATCAAAGACGAATCTATTACGGAAGGAGGGCTTCAGGATTCTCCGTAATTTATCTCAGATTCCCGCAGGTTCCCGCGCAGTTGCGTTAAAATATATGGAGCGGAATACTTAGGAGTTGGGCGATGGAAGATTTTGTTTGGCATAACGACAGTATGCGTTGCCATTACTATGGGGAGGACGTGGCAATCTCGCGGACTTTGCGGGAGGGGAAAGACCAGAGTGAGGCGCATTCGGTGGACGTCCCAGGGCTTATTGGTTGTAAGAGGACCCTTGAGTGCGCCAAGAAAGAGGTTACCTGCGTTCGCGCCCTCATTGACCATCCGGAACGTTTTACGAGTTACGAGACGATTGAGCCTGGCGTCTTTAAAGATTACTTGTTTGAGAAGCCAGGGGAAAGTGGAGCCACTAATGTAGGCGCAACCGCCCAAAATGAGGAGAACGGCGACGAGATCCATCCCAAGTTCACGTAAGATGGGTCAGGGCTAGCTCTATAAGTAAGTGAGTCCCCTTAGGGAAGGCTTCCCTATGGTCACCCAATGGCCTGGGTGGATTAAGCAAATGCTATCCCGGGTATTCAATGGCTGTGACCGGACGGAAGAGGATTCTGATAACGAGTATCATTATCGCTCATCTTGGGGTATTACTTGTCGTTGGGATGTTCTACGTGAGAAAACCTGCGGAGACGATAGGCGGAAACCCGCGCAATCGTTTGGCTCAGGAGAAGAGCCCTTACCTGCTTCAGCATGCGGACAATCCGGTGGACTGGTACCCCTGGGGTACGGAAGCCTTTGAAAAGGCGAAGCGCGAGAATAAGCCAATTTTCCTTTCAATAGGTTATTCCACCTGTCATTGGTGTCACGTGATGGAGCACGAGAGCTTTGAGGATGAGCAAGTCGCAAGGCTGATGAATGACGCATTCGTATCAATTAAAGTTGACCGCGAGGAGCGTCCCGACATTGACGACGTCTATATGACCGTATGCCAAATGCTAACGGGAAGTGGCGGATGGCCCCTGACAATCGTTATGACACCGGACAAGAAGCCATTCTTCGCGGGAACGTACTTTCCCAAGGAGAGCAGGCTGGGAAGGGTGGGTATGATGGAGCTGATTCCGCAGATCAAGGAAATCTGGAGGACGCGGAGAGGCGACGTTGAAAGGTCCGCGGAGGAGATTACCTCCCTCCTGAGGGAGAAGGAAAAGCCGGAATTCGCCTTTGAATTAGGTGAGGAAACGCTTAAATACGCCTACAAGAAACACGCGGAGGGCTATGACACACTCCACAAGGGATTTGGGAGCGCTCCTAAATTTCCTAGCCCCCATAGCCTGATATTCTTGATTAGGCACTGGAAGCGGACAGGGGAGGAGTACGCGCTTAGGATGGCTACAGAGACCCTGGACGCGATGGCCCTTGGCGGGATTTACGACCACCTAGGAGGCGGGTTTCACAGGTATTCAACGGACGCGTCTTGGAAACTCCCTCACTTTGAGAAGATGCTTTACGACCAGGCGATGCATCTGCTGGCATACACAGAGGCCTATCAGGCGACGGGGGACGAGCATTACGCGCAAATCGCGCGGGAGATTGCTGGCTACGTCCTGCGTGACATGACACAAAACAGGGACCGCGGAACGTCCATAGAGGGCGGATTTTACTCCGCGGAGGACGCTGACAGCGAAGGAGAGGAGGGGAAGTTTTACGTCTGGGCTCTTGATGAGGTGAGGAGAATTCTTGGTGGTGAGGATGCCCAGCTTTTCGCGTCGGTTTTCAATCTAGAGGAGGGCGGTAATTTTCAGGAGGAAGCGACGGGTAGGAGAACCTCTGCCAACGTGCTTTTCTTGAAAAAGCGATTGGTGGAACTTGCGCGGGACTTTGGTATGAGCCCAGATGCTCTCGGAGCCCGCGTTGAGCAGATGAAGCGGAAACTCTTCGCTGAACGGGAAAAACGCGTTCGCCCGCACTTGGACGATAAAATCTTGACGGATTGGAACGGGCTGATGGTTGCGGGATTGGCTAGGGCTGGAGCGGTGTTTGGCGAGCCTGAACTTGTCAAGCAGGCTGAAGTTACCGGGCGGTTTATCCTTGAAAAAATGAGAGACGAGAATGGCAAGCTCCTACACAGGTATCGTGGGGGCAAGGCAGAAATCAAAGGTATGTTGGATGACTACGCGTTTTTGATATGGGGGCTAATTGAGCTTTACGAGGCAACGTTTGACACCACGTTTCTGGAATCCGCGCTTGACCTTAACGATGAACTTGTCAAGCACTTCTGGGATGATGATGAGGGCGGGTTCTACCTGACTGCGGACGATGCGGAGGTCATCCTCGCAAGAAGAAAGACCCTTCATGATGGCGCCATACCGTCAGGAAATTCGGTGGCGATGCTGAATCTCATAAGACTTGCCAGGTTTACCGGTAAAACTGAGCTTGAGGAAAAGGCTAGCCTATTAGCCAAAGCTTCCTCAGCCCTGGCGACGCGCGTGCCTACCGCATTTACGCAAATGCTAACCGCGGTTGAATTTGCGGTGGGCGAACCGATGGAAATCCTGATCGTGAGCGAAGAAAAGGGCGACGCGGTGGAAGAGATGCTGAAAACGGTTCGCCAGAGCTACATTCCAAACAAGGTAGTACTACTGAAGCTCCTTGGGATGGAGGAGGAAAAAAAGCTAGCGGAAATCGCGCCGTTCACTAGAGACTTTGGCACGGTTGATGGAAAAGCCACCGCTTACGTTTGCAAGAATTACGCCTGTCAGGCTCCCGTGACAGACGCGGATGAACTTGCGCTGGCTCTGAACGGCGGGTTTGCAGAAAAACGTTGACACACCCTGGAGGAGGCTGATCTTTTTTGGTTCGGATCGGTAGCGTGTCGGAAATTATCGTTTACGTTGAGGATATGATCACGCAGGTGGCGTTCTACCGTGATGTGCTTGGGCTCGCGGTTGTCTATCTTTGGGGGAGGACGGACTTCTCCGATGAGTCTTGGGTTGAGTTTGACACGGGTGAGTGCAGGCTTTGCCTTCATTAAGGCGGGAGAAGGTTAATGGGGGATGCGCCCAAGATTGTCTTTCCCGTGGAGGATATAGCCAGTGCGAGGGAGGAGCTCCTCACCCTTGGCGTGAAGATAGGCGAGCACAGGTCCGGGGAACCAGGGATTCAAGTCGCAGACGCGGTAGACCCTGAAGGCAACAAGTTGGGTATTGAGGGGAAGAAGAACTAGAACGCGGAAGACTCGCCTCGCGTCTAATGCTGAAGACACCGAGCATCGTTACGCGAAGATTGAAGTCTTGAACCTTGAAGAAGCCTCGGGATAAGGAGCTGGGCAACGGGTGGCTAGCCCAAGCTCAAGGGATGCGTCAAGTCATTACTTTACAGGCGCTCAGGCTTGCTTCTTGATGGATTGGACGATGCTGGAGAACTCTGAAAGGTCGGCGAGCTTCGCGGTTTCATCCTTCTTCTGCCTAAGGGTGCGGACCTGCTGAAACACGCGGGTGATTAGCGGGATGTCCAGATTCTTGCCCATCGCTTCTCGCAGAGCGGATTCCACTTCAGTGAAGCGCTTCTGCGCAAGGGCAGGGATGATTCTCTCAACGTAGTAGTTTAGCTCCGCAATCTCCTCAGAGGAGTAGCGGTTATCACCTAAGAAATTTTCCAGCGCCATAGCTCTTCTCCTCCCAAGTTTTAGCAAGACTGCTCCTTGGGTCAGTCCGTCTTAGGCGCTCTCGCGCGGAAAGAGGCGGACAAGCCATCGGCGGGTTCTTGCCTTATATTATACCACAGATCGGAAATTTGAGACATTGTCTGAAATATATGGAGATGTTCTAACTTCTGAGGCTAGATTACGGGAAGCCTATTGGCTATTATCCGCGGAAGGATACGACTGCAAGCGGATGGACCGGGGAACCGCGAGGGATTTCCAGGAAGACTTTTCTTTCTGGCAGGATCCTATGAAATTGAGAAGGAACCGTGAGTCGGCGTTAGATTCCCGGTCGCTTCACATAATTGATAAAAAGTGGGATAATGTAACCGTTTTCACAATCTATACGCTAATAAGGAGGGCTACGATGAACATCGGCATTATTGGCGGTGCTGGAAGGGTAGGAGCTTCCGCGGGTTTCCACCTGCTATGCGAGGGACTTGTTAGGAGGCTTGTCCTTGTGGACATTCTTGGGGACGCGGTGAAGGGCGAGCGCGAGGATATGCTCCAATGCACGTCCGTTACCGGACAGTGCGAGATCGTCGCTGGCTCGGACCCGTCCGCTGTTAAAGGATGTGACCTGGTGATCATCCCCGCTGGAAGCAGAAGGAAGCCCGACCAATCGCGCCTGGAGCTTATCAAGGTTAACGTGGGAATCTTGGACGCAGCGGTAGACGCGGTTAAGGAGGTGGCGCCCAACTGCATCATTCTGACGGTTGTGAATCCCGTGGACGTGCTGAACCTGCGTGCTTACAAGAAGAGCGGGTTTCCCGCAAGCAAAGTCCTTTCCCTCGGGAACGTGGTGGATACTATTCGCTTCCGCTCGTATTTGGCGGAAAGATTTGGCTGGAACCCGAGAGACGTGAACGCGTTCCTCTGCGGTGAACACGGGGATTCAATGGTGCCAATCTGGAGTCAGGCGAGTTACGCGGGCGTTCGCTTTGACGCGATTGAAGGAGTGGGCAAGGAAGCCCTTGAGGAGGTTTACCAGAAGAATAGAAAGGCGGGCGCGGAGATGATTAGGCTTAAAGGTGGTGCGGCATGGGCGGTGGCGGTCGCCATTGCGGAAGTAGTGCGCGCCATTAAGAACGATGAGAAGCGAGTCCTCCCGCTTTCTGTGGTACCAGCGGGTGCCTACGGTATAACTGAGGAGACCAGTATCTCCCTGCCCGTCATAGTGGGCAAGGATGGCGTGGAAGGATTCTTGGACGTTCATTTCAGCCCCGATGAGCTTGAAGGGCTACGGAAGAGCGCGAGGATCGTCGCGGACACTTATAGAGAAATAGGCACTGAAGGTCAATGATCTTTCTGAGAATTTGCGGAGCGGAAACGCTCCATCACCGGTTCCGGGTGTGCTACCGTTTTGATTAGCGAGTGTTTGGGATAAGCTTGCGTTTCCATTTCATTCGCTTTTCTGATATGATAATGGTGCGGTTTGCGCGAAGGGATTGGAATGCGCGGGTTTTTGACGAGTGTACAGTTTGCGGGCTTGATACTGGGTGGCTACATCTTCTACAGCATCGTTCGTCAAACCTACTGGCTTTACGGAAGCGGAACCGGCATCCTGAGCGCAAGCTACTGGGCGGTGAATTCTCCTTTCAGGGCGTGCCTATTCTACTGGCTAACCGCGGTCCTAATCTCCCTTGCGGTTTTCATAACGCTTCTCGGTGGAAAGCTCATAGAAACTAGCGAATACGGGCTTTCCGTCCGACCTTTCTTTTACAGCATTGTGGGCGCCTTCGGGATCGTGTTTGTGCTCATCTACCTGGTTGCGGTATTTGGAGGGGAGTTTCCCCCCGGTATGGATGGTATGGTCTCGTTCCTCGCAGGACTATTCGCTCCTGGCGCGGAGAGTGGGGTTACCGCCACTACCGCGATTAGAGTTGGCGCGGGCAAGGCTTCCATCTTGCTTTCATCGTTGTTCCTCTTGGCGCTTATCCTGGTGACGAGTTGCCTTGCGATTTACTTCCACAACTCCATTGAACGCTACGAGACTGAGGCTGAAGAGAGCGAGGTGAAGGAGTAGGGGCGCCCATTCCTGGGGAGGGGGACCGCAACCAAGAAACTTCTCCGAGTACCCTGGTGTAGGGTGCGAATCCTGCCCGCGTTGGTGGGTCATCCCTTGAGAGACGGGAAGCGGAGACTTACCCGAGTCCCCGGGGCCAACTAGCCCCTAGCGGACGCGTTGGCTCTAGGGTCGGGTTTGGAAACCCGCCCGCGCAGGAAGCGAGGGTCAAAGACCATCCCCTACAACGGTAAGAACACGCCTGAGACGGGCGTGATCCAGTAAAAGCTTGTGGGAGGCGTGATCCAGTAATAGCTTGTGACCGGGGTTGCCGGCTCTTTCCCCTACTTCTGCTCCAGTTTCCGAAGGGTTTCGTCGCGCTTCTTGAGAAGACTAATATTCGCCTTGTAAACCGTGTCATCGGTTAGCTCAAGAAGCGACCTCACCTTTCCACCCTCCACGCAGTAGTAGATATCCGACGGTTTGACAAGGTTGCCTAGCGCGCTCAAGTTAGGCGAATAGACGTCGCCCAGGGAAAAGGTGGAAGATACAGAGACGGGCGTTTTCCTTACGGGGTTGAGGTAAACGAGGTAGAGGCTTTCGGAGTATCGCTGGAAGTTCTCCTTGAGGGTGGGCTTTATCCGCTCAGGCGAGGTCTCACCCCTGCCTGTAAGGAAGTTGAGCCTTGCAAGCATTGACGGGAGCATAAGTTCCAGGTGCGTGCCGATCGCGGCGATGAGGAGGCTGTTCCTGCTTCCCTGATTCTCCGTAAGCTTGAGGTTGTCAACGCGAAAGTTGTACGGCTTGTCAAGGTATAGTTCCTGCCAATTGCCCGTGTCATCAAAGATGACAAGTTGCAAGGTTTCGTCAGTGGCGTAGTAGAGGAGGTCCCCCGGTGTCTTGGGGGAGACTCGTCTGGGGTCAATTCGGTTTCCAGGCTTGAAATCAATCTGCGGAGCGCCAATTTCCCCTTGCGCGCTACCAGGTGGACCCTGCTTTGGCTTGAAGAAGGTCTCCTCGGTGGCGAAGTCGTCGGGGGATGGGTTGAAGGGTATCTGGCTAATGGGGACTAGAGTGTAAGGGTTCAGGACCTCAATGATGAAGTAGGGACTCTGCCGAAGTTCCTCAAGGGAATTTGGGTATTTGGGCTTCTGTCCCGGTAGCACCGCGGATTTCTTGTAGAAGAGGTGAAATTGGTAATGGAGTGTTTCAAGCTGAGCCTGGGCGATCGCCCGGAAGGCTTCTGGAGTAACTTGCGCATAGGCGGGCGGGGAGTGCGCGGGGATGGCGAGAACGAAGACCCCCAACGATGCGGTCAGTGCGGTTAGATATTTTCTTGCGGTTCTCATAGCAATATTATACTTGGATGGTGGAAGGCTGATCTGATGTTCAAAGGCGGGTTTGGCGGGGAATTGGCTCCTAACGAGTACATTGGCTGACCAACACCCTTCCAGACGCGAACTAGTTAGCCCGTGGTACTCAAAGTGGTGGAATGCGGCACAGCGTAGGAGCACGGGCGTGACGCCCGTGATCCAAAGTGAGGAAATGTAGCCCGCCACGGGTGAGTCGCAGATCCTCCGCTAAACCTTCTTCAGCTGGGGGAAGAGGAGGACTTCGCGGATGGAGGATTCGCCCGTGAGAAGCATAACGAGCCTGTCAATGCCGATGCCGAGACCGCCGGTCGGGGGCATACCAACCTCAAGCGCCCTGAGGAAATCCTCGTCAAGCTCGCGGTAACCTTCAACCTCTAGCTTGGCTTTGGAAATAAACGTACCTAATGAACTTACCAGGAGCGTAGTTGGATTCACCGAAGTAGTTCCTAAGGAAACGCCTGTAATTCTCTGGCACTGGAGCCTCTCCGGCACCAAAGAGTGGCACTATGACCTCAAAACCCTTACCGCCTTCTAGGATGGGGACATACGCAGGATTTGTTCCATCGAATCGTTCCACAAGGATAACAGCGTTCTTGTTCAAAGGCGGAAACCAGCCTTTCTCCACCTTTTCCCCAATGAACTCCTCCAGTTCGCGTGAGCTTTGGGCGGGTACACCGTGTACGCGCATGAACTCCTTACCGAAATCCGTTAGTAACTTGAGAAGTGCTACACTCCACCGAAGTTGCGCGTAGTCAGCTCTGCTTCGCGAAAGAAACTTCAGTTCCCGTCCATTACCATCGTATAAAAATCGTCCTTCAACAACGTCTTCCTTTGTGATGTCGCCGAAGTACTGTGGCTCGCGCTGAACCAACATCCAAGTATTTCGCTTCATTCCTTCTTCAAACTGCTGGAATTCTTCGGTGGTTGGCTTGGCTAGAACTAGCGCCTCGCGCGCATAATTTGCCGAACCATCCGGGTCCGGGAAAGTAACCCAGAACCTGTACCTGCCTTTACCCTGGTTCTCCACCGCTACCTTTGTTACACGATACCAGTCTGCGTGAGTACCTTCCGAATAGGTAGGTTCATAAAAGAGATAACCACTTTGTGTAAGTTCTTCAAGCGGACTGGTAGGTATTTTCCCTTCAAGCTCGGAGTAACGTTCCAACGAGCGCTGCAGATGAAATGAGTGCAGAGCTGCCCTTCTGGAAGTTTCGATCTTATCACCGGTATTAGAATTGTGGATACCAGATGGAGTCACAGACCCACCGAGAACCGCTGTGCCCAACGAAAGCGCCAGTCCCATAACTAGCGCTACGTATACTGTCGCGTGTGACTTAAATCTAATCATAATTCACATCCTCCTAATGTTCGGTAAGCAGTCAAGATCCTTAGAAAAGCTATTCGTTGTAGCAATCAGCACGGGCACCTCATTAACACGGTGCACCAGTATGTATCACAGGTCTTGTGCGTTTGTATCCCCGTCGCACAGGCCTGAGTTAGCCACGTGAAAGTAACATACTGATCGCACTCCGCACCGTACTCTAGCCACGGCATCCAACTTCCGCTGGAATGTTCTTGAACAGTGCCGGGAGGACAGGGGTCGTTCACATCCTTGCATTCGTAGGTAAAAACGGAAACAGTGCACGTAGGCGGAGCGTATGAACTCAAACTGATAGTCGCCTCGCACCCTGAAACTGGGTCAGTGAACCTCACGGAGCCACCCGGGTGGAGGATAGTAAGAAGTTTTCTACAGCATTTCGCTGGCATCAGATTCTCCCTATCATTAACTAGGTTCATCAGTATTATACCATCATTTGTAGGAAATTACAAAACGACATACCCTGCTGTTGTTGCCCTACAATAATTGAGGGCTACACTTTCTTCAGCTGGGGGAAGAGGAGGACTTCGCGGATGGAGGATTCGCCCGTGAGAAGCATAACGAGCCTGTCAATGCCGATGCCGAGACCGCCGGTCGGGGGCATACCAACCTCAAGCGCCCTGAGGAAATCCTCGTC
>FWPU01007891.1_pt1 | contig 18932 bp, 20 predicted proteins | sample 2228361 | NCBI WGS metagenome assembly FWPU01 (sample SAMEA103939777, study PRJEB20133) | metagenome
CCTCACGCAGGTCGGCCCTGGGTGCAAGCCCTGCACTCCTTGGCTTACCCTTCTTACCCACTAAACTGAAACAGATACCCCCTTCTGGCGCAAATTGACCCCTTTTTTTCTTTTGTGATATAATGAACAAGCTCCGGAGGGGCCCGCATGGGGACGAGTAAACTGGGCACCGTACTCCGGCTGGTGGGCATTGGCTGGTTCGTGGCGCTATGTATCGGCGGGGGCGCCTTCGCCGGGCTGTGGCTGGACCGAAGCCTGGGCCTGGCCCCGCTGTTCACGCTGCTGGGCCTGTTTGTCGGCCTGGCGGTGGCCGCCGTCGGTATGTACCGCATGCTCATGGCCACTCTTGCAAGTCCTGGCAAGTCTGACGGAGACAGGAAAGGATAGTGTCTAGGCTTCTCAGAAACCCCAGAGCGCTGACCGCCCTTATTATTGTCGCTGTCCTGGCTATAGTGGGCGTTGCTGGCGGGGCGCTGGGCAGCCAGTTTGGCATGGGCTTCATCGGAGCTCCCCTGGGCCACATCCAGCTAGCCGCTGAGCCTCTCACTAACGTCCTTTTCAGCTTCGGCGAGTTCTTCGAGTTCCAGCTTACCAACACCATGGTGGCCGCCTGGACCACGGTAGCCCTGCTGTCCCTCATTGGCTTCCTGGCCAGCCGCAGGGTCAGCGATGTCCCAGGAAGGCTCCAGAACCTCGTCGAGATGGTCTTCGAGTTCTTCCTCCGACTGGCCGAGAGCGTGGCCGGGCCGGAGAGAGCGCGGCGTTTCCTCCCCCTGGTTCTCACCATCTTCCTCTTTATAGTGACCTCCAACTGGCTGGGAATCCTCCCTGGCTTCGGCACCATCGGCAAGGTGGAGACCGCCGAGGAGGTCATTCACCACGCAGAGGAGAACGAGGAGGACCCTGACCTGAACGCCATTCGCCTCCAGGTCTTCGATAAAGCGGGCATCTCACTGCTGTCCTTCGGCTCGGTGAGGCAGAGCGACGTCACCGCCGCCAATTACGAGGAGGAGCTAGGACCCGGTCAGAGCGCCGGGCTGCTGGTGCCCTTCTTCCGCAGCGCCAACACCGATATCAATACGACCCTGGCCCTGGCCCTGGTTGCCATGGCCATGGTGCACTGGTGGGGCCTCCGTACCCTGGGCCTCACGGGACACCTGGGCAAGTACCTAAACTTCAAGGGCGGGCCGATAGGCTTCTTTGTCGGAATTCTGGAGGGCATAGCCGAGTTTGCAAGGCTGCTCAGCTTCACGTTCAGGTTGTTCGGGAACATCTTCGCTGGAGAGGTCCTGCTTATCGCCATCGCCTTCCTGGTGCCCCTGGTGGGTATAATACCCTTCCTAGGGCTGGAGCTTTTCGTAGGCGTCATTCAGGCTTTCATTTTCGCCATGCTAACGCTGGTCTTCGCGGCCCTGGCGACAGTCAGCCACGGCACCGAAGAGCACCACTGATTCAGTCCGCGGTCCTATGAGCAGACCTGGCGTACACAGTACGGGGACAGACGTGCGCCCTGGACAAGCGCAGGAATCAACAAACAAAAAGGAGTTCAGGAATGACCGGAGATATCGCTGAAGCATTGAGGCAGATTGCGGCGGGCCTTGCCATCGGCCTCGGCGCCCTGGGGCCGGCGCTGGGCATCGGTATGCTGGCGGCCAAGGCCATGGAGTCGCTGGGCAGGAACCCGGACGCCGCCGGGCCTATCCAGACGAACATGATCCTGGCCATCGCCTTCGCCGAAGCTATCGCCATTTACGCCCTGGTGGTGGCCATCATCATCAAGTTCGTCTAGGGCCGCCTTTCCGGGACCAGTAGGGGAGGCCATTCTATAAAAGGACTAGATTTTATAGAATGGAGAAGATGTGCATTGCTTAAGGAGAAGGCATGGAAGCCCTAGGAATCAACCTGCCCGGCCTGGTTACCCAGGTGCTGAGCTTCCTGGTACTGTTCGCGCTGCTGTACAGGTTCGTGTACAAGCCGGTGCTGGGTGCCATGGACCGGCGCTCCACTCGCATAAGGGAGAGCCTGGAGGCCGCCCAGAAGGCGCGAGATGATGCCGCCCGCACGCAGGCGGAGATGCAGAAGCAGATCGAGGCCGCCCGTGCCGAGGGGCAAGCGCTCATCGCCCAGGCCAGGGATGTGGCCGAGCGCTTCCGCGAGGAGGAGCTGGCCAGGGCACGCCAGGAGATCCAGGCGGAGCGGGAGAGGGCACAGGCCAACATCCAGAGGGAGCGCGACGCTGCCATTGAGGAGCTGCGCCGCCAGTTCGCCGGCCTGGCCATTACCGCCGCCGAGCGGGTGGTGCAGCGGTCACTGGATGAAAGGGCCCACCGGGACCTCATCGAGCAGGTGCTGGAAGAAGGCTCCCAGGCCAGCAGGAACTAGCAGCCCAGCGGCCGTGGCCTGGTGGCGCCAGCCTGGCGCTGTGAGGGTGTGCCTTCGCATGTCTGCCAGTCCGTGGCCAGGGCCAATTTCACATGCGTGGTAGGAAGATGCCGAAAAGTGCTTCAGCCAGGCGTTACGCCCAGGCGGTGTTCCAGATAGCCATGGAGCGGGACGAGCTGGACAGGTGGTCGGAAGACCTGGCAACTCTGTCCATGCTGCTGGAAGACAGGGACTTTGCCCGCTTCCTGGACGCGCCCCAGGTCACCTTTAATGCCAAGCACGAGGCCATCCGAAATGCGTTGAGCGGCGCCGTCAGTCCGCTGGCGGCGAACCTCCTGGCGCTGCTGGCCTCGCGGAACCTGGCGGCCATTGTGCCCCAGGTGCTGGAGCAGTACCAGCGCCTGCTGGACGCTCACCGCGGCATCGCCCAGGCCGAGGTAGTTTCGGCTGTCCCGCTGAGCGACAGCCAGCGGCAGAAGATAACCGAGTTCCTCAAGGGCATAGCAGGCAAGGAGGTACGGCTGGCGGCCCGGGTGGAGCCACAGATCATAGGCGGGCTGGTGGCCCGAGTGGGCGACCGGGTGATAGATGGCAGCACCAGGACCAGGTTGCAGGCCCTGCGCCGCAGCCTGGTCGAGGGGATGGCCTAGAGGGGGCAGACCGGTGCCAAGGGGATGGGGCTTGGCCCCCTTCCCTGCGCTAAGCTCTGACCTTTCCCCACAGGGGTCCATGAGCAGACAGTCTTTGAAGGAAAGGAGATGCAGGGGGAGGGGACTGGTCACGCCATTACCCTGAAGTTATAAAGTTCATCAAGGCTAAAGAAGCGGCTGGATGCGCCCGGGTCCGGCACGGCATAGATGGAGGCGGGTATGACAATCAGAGGCCAGGACATCGCTTCAGTAATCAAGCGCCAGATAGAGGAGTTCGGCGCCCAGCTCACCATGGTAGATGTGGGCGTGGTGGTGGAGGCTGGCGACGGCATCGCCAGGATTCACGGCCTCTCGGGCGTCGCCTACAACGAGCTGCTGGAGTTCGAGGGCGGCGTCATGGGTATGGCCCTTAACCTGGAGGAGGACAGCGTCGGCGCCGTGGTCCTGGGCGACCAGGCGGCGGTGAAGGAGGGCAGCGAGGTCAGGAGCACCGGGCGCATCGTGGAGGTGCCGGTGGGCGAGGCCCTCATTGGCCGTGTGGTGGACGCCCTGGGCCGGCCCATTGACGGCAAGGGGCCTATCCGGGCCACCAAGACCCGGCCAGTGGAGATCGTCGCGCCCAACGTGGCCGTGCGCCAGTCGGTGAACACGCCGGTACAGACGGGCATCAAGGCCATTGACGCCATGACGCCCATCGGCCGAGGGCAGCGCGAGCTGATCATCGGCGACCGCTCCACCGGCAAGACAACGCTGGCCGTTGACGCCATCATCAACCAGAAGGGCGGCGACCTGCTGTGCATCTACGTCGCCATCGGCCAGAAGGTCGGCCGCGTGGCCCAGATCATGGCCACGCTGGAGGAGCACGGCGCCCTGGAGCATACCATCATCGTGGCCGCCAACGCCTCGGACCCGGCGCCCATGCAGTACCTGGCCCCCTACGCCGGCTGCGCCATGGGCGAGGAGTTCATGCACCAGGGCAAGGACGCCCTCATAGTCTACGACGACCTGTCCAAGCACGCCTGGGCCTACAGGCAGATGTCGCTGCTGCTGCGGCGCCCGCCTGGCCGCGAGGCCTACCCGGGCGATGTCTTCTACCTGCACAGCCGCCTGCTGGAGCGCGCGGCCAAGCTCTCCCCCGAGCTGGGCGGCGGCTCCCTGACGGCCCTGCCCATCATCGAGACCCTGGCCGGAGATGTGTCGGCCTACATCCCCACCAACGTGATTTCCATCACCGACGGCCAGATATACCTGGAGACGGAGCTCTTCAACGCTGGCATCCGGCCAGCCATCAACGCGGGCCTGTCGGTCTCCCGCGTGGGAGGCGCGGCCCAGACCCGGGCCATGCGCCGTGTGGCGGGCAGGCTGCGCCTGGACCTGGCCCAGTACCGGGAGCTGGCCACCTTTGCCCAGTTCGGCACGGCCGACCTTGACCGGGCCACCCGCGCCCAGCTTGAGCGCGGCCAGCGGGCCGTGGAGGTGCTCAAGCAGGGAGAACACGAGCCGCTGAAGATGGAGCAGGAGGTGTCCATCCTCTACGCCCTCGCCAATGGCTTCCTGGACGACGTGCCCATACCCAAGGTGCGCGCCTTCGAGCGGGCCTTCCACCAGTTCATGGCCTCCAATCACCCGGACGTGCTCCGCAAGATTGCGGAGGTCAAGAACCTGAACGACGAGATCGAGTCGCAGCTCAAGGCGGCCATCCAGGAGTTCAAGACCAGCGTGCCATATTAAGCTGTCAGCTTTCAGCGGTCAGCCCCGGTGCCCCCAGGGCTGGGAGGCTGAAGGCTGATAGCTATCAGCTAGCCAGGTGCAATCATGCCAAGTCTGAGGCAAATACGGCGGCGCATACGCAGTGTGCGCAACACGGCCAAGATAACCAAGGCCATGTCCATGATCGCGGCATCCAAGATGCGCCGCGCCCAGGAGACCGCGCTGCGCGGCAGGCCCTACGCCCAGCGCATGCAGGAGCTGCTGGCGGACCTGGCGGCCCAGCCCACAGGCGAGGACAGCGTACACCCCCTCCTCCAGAGGCGGGAGGTCAGGCACATCAGCCTGATCCACATCACGCCTGACCGGGGCCTCACGGGCGGCCTCAACTCCAACCTCAACCGCACGGCGGGGCAGTTCATCCTCTCCCAGAACGTGCCGGTAAGCGTGATCGCCGTGGGCCGCAAGGGCAGGGACTTCATGGTCCGCTACGGGCGCGAGGTGAAGGCTGTGTTTATCAATCTGGGCGACCGGCCGGCCCTTACCGATGTCACGCCCATCGCCCGCCTGGTGATTGACGACTACGTGCAGCAGAAGACGGACGCAGTCTACATCTCCTACGGGCGCTTCATGAGCACCACGGTGCAGAGGCCAGTTGTCGAGCCTCTGCTGCCCGTGACGCCGGCCCAGTTGCAGCCCCAGCAGGCTGTGGGCTACATCTATGAGCCTCAGAGCCTTACTGTGCTTTCGGCACTGCTGCCCCGGTTCGTGGAGATGGAGCTGTACCACGCGGTGCTGGAGAGCGTGGCCAGCGAGCAGTCCGCCCGGATGGTGGCTATGCGCAACGCCACCGACAACGCCAACGCCATGGTCACCGACCTTACCCTGCTCATGAACAAGGTCCGCCAGGAGACCATCACCAAGGAGCTACTGGACATCGTCGGAGGCGCCGCTGCCGTCCAGGGATAGACAGATACAACTCGCGGGCCTGCGCCTGGAAAGGCCCACTGACACAGGAGGAGCGATGGCTAAAGGAAAGATTACTCAGGTAATCGGCACGGTGGTGGACGTCGAGTTCCCACCTGACGAGATGCCAGCCATCTACAACGCGATCGAGACCAATATCAACGGCAACCGGCTCGTCCTTGAGGTCGAGCAGCACATCGGGAACAACTGGGTGCGCTGCCTGGCCCTTGGCCCAACCGACGGCCTGGTGCGGGGTACCGAGGCCATAGACATGGGCACACCAGTAGCCGTGCCGGTGGGCGAGCCTACCCTCGGCCGGCTGTTCAATGCCCTGGGCGAGACCCTGGACAACCTGGAGGAGGTCGAGGCCGAGGAGAAGTGGCCCATCCATCGCAAGCCTCCGACCTTTGAAGAGCAGACCACCAAGGTGGAGGTCCTGGAGACGGGACTGAAGGTGATGGACCTGATCACCCCCTTCACCAAGGGTGGCAAGGTGGGCGCCTACGGCGGCGCAGGCGTGGGCAAGACGGTCATCATCCAGGAGCTTATCCGCAACATCGGCACTGTGCACAAGGGCGTGTCTGTTTTCGCCGGCGTGGGAGAGCGCTCCCGCGAAGGCAACGACCTGTGGCACGAGATGAAGGCCTCGGGCGTGCTGAAGAGCACCGTGCTGGTGTTCGGGCAGATGAACGAGCCGCCGGGCATTCGCGCCCGCGTGGGCCTGACGGGCCTGACCATGGCCGAGTACTTCAAGGAGAAGCGCCACCAGGACGTCCTGCTGTTCATTGACAACATCTACCGGTACATCCTGGCGGGTATGGAGGTATCGGCGCTGCTGGGCCGCATGCCTTCGGCAGTGGGCTACCAGCCTACCCTGGCGACGGAGATGGGCGCGCTCCAGGAGCGCATTACCTCCTCTCGGAATGGCTCCATCACCTCCTTCCAGGCTATCTACGTGCCCGCCGACGACTACACCGACCCCGGCATAGTGACGACCTTCGGACACCTGGACGCGGTCATAGCCCTGGAGCGGTCTATCGCCGAGCAGGGCCTGTACCCGGCGGTGGACCCGCTGGCCTCATTTTCGCGCATCCTGGAGCCGTCCATTGTAGGCCAGGAGCACTACGACGTGGCGCGGGGCGTGCAGCAGGTGCTCCAGCGCTACCGCGACCTGCAGGACATCATCGCCATCCTGGGCATCGAGGAGCTGTCCGAGGAGGACCGCCTGACGGTGGCCCGCGCCCGCAGGATCCAGAGGTTCCTGTCCCAGCCCATGTTCGTCGCCGAGGCCTTCACAGGCCAGGAGGGCCGCTACGTGCCCATCAAGGACACGGTGCGCGGCTTCAAGGAGATCCTGGAAGGCAAGTACGACCACCTGCCCGAGCAGGCCTTCTACATGGTCGGGCCTATCGAGGAGGCGGTGGAGAAGGCCGAGCGCATGAAGGCGGAGGCGAGGTAGCACAAGGGCGGGCCGCTGGCCCGCGGAGGGATGGCATGGCTACCATACGTCTTGAGATAGTCACGGCAGAGCGGCAGGTGTACTCCGAGGAGGTCCAGTCGGTGCTGGCGCCCGGCATGGAGGGTGAGCTGGGCATCCTGCCTCACCACGCGCCGCTGCTTACTCTTCTCAAGCCTGGCGAAGTCCGGGTCGTCAAGGCCGATGGACAGGAGGACTACCTGGCGGTCAGCGGCGGGTTCATGGAAGTGCTGGGCAACAAGGTCACTATCCTGGCCGACACGGCTGAACGCTCGGAGGAGATAGACATCCAGCGTGCCGAGGAGGCGCTCAAGAGGGCGCAGGAGCGCATCGCCGCCAAGTCGGCCGACATGGACCTGGAACGGGCCGTGGCCTCGATGCGCCGGGCCCAGGCCCGCCTGAAGGCCGCCTACCGCAGGACTCGCCGGGGCCAGGGCACCATGGCCGTGCCGCCTTCCTAGTGGCCTGTCACATGTGTTTTGATGACAGGCTTGGCCCCCTCTCTAGCTCTCCCCCAAAGGGGGAGAGAACATTCCCCCGCTGGGGGAAGGCTAGAGCCTGCCCCGAGCCTGCCGAGGGGAAGGGGGCTAGACCATGCATCAATTCACGAGTGACAGACTACCAGGGCTGGCCTTCGCTTTTGAGCCGTAGGAAGAGCTATGAGTCCCTGTGCATGAGGTAAAAGGTCATGGACTGGAGCGACAGGACAGGGTCTATGTTCCTGATGACCACGTGGGAAGGGACCTGCGGCGCCGCCGGGGCGTAGTTCAGGATTCCCCTTATATGGCTCTTTACAAGGCTGTCCACCACTGACTGGACCTGGGAAGCCGGCACCGCAACAATGCCGATGGCTATGTCCCTGGTCTTCACAGTCTCGGGGATCTGCTCCATGGGTTGGACCATGAGGCCGCCAATGTTCGTGCCCACCTTCTCAGGGTCGCTGTCGAAGGCCGCCACGATATTGAAGCCTTCAGGAGCAAAGCCAGGATAGTTGATGATGGCCCGGCCCAGTCGGCCCACGCCCACGAGACAGGCATCCCAGGTGCGGTCCAACCCCAGTATCTGCCTCAGCTCCTTGAGAAGGAACTGCACATTGTAGCCCCTGCCTTGCTTCCCGAAGCGTCCGAAGTAGCTCAGGTCCTTCCGGATCTGCGCCGGCGTCATCTGCAACCTGTCGCCGAGCTGCTGTGAGCTAACCACGCTGATGCCCTCGGCCAGGAGCTGCGTCAAGGCCCTCACGTAAAGGGGCAGCCTCAATACAACTACCTCAGGTACCTCCGAAACTTCCTCTGACATCTTCAATCACGGGACCTCTTGGGTATATATATAGCTACGCCACCTCGAAGTGAAGCCATTGTAACAATTTATACAGATTCCAGTCAATCGGTTGTGAAAGTACTAACGAACGCTTATGGGCGGCCCACAGGTCAATGAGTTCATCCCTGCCGCACTGGCCGGCTGGAGCATATATAACCTCCGTCGGCAGAGGGGGCGGAAAAGCAAGGCAGTCCCAGAGGACGGAAGAGGCATCCCTTCAGTCCACTCTGTCCCTGTCGCCATTGCAGAAAATGTTCCCTGCGCCCCTGGCAGATTATCGGAAGGCGTCAATTAACAGGGTGAAGCCGGTAGCCATCGCCATTACGTAGCCCGCAGCCGACGGAGACGTTCCTTGACACCCTATACCCAGGGTGCTAGAATTGGCTTGCCTTCGGGCAGGCGCTAGCTTGAGGGCCAGCGGCTGTACACGTCCCAAACACCCCTTCAGCTACTGGGGTGCCGTGCTTTAACTCGTCATTTCACTGGGCCAAAATAGATGCCCACGTCCGGGAGGATCTAAGTTATGACCCAAGAAACGGCCGAGGAAAAGATCGAGCTAAAGAGGGGCCTCAGGGATGTGTACATAGACCGTACAAAGGCCAGCTTCATTGACGGCAAAGTCGGGAAGCTGCTCTACCGCGGGTACAACATTCACGACCTCGCAGAGAAGTCCACCTTCGAAGAGACCATCTACCTCCTGCTCTATGGCAACCTGCCCACAAGGCGCCAGCTCAACGAGTTTGACGCCCAGCTCAAGGCCAGCAGGAACATCCCTGACGAGATTATTCAGATCATCCGGCTGACCAGGGACGCACACCCCATGGATGTGCTGCGCACGGCGGTGTCCGCCCTGGCAGCCTTCGATCCTGAAGTGGCCGATAACTCCCCTGAGGCGACGCTGCGAAAGGGCATCCGGCTGACAGCGCAGGCCCCCACCATTGTGGCTGCTCACGCGCGGATCCGGGAAGGGAAGCAGCCGGTAGCGCCGGACTCCAGCCTGGGCCACGCCGCCAACTTCCTGTACATGCTCTTCGGCCAGCGGCCAGACCCCGAGGATGCCAAGCTGATTGACAAGGACTTCGTCCTTCACGCCGAACACGGCGTCAACGCCTCGTCCTTCGGGGCACGCGTGGCTGCCTCCACCCTGGCAGACCTCCACTGCGCCATCACCACCGGCATCGCCGTCCTCAAAGGCCCAGCCCATGGTGGCGCAGCCGAGGAGGTCATGAAGATGGCCCTGGAGATCGGCAACGAGGAGAATGCCGAAGAGTACGTCAGGAACCGCCTCAAGAGCGGCGGCAGGGTCATGGGCTTCGGTCACCGTGTCTACAAGGCGCTGGACCCCCGGGCCGTCCATTTGCGCGAGGACGCCAAGAGGCTGGGCGAGCGCAAGGGCCAGCCCAAGTGGTTCAATATCCTGCAGGCGGTAGCCGAGGCGATGGAGCCTTACGCCAGAAGAGGCATATGCCAGAACGTGGACTTCTGGTCCGGGTCCATCTACTACCTGCTGGGCATTCCAGAAGACCTGTTCATCTCCATCTTCGCCATGGGGCGCATCCCAGGATGGACTGTACAGGTCCTGGAGCAGTTCGAAAACAACATCCTGCTCAGGCCCATGCTCCTGTACACCGGTCCCATGGACCTTGAGTACGTCCCCATAGACCAGCGCGGTTAAGAGCACCTGACAAGACCGGGGGCGTGGCGAGGGTTTCATCCCGTCCCTTCGCTGGATTCAGGGCTTGCCTTTGACAGGCCCTGAGAGGGGCCGAAGGTATCGGGGTGAATGGTCCAGTCGGGTGCTCCAGGGCTTTGAAAGTTGCAGGGGCCCGATAGAGCGGGCCCCATGGGGAAGGGAAGAACGTGACAGACCAGCAAGAGGTTTCATCTGGATGTAGCCATCACTGGCTCATAGAGAGCCCCAACGGGCCAGTCAGCAAGGGCGTATGCAAGCTATGTGGCATGCGAGGCGAGTTCAGGAACTCCATCCAGGGTTCCGGATGGGACCGGGAGGCCCCCCAGGCCAAGCGCATGCGCCAGGCACGCGCCGGAGCCGGAGGGGCTACGTTCAAAGGCTAGGGGCCTCTTTCGGTAGTATCCTTAGACACCGCGAGGGGGTATCGCACCAAGATACCCCCTTGCCTTTTACTTCCCTGGTGCTGGCTTGCAGGACTCCGCGGAAGCCGAGATAAGGGCGCGCATCGCCAGGCGCGGCAAGGTCACCTTTGCAGAGTTCGCCGAGGTAGCCCTTTACCATCCACGCGGAGGCTACTACACAAGTCCCGCCGCCCTGGGCGCCAGCGGCGACTTTTTTACCAGCCCCGGAGCGCACCCGGCCTTTGGCGCGCTCGTCGCCGTGCAGCTTGCCCGCATGTGGCAGGTCATGGGCCAGCCCTCGCCCTTCTACGTCGTGGAGATGGGCACCGGCCCAGGGCTGCTGGCCCGCGAGGTCCTGGACTACGCCCCGCTGACCGACAGCGCCTTCGCCTCGGCCCTCCAGTACATCGCCCTGGAGAGGTATGCAGCCCCGGAAGGCTGGCCTGGAGAGCGTGAGGCGATACACCGCATCACCGCCGCCGGCGTGCCGCTGCGGGGCATCGTCGGCTGTTTCATGTCCAACGAGCTGCTGGACTCGTTCCCTGTGCACCGCTTCCAGGTGCAGGGCGGCGTGGCCCGGGAAGTCTACGTGGCCCTGGAGGCAGACAGGCTCGTCGAGGTGCTGGACGAGCCTTCGACGCCCCTGCTCCAGCAAAGGTTGGACAGCCTGGGCGTGCCGCTGCCCGAGGGCTTGCGCGGCGAGGTCAACCTGGCCGTCGGGCCGTGGGTGAGGAGCGTGGCCGACGCGCTGTCCCGCGGCTTCGTCATCACCATTGACTACGGCTACGAGGCCCACGAGCTTTACTCTCCCAGGCGGGCGCAGGGCACGCTCCAGACCTACTACCGCCACACCCAGGGCGCCAGCCCTTACCAGCGCGTCGGCAGGCAGGACATCACCGCCCACGTGGACTTCTCGCTGGTCATGGCAGAGGGCGAGGCGGCAGGGCTGAGGCCCCTGGCGCTGCTGACCCAGGCCGAGTTCCTGCGCCGCCTGGGAGCCGATGCGATGCTCGAAGCCATCAGGGCCGACCGCCGGCTCCGGCCGGCGGAGCGCCAGGCCAACATCATGGGCATGCTAGAGCTGGTCAAGCCCGACGGCCTGGGCGGGTTCAAAGTGCTCATTCAGGAGAAGGGCACGGGCATCGGCGACGTGGGACAGCTAGCGCCAGGCGAGGCGCTGCTGGAGCGGGTACGGCGGTCGCCGGTGCCCCTGCTGGGCCGTGAGCACGTGCCGCTGATGGCCGGGCGTTACCCCCACCTGGAATGGCAGCCGCCAGAGGAGCTGTGGCCCTTCGGGGAGCAGGACGCGCCTCGCTGATACCCGTTGAGGCCCGCTTCCGAGGGTGGCTCCCTGCTCTAGGGCTTCAGCCCCAACTGCTCGGCCACGGGCCTCAGCGCCTCAACGATGAAGGTGATGTGCTCGTCCAGGTCCACGCCCAGCTCCTGGGCGCCCTGGATGATGTCGTCGCGGTCCACCGACCTGGCAAAGGCTTTGTCCTTCATCTTCCGCTTCACAGAGCTGACCGAGACCTCGGACAGGCTCTTGTTGGGCCGCACCAGGGCCACGGCGGTCACGAAGCCCGAAAGCTCGTCGCAGGCATACAGCGCCTTTTCCATAAGGGACTCCCTGGGTATGCCCGTGTGGTTGCCGTGGGACAGCACCGCCCGCACGATCTCTTCGGGGAACCCACGGGACCTGAGTATCTCCGCGCCGTAAGTGGGGTGCGCCTCCGGCGTCGGGCACATCTCCCAGTCGAAGTCGTGGACCAGGCCGGCGATGCCCCATTGTTCCTCGTCGCCGCCCAGCTTGCGGGCATAGGCCCGCATGCACGCCTCCACGGCCAGCAGGTGCTTGCGCAGGCTATCGCTCCTGGCGTGTTCCTGGACTACCCTGTAAGCGGTCTCTCGGTCCAACTGGCCACCTCCTGCGTCGGGTGTGTAGCTGCTCTCCAGGGTACATCATAGCCAGCGCCAGCGGGCGGCCCGCAGGCCGCCAGGGCCGCTATTCCGGCGCCTCGGCGGCCTCCTGCTCCTGCGCCAGTGGCCTTGGCTCGCACTTGCGGGCCGTGGTGATGAAGCCGGTGTGGGCCACCATGCGGTGCGCTGGCCGGACGCTGCGCCCGCCCACTTCCCACGGGCGCAGCAAGACCTCGAAGGTCTCGATAAGGTCGAAGGTGCGCTGGGCCTTCAGCGCCTCGTTCAGCTCATGCACCTGCAGCACGGTGGGCAGGAAGCTGAGGAAGACGCCGCCGGGCGCCAGCTTTTCGGCGGCGTGGGGCACCACGTGCCAGGGCTCGGGCAGGTCCAGCACAATCCTGTCCAGGTCCTCCTCCTCGAAGCCCTGGGAGACGTCGCCCAGCTTGAGGGTGACGTTGGCGTACCCCGGAAGAGCCGTCCCGATATTGGCCCGCGCTCGCTCCAGCATGTCCTCGCGCACGTCGTAGGAGGCCACGTGGCCCCGCTCGCCCACGGCGCGCATCAGCGTGATGGTCAGGGCGCCCGAGCCTGTGCCAGCCTCCAGCACCCTGGCCCCCGGAAAGATATCGCCGTACACCAGGACCATGCCCAGGTCTTTGGGGTAGACCACCGTGGCGGTGCGCGGCATGTGGAGGGTAAATTCGGCCAGCGTCGGCTTCAGCGCCAGCAGGCGCTGGCCCTTGTTGGTGGTGACCCTGGTGCCCTCCTGGCGGCCGATAAGCTCCGAGTGGGGGAACTGCCCCATGTGGGAGTAGAAAGTCCTAGAAGCCTGGAGGTGGACAAGGTAGTAACGCCCCTTGCGGTCCACCAGAAGGGCGTAGTCGCCGTCCTGAAAGACGTGGCGTTGACCTGGCGAGTCCATCAACAATGCACCTGCTAAGGCCGAGGGCCAGCGATAGCTCAGCGCCGTGGCCAGCCCTCGGTCCATGCCGGGGCAGGCGAGTCCCTAGAGTTTGCTCACGCGGGCCAGGATGTCGGCCACATCAATCTCGTTGGCCCGCTCATACACCTTCTTGAAGCGCACGATGCCCTGTTTGTCTATGATGAAGACGGAGCGCCTGGCCGTGCCGCGCTGCTCGTCGTACACGCCGTAGGCCTGGGCCACCTTGCCCTTGGGGTGGAAGTCCGCCAGGATGGGGTAGGGGATGTTCCCCAGGGACGAGGCAAAGGCTGTCTGCGTCGGCCTGGCATCGGTGCTAATACCCAGGACCTGGGTATTCTTCTCCTCGAACGCCTGGTTCTCCATGCGGAACGAGGAGACCTGGTGCGTTCAGCCACCTGTGAAGGAGAAGACGTGGAAGGACAGGACGACGTTCTTCTGCCCCTTGAACTGGCTAAGGGCCACATTCTGCCCATTGTGGGCGGGCAGGATGAAGTCCGGGGCGGGTTCTCCGACTTCGACCATGAAGCGCCTCCTGAGATTGCTGTGGTCCAACAATACCAATGGCGTGACCGGCCCCCTCTCTAGCTCTCCCCCACAAGGGGCGAGAACAGGCCCTGCCTCCTGTGGGGGAAGGTCAGGGCCAGCCCCCTCGGCTGTGCTCGGGGCAGGCTCCGAGCCTGTCGGGGGGAAAGGGGGCATGGTGCCGCCCTGAATTACCCTTTCACGTTGTTAATCTTCCCTTTCCCCTCATCCTGACCTTCTGCTGCCAGGGGAGAAGGGGCTTTATCGCCGCCGGGCGGCTACTTCGGCCGCTTCCAGCGCAGGTCTGGCCGGCGAGCGGCGCGGGCCTCGTCCAGGCGCGTGTTGGGCGTGTTGTGCGGGGCCTCGTGCAGCAGCGCCGGGTTGTCCTTTGCTTCCTGGGCTATCGTCTTCATCACCGCGATGAAGTGGTCCAGCGTCTCCCTGGACTCCGTCTCTGTTGGCTCGATCATCAGGGCCTCTTCCACAATGAGCGGGAAGTACATGGTAGGCGGGTGGATGCCGTAGTCAATGAGCCGCTTGGAGACATCCAGGGCGCTCACTCCGCAGGCACGCTTGAGGTTCCTGGCCGAGAACACCACCTCGTGCATGCAGGTGCGGTCGTAGGGCAGGTCGTAGTAGCCCTTGAGCTGCTTGAGGATGTAGTTGGCGTTAATCACCGCGTCCTCGCTGATCCTGGCGATGCCTGCGTCGCCCAGCAGGCTTATGTAGGTGAAGGCCCGGACCAGCACGCCGAAGTTGCCGTGGAAGGCGCCCATCCTGCCGATGGTCTGCGGCGGCGAGGCCAGGACGTACTGGCCGCTCTGTAGCTCCACCACCGGCGTGGGCAGGAAGGGCAGGAGCCTGGCGGCGACCATGATGGGGCCAGCGCCCGGGCCGCCGCCACCGTGGGGCGTGCTGAAGGTCTTGTGGAGGTTGGAGTGCACCACGTCAAAGCCCAGGTCGCCCAGCTTCACGCGGCCCAGCAGCGCGTTGAGGTTGGCGCCGTCGCCATACACCAGGCCGCCGGCTTCGTGGACAAGCCGGCACACCTCCAGGATGTTGCTGTCGAACAAGCCCAGGGTGCTGGGCAGGGTCAGCATCAGGCCGGCCAGGTCGTCGCCGGCCAGCTCCTTCAGGGCCTTGAGGTCGGTGTTGCCCCTGGCGTCGGAGCGCAGCGTCACCACCTCGAAGCCCGCCATGGCCGCCGAGGCCGGGTTGGTGCCGTGGGCGCTGTCGGGTATGAGCACTTTCCTGCGCCTGGTGTCGCCACGGGACAGGTGGTAGGCCCGGACCATCAGCATGCCGGCCAGCTCGCCGTCGGCGCCCGCCATGGGCGTCAGCGAGGCGCCGGCCATGCCGGTTATCTCCTTCAGGTACTCCTGGAGCTGGTACATCAGCTTCAGGGCGCCCTGCACCGTGGGCGTCGGCTGAAGGGGGTGTACCTGGGACATCCCGGGCAGCGAGGCCATCTCGTCGTGGAGCTTGGGGTTGTACTTCATGGTACAACTGCCCAGGGGATAGAAGTTGGTGTCTATGGAGAAGTTCTGCTGGCTCAGGGTAGAGAAGTAGCGCACCAGCTCGCCCTCGCTGACTTCGGGGAAGTCCAACTCCTGGCGCAGCATGTCGGCGGGCGGCAGCGCCTGCTCGGGCACATCTAGAGGGGGCAGCGTGGTGCCCATCCTGCCCGGCACGCTGCGCTCCATGAGCAGCAAGCGACGACGGTCGTTAAGCTGGTTTTCGGGAGTGGTCATGCCTTTGCACCTATCTCAGACAGTGCCCTGGCCAGGGCCTCGATCTCCTCACGGGTATTCATCTCGGTGACACAGAGTAGCATGCCGTTGGGCACATAGGCGCTCACGTCCAGCCCGCCGATGATGCGGTAGTCCAGCAGCCGCTGGTTGACCGTGGCTGGCGGCAGCGGGCACTGGACGACGAACTCGTGGAAGAACACCCCGTCCAGAGGCAGCGAGTAGCCGGGCACCTGGCCGATGAGGGAGGCGGCGTAGTGGGCCTTGTGGTAGCAAAGCTCGGCGATGTGCCGCATGCCGCGCTTGCCCAGGGCGGCCATGTAGGCCGTGGCCGTCAGGGCGATGAGGGCCACGGCGGTGCAGATGTTGGACGTGGCGCGCTCCCGCCGGATGTGCTGCTCCCGGGTCTGTAGGGTCAGCACGTAGCCCGTGCGGCCGCGGGTGTCCACCGTCTTGCCCACGATGCGCCCCGGCATCTGCCGCACGTGCTTTTCCTTGCAGGCGAAGATGCCCACGTATGGCCCGCCGAAGGACAGGGGCACGCCCAGGCTCTGGCCCTCGGCCACCACGATGTCGGCGTCGTAGTCGCCGGGGGGCCGGAACATGCCCAGAGAAATGGGGTCGGCGCTGACCACCAGCAGCGCCCCGCTGGCGTGGGCCTTCTCCGACAGCGCCGCCAGGTCTTCCATGTAGCCGAAGAAGTTGGGCTGCTGCACGATGAGGCAGGCGGTGCCCTCCTCCAGCTCCGGGGCGGCGGCCCTTACCATGTCCACCTTGAGGCCCTGGGACTGGGTGTAGGTCTTCAGCACCTCCAGGTAAGTGGGGGAGACCGTGTCCAGGACGGCGATGCGGTCAAGCCTGGTGACCCGCGCAGCCATGAGCGCGGCCTCGGCCATGGACGTGGAGCCATCGTACATGCCGGCGTTGGCGACCTCCATGCCGGTAAGCTGGCAGACCAGCGTCTGGAACTCGTAGGTGGCCTGGAGGGTGCCCTGGGACACCTCTGGCTGGTAAGGGGTGTAGGAGGTCATGTACTCGCCCCGGGCCACTATCTGGCGGACCACGGCCGGGACGTAGTGGCGGTAGGCCCCGGCGCCCAGGAAGCAGGCGTACTCCCCCGGGACCGCGTTCTGCCGGGCCATGGCCTCGATCTCGCGGCGCAGCTCCAGCTCCGACCTGGGCGGCGGCAGCTTCAGCGCCGGGTCGCGGTAGCGGGCCGGGATGTCCTGGAAAAGCTCTTCCACTGAGGCGACGCCGATGGCCCTGAGCATCTCGCGGCGGTCGGCGTCGGTGTTGGGGCTGTAGGGAGAGACGAAGTCCTTGTCGTGCATACCTGTGCTACTTCTCTTGGGAGGCCAGGTAGGCCTCGTACTGCTCAGCCGTCATCAGGTTGTTGATCTCGGAGGCATCGGAGTAGCGCAGCCGTAGGAGCCAGCCCTGGGAGTAGGGGCCGGCGTTGACCAGCTCCGGGCTTTCGATGACCTGCTCGTTGCGCTGGGTGACCTCGCCGCTTATGGGGGAGAAGATGTCCGAGACAGCCTTCACCGACTCGATCTCGCCCAGCTTCTGGAACTGGACCAGGCGAGCGCCCACGGCCGGCAGGTCAACGAAGACCACGTCGCCCAGGCTCTCGGCGGCGAACTGCGTGATGCCCACCACGGCCGTTCCATCGGACTCCAGCCGCACCCACTCATGCTCCTTGGAGTACCTCAACTCGCGAGGGTTCATGCGCCTTTTCTCCGTGAGTAGAAGGGCAGGGTAGTAACTTCCGCCTCCACCGGCCGGCCCCGGACGTCCACGTGGAACCTGGAGCCTGGGGCCGAGTAGCCGGTGGGGACGTAGCCCAGTCCTATGTTCCTGTCCAGCGTGGGCGAGTAGCCCCCGCTGGTAACCTGGCCTATCTGTTTGCCGTTATCAAGTATAGAATAGCTATGCCTGGGGATGCCGCGGCCGACCATGTTGAACCCCACCAGCTTCCTGCTGACGCCCTGGCTGCGTACGCGCCGCAGGGCCTCGCCAGCCACATAGCCGTCGCGGTCGGGGTCAACGAAGCGGTCAAGCCCGGCCTCGTAGGGATTGACCGACGTATCCATATCGTTGCCGTGGAGCAGCAGCGCCGCTTCCAGGCGCAGGACGTCCCTGGCGCCCAGGCCGCAGGGCGTGGCGCCGCGCTCCAGCAGCGAGCGCCATACCCGTGGGGCCTCCTCCGAGGGTATAATCAGCTCGAAGCCGTCCTCGCCCGTGTAGCCCGTGCGGGCCAGCAGTGCCGGCGCGCCCGCCACCTGCGCCTCGGCGAAGGCGAAGGGCCTAATAAGGCCCAGGTCAGCAGAGGCCAGCCCACCCAGCACCTGCACGGCCTGCGGCCCCTGGAGGGCGACCATGGCGTAGCGGGAGGTCACGTCCTCCATGCGCACCTGGTCAGCACCGGGCGCCCACCTGGCCAGCCAAGCCAGGACAGTGGATGTGTTGGAGGCATTGGGCACCAGCAGGAAGCGCTCCTTGTCCCGCCGGTACACGATGCAGTCGTCAATGATGCCGCCCTGCTGGTCGCAGATGACGTTGTACCGCCCACGGCCCACGGGTATGGCGGGAACGTTTACGCTGAGGACGCGGTCAAGGAACTGGGCGGCGCCCGTGCCCTGGATGTCAACGCGGCCCATGTGGGACACATCGAATATGCCAGAACGCGACCGCACAGCCCGGGCCTCGTCCAGTATGCTAGTATACTGAAGGGGCATCTCCCAACCGCCGAAGGGCACCATGCGTGCCCCCAGGGACAGGTGGGCCTGGAACAGAGACGTGCGCTTCAGCTCGGTGGACGTTCCCATTACGCTTTCCGGAAAAAACTCCACTGGAATCTTAAATGTACCAGGGGCCAGTGTCAACGTTCCGCAGTCCCCAACATCTGAGGCGTTGCCGCATACGTATCAAAGGTAACAATATCTTGGTAGGGCTGCCGCGTTTAGTGTAGCGGGCACCTCGGGACGCAATCTGATATACTTATTTTGCAGGTCTTTTATCCTAGAAATGCATTTATTACCAAGGCAACGGCCGCAGAAGGAGGGGATGCAGTGACCCATTCCGGCCAGACCGGCCTGACCCGTGCCGGCCCATGGGGCCGTTAGTCCGGAGGTGAGATGAACCCCCGTTGGATGCGCAACAGCTTCATTTACCTGCTCATCATAGTCGCCGTCATAGCCATCTTCTTC
>FWPU01007892.1_pt1 | contig 18927 bp, 11 predicted proteins | sample 2228361 | NCBI WGS metagenome assembly FWPU01 (sample SAMEA103939777, study PRJEB20133) | metagenome
GGCGTGTCGGTCGCTGTGGCTGTGGGCGTGTTTGTCCCCGTTGCCGTCGGTGTGTTCGTCGCTGTGGCTGTTGGCGTGTCAGTCGCCGTGGCTGTGGGTGTGTTTGTCGCTGTGGCCGTGGGTGTGTTCGTCGCTGTCGCTGTCGCCGTGGCTGTCGGCGTGTCTGTCGCTGTGGCCGTCGGGGTTGGCGTGTTCGTCGCTGTGGCTGTTGGCGTGTCAGTCGCTGTGGCCGTGGGTGTGTTCGTCGCCGTGGCTGTGGGTGTGTTTGTCGCTGTGGCTGTGGGTGTGTTTGTCGCTGTGGCCGTGGGTGTGTTCGTCGCTGTGGCTGTGGGCGTGGTTGTCGGGGTTGGCGTGGCTGTCTCGACAACACGCCAGGATTGATACGCATCGAAATAAATTCTCCCCCGGATGCCGCTGGTAATATTGGCCACCGCACCCAGACGCACAGAATCAACCACGCGGGTGTCATTATCAAGATTCGTCAAACTGCCAGCTTGAGCCCCATCGATCCACAGGAGCACCCGGCCATCATTCGCTCCCGATGTGCTCGAGGAGCGTCGCTCAATTTCAATCAGATGAGGTTGATCGCTGATCGGCGTATACCCTGTAGAACGCACCGTCCCATTATCTTCTGTAGCTGAGATGCGTAGCCGGTATTGACCCAGGTAATACTGCAGTACCAGTGATAGTTCAGCCGAGTTGCCAGTAAACGAGCGGAAGATGGTGAAAGAGCTCCCGCTCGTCATGGATAGGCTGTTGGGATCGAAGTAAAAACTTGCCCGGAACCAGCGTTCGCCACCGGAGTAATTGGCACGCACATAGATTGTCCGATTGTCGTCAATCACGGCTTGCATGCCGTAATTACCCGCCATCGCCGCAGCGCTGGCAGCGCTGAGATCGCCTCCATCGGTAATCGCAGATGACCAAGCAGACAGGTTGCCCGATTCGAAGCCATCGGCGAAGAGAGGCACTAATTCCTGCGTGGTCTGTTGAGCAAGCGCCCCTGTAGGGGCGTTCAGACCACTGGCTGCCAGGACAGGTGTGGAATACCCTGCCAGAAAGGCGATAACTATTCCGAACGATAGAACCCGTATGAGCTTTGACAAACGCTTTATCCTAATCAAAATGACCCCTCTGACAGAACACGAACCATGATTCGGGCATCCGCCCTATAATCCAATTTAGCCCTGGGCAAGAACCATTGCGCGCCTGACTGTTTATCTCGCCCCTGCTTATTACCACCAAATTGGTCAAATATTATTATCTCATTAAATCTGCAATTTGTATAGCTATACAGAAGTACTACTTGCAATATTTAATTTATTGTCCCTCAGATTTCGCCTAGAGAACATCAACAATGCGTCGCTCAGTGCGACGAAAAACAAACGCACCGCTGACCAAGCCAATCACAATGATGCCAACCCCGATCCAGAACAACGTTCCAGGCGGATCACCGCTGCCCAACAACGCCCAGCGGAAACCAGCGATCACGCCAGTCATCGGGTTCAAGGCATACAGCGGTCGAAACGCGGGCGGCACCATGCTGATCGGATAGATTACCGGCGAAGCATACATCAACGCCTGCAAAATAAAGGTGATCGCAAAGGTGACATCCCGATAAATTACCGAAAGGGTAGCCAGCCACAAACCGAACGCCAGGGCAAATCCGATTGCAACCAGAATAAACAAGGGCAGGCTGAGCATTTCCAACCGCAGCGGCATCCCGTACAGGAACAACGCCCCCAGGAAAACCAACAAAGCCGCCCCCATATCTACCAATCCCGAGATCACCGCTGCACCGGGCAACAACATGCGCGGGAAATAGACCTTAGAAATCACCTGGGTGTTTTCCACCAGGCTGCGCGAGGCTCTCAGCACCGCATTGGAAAAATATCCCCAGGGAATCAGTGCCGCCAGTGAAAAGAGTGGATAGGGTAGGTCATCCGAAGGCACCTTGATTAGCAGCCCGAATACAACGCTCAATAACAACATATTCAAGATCGGGCGGATAAATAACCACGACATGCCCAACGCCGTCTGACGATAGATGCTTTTAATCTCCCGCGCAACCAGAAAGAATCCCAATTCACGGTATTCCCACAGGTCGCGCAGCCCGAGCGCAGCCCACCCCTTGCTCGGTTGAATGGTCAGGCTATGCGCCGCGCTTGTCAGCGCCTGTTGTTCAATGGATTCATCAGAATGAATAAGCTTCATAAGTCCCAAGCAGCTTGGTGTTCTTATTTGCGAAACAGCCCATACTTCAAAATTACGTAGATGGCGCGAAAACCATCTTTCCAGTTGATCTTTTTCCCCTCATCATAGGTGCGTCCATAGTATGAGATGCCCACTTCATAAACGACAAACCCCGCTCGGGCTATCTTGGCGGTAAACTCTGGCTCAAAGCCAAAACGGTCTTCCTGCAACTTAATTTTTTCCAAAACGCTTCGTTTGAAAACCTTGTAACAAACTTCCATATCGGTCAGGTTCAAATTCGTAAAAGCATTCGAGAGCAGAGTCAGGAACTTATTACCAAGCGAATGCCAGAAGTACAGGACGCGATGGGTGGCGCTGCCTACGAAACGTGAGCCGTAGACTACATCGGCTTTACCTTCCAGAATCGGCTTTAATAAGATGGGATATTCGCTCGGATCATACTCCAGGTCGGCATCCTGAATGATAATGATGTCTCCACTGGCGTGTTGAAAGCCGGTGCGCAATGCCGCTCCCTTGCCCCGGTTTGTTTCATGAAAGATTGTCTTGATGCCGTGGTTACCATCAATTGAGCGCAAGAATTCGCGCGTGCCATCGCTTGATCCATCGTCAACGATGATGATCTCGCGCTCCAGAGCCAGATCAACCGCCAGGATGCGGTTGATGATGGTTTGGATTGTTTTGATCTCGTTATAACACGGCATGACAATAGAGACTTTCTCCATACCCGTCGCTATCCTCCTCGGACAAACTTTTTGACCAGAATCAAACCAACGATCACCAATACAGACGGAACTATCGCCAGGAATAAATCCAGGCTTGGACTTAATGGCCGACCCGGATTGCTTAAATTTAGCTCCGGTTCTTTAGCCGGAGTTAGAGTGGCAACCGCCGATTGGGTTTCGGGAATACCGGTGGCTGTCGGCAGCACTGCAGGCGTCGGCGAAGGCCAGGGTTTCCCGGGGATTGACGGCGCGTCCATGATCGCGCCTGTCATGACATTGATCTCGAAGATTGGCGGAGTATACCAGACCGCAACAACCCGATTGCCACCGGTGATGACGACTTTAGGATTGACCATGTAGTTGAAACCACCGGCCAGGACCGGCTCACTCCAACGACTGCCTCCTTCCCAGACGCTGTGCCACATACCTTCGACTTTCTGACGATAGAGGTCATCCTCGCGGACTCGCTGAGCCAGGAAAACATATAATCTACCGAGACTGTCGCGGGCAAATTCTGCGAAACCGTTCTCACCGATCAGCCAGGGAAAGGTGTCAATCGGGTCGCTCCACGTCTTTCCGCCGTCTTTCGAATACATCGCATTGCGGTAGGCGCGCCAGCCGCCTTCCCACATCGCCATGATTCGATCCCCCTCCAGGTGAACCAGGTTATTCCAGTCTCGCTCGTATTCATCATCAATTCGCGTTGCCAGGCGTATGGGCTTGCTCCAACTCTGGCCGCTGTTTTCAGAACGGGTCAGGTAAATCGCCGCCCCATTGCCGCTTTCATCCCACTCCGTCCAGCTTGCGAAAACCTTGCCAGGCGGAACCACCAATAGACGAGCGTTGCTGGCTCCGCGCCTCGGATCGGGAGTTGTGTATAGATCAACTGGTTCAGACCAGGTAACACCACCATCTGCAGAATGAAGATAACCCACCCCACGCTCTTCGGGTGGAGTGTCTCCCTGCGGTACGCGCGCATAGATCACATGGAGCATCTCGGGAGCCTCATAAGCGATGTGGATAGAGTATTCTGTGCCGGTCAGGTCTTCTGCCAGTGCTGTCGGGGGTTTCCAGAATCCTGGGTAACGAGCCAGCGGGGCATAAACAGAGCTGTAGTATAAGGTGTAGTTGGGAAAATTTGGCTCTTCCATCCAAATGAGATGTATCCAACCGTCTTCATCCATCACAGCGTGAGGGAAAATCAACACCTGATTGCCCAGATCGGCTGGTGTGATGAAAATATCTACCGGCGGAATCCACCGCTGTCCATCCCAATAGGTATACATCAGAGTATCGGCCATATTGCCAGGTGCATCTCCGGTCTTTTCCGCCCAGAACAGGTGAGCACCGCCAGATGGATCCCCTAACAAGAAGGCGTCAGTAGAGGTCCGCTCTGGAGAGTTTGAGATATTAAATGGCGCGCCCCAGCTGATCTCAACAGCTTGCGCTCTCGAGGGGACAATCCCGCAAGGCAGCAGGCCGAGCAAGAGGACCAGAATGCAAAACCATCCAGGCAGCCTGCGCAAAGGAGAGCGTCTGGGACTCTGTGTAGAAGAAAAACGAGCGTCGGTATCCATCAAGATCGTATTGAAAAGGTTGACAAATTGGCAGACCTTAGCTGCCTGATAAGATTACAGCATCCACCTCGTCGATTTCGAAGATATCAGCAGTCGGAAAGGATTTTACCAGCCTTATAGCAGAAAGATTTATCTTGCCTTGCAAATCAACTTTTGAAAGCACATATTCCAATGACTGTCCATTGTTTTTGCTGACAATTACAAAGGCGCGGTGAGCATCGATCGTTTTCCCGTTCTGGGAAATATGCGGGATCTTGATCTGAGCCTTATCCAAATAATACTGCAGAGGCGCATCCGTCGGCACATAGGAGATGACAACGTCGCCGTCCTGATAATGCTCACCAAGCCACGTTGCGATCGCCTCGGCGTCGCGCAGCGCACCGGTCTGCTCTGAATAATAAACCGAGCGGCTTTGTAACAGGTTGCATCCCAACGTAAACGCCACTAATAATGCACCAGAGGCCGTGAGATAGAAGAAGATTTGACGAGAGCTCCGGGCAATCTTCCTCAGCAGATAAATCAGACCAGCGGAAGCCCAGATAAAGTACAGCGGCAGTAAAAACAGGAAGACCCGCGTCCACGGCGGGACGCGGCGCGAAAGCACGGCAAAAGCCAGACACCATAGCAACATCGCTATGGCAAGCGAGATTCTATCCGTCGAGAGCTGTCGGTGCAGGAATATGGTGAGCACACTTCCAAAGACTAGCAGCCACGCCAAAGGCAAAGGGATATCCCTGGTCCAATGTTCCCACATTGAGCGCACCAAAATACTGAGCGACCGGAAGGAATCCGCCCAACTGCCAGGTTGAACAAATTGGTTATCCACCAATCGAGCCAATCCAGAGAAGAAGATCGCCGGCAGGTACAACACGATCACCAACAATAACACCGCCAATCCGGACAGAAGAAGATTTACCAGGAAAGATCTCCGCAACTCAGGGCGGATGTCCCCTCCCACCCAGGAAAAGACCAACCAGGTCATGATCCCACCATAAGGGTACAGCATCGTTGGAACCGTATAAAAACCGACTGCAGCCATGCCAACGAATAACAGCCAGATGATTGGGCTTTGCTCAACGCGCAATCGTCTCGCCACGTACAACAGGCATAGCGTGAACAGGCAGATCAATACGTAGCCCCGGGCGTTTGTAGAGTATTCAACCATCATCGAGGAACTTGCCACTAGTCCGGCGCTGATGAGACCCGTCTCCCGATTAAAGTAATTTCGAGCTACCAGATATGTAGCCGGAATCAGAAGGACGCCGGCAGTAAATGCAGGTAAACGGATGATCCAGGGTTGGTTACCAAGCATCTGCGTAACGAAAGCTACTAGCAACGTATGAAAAATATGATTATTGGGCAATTCATAATTGGTAACAACTCCCCAGAAACCCCTGGAAGTAAATACCGTGTAAGTGAATGCCTCGTCGTATCGCATCGGTTGGGAGAGAAACGTCAACCGGAGAATGATCCCCAATGCAACAAAAAGCGCCAGGATGACCAGATGCCACCGGTCTTCTTCGATGCGCCACACACGAGTATTGAGCTGTTTTATCTCACCGATTAGCTTTGCTAGATACCCAACCATAACCCGATATGCTTCCATCTGGCAACAATGACTATGTCAGCTTTTTCATAGCTACATATAATCGCGACAGGAGAGGTCAAAAAAGCCCAGCAGAGGATATGCTGGCAAGGCGGAGAATCTCAGCCGGTATCACATGCCGGTAAAAATAGGTATAATTCAACGACTTTTCCAACAGATTCATGGGAGATGGAATATGAAAAAACTCTTACCACTGTGCCTGATTTGGGGATTCCTGCTGAGCGCTTGCGCTGGAGCGCTCCAGAGCACCCAGTCTCCAGCAACCCCATCGGAGACGACATTTCCGACAATGCGTCCCAGCGAAACCAGCCCAATTTCCCCAACGTCTGCTGAGGCGCAATTCCAACCTACTGCCACCCTGCTCCCTGCTGCGCCGCCGACGGCTACCCAATTGCCCGATGTACCTGCGCCGATCGCTTCGCCAACTCCGGCTGGAGAAGCGCTGATCATTGACCATCGTTCGCTTGAGCTGTTTGATCGTATCCCGGATGAGTACATTCAGGCAGCCGCCGGTTTGCGATTGCTGTTCCGACACGCCTCGGTTGGACACAACATCAACGAAGGTCTAGACTGTTTGATGGACAAGACCAGGCCCCGACCCCACTTCTGCGATGCCGGTCTCCCCTCCGATCAGATCGTCTATTCATCCAAATACGATCGCAGCAACTGGGTTTTTGAATTTCATGCTCCTCCGCCTGGCATCAATCCCGGCTGGTGGGACAAGCTGAACCTGTTCGTCGAACGAGTCGACAATCCTCAGCCAGGCGAGGAGTACGATGTTTATGGTTTCAAGTTCGGCTACGTTGATGGCATCCAAGGCTCGGCAATTGACGACGAGTTTTTCCTAACCCAACCTGGCGGCACATACCCGAATATCTCCGCTTTGCAAGCTCTGGAAGAACGCCATCCTGATAAAATCTTTGTCTATTGGACAATGGGCTTAGCCCGCATCGTCGGCACGCCCGACTCGCAGAGCTTTAATCAGCAGATGCGCGATTTCGCTGCAACCCACGGCAAGATTTTAATGGATATTGCCGACATCGAATCGCACACCCCCAATGGTGACGCCTGTTTCACCTCCCCAGATAGCGGTCTGGAAGTCATCTGCCAGGACTACACATCTGAGAAGGAAGGCGGTCATCTGAATGCCCTTGGTTCCCTGCGCATGGCGAAGGCCATGTGGGTAATGATGGCTCGCCTGGCGGGATGGGACGGGCAGTAAATTCTCTGGCGTTGCGTCAGCTGAAGTCTTCAGATCGCTTGGAAACACTCCCCCAAGATCACCCCTGCCTTCGACAGGGAAATGTTTATCTCTGAGGTCGTTTCGCAATCCTTGTTGCAGAATACAGGAGTTTTGCACTATTGATCGCGTGTAAAATCGGTTGTATTATTTAATCGCATTGTAAATATCTATATTACTGCAATGTTCAATGCTTTTTGGGTTAAGGATGACTTAATCTAACCTTTATGCGCCCTTAAATCCATGATTGGTTTTATTTGGGATAATTGATCATGATTTGTGATTTCACAGACAAACACCAATCCATTCTGACTGTTCACCTGCTCCATTTTCAGGCTCGCGTGGTACTGTAGACTTGCAAGGGACAAAGCACATGGGACGTACAATCAAATTGAGCATCCTGCTATTGTGGATTCTGGTGCTTCTTTCACCGATAACTGTCAGCGGACAGGAGTCAGGCTTAGAAGAAGGATCCGTTCAATCCCCGCAGGCCGCCGGGCGTACGCTCTGGTTGCCTCAGGTGCTGCGCAGCAGTGCTTCTACTCCAGTAAACCAGATCATCATAGATCATACCTCCATCGCCATGTTCGACCGCATCCCGAACAGTTACATCCAGGCTGCCAGCAATATCCGTATGCTCTTCCGTCATGCCTCGGTCGGTTGGAACATCAGTGAAGGCCTGAACTGCCTGATGAATAGCGTCTCTCCCCGGCCAGCTTACTGCGATTCCGGCTTGCAACCCTCCCAGATCATCTACGATCCCAAGTACAATCGCAACAACTGGACATTCGAATTTCACGCACCTCCTCCGGGCCAGAATCCCGGTTGGTGGGACAAAGCCTGGCTGTTTATTGATCGGGTCGATCAGAGTACCAATTTCAATGCTTACGGGTTCAAGTTCGGTTATGTGGACGGCGTCCAGGGTTCAGCTATCGATGACGAATATTTTGCCTATCACCCCGGCGACCCATTCCCAAGCATCCACGACATGGAAGCACTGGAAGCCCGCCACCCCGGCAAAATTTTCATCTACTGGACAATGGGTCTGGCGCGCATTGTTGGCACACCCGATTCGCAGAGCTTCAATCAACAAATGCGCGCGTATGCCCGTCAGCACAACAAAATCCTAATGGACATAGCTGATATCGAATCGCACCGCCCCGACGGAACACCTTGTTACACCAGTCCTGGCAGCGGCATTGAAGTGATCTGCGCAGATTACACCAGCGAACCCGAAGGCGGGCACCTCAATGCCCTGGGTATGCAACGCATGGCCAAAGCAGTTTGGGTACTGATGGCTCGCGTCGCCGGCTGGAACGGCAACTAAACCAAGCCAAGCTGTATTCTGGTAACCTGAACAAGGCCAAAACGCCCCAAGGATAATGATGAGACCGCTACCTAACTCGCCCATTTTACGGCTTGCAAAGCAAGCCTTGTCTAGATTGTTACAACCAGTGCTTTCCCTGGCGCTGCTTCTCAGTTTTTGGGCAGCCAGTTCCCCACAATCGCCCGAGATCGCCCTGGCAGCCAGCGATCGCCAGTGGTCTGGCCCAAGAAGGCAATTCCTGCCCTTCATTTATCGCCCAGAAGTTGCCGTAAATATTCCTGCAAACGGCTGGCCGATGGTCGCCGCCAATCCGCAACGCACCTCCTGGACCCCCGATGAAGTAACCGGCAACCTACATGTGGAATGGTACCGCCCGATTGAGGCTTATATCCCCCAAAATGTTCAATTGATCGCCGGCTATGGGATGATTTACGTATCAACAGCGCGTGGCTTGTACGCTCTGAACGCTGCGAATGGCAATTTGGTCTGGCGGTTTGACACCGAGCTGCCTCTGGGCAATTCCCCTACCCTGGCAAACGGCGTGGCGTACGTTGCCGGGCACGACCGCAAGATACACGCCCTCGATGCAACCACAGGGGCACACTTGTGGGAATTTGCCGAAGCTCAGTCAGGGTACGATACCAATCCACTCGTGGTTAACGGCCGGGTCTTTGCCGGAAATCGCGATGGCTACATGTATGCCATCGGCGCCCACGGCACATCGAATCAAGGACGCCTGCTCTGGAAATACAAAACCGGAGGGCCGATCCACCTCTCCGCAGCCTATAAAGATGGCATCATTTACTTTGCCGCAAATGACAACTACGCCTACGCCTTGCGCGCCGATACCGGTGCATTGGTCTGGAAATCCTTGAAACTCCCCGGAGACGGCTACCATTCATACTGGCCGGTGATCTACCAAGATAAAGTGATCTTTTCTGCCGCAATTGGTTACCGCATGGGACGAGATCCTGGCTCAGATAGCGGAGCTGGCCTGGACGAGCTGGAAGATATTTTCCCAGGCGACCCCTGGGGTACCACCCTCAGCCCTTTGCTGCAGGCACAAACCTGGAGCAACGGCTATCCAATCGTGAACGCCTCCCGAGTAGCCGAATATCTGGAGAACAACCCCAATCCAGACCCGCGCAAGCATAAACCCTGGCGCAGAACGGTGATTGTGCTGAATATCCAAAACGGCTCGGAGTACACCTTCGACTCCGACAACGATGGGTATCCGGAATATGCCCCGATCTCTTACTGGGGCACGAACTCTGGCAACCGCTATCCACCAATTGTTGGGCCAGATGGATTGCTCTACGTCAATCATGTCTACCAAAAAACACCTGACCCGCAGGGGCGAATCATGGGCTGGAGAATCGGCACGCCTTACTTCAGCCTCACCAATAACCAGGCCGCAATCGCTGAGCCAGAGGCTATCTCTGCTGGCGGGAATATCATCTACCGCAGCCTGTGCTGCGATCGCGTCGGCGATTTCTTTGATATTCGCTCCAGCCAGGGTAACTACCGCACGCTTTGGTCTTACGACCTGGAAAGTCTGGCTCCCGGCTACGACGAGAACTGGCGCATCTTGCCCGGATGGCCGCGCCTTCAGGGATGGTATAAAGGAAACACCAACAGCATCAATGGCATTTACCACAACCACGGCGATCAAAATCCGATCATTCCTTACAACGGCAGGTTGTACATCCATCGCAGCAATGCGGTCATCGCCTTCGGCACCGGAACGCCCCTGGGTAAGTTGCCGCTGCTGCGCATTCAGAATACCGTTGACAACGTGCAAACACCCACAATCGACCAACTTAAAGCCCGCCTGGAAAGTGAAGTGCAAAAGATCATCTCCGCTGGCCATCTCCGACCCGGCTATTTGAACAACGGGCAGTTTATGTATGGAGAGTTGGCCGACTACTTCAGCAACCCTGGTGATACGCTTTATACTCTTTCGATTGCGTATCCCTATCTCTCCGCTCAACTCCAGGAGCAAACACGGGCATATCTGAGAGCTGAATTTGCCAGTTACTTCGACCCGGTGATGTATTCCAGCATCGGCTGGGCAGAGGGTGCTGCTCGGGAAGCTACGCCTTTACCCCCCGAAGTGCAGGCTTCCCTGGCCAATTTCCCCAAACGCGAATTCGTCGGCGGTTTCTCCTGGTATTACCCACAGCACAACTTTTACGCGATGTGGAAATACGCTCAGATCTTCCCACAGGATGCCGTCCGCATTTACGAACTGGCTAAGAGCAAGCTGCAAGTGCCGTTGCCAACCATGCCGGTCTCCGATTACTACACCAATCGGCCGTTCGAGATCAACGCCTACATTGCAGGATACACCGGCTTCCTTCAACTTCAGCAAATGGCGGGAAAAACCAGCGAAGACAGCGCTCTGCGCACCCAGGTCAATAATGAGCTCAACCGACTGCTGCAACTACGGGCAAGCACCTTTAATAAGGACACGCCATACATCGAAAACATGTATCATTGGCGTTCCTTGAACATCTCTCGCAACTTCATCTTTCTCACGCCTGAACTGGGCGACTATCTCAACCGCAACGCTTACGCCAGGGTACAGGCAGCTATCGACGAATATGAATATGTGGCGCCGTACTGGTTTGTCAGCCGCTATGAATCGATGATAAACGAAGGCGCTATCTCGCCGCTCTACAATGCTCCTGCCATGCTTCAGGCAAAAGCTTATATTCTCAAAGAAGGGCGCGCAGAACTGAGCAAATATCTGGATGCGCCAGCTTTCGAGCGTGGCGATCTGTTTTACATCCAAAACCTGGTAGCGGCTATCCAGGCTCCATAAATGTGGGCGCGCTTACTTACCGCGGGCTGCCCGACGAACAATCACCAACGCCAATCCGGCAGTCATCCCCACAACCAGTAACGCCAGTAAAGCGCCAATCGCCTGAGCGGATAACCTGTTACTAAGGGAAATCGGTGCAGTTTGCAAAGTCGGAGTGACAGAGGCTGAACGCGTTGGAGATGCCTCTGCTGGTGGCGCTGTTGTTGCCATTTTTTCAGGCATAGGGGTCACTTGTAGCGTCTCAGGTGCAGGTTGTGTAGCTAATGCCAACGCAGACGGCGTCTCGCTTGACGGCTGGGGAACGATGACCCCAATATCGAAGAGCTGACGCTCGGAGATGAGCAAAGAATCCTGGTTCTGATGATCCTTTTGCTCGCGCAAACCGAAAGCCACCGCCAGGCGACCATTGGGCGAAATGCCTGCCCCCAACAGCAGTGCTTGTTTTCCCCCTTGGCTCGAAACGGTTAAACCCTGTTCGGGCACCCAGCTTTCTCCGCTCCAGATGGAGTGATCCAGAAAAACTCGACCGTTCAAATCAATGACCGCCTGTAGCAGGTGCAACTGACTGTCGGCAGCTCTAACCAGACTTGCTGCTTGTGGTGTTTCGCCAAAACGAGTCAGATTCGCCGGCTGAGTCCAGGTAGCGCCTTCATCCAATGAAATTTGATGCCAGATGCTGGTCCGGTTTTCTTCCCCGCTTATCCACATGCGGTGAATCCCCAGTTGACCGGCGCTCTCGATCTCAAGCCATTCAACTGGCTGTTCAACTACGAGCTCAGGCTCAGACCAGCTTTGCCCGTCAGTGGCGGAAGAGGAATAATACAACGCAACGGGGCGGTTTCTCTCACCAAGCTGGCTGCGCGTCCAGAGCAGGTGCAGCGCGCCGTCTGTAGAACGCACCAGCCGGGGATTGTCCACCATCACCCACCCGCTGGCAGCCGCGTCAAAAATCTGCGCCGGGTTTGACCACGTTTCCCCGTGATCATCTGAACGAGTCAGATAAATGCCACGACCTTCGTTTACCGGCACCGCGTATGCAACCAATAGACTTCCATCTGGCTGAACCAGGATGTCCGGCGCGCTTCCTATCGATTGCGGCATGGGTAATCCCCGAGGAGCAGTCCATTCAAAAGGGCTGATCGCCCGTCCGGCGTTAGCCCAACTGAAATAAATCTCACCCGACTGTGAATCCCGCCAGACGACAAACAGGCGATTGTCGGGGTCAATCGCCAGGGATGGAGCTTCCACTTCCCCCACAGGAGAATTGACTACCGCTATCCCTTCAGACCAACCTTCCTCTTCCAGCCGCGAATAAAATAACTTGTACTTTGCTGCTGTCTCATCAAGTTGGATCCAGGCGGTATGAAAACCGCCATTGACATCCACCAGAACGGTCACAAACCCGCTCTTGATCGCACCGGAAGCAATCGTCCTGGGTCTCGTCCAGGCCGTCGGCGGTGGGAACCAATCATCGGTCGAGCCGAGCAGGCGAGAGGTAATCCAAATATCCCCGCCACCGGCCAAGTCACAGCCAACCACCGATAAGCGATCCGGGATGCTCTTCAACGCCTGGCGGCAACGAAAGTCCACAGCATTAAAAGTATCTGGGTCGGTAAAGCTGAACAAGGCTCCCTGGGGTTGCGGCAGGCTCCAGCGACTTCCATTCCAGGCGCTCAGCAGAACCTCGTCCCGGATGACGGTCATCAGCAAGGTAAGGTCTTGTTCGCCAGGGATAAATTGGTTGTCCTGCGGACAGCCGACATAGTCCGCAAACATTAACTGGCGTTCACTCCAGGTCTCCCCCCCATCATTAGACGATTGGAAGTATTGCGTGCAATCGAAGCCGCTTTGCAGTCCGGAATTCCAAAGCAACAACACCTCACGCTCTTTGGCATTGACCTTTAATTTGAAGGGACTGGTTGTCACCGTGGCAGGGTTTGGGCCATCTACCTGGTAAATATCGCCCCAATTTTTGCCTCCATCAGATGATTTAATCAGCAATACCCGCTTCTGAGCTGGATTGTCCCAGGCAACATATACCTGCGGTACACCGTCGACATCCGTGGCTGCGATATCCAGGCTGGCGTTTTCCTCCGTCAAAACCCTCATGTAGGCAGAGCGATATAGCTGAATCGGATTCGACCAGGAGGCGCCGTTCGTGCTGGAATTGCGATAATACACCCCAGCGGGAAAATCGGCTGTGTCCAGGTTGCGCACATACGCCAGATGCAGATTTCCCTGCGCGTCCACAGCCACATCGTATGCAGCCGCCGCGGCTGCCAGTAGTTGTGAGCCAGACCAGCCAACCGGAGAACCAAAAGAGCTGGCTGCCGCCCAACCCTGAAACAGAGCACCTTCCTCATCAATCCAAAAAGCGTGAATATTCCCCGATGCATCGGCAAACAGGCGCGGCACGCGATCGCCAAAAATATACTCAGCAGCCACCGGCTTGCTCCATTCTGCATCTTGCCCCGAGGTATAGACCCAATCCGCAAAATCATCCCTCCAGATAACATGGATACGCCCATTCGCATCCACTACGGCCACAGGGTCTTTGGTAGCTCCGGACCTGGAGAGATTGATCGGCGCCTCCCAGTTCTGCACAGGAGCTTGTGCAATAATTGGGCCTCTGACGACTAAAAGGGCAAACAGGACCGAAATCAGGCTAAGGGTGGCTTTCCAGAGTAATCCAGTGTATCTTTGCATAAAGTTACATTCTTTCCTCGGCGGTGCCCATTCACTCGCCCCCGCCCGTCTGCCAGGTCAGGTGCTGCAGGCCGACGCTCAACGCCGACTTCATCGTCGTCCAGTCCGTCAGCAACATCTTCAGGTACGTCATCATCGGCCCCGGCCGCAGCGCCCACTCCCGAAACGCCCGCTTCTGCCAGTACAGCAACTGCTCCGCTCTCAGCCCAGGATAGTCCAGCACCGTCTCCTTGTCCATATCCACCTGCTCCCACCTCGTCCCCGCGCGAAACCAACCCCGCTCCACCACCTCGTAGAAAAACGGCGTCCCCGGATACGGCGCCGCCACGTGGAACAACGCTATGTCCAATGGCAGCCGCTTGGCAAACTCGATCGTCTCCCGTATCGTCGCCTCCGTCTCCCCTGGCAGCCCAATGATAAAATACCCCCAGTTCTTGATCCCCGCCGCTCGCGCCCACCTCAACGCCCGCTCCGCCTTCTCCGGATATGCCCCCTTGCGCACATGCCGCAAGATCTGCTCGTTCCCGCTCTCGATCCCCCACGAGATCAGCCAGTTCCCCGCCTCCCCCATCCGCCTCAGCATCTCTTCGTCCACATAGTCCACCCGACTGTTGCACGTCCACTTCACCCCCACCCGCTCCGCTATCAGCCGCTCGCACAGCTCCATCACCTGCTCCCGGTTCACCGTGAACAAGTCCGCATACATATGGATATTCGTTATCCCCAGCTCCTTCAGCCGCTTGATCTCCTCCACGATCAGCTTCGCCGACCTCAGCCGCGTGCTGTACTGGTAGGTCACGTGCTTGATGCAGTACGTGCACCCAGCCGGACATCCCCGGCTCGTCACAATGAACGTGAACGGCCCCTTCATCAACGGCATCCGGTACTTCTCCAACGGCAACAACTCGTGCAGCGGCATCGGCAGATCGTCCAGGTCCGCTATGAACGGCCTCACCGCATTCACCACGATCTCCTCCCCACGCCGCCACGCTACCCCCTTGATCCCACCCAGCTCCACCTGCCCATCTTCCCTCACCGACGGCCGGTACTCCCCATCGCTCTTCCTCAGCATCCGCTCCAACCACTCCGGCCGCCCCGCCAACCGCCCCTCCAAGTGATCGATCAGATCCCGCAGCGTCAAATCCGGCTCCCCTACCAGCACGTAGTCCAGGCTCGGATACGGCCTCATGCTCTCCCGCGGCATCGGCGTCACGTGCGTCCCAAACGCAATCGTCCGCGCCCCCCGCGCATGCGCCAGAAAACACCCGTACATGTCGTTCTCCAGCGTCGGCGCCGTCACCTGCGTCACGTAGTACTTCGGCTGCCACCGCTCCAGCTCCCGCCGAAACGCCTCCCACCCCATCCGCTCGGCATTGGCGTCTATCACCTTCACCCGGTAATCCGGCGCCAGCATCGCCGCCATCTGCGCCAGACTCACCTGCGGCCAGACCATGTTCTCCCGCGTCCGCCGCCCCACCCGGTGCTGCGAGCGGATCCAGTAGCCCCCGTCCGGCGTCGGCGGGTTCACCAACAACACGTCCACCGCTTCCTCCCCACGCCGCACACTCGCCTGCCCCAGCCGCACGATCTCATCTACGTTCGGATACTCCGCCTGACGCACCTTCGCCAGCCGCCGCGTGCCCAGGTTGTCTCTCAAATCGAAATTGCTCTTATTCATAAGTTAACTCCTTGTCTCAGCGCCGCTCTTTCAGGCGTGACTGTGTATAATTGGTGCAATGTTCCCAGCGTTGTTCCTCGACCGGGATGGTGTCATCATCGAAAACCGAGCCGATTACGTGCGTAGCTGGGCTGATGTGCGCTTTTACGCCGGTGCGCTGGAAGCTTTGCACAACATCGAGCCCAGCCCCTACAAGATTGTGATCGTCACCAACCAATCAGCCATCGGAAGGGGGATCATCTCGCTAGAAACCGCCCAGGAGATTAACCGCCGTCTGATCCAGACGATTGAGGCGCATGGCGGGCGGGTTGATGGTCTTTTTATGTGCCCGCACACTCCTGCAGATGGCTGCACCTGTCGCAAACCACAGCCAGGGCTTTTGTTGCAGGCGGCGCAAGCGCTTTCCCTTGATCTGGGAAACTCTCTCTTGATCGGCGACGCCCTGAGCGATCTGATCGCCGGCCAGGCCGCCGGTCTCCGCCAGACCGTGCTGGTGCGCACTGGACTGGGTGCAGAGCAAGAGCACCTGGCAAAGCCGGCATCTTTGAAGCCGTTCTTAACGTTCGATACACTAGAGCAAGCCCTGGCCGCGCTCATCCCTTCAGCCTGACACGCCAGCCAGGACCTGTCGCGATATCAGAGCCGCAATCGTCACCAGCAAGCCAAGTTCCTCGCTGGTAAATCGCCCCGGACTGGCATGAACCAGCGTAATCACACCCTGCACCCGATCCAGGCGGATGATGGGTGCGCTGACTGCTGAACGCTGAGCCTGCTCAGCCTGCTCCCAGTCCAGCTTCAGCCAACGCGGGTCGTCCTGTGTGCTGAGAATAACCGTTGCCCGCCTGTTCTGCGCCACCCAACCGGCCAGCCCATTCCGCATGGCATCCCCAATTTGAGGAGCTATCCCCTGGCGGATCTCTCCGCCATAAGCAATGAAAGTCTGTTGGATGTCGCCGCGATCCCCCAACCAGACCAAACTCCCACTCGTCGCGCCGAGGCTGCCACAGCTCAATTCGAGAGCCTGTCCGAGCAGGCTGAGCGGGTTGGCAGGCTGTGAAATCCCAACCAGGATGCTTTGAGCCCTCTCCAGGATAGCCCGGCTGCGCTGGCGCAACGCCCTGGTGATCAGATGCTCAAGCATCAGATGAGCGTCTTCCACATACTCAATGCAATCGCTGGCGACGTGCAGATGGATCTCCACCATCTGACCCAGGCTGCCGCCATCATAACCGGTCATCCCCACCGTGCGAGCCCCAGCTTGATTGGCCAGCTCAACCGCCTTCAGCACATTCGGCGATTTGCCACTGGCAGAGATGGCGATCACCACGTCGCCCGGTTGGATCAGGTTCGCCAGTTGTCCGGCGAACACGTTCTCATAACCCTCATCGTTTGCCAGCGCCGAGAAAATCGGCATATTGTCTGCCAGCCCAATGACGCGAAAGGGCGGGACAAACTCAAATCGCGTGTTCTTAGCCAGGTCACAGACGAAGTGCGAGGCAGTTGCGGCGCTACCGCCGTTGCCCAGGATAAACACCTGGCGGCGCTCCAACCGCGCCAGGCTGAGCAGATCGATCACTTGCTCAATCTCCTGCCGGGGAAGTTCATCGAGCACCTGGTGCAAGCCGTTCAGATAGTTGCCAATACTATCCATCCAATACCCTCGCCAGCATCAATAGGCGCCGTGACCCTTTAGCACTGCCGGGATGGTCTGCAGAATCAACTGCAAATCCAGCCAAATGCTCCAGTTGCGGATGTAGTACATATCCAGGCGTACGCGCTCGGCATAGGTGACATCTGAGCGCCCGCTAATCTGCCACAAACCCGTCAATCCTGGACGGACAGTCAGCAGATTGATGTCCCACCGGTCGTACATGGCGATTTCTCCAGGGGAAATCATGCGCGGACCCACCAACGACATTTCGCCTTTGAGAACATTGAATAGTTGAGGCAGCTCATCCAGGCTGTACTTGCGCAGCCACTTTCCCACCCGCGTCACCCGCGGATCTTCTTTGAGCTTGTGATTCTGGGCCAACTCTTGCTGCAATTCAGGGTGAGCGGCAAGGATTTCATCCCCGTTCATGTACATAGTGCGGAATTTATACGCGTCAAACTGACTGCCGTTGACGCCCATCACCCGCCGGCGGTAAATGATTGGGCCTGATGAGTCCAGCCTGATGGCTATGGCTAACGCCAGCAGGACAGGCCAAATCAGACCCAGCCCAAAGATGGTCAGGCTGTAGTCCAACATCAATTTCAGCACCCGGTCGATGCCGGTGAGCCGCACCGGATTGACCCCCACGAGGGGAACATAGGCGAAATCTTTAACCGTCAGCCCGGTGGTAATGATCTCGTAAAGCCCGGAGGACATGCGCACGTTGACCTCGCTGCCCACACCGTAACGTTTGAAGATGTCCAACAGGCTATCGCGCGAGGAGATTGCGCTGGAGGCGAGGATAATCTCCTCCACGCCATAGAGCTGGATGATTGTTTCAAGCTGCTCTACGGTTCCCAGGCAGGGCAGGTTTTGGTGGGCAAGCTGACCCGAGGGAATCTTTTTATCCACGTAACCGATCACATGGAAGCCAGAAGTCTTCCACCTGGCAAGCTGCTCTGCCAGGTGACGACCCTCTTCATTGGCGCCGACGATCACTGCTGGCGAGAGGAAGTATCCGCGTTCGCGCAAAAGATAAACCAAGCGACGCAATCCAAAGCGCCCAAGCGAAACCAGGAAGAAAGCAGTAGCCCAGGCAACCACAAGCCAGCCGCGGGCGAAGATAAATTCGGGCGAAAGGAAGCCAGCGGCGATCACCAGGAACATGCCAATCGTCGCCGCATTGAACACCAACGAATATTCTTTGGTCCCGCCGAGCAAGTTCTGGCGGTTGTACAGGCCAACGGCGGCAAAAATCGCCAGCCAGATGGGGATTAAGATGAATACCAGCAAGCGGTAAAAAGCAAATGACGCCAGCGCCTGCTCCTCAAACAGCGGCAAAGCCAGCTCGAAGCGAATGAAATACGCCAGGCGGAAAGCCA
>FWPU01007893.1_pt1 | contig 18926 bp, 11 predicted proteins | sample 2228361 | NCBI WGS metagenome assembly FWPU01 (sample SAMEA103939777, study PRJEB20133) | metagenome
AGCCCACCGGGGGCTGACGCCGTGCGGCTCACAATTGCTGTCGCGTCACGCCAACCGAGCCCACCGGGGGCTGACGCCGTGCGGCGCTGCATCGCTAAAGCGGTGTGGCTCAGCGATACACCAGGCTCTTGACGGACATCGCCGGGCTCACCAATATCGTCTTGTAGCTGGGCTAAGCGCATAACCGGCTCGCGGGGTCTGAACGCCGGCTCCGCTTTGCCAACCGATAGGAGTGCACCCATGAGACAGGCCATACGCCGTTGGGTCGGGCCGATCGTTGCCGTGGGAATCGTATGCTTGGCAGCGACTGCGCCGGGCCAGATACCGCCCCATCATGCGGAAAAAATTCGCAAAGCCGTCCGGCAAGTCAAGCCGCAGGTCGAGCCCAAAAAGCCACGGACGGTGCTCATCTGGAATACGCCGCCCCATTTGATGGAAAAGGACCCGCACAAAGGGTATTGCATCCCTTATGGCGAAGCGGCATTCAGGGCCCTGGGCGAACGGACCGGCGCGTTCAAGCCGCTGGCAAGCGACGATCTGGCCGTGTTTGCCCCAGAGAGCCTGCGGCGGTTCGACGCCATTGTGCTCAATAACGCGTCCGGGCCCTGGATCACGCCGACGGCCGCCGATTTGGCCAAGCCGGCGCTCAGCAAGCTGGGGACCACGGCCGCGGAGGTCGAGGCCGTGCTGCGCAAAAGCTTCCTGGAGTTCGTCCGCGACGGGGGCGGGGTCGTGGGCATCCACTTTGCGATCGCAGCCAACCGGCACTGGCCGGAGTTCACCGACCTGTTCGGCGCCACGTTTACGGGCCATCCCTGGGCCGAGGAAGTGGGCGTGTGCGTCGAAGAGCCCTCGCATCCCCTGGTGGCGGCCTTTGGCGGCAAGGACTTCCGGATCACAGACGAGATCTACCAGTACGGCCGGCCGTATGATCGACGCCACCTTCGCGTGCTGCTATCGATCGACCCGGCAACGACCAACATGGGAGTCCGCTGGATCGACCGCAACCAGACCGATTTTGCGCTGGCCTGGGTCAAGGCGTACGGAAAAGGAAGGGTGTTTAACACCTCGTTCGGTCATATGACGGAGCTGTTTTCGGATCCCAGGGTGCTTCAGTTCTATCTGGATGCGATTCAGTTCGCCACAGGAGATCTCGAAGCCCCGGTGGCTCCCCGAGCGGAGCGTCCTGTCCGGCCTCCCGCGCCGGGCACCCAGCCGGCCCCGGGACAGGAACCGGGCTTTTACGCGCTTTTCGACGGGGCCACGTTGGCCGGCTGGCAAGGCGACCCCAGCATCTGGACCGTAGAAGACGGGGCCATCACCGGCCGGACCACTTCCCAGACCCGGCTGAAGGAGAATAACTTCCTGATCTGGAAAGACCAGGTCGAGAACTTCGAACTGCGACTGAAGTTCCGGCTCCAAGGCGGGAACTCGGGCATTTACTTCCGGGCGCGGAAACGGCCGCCCGGCAAGACCGGCGGCGACCCGCTGGTCGGTCCCCAGGCCGATTTCGATGCCTCCGGGCGATGGACCGGTGTGATCATGGAGTACCTCGGCCGGGACGTATTGGCCGAGCGCGGGCAGAAGGTCACCATCGACGAACAGGGCCGCAAGCGCGTGACCGGGTCGGTTGGCGATCCGGCCGAACTCCTCAAGGTCGTCAAGCCCAACGATTGGAACGATTACACGGTCATCGCCCGGGGCGGCCAGATCGTGCTCAAGATCAACGGGCGGACCATGTGCGAACTGGACGACCGCGATTTGAAGCGGCCAGTCCACGGGTGGCTGGCGTTGCAGGTGCACGTAGGCCCGCCGATGCGCGTGCAATTCAAAGATATCTATCTGCGCCGGCTGTAGTTCCGAACGCGTCGTTGCGCTGTTACGAGGGAGCTGTTGGCGTGTGGGGCGGGTTGCGCGGGCCTGGAAACGCGCCCAGGCCCACTTGCGCGACAAAAGCGGCCCGCCTGCGTACACTGCCTGCCCGGCAGGCGCGCCATTGCAGGGAGACCTTGGCGTAGTTCAAGCAACCACCCAACTCGGCGCGACTGGGGGTTTACGCTGCCGGCCCGGCTCGAACGGGGGGAGTACTCCGCAGGGCGCTGGACCCGCCGAATTGGTCATGCAGCCTGCCAAACGAGGGGGGCTGCCTCGTCTTGTTGCCAAGCCTCGGCCTTGCTACACTGTCGGCCGTCATGGTGGCTAGGATCCGCGACAGGGAGGTCGCCGGTGCTGGGAAGATGGCCAATCCGGGTAAAACTCCTCGTCGGGCTTGGCCTGCTGGTCCTTTTGGTGGGGATGCTCTCCAGCAGCGGGCTGTACGCGATCTACGCCTACCGGAGCCTGGTGAAAGATTTGAGTTGGCGGGCCGATGAATGGCCGCTCAGTGCCCGGCTCAACCAGCGGGTGGCGGAATTGCGGGCCACTGTGGACGAGCTGTCGGGGCTGGGGGTGGCCGGTTACGGGGCCGATGCGGCAGCCGCCCCCGTCCGTCAGCGCATGGTGTGGGAGGAGTTTCGGGCACGCCTGGAGGAGGTGGGCCGGGCCCTGGACGCTTACCGAAGCCAATTGGAGCACAAACTGCGTGCCGGATCGCCCATTGCCGATGACCAGCCGGAATGGGCCACGGTGCACCGCCTCGAATCGGTGCTGGAGCGGATCCGCAAGTGGGACCAGCGCCAGCAGTGGGTACTGGCCGAAGGCCAGTTCGAATCCCTGCAGGGCGAGTTGACGCAACTTCAGGGGTTGGCGGCCGAGTTGCCCAGCCACTTGCACCGCAAGATGCGGGGGCTGACCGATGACGTCCGCTATCGCTACCGGGTGCTGATCGTGGGCATGTGGGTCACCAGTGCCGCCGCGGCTCTGATTTTCGCTCTGTTCGTGCGCCTCGGTTACCAGTGGATCTTCCGCCCGCTGGGCGTGCTGATTGCCGGGTCGCGCCGGGTGGCCTGCGGGGAGTTCGGGCATCGCATCCATCTGGACACGCAGGACGAGATGGCGGAGTTGGGCGAGGCGATGAACCAGATGACCGCCCGTTTCCAGGCCATTCGCGACGACCTGGATCGGCAGGTCCAGGAGCGGACCAAGCAGGTGGTGCGGAGCGAGCAACTGGCCAGCGTGGGCTTTCTGGCCGCCGGGGTGGCCCATGAGATCAACAACCCCCTGGCCTCGATCGCCCTGTGCGCCGAATCGCTCGAAGGGCGTCTGGCGGGGGTGCTCGATCCGTCGTGCCCCGATCACGAGGTGGTGCGCCATTATCTGCAAATGATCCAAAGCGAGGCGTTCCGCTGCAAGGAGATTACGGAAAAGCTTTTGGATTTTTCGCGCATGGGGCAGTCCCAGCGGCAGCATACGGATCTGGTCGCTCTGGTCCAGGGGGTGGTCGAAATGCTGGGGCACCTGGGCAAATACCAGCGCAAGCGATTGGAACTCGACGCGCCGGGGCCGGTGATCGTGGCCGTCAACCCGCAGGAAATCAAGCAGGTGGTGCTGAACCTGTTGACCAATGCCCTGGACAGCGTGGACGAGGGGGGCTGGGTGCGAGTGGCGATCCGCCAGCAGGAGGGTCTGGCCGAGCTGGCCGTGGTGGACAACGGCTGCGGCATGTCGGCCGAGGTGCTGGAACACGTGTTCGAGCCGTTCTTCACGCGCCGGCGCCAGGGTCAGGGGACGGGATTAGGGTTATCGATCAGTTATCGGATCGTGTCGGACCATGGAGGGACCATCACGGCGGAAAGCGCCGGGGCGGGCCAAGGGGCCACGTTCCGCGTGCGCCTGCCGCTGGCCGAGGGAAAGGAGGCCGTCCATCGCTCCCGCGCCGCGTAACTCGCTGAAGCTCTTGTTTGCTGACGACGAGAAGTCGCTCCAGGAGCTCATGCGTCTGGAATTGCCCCGGCTGGGGCACGAGGTGACGGTGTGCCCGGACGGGCTGACCGCAGCCGCCGCCCTCCAGCGCACCGGCTTCGACTGCATCCTGGTGGACCTCGACATGCCTGGCATGAACGGCATCGAGGTCATCGCGCTGGCCAAGCGACTGTCGCCGGATACCGAGGCGATCGTGCTGACCGGCAAGTCGTCGTTGGAGTCGGCCGTGGCCGCCCTCCGCCAAGGGGCCTTCGACTATCTCACCAAGCCCTGCCGCCTGGTCGAACTCCAGGCCGTGCTGAAGCGCGTGGCGGAAAAGCGGGAGTTGACGCAAAAGTACCGGGCCTTGAAGCAGCGTCTGGAGCGCCTGGAGGGGAAGTCGGAGCTGTTGGGCGAGAGCCCGGCGATGGCCGAAGTCCGCCGGCGGATCGACAAAGTCGCCCCCACCAATTCCACGGTGCTGGTGCTGGGCGAGACGGGCACGGGCAAGGAGCTGGTGGCCCGGGCGCTGCACGACCGTAGCCTCCGGGCCGATATGCCCTTCGTGCCTATCAACTGCGGGGCGCTGCCCGAAAACCTCATCGAGAGCGAGCTGTTCGGCCATCGCAAGGGGGCGTTCACGGGGGCCGACGAGCACCGGGCCGGCTTGTTCGAGGTCGCCCGCGGCGGAACGGTCTTCTTGGACGAGATCGGCGAGTTGCCCAAGGCGGTGCAGGCCAAGCTGCTTCGCTTTTTGGAAAGCGGCGAGATCCGCCGCGTGGGCGACAACGAACCGTTCACCTGCGACGTGCGCGTCATCTGCGCCACCAACCGCAACCTGGAAGAGATGGTGGCCCGCGACGAGTTCCGCGAGGACCTCTGGTTCCGCATCAACACCTTCGAGATCGTGCTGCCCCCCTTGCGCGAGCGGAAGGAGGACCTTCCGATTTTGGCGCGGCACCTGGCGGCCCGCTTCCGGCCCGGGCTGCGCCCCGAGGACAAGGTCTTCTCGCCCGAGGCGTTGGCGGCCCTGGCCGATCACTCCTGGCCCGGCAATGTCCGCGAGCTGGCCAACGTGGTCGAACACGCGCTGATCCTCTGCGAGCGGCTGCCCATCACCCCCGAGCACCTGCCGCTGCGCTTGATGGAACGGCGGCTGCGGCCGGCAGCGGCCGGCGCCGGCTCGCCGACCGGCAACCCCTCCCCCCCGCGGACCCTCCGCGACCTGGAGATGCAGGCCATCTTCGAGGCCCTGGATCGCTGCGGCGGCAACAAGCCCCGCGCCGCCGAGCAATTAGGCATCAGTTTGAAGACCCTCTACAACAAGCTGAACCAGGCAGCCGCCATGGAAAAATCGGCCTGATCCTGTGCCGGCCTTCCTCAGCGGCCGATCAGGGCCACGCCCCCCACGGCAACCAAGGCACCGACGACGGCCCGCAACGTGAGCCGCTCGCGGTACACGAACACCGCAAACGGCAGAATCAGGACCGGCGTCGTGTTGAAGATCGTCGTCGCCACCCCCGCCGGACAATGCCGCAGGGCCACCAGCGACAAGGCCACCCCCCAAAAAGGCCCGATCACCGAGCCGGCAACCACGATGGCCATCGGCCGAGCCTCCAGCACGGCGCGGGACACGGCCTTCCATCGCCCCAGGACCGTGACCAGCGGGATATAGCCGGCAATTCCGCCGAGGATGCGGATCAAAGTGGCCGCCATCACGTCCGAGTCGCCCAGACCCTCCTTGGTCAGCACAAAGCCCACCGACTGCGCCACCGCCGCCAGCAACCCCAGGGCCACACCGCTGCGCCAGGCCTGCGGCGGGCAAGCGCGGTCCTCGGCCCGCTCACGCAGCACCCAAACCACCCCCGCCATCGTCACCAGCATCCCCAACCACTGCCGCAGCACCAGGATCTCGCCCAGCCAGGCCCACGAACACAACGCGGTCACCGGCGGTACCAGCGACTGGATCAACAGCGTCCGCCGCGTGCCGATCAGCAAAAACGCCTTCACCAGGCAAAGGTCGGAAAGAAAGAAACCCAACACCCCCGAAACGCCCAAGACAAACCACGTGTGCGCCGCGGTGTCGATCGGAAACCACTGCCCCTGCACCACCCGCAGATGCCCGCACAACAGCACAGTGGCCAACACCAGGCGGAGAAAACTGACCGCCAAGGCCCCGATCTGGCGCCCCGCCGAGGTCCACGCCAAAGCCGACAAGGTCCACAGCACCGCTGTACCTACGGCCGCGGCAGGTCCCGGGGGGATTCCAGACATGTCCGGCAGTACCTTTCGCTAGGACCGCATCCTTGCTTCCGGATGCGCCAAAAACGGCCAATCATAGCCTTTCAGCTCCGGCAAGAGAAGCGGCCCGGCGTTTGCCGACGGCCTGTGGGCCCCTGCCTGCCAGCATGCGTGCCACGGCTGGCTGCCCCCCGCAAGCATTGCCGCTTGGGACGCGCCAAGGGGACTGCTTGAATGTGGCCAGGCACCCCGCTCCGGTTTGAATAACCCCTTACGGTTGTTCCGCCAGAAGCTTCTCTACCCCAAGCAGGCCAGGCACCCCGCTCCGGTTTGAATAACCCCTTACGGTTGTTCTGCCAGAAGCTTCTCTACCCCAAGCAGGCCAGGCACCCCGCTCCGGTTTGAATAACCCCTTGCCGGCCGCATTCCCGAAGCGGCCCACCTGGCGCGAGTATAATTCAATTTTGTAGACCCGCGCTTGCCGCCGGCAGGCAGCGCAGTCCGACGGTCCAAGAGCACCCACGTGGGTGCCACGACTTGCCGGCCGGCGGCAAGGAGTGGCGCTTGGGACGAATCAAGGAGACTGTTTGAATGCGGCCTAAGCAGTGCGCGCTGCTTGGAAGAACCCTTGCCAGCCGCATTCAAGCACTCAAACACCCGGCCCGCAGCAGGTCCTTAACCTTCCCGGGCCGTGGCCGCCAAAAGCTGGCGACTTTGCGGTGACTTTCTCCTGCCCTCATCTCGATATGGAACGCAGCTTCTGCATGAAGGTGCAATCGGAGTGCGTTCCGGGCCAGCCCGGTTGCGTCCTGCGGGCCAACTCCCGTTTCCTGGTACTGGTGGAGGAGCGGCTGCGAGAACGAAAAGCTCGCACGGACCCGTCGCCCGACGATCCTTCGCGGCCGCCGTGATGGCCCAACTGGCCGGCGATGCCATCGGTCCGGCCTGGAGCCGCACGGCGTGCAATTGGCCGACCCCACAACCGCGTGCCGTGGATTGGCCCCACCGGGCCCACTGCCGAGCGGATGCATTTGACATCCGCAGCCCGAGCGCCTACATTGGGCCCCAGACGCGATAACGAGGGTCTAGTGACTTCGAGCCGGCTGGGGTGTTCTGATGACTGGGTTTCGTCGCGTGGCGGTCGTTGGGTTGCTGGGGGGATTGGTTGCGGTGCTGGCCGGGCCGGCTTTGGGTGCTGGGCTGGCGGGCCGTCGCCCGAACATCGTGCTGGTGATGACCGATGACCAGGGCTACGGCGACCTGTCGTGCCACGGCAACCCGGTGCTGCGCACGCCCAACCTGGACCGGATGCACGCCGAAAGCGTGCGGTTCGTCGATTTCCATGTGAGCCCCACCTGTTCCCCCACGCGGGCGTCGCTGATGACCGGGCGCCATGAGTTCCGCTCCGGAGTCACGCACACGATCATGGAGCGGGAGCGGCTAAGCCTCAAGGCGGTTACGGTGGCGCAGGTGCTCAAGTCGGCCGGCTATACGACCGGCATCTTCGGCAAGTGGCACCTGGGCGATGAGCCCGAGCGCTGGCCCGACAAACGCGGCTTCGACGAGATGTTCATCCACGGGGCCGGTGGCATCGGGCAGACCTATCCCGGCAGTTGCGGCGATGCCCCCAACAACAGCTACTTCGACCCGGCGATTCTGCACAACGGGCGATTCGTCAAGACCAAGGGCTATTGCACGGATGTGTTTTTCCGCCAGGCCCTGGCCTGGATCGAGGCCCAACAGAAGGCCGGCAAGCCGTTCTTCGCCTACATCACGCCCAACGCCCCCCACGCCCCCTTGGTGTGCCCCGAAGAGTACCGCAAGCCCTACGTGGGCAAGGTGCCGGACGGCGCGGCGACGTTCTTCGGGATGATCGCCAATATCGACGAGAACATGGGGCGGCTGCTCGAACGTCTGCGCCAATGGAATCTCGAGCAGAACACCCTGGTGATCTTCATGACCGACAACGGCGGCACAGCCGGCGTGAAAATATTCAACGCCGGCATGCGGGGCCAAAAGGGTACGCCCTATGAAGGGGGCACGCGTGTGCCCAGTTTTTGGCGCTGGCCCGGCACGCTCAAACCGGGCGACGTGGACCGGCTGACGGCCCATGTGGATATCTTTCCCACTTTGGCCGGCCTGGCCGGGGCCACAATCCCCGACTCGGTGGCGGGCCGGCTCGACGGCCGGAGCTTGCTCCCCCTGTTGGAAAACCCGCAGGCCGACTGGCCCGACCGATTCCTGTTCACCCATGTGGGCCGGTGGCCCAAGGGCAAGGCCGCCGCCTCGAAATACGCCCAATGCGCCGTGCGGAACAGCCGCTACCACCTGGTCTCGGCACACAAGGGCGGCCAGAAACGCTGGGAGCTGTACGACATCAAGGCCGACCCGGGCGAAAAGCACGACCTTGCCCCCCAGCGACCCGAGGTCGTCAAGACGCTCGAGGCCGCCTACGACCGCTGGTGGGACGAGGTCCTCCCCTGTTTGGAAAACGAGGACGCGGTAGGCCCGGCCGTCAATCCGTTCAAAGAACTCTACTGGCGCCAGTTCCCCGACGAGCGGCCCGCGAAGTAACCTCGCTGCCAAGGGGGGCCCGGCAGTGTGTCATCGGGAGGGCCGCTGGCTGTCCCATGGCGCCCAGCATGGGACCGGCGGCGTCCAAGCCGCGCCTGCGGTTCCGGGGCCCCGGCGGCCTGCGACCCGCCTACGTGGCCAGCCAAACCGCCATGGCCGTCAGAGTGCCCAGCAACAGCACGAAATACACACAGCAGCCCAGCATCCGGCCGAGCTTGCGTTGCCGGCCGCTCCGGGTCAGAGGAATGCCGATCTGTCCCGAAAGACGTGCCTTGGCTGCCGAAATGCCCAGTGCCCGCTTCCACGAGAACGAAAAGCCGTACTTCCGCCGTCGAGCCATAGCGCAGTAGACCTCCCCGCTTGCCAGAGGACACGCCATCCATCCAGACTTGCTGCCACTCAGCGCACCCAGCCGCCCACGGGATCCCCGCAGTCTGCCCGCCCTCGGCCTCCCCTAGGTTACTTCCGCGGGAACCGCCCGGTCAACACTTTTTGATAGAGGTCCGCGATGGCCTCGCGGGAGACCTTGCCATCCCAGACGGCCACGGCGTAGCGCAATTCTGCGGGCCGGGACGACTCGATCACCAGCGGCTTGACGTTGAGCCCCAGCGTAGCCGAAAGGTAGGCAAACGGCTGGTCCATGGTGAACCATATTGCCGGGCGGGGGTTGCCGGGCAAGTCGAACATGGCCACCGTGACTGGCTTGCCATCGACCGCCGCGCCATAAGCGGTCCACGCGGCGCGGGCATTGTTGGTCTGGGCCTGGCCGCTCTTGCCCTCGGCATTGAACAGTTGGCCACCCCGGTCCATCGAGGCGGCCAGTCGCATCCCCAACCCGAAATACGGCGAGCCGGTAAGGGTACAGCTCGCCCGCCCCGGCGGCGGTGCCAGCCGGCTTTGCCAAATCACTAGCGTGGCCGGACCCGTGGCCAGCCGGGTGACCTCGATCGTCCGTATCTCCTCCAGCAAGGCCGTTGCCTGGGGCGAGGCCCACGCGATGCGGTGGGTGAAGATCGCGGCCGGTGGGGGCTGCGGCGGCGCCCGGTGGGCCTCGGCCAATCGCACACTCTGGCTGGTCCCCTGATCCAATTGCCGGCCGGACGTGGGCGTCTCGGACCAAAAATCGACCCCATCGACCGCTACCGCAAACATCAAGCCGTGGTGATGCTTGTGGTCGGCCGGACTGTCGCGGAGCACGTTCAGGCCGCCGGGCGAATAGAGGCTTTCGACATAGGGTTTGTTTGGGCGGGGTCTGCTCTGGTAACGGAGCAGGGGCTGCGCGTCCCAGAAGACGGTCACGCTGCCCGGGCCCGTTTCGATGCGCACCGGCGTCTGCCCCGCGGCCAGCCCTGCCCCGGCGACGAGCAACAGTGCGGCGGCTCCGAGGGGCGAGATTGCCTTGAACGAGAGTCGTGCCCGGGCCAGCCCCCCTGGGGTGCGGCGATGTTCGCGGCTCGATGGACGCATAGCGAGGTCTCCGTGGAATCAAGCTTCAAGACCATTCTGCCCGGCGATGCCCCCGCCCCGCAAGCCACCCGGCTGAACGGCACGAGCCGGGTCCGCAACGGCCCGGTGCAGCCAGAAGCACAAGCCGGGCCCGCAACGGCCCGGTGCAGCCAGAAGCCTACCTAGCGGCTCCGGGGGCGGCCAGGCAACCGGCGCCTGTTTTCAGCGCCGCCGGCCGATCGAGCGGCTGATAGCCCGCCACACGCGCCACCCCAGCACCAGCGCCAGCAGGCACCCTGCGGCTCCGGGGGCCGACACGCCGTACACCAGGGGGCGGAGGTGCGCGGCCACCAGCATGGCCGAGCCCACGAACAGGGCGCTGGCTAGCAAGCCGAGGACCAGCCGGTTCACCGAGGGCTCCAGTCCGCGGTGGTCCAGGTGGACATCGAATTTGCCGCTTTGGATTTGTTCCAGGATATCCACCAGACCGCCGGGGAGCGATTCGAGCAGGTGGCGGGTCTCGAAGTACCAGCGTCGCATGCGGCGGGCCTGGCGCCGCGGCGACATCCGTTGCCACAGCAGTTTGCGGTGGTACGGCTGCATGACTTCCATCAGGCTGAACCGCGGGCTGAGCAGCTTGCCCGTCCCATCCAGGGTGACCAGCATTTTCAAGAGCAGGGCCAGCCGGGCCGGCAGCACCACGTGGTAGCGGCGGATGATCTCGACCAGCTCGTTCAACGCTGCGCTGAGGTCGAAGTCGGCCAGCGACTGGGTGGTGTAATGGGCCAGGAAGTCGGCCAGGTCCACGCTCAGCGACGCGCGGTCCAATTCGGCCGGCACCGCCCCCACACGCACGATGACCGAGGTGAGGTGCTCCGCGTCCTGGCTGGCCACCGCCAGCAGCATTTCCGCCAGGTCTTCCTGGAGCCGCTCGTCGATCCGCCCCACCATGCCGAAATCCAAAAGCCCGATCACGTTTCCTTCCATGAGCACCAGGTTGCCCGGATGCGGATCGGCATGGTAATAGCCGTGGGAGAAGATCATGGCCATGTACATCTCGGCCCCGGCGCGGGCCACCGCCTCGAGGTCGATGCCTTTGGCGGCCAGGCGGTCGGTATCGGCCAGCTTGATCCCCTCGAGGAACTCCATGGTCAGCACGCGGCGGGACGAGTACTGGGGATAAACGCGGGGGATATGCACGGCCGGGTTGCCCACAAACTGCCGGGCGAACTCCTGGAGATGGCGGGCCTCGCGGCGGAAATCCAGCTCGCGGCGGATGGTCCGCTGGAACTCGACCGCCACGGCCCGGGGGCGGTAGTCAACCAGTTCGGGCACTTTTTCGGCCCATTGGGCCAGCCCCAGCACGATATCCAGGTCCACCTCGAGCTTGCGTTCAATGTCGGGATGCTGGACCTTGACCGCCACCGGCGAGCCGTCGCCAAGCCGCGCCCGGTGCACCTGGCCAATCGAGGCCGAAGCCAGCGGCTGGGGATCGAAATGGGCGAAGACCTCCTCGGGAGGCCGGCCCAACTCGCGGCGGAGGATGTCCTGGACCACCTCAGGCGGATCGGCCGGGGCGTGCTCTTGAAGGGCTTGGAGTTCATTGGCCAAGGCCGGCCCCACCAAATCCGGGCGCGTGCTCAAGGCCTGCCCCAGTTTGACGAACGTGGGGCCCAGTTCCACCAAGGCCATGCGCACCCGGGTCTCAAAGGGGTGCCGGGCAATCACATCGCCGGCCGGCGTCTTGAAAAGGTCTTTGGCGAAGTCGGGTCCCAGGCGGCTGAGGCCTTCGGCCAGGCCGTACTTGCTCAGCACCCGAAGGATCTCGCGCCAACGGTGGAAATGGCGGTAGATTTGGGGAATGGAGGAAAGACGCATGGGGCCGACCGCCCTCGCCGCCTGCCCCGCCGCAACTTCCATTGTAACTGGCGTTGGGCCGGCCATGGACGTTTTTCGGGCCGGAAGCACCAGCGGTAAGCGCTGGAATTGACCTGCCCGGCCGGGCCGCAGGCGGAAAGCGGCTTCGGCCCCTCGCAGCAAGTGGGTGCGGCACAGTCCCGCGGGCGCACGACCGATCGCCCAACCTCGGGGCCGCTCCAGTTGTGAGGCAAATGCGCTCCGTCGGCGCAAGCCCGATGGTCCAACCTTGGTGGCCGCTTGGGTTGTGATGCAAGGACAGCCCGGGGGCGCCCGCTGGAGGGATCCAAAGTTGCCAGCGGTCCCGGCGAAGGCTGAGGCGGTTTTGTAAACGAGATTTAGCAAGCCGGGCATCGGCCTGGCCCGAGGCCGTCCGAGAAATCGCAACCCGTGGTATTAAAAACCTGGTATTGGCATAAACCCGGCCGCAGCGTGCCGCTTGGCGTCCGGTAGCCTTGTGGCCCCGGCAGGGGTGCGGTAAGTTATTAGAATGGTGGCGTCCGTGTCTTTGGGGTCGGCCGTCTTTGTAGTTTGCCGGCCCATCTGGATTTCTCAAGCATGCCAGTCCGTAGCACCGGTTGTGCCGGATCAAGGTTCTGCGTGGCCTTTGCGGCGGTCCGACGTGCTGTTGAGAGGTAACGGCCGCACGCTGCCGTGTTTGGAGGGGTCGGCCTTCGGCTGGCCCAACGGAAGCAATCCAAGCAACAATCTGAAGATTCCGGGTTTTTCCTGAGGAGATCGAGCCGTGGCAGAAAAACGCTTCGTCACGCTGGACGGCAATGAAGCGACGGCCAACATCGCTCACCTCTGCAACGAGGTGATGGCCATCTACCCCATCACCCCCTCGTCGGGATTGGGCGAGATGCCGGATGCCTGGGCGGCAGCGGGCCGCACAAATGCCTTCGGCAGCGTGCCGCATGTGGTGGAGATGCAGAGCGAGGCCGGGGCGGCTGGGGCCGTGCACGGCGCTTTGCAAACCGGGGCCCTGACCAGCACCTTCACCGCCTCGCAGGGCTTGCTGTTGATGATCCCCAACATGTTCAAGATCGCCGGGGAACTGACGCCCACGGTGTTCCATGTAACCGCCCGCACCCTGGCCACCCACGCCCTCTCGATCTTCGGCGACCACAGCGACGTGATGGCCTGCCGTTCGACCGGCTGGGCCATGCTCGCCAGCGGCTCGGTCCAGGAGGCCCAGGACATGGCCTTGATCGCCCATCAGGCCACGCTCGAGGCTCGCGTCCCCTTCCTCCACTTCTACGACGGCTTCCGCATCTCGCACGAAGTCAACAAGATCGAACCGCTCGGCGACGACGACGTGCGGGCGTTTCTGGATCGAGAACTGATCCGCCAGCACCGCCAGCGGGCGTTGAGCCCAGAACGGCCCAAGCTTCGCGGCACGGCCCAGAACCCCGACCACTTCTTCCAGGGCCGCGAGGCCTGCAACCCCTTCTACGACGCCACGCCCGGCATCGTCCAAAAGACCATGGACAAGTTCGCGCGGATGTTCGGCCGGCAGTACCACCTGTTCGACTACTCCGGGGCCCCGGACGCCGAGCGGGTGATCGTCGCCATGAGTTCCGCCTGTGGCGTGGTCGAAGAAACGGTGGACAAACTGACGGCCGAGGGGCAGAAGGTGGGGCTGGTCAAGATCCGGCTCTTCCGGCCGTTCGATGGCCAGGCCTTTGTGGCCTGTCTGCCGCGCTCGACGCGGATCATCGCCGCCCTGGACCGCACCAAAGAGCCGGGCGCGTTGGGCGAGCCGATCTATCAGGACGTGGTCACCGCTTTGGCCGAGTATTGGGCCGGCGATGGCAACGGGGCCGTACCCCGGGTGATCGGCGGCCGCTATGGGCTCTCGTCCAAGGAGTTCACGCCCGCCATGGTCGCCGGGATCTATGCCGAGATGGCCAAGCCCAATCCCAAGCGGCATTTCACCATTGGAATCCGCGACGATGTGACCCACCTGAGCCTGGAGTACGACGAAAACTTCTCCACCGAAGCACCGGACGTGGTCCGCGGCGTGTTCTACGGCCTGGGGAGCGATGGCACCGTCAGCGGCGTGCGCGCCACGGTGAAGATCTTGGGCGAGAACACCCCGCTGTATGCCCAGGGCTACTTCGTGTACGACTCGCGCAAGGCCGGCTCGGTGACGACCAGCCACCTCCGCGTCAGCCCCCGGCCCATCAAGGGGTCGTACCTGGTCCACAAGGCCACCTTCGTGGCGTGCCACCAGTTCCACTTCCTGGAGCGGATCGACATGCTCTCGGTGGCCGAGCCGGGCGCCACCTTCCTGTTGAACAGTCCTTACGGCCCTGACGAGGTATGGGACCATCTGCCCCGCGAAGTGCAGGAGCAGATTCTGGCCAAGCGGCTAAAGTTCTATGTGGTCGATGCCTACCGCGTGGCCCGCGAAACCAACATGGGCGTGCGGATCAACACGATCATGCAGACGTGCTTTTTCCAACTGGCCGGCATGTTGCCCGCCGACGTCGCCATCGCCCACATCAAGGATTCGATCAAGGCCACGTATGGCAAGAAGGGGGGCGAGAAGGTGGTGCAGCAGAACTTCGCGGCGGTGGACGGGGCGCTGGCCGCCTTGCACGAGGTGAAGGTCCCGGACCAGGTCACCTCGACGCGGCGCATGGTGCCGCCGGTGCCGGAGACCGCTCCCCCGTTCGTCAAGAACGTCCTGGGCGCCATCATCGCCAACCGGGGCGACGAGCTGCCCGTCAGCGCCATGCCGGTCGATGGCACCTTCCCCACCGGCACCACGCAGTACGAGAAACGGAGCATCGCCCAGGATATCCCCATCTGGGACCCCAAGATCTGCACGCAGTGCGGCCTCTGCTCGCTGGTGTGCCCCCACGCCGCCATCCGGATGAAGGCCTACCCGGCCGAACGGCTGGCTGGCGCTCCCCAGGGCTTCAAGGCCAGCGACTGGAAGGGCAAGGAATACCCGGGCTACAAGTTCACGGTCCAGGTGTATGCCGACGACTGCACCGGTTGCGGCCTGTGTGTGGACGCCTGCCCCGCCAAGGACAGGGCCATGCCCAAGCACAAGGCCATCGACATGGAGCCCAAGCTCCCCCACCTGGACCAGGAGCGCCGAAGCCTGGAGTTCTTCATGGAAATTCCGGACCTGGACCGCAACCAGGTCAAGCTCGATACGGTCAAAGGCTCGCAGCTCCTGCTGCCGCTGTTCGAGTTCTCCGGGGCCTGCGCCGGCTGCGGCGAGACGCCGTACATCAAGCTCATCACCCAGTTCTTCGGCGACCGGATGATCATCGCCAATGCCACCGGGTGCTCGTCGATCTACGGGGGCAACCTCCCCTGCACGCCGTACACGGTGAACGGGCAGGGGCGCGGACCGTCATGGTCCAACTCGCTGTTCGAGGATGCGGCCGAGTTCGGTTTCGGCATGCGCCTGGCGGTGGACCAGCAGAAGGAGCACGCGACCATGCTGTTGCGCAAGCTGGCCGGGCAACTGGGCGACGAGCTGGTCGGCGCCTTGCTCGACAATCCCCAGGAGACCGACGAACAGATCGCCCGCCAGCGCGAACTGGTCCACACGCTCTGCAAACGCCTGGCCGAGATCGGCAGCGAGGACGCCGCCGACCTGGCTGCCTCCGCCGATTACCTCATCCGCAAGAGCATCTGGAGTTTCGGGGGCGACGGCTGGGCCTACGACATCGGCTTCGGCGGCCTGGACCACGTGCTGGCTTCCGGCCGCGACCTGAACATCCTCGTCCTGGATACCGAGGTGTACTCGAACACTGGCGGCCAGGCCTCGAAATCGACGTTCCGCGGGGCGGTGGCCAAGTTCGCCGCCGGCGGCAAACCCGCACGCAAGAAAGACCTGGGCCTGATCGCCATGTCCTACGGCAATGTGTTCGTCGGCCAGATCGCCCTGGGGGCCAACCCGCTCCATGCCTTGAAGACCATCCGTGCCGCGGAGAGCTATCGCGGTCCCTCCCTGCTGATCGCGCTGTCGCACTGCATCAGTTGGGGCATCGACATCTCGCAAGGCCTCCAGCACCAGAAGGAAGCGGTAGCCTGTGGCTACTGGCCCCTGTACCATTACGACCCGCGCGACCCGCACCCCTTCCACCTCGACAGCCGCAAGCCCACCGGCAGCTTCAAGGACTTTGCCCTGAAGGAGGCGCGGTTCGCAATGCTGGCCCGGGCCAAACCCCAAGAGTCGGAACGCCTGCTGGCCCTGGGCCAGGAAGACATCAACCACCGCTGGGCCCTCTACGAACAACTGGCGATGGGTTACGCCGCCGCCTCGGGCGACGGCAACGGATCTCCGTCCGGCAAGGCAAGCTCCTCGGAGGTGGAAGCATGACCGTCGACCTGGGCACGTGTTATCTCGGACTCCCCTTGAAGAATCCGCTGGTGGTCGCCGCCTGCCCTCTGACCCAGTCGCTCGATAACCTCAAGCGCCTGGAAGAGTGCGGGGCGGCCGCCGCTGTGCTCTCGTCGCTGTTCGAGGAGCAGATTGACCACGAGTCGGCGGAGATCGCGCGCGTCTATGAGTTCGGGGCCGAGAGCTTCGCCGAAGCGCTGACCTACTTCCCCGAGATGACCGAGTACCGCTTCGCCACGGACAGCTACCTCGAGCATATCGAACGGGCCAAACGGGCCGTGGCCATCCCCATCATCGGCAGCCTCAACGGCATCTCGACGGGCGGCTGGACCCGCTATGCCCGCCGCATCCAGGACGCCGGCGCCGATGCCCTGGAGCTGAATATCTACTTCGTCGCGGCCGATATCGATATCCCCGGCCCGGACATCGAAAAGATGTACCTGGACCTGGTGGCCGCCGTCAAACAGGCCATCTCCATCCCCCTGGCCGTGAAGATCGGGCCCTACTTCAGCTCCCCCGGCCACATGGCCCGCCGCCTGGTCGAGGCCGGTGCCGACGGCCTGGTGCTGTTCAACCGCTTTCTCCAGCCCGATATCGACCTGGAGGAGTTGGAGGTCCGGCCGCATTTGGTGCTCAGCACCCCGTACGAACAGCTCCTCGCCTTACGGTGGGTGGCCATCCTGTATGGGCGCGTGCAGGCCTCGCTGGCGCTGAGCAGCGGGATCCATGATGGCCGCGGGCTGCTCAAGGCCCTCATGGCCGGCGCCGACGTGGGCATGGTCGCCTCGGTCCTCTACAAGCGGGGGATTGGCGAGATTGGGCGGATCCTCGACGAGATGACCCGCTTCATGGAGGAAAACGAATACGAATCGGTAGCCCAGCTCCGCGGGAGCCTGAGCCAAAAGAACTGCCCGCACCCCGCCGCCTTCGAACGAGGCAACTACATGAAGGCCCTGACCTCGTTTACCAGCGAGCGGCTGTAATTCCAAACCCGGGTCGGGTAGCACGCCCAAAACGGGCGTGGCAGGCGCGGCCCATGCAATTTGAGTGGCACGCCCAGAACCGACTGAGTGGCACGCCCGGAACGGGCGTGGCAGCCACCGCCTGGCGTTTGGTACGCGCCGGCCCCACAGCCGGCCGACCCCTTGCTCCCCGCCCCCGGTCAACCCGACCACTCGGGGTCCGGATGGCGGAGAATCTGCGGCGAGACTTGCTTTTGCAGGGCCGCAATCGCGTCCTTCACCGCAGCGACCCCTTCGGCCGTGGGATGCACCTCAAGAGCCAGCTCGAACGTCCGGCTTTCGCCCGGGGCCAGTTGCGCCACCCGGCCCTTTTCTTTCTCGAACGATTTACGGTTCGGGAAGTTGATGGCCGGTTCCAGCCCGGTCACGTATCCGTCGGCGGCGGCCTGCCGGTTCTTCCAAAGCGTAAACCAGGGGAGCTGCCGCTTGTTGAACCGCAGGCAGACCCCCTGGTCGGCCGCCGCGTTATGCAGCAGGACCTGGGTCTTGCCGGCGGCATCGGCCGCCAGCTCGAAAAAGAACACCGCCTCCGGCGTGCCCGGGCTTTCTGGCCCGTAGATGTCCCACTGGCTGGCGTTGCTGACCGCCACCGCATCGCGCGGGGCCATGCGGGCTACGGGAACCACCACCCGGGCTCCCGGCTGCACCAGCGGCATCCCAAAATTGATATGGTACAGCAGTTCCAGATCCGCCGGCTCGGCCGAGGGGTTCGTGATGACATCGGTCACCGTGACCACGGGCTGGCCCACGCGCATCGCAATGGTCGAGGTCATGCGGAGCTTGTTGCCGAACAGCCGACCCTCTTCCACCACCCCGCACACCGACAACGTGCCCGAGTCGCTGTCGATGAGCACCTCGACCTTCCGGGCCGGTTGGTTGGCGATCTTGCCGTGCAGGGGATAACGGAGCCGGCCTTGCGCGTCGAACTCCGGGGCCCCGTTGCTTTCCAGGCCGCAACGGACCAGCAGCTCGTCGAACCCATCGAGCCAGCCGATGCCGCTCGGCTCCCATAAACGCACAAAAGCCGGGTGCACCGGCCCGCGAACCGGCGAGCGCCAGCCGAGAAACATCTCGCCTGCGGTGATCCGCCAGATCCCCATGCCCCGGGTGGGAACGATTGCCGCACGCAGCACACCGTTATCCACTTCGATCAGGTCCACCCCATCGCGGAGTCCCCCGCGCAGCGTGCGTTTGGAGACGGCCCAGCCGGGCGGAGCACCCGGCACCTCCGCCGGCCCCAGGGCCAGCCGATCCACATACACATCCTCATCCACGTCCACCAGTGTCCAGGTGTGCCTTGGCATAGATTGCCTCCCGAGTTTTCCGCCCATCCGAGCCGGCAAGGGTTGGCCCTAATGTACCCGGCGGCATACGCACAAAAAAGGTGGGGCCTTTATTCCGCGCCGCGACCCTATCCCGCTTTTCCCGACCCACGACCCTCTCCCGACCCACGACCCTCTCCCGACCCACGACCCTCTCCCGACCCACGACCCTCTCCCGCCCCGCCACCCTCTCCC
>FWPU01007895.1_pt1 | contig 18924 bp, 15 predicted proteins | sample 2228361 | NCBI WGS metagenome assembly FWPU01 (sample SAMEA103939777, study PRJEB20133) | metagenome
CGTCGCTGCGCTCCGATCGCGATGCCCGATCTGAGCGATCGCGATGCACCGATCTCGGTGATCGCGATGGCCGAAATGCGCATCGGAGCGAAGGCCACCTCACCGGCGGCGATTCCCGTCTACGCGTTCTTCCTCTTCCAGGCCTGCTTCGCCGCCACCGCGTGCTCCATCGTCTCGGGAGCGGTGGCCGAGCGCATCAAGTACGTCGCCTACCTGGTCTTTGCCTTGGTGCTGGGCATGGTGGTGTACCCGGTGGTGGGCCGGTGGATCTGGGGCGGCGGCTTCCTCTCGGCGTGGGGCTTCTACGACTTCGCCGGCTCGACGGTGGTGCACGCCTTCGGCGGAGCGGCCGCGCTGGCCGGAGCTCTCATGCTGGGGCCCAGGCTCGGCCGTTACGGCAAGGACGGCACGGTGCGGGCGGTGCCGGGGCACTCGATGCCGCTGGTGACGCTGGGCACCTTCATCCTCTGGCTCGGCTGGTTCGGGTTCAACGGCGGCAGCGTGCTGGCGATCGACGGCTCGGTGCCGCGGGTCATCGTGGCCACGGTGCTGGCCTCGTGCGCGGGCGGCATGTCGGCCACCATTCTCGCCTGGTGGCGCATGGGCAAGCCGGACCTCGCGATGAGCCTCAACGGCGTCCTCGGCGGGCTGGTGGCCATCACGGCGGGTTGCTCGGTGATGCATCCGCCGGCGGCGGTGTTGGTCGGGCTCATCGCCGGAGCGCTGGTCTTCTTCGCCGTGCCCACCTTCGACCGGCTCAAGGTCGACGATCCCGTGAGCGCGCTCAGCGTGCACCTGGTGAACGGCGTGTTCGGTACCGTGGCGGTGGGGCTGTTCGCCGCGCCGGATCTCCGCGTCGGGGCCGATGGAGCGACGCTCCCGCATGGCCTCTTCTACGGCGGTGGGGTGCAGCTGCTCGGTGTTCAGGCGGCGGGCGTGGGCATCGTGCTGGCCTTCACCTTCGTCTGCTCGGCGGTCCTGTGGTTCGTGATGAAGAAGGCCATCGGCCTCAGGGTGTCGGCCGAGGACGAGCGCATCGGCCTCGACGCCTCGGAGATGGGCACGCCGGCCTACGTCAGCGAGATCGGCGGTGGCGCGCTGGTGCCTCCGCCCGAGAACGCGCCGGACCTCGCGCCCATGCCGAGGCCGGCCCCGGCGCCGGGAGAGTGACAGAGGGGCGGGAGTTGCTCGCTCCTCTTGGGGGCGGTCAGAAGGCTGGGTGGCTCGATCACCCGGCCTCCTTCGTCTACAGCGGAATGTTCCCGTGCTTGCGCGGCAGGTTCTCCTGCCGCTTGTTCTTCAGCATCTCCAGCGCGCGGATGATCTTCCCCCGCGTCTCCTCGGGGCGGATGACCTCGTCGATGTAGCCGAGCTCGGCCGCCTTGAACGGGTTGGCGAACTTCTCGCGGTACTCGCTCACCAGCCGCGCGCGCTCGGCGTTCGGGTCCTTCGCCTGGGCCAGCTCGTTGCGGAAGATGATGTTCACCGCTCCCTCGGGGCCCATCACCGCGATCTCCGCCGTGGGGTAGGCGTAGTTGATGTCGGCGCGGATGTGCTTCGACGCCATGACGTCGTAGGCCCCGCCGTAGGCCTTGCGGGTGATGACCGTCACCTTGGGCACGGTGGCCTCGGCGAACGCGTAGAGCAGCTTGGCGCCATGCTTGATGATGCCTCCCCACTCCTGGTTGGTGCCGGGGAGGAAGCCGGGCACGTCGACGAACGTCACCAGCGGGATGTTGAAGCAGTCGCAGAACCGCACGAAGCGGGCCGCCTTCACCGAGGCGTCGATGTCGAGGCAGCCCGCGAGCACCGCCGGCTGGTTGGCCACGATGCCCACCGGCCGCCCGTTCATGCGCGCGAAGCCGACGACGATGTTCCTGGCGTAGTGCTCGTGCACCTCGAAGAAGTGCCGCGCGTCGACCACCGCCCGGATGATCTCCTTGATGTCGTAGGGCTTGTTGGGGTTCGACGGCACCACGTCGGCGAGCTTCGGCTCGATCCGGAACGGATCGTCGTCGCACGGAGCGACCGGCGGATCCTCCTGGTTGTTCGAGGGCAGGTAGCTGAGCAGCTCGCGGGTGAGGAGGATCGCCGCCTGCTCGTTCTCGGCGGCGAAGTGGGCCACGCCCGACTTCTGGTTGTGGGCCAGAGCGCCGCCCAGCGCTTCCTTCGTCACCTCCTCGTGCGTGACCGTCTTGATGACGTCGGGGCCGGTGATGAACATGTAGCTGGTGTTCTTGGCCATCACGATGAAGTCGGTGATGGCCGGCGAGTAGACGGCTCCGCCCGCGCAGGGCCCGAGGATGAGCGAGATCTGCGGCACCACGCCCGATGCCAGCGTGTTGCGCAAGAAGATGTCGGCGTAGCCCGCGAGGCTCTCGACGCCTTCCTGGATGCGCGCGCCCCCCGAGTCGTTCAGCCCCACCACCGGAGCGCCCACCCGCGTGGCGAGGTCCATGATCTTGCAGATCTTCCCCGCGTAGGCGCCCGAGAGCGAGCCGCCGAAGACGGTGAAGTCCTGCGCGAAGAGGAAGATCTGCCGCCCGTCGACGGTGCCGTAGCCCGTCACCACGCCGTCGCCGAGAATCTTCTTCTCGGCCATGCCGAACTCGGTCGCCCGGTGGGTGACGAACTTGTCGAGCTCGACGAAGCTGCCTTGGTCGCACAGCAGGTCGATGCGCTCGCGGGCGGTGAGCTTGCCCGACTCGTGCTGCTTCTGAATGCGCTCGGGGCCGCCGCCCAGCTCGGCCTGCTTCTCCATGGCCTCGAGCCGCGCCCGGAGCGGGTCGGTCTCGACGCGCTTCTCCTTCGGTTCCGCCATGCTCGCGCATCTAACACGGCCGGCGTCGTTCGGCTCGGGTTTGAAGCCGCCCGGCCCCCAGAAGCGCCCATCAGAGCCTCAGCTGGTACTGCGCGCTGGTGCGGCGGAAGGATTCGGGGAGCCGAGTCGCCCAGATGGATTCCGCCAGGCAGCCTGCGTTCGGGCCGGTCGCCTCGACGTCGACGATCTCGTCCCCAGTCGTCTCGACGCGCACGGACGCTCCCTGGGCGAGGCACCGGTCGGCGAGCGGGAGGAGCAGGCGTTTCAGCTCGGGCATCAGGTCGACGACGACGGCGCGGCCCGAGAGCCGGCAGCCGCTGCCGGTGCCGAAGCCACGCAGTCCGAGGCACCTCGTCCCGCCGATCTCGAACATCTCCGAGGGCTCGGCGCCGGGCGGAGCGTACAGGTACGAGAACGACGGAGACACCGCGCGGGCCTTCGCGGCGGCCTGGCGTTCCTCGGCCTCCGAGAGCTGGGCCAACAGGTCGCCGTCGCCGATCAGCAGCGCCGGGAGCTGCTCCACCAGGTCGCCGTCGGCGTGCACCACGCGCTCGATCGGCCGCGACCAGATGAGGCCGCGCACGGTCACCGATGGCGGAACGCGCTCGGCCAGCGCGGTGAGGTCGATGCCCTCGCCCTCGGGGAGCTCTCCCGGAGCATCGATGCGGTCCTGCTCCATGCCGATCGCTTCGACCGTGAGCGCGTCGATGCGAATCGGACGGACGAGCCCCAGCGCGACCTGCGCACGCTCGGCGGGATCCGCGCTCGTTCCGAGGACTTTCAGCACCACGCCATTCCTCGCGAGCGGCTCGAGCGGGTTCTCGAACAGCCGCTGCTCGTGCATTACCCGGCCGGTCGGATCCCGAGAAACCACGTGAACGATGGCGTCGCGAGGCAGCACCTCCAGAAGCCTCGCCGACTCCACCGCGTCGAACGCCTGCCGGAGCTGCTCGTCGGTGAACAGGACCAGGCGGTCCGGACGCAGCGTCGCGGCTTCACGCACGGCTTCGTCGAGGTGCGAGCCGTTGCCGCAGGGAATGACGGCGGAGCGCAGGCGAGTCATCGCGTCGGCGGCCGCGATGTACCGGCCGAACAACCGCTCGGCGGAGCGGCGGAAGACAATGACCTCGACCTCGGCGCCGGGGACGTGGGCCAAGAAGCCCTCGACGACATCGATCTGCGCCTGAACGCCGGCGGGTCGCATCGAGTGCGACGCGTCGATGGCGAAGACGACGTGCGGGCGCGTGGGCACCGAGCCGAGCTCACCTGCCGCGGCGATCTCGAGCCGCCATGCCGAGCGGTCTCCCAGGTCGTAGGTGGCCCACCGCGCCTCGAGCTCGTCGATGAGCGGCCGGTCGAGTCGGAGGTGCGTTGCACCGTCCACCGGTTCGGCGACGACGCCCGGAGCGAGCACCAGGCGCGGCTCGACGTCTCCATGCGGATACTCGAGGTGCCACTGGCCGCCTGCATAGTGAGCCGGAGCGCGCACGTCGTACTGCACCGACACGCTCTCGCCTGGAGCTACGGGCCACGCGCGCAGGTCGACCTGGGCATCGCCCGCGTGCTCGAGCAACGCCTCGAGCGAGCGCGCTTTCTGGCCGTGGCCGGTGAGCCCTGCGTATCGACGGAAGGCCTCTTCGGCATCGGACAGCGCGGCCTCGCCCCAGGTGAGCCCGTCGCCGACGCGGAACGCATTCACCACGCCGGCTTCGGGGAGGTAGAGCGACACCGAGAGCTCGTCGACATCGGGCCCCGTGTTGCGGAAGGTGCGCGTCACGACGAGGTGCGCTTCGCCGCGGTGGAAGCGAACGTCGACGTCGTGGGAGAGCTCGGTGAAGCCTTCTTCGGCGATCGGCGCTTCGGGTGCTGGAAGGAAGACGTCGGGGCCGCAGCCAGCGAGGACGAAAACGAGCGCGCGTAGACGACGCATGTCGCGCCAGACACCGCGAGGGCACCGCCGGTTCCGAGCAAGAGGGTGCGGCGTTTCGCCACGGCACATGCTGCCACTGATTCGAGCCTTCGCCGCCACCGACGCTGCGCCGGAGCCGCGCCCCCATCACCAGTCGCACGCACTCCAGCGCGTCGGCCGCCGGTCATCGCGGTCGCAAAGCGCGGTGACGCTCCAGCCTTCGTCGACCCGCTCCTGCAAGCGCGTCGACGTCACGAGCGACCGGCAGTCGACCCTGCCGCTCACGCGGGGCAGTCAGCGCGGCGTGCGGGCTCGCCCTGAGGCACTCGGTCAGGCGAGATGGTACCGGCGCGGCAACGCTCAGCGGGCCGTGCCGGCGAGCGTCCACACGGCCTGCCAGGCGTGCGTGCCGTCGGCATTCGAATCGGCCCACGCGGTGATTCGCTCGCTCGCGGCGAGCAGGGGCCCGAGCTCGGTCGCGGCGGCGAAGATTCCCGCCAGCTCCTGCGACGCGACGACGTCCAGCAGGCTGACCTGCGACAGCCCCTTCGCCACGAGCTTCGGATCCACCGTCAGCTCGGCGCCGTGCGCCATCTTCGCCGGCGACGCGGGAATGGCGTCGAGCAGCGCCTGCACCGCGCCGGTGTCGTTGCCGATGTAGAGGTGCTTGTCCTTCACTCCGACGTGCATGACGCCGCCGTTCACCGAGAGCGCAAACCCGCTGCCGCTCGGCCGCGCCATCGGCCACTTCTCGAGCTGATCGAGCAGGGTGCGCGCCCTCTCTCCATCGACGACTTCCGCCGCATACGCGTGCTTCACCGCGAAGAACCGGCCGGCCGGAGTCTTCAGCGGCTCGCGCACCTTCACCGAATCGGCGCGCACCACCACGTGCCCGGTGAGCTCACGCCCGAGCGCATCGGCGAGCGCCCTCACCTGAGCCCCGTCGCACGAATGACAGACGGTGCGCAGCTGCGCGGTCACCGCTCGGACCAGCGATGCGGCCTCCGAAGCGCTGACGCGCGCCCGGGCAAACAGCATCCCCGACGGAGTCATGCCTCCATACGGGCTCGGCCCTGCGCCGGCGAGCTTCGGCAACGGCAGCCGCGTCGTCCTCCCGTCCGCCGTGAGCGCGTTGCCTTTGCCCCGCAAGCCCGCCGCGCCGTACGACGTCACGACGAACGCCGCCCCCCGAAGCGACGACACCGCCTTCCACACCCCGCCGGTCGAGGGCTTCGACAACAGCTTCGCCGCCTGCGTCAGCGCCTGCTCCGCGCTCTCGCCCTGGGTCGCCGCCGAGCACGCCTCGTTCCCCTTCAACGCGTAGCCGGCGAGCACTCGATCCAACACCTTCGCGCCGACGATGGTCGCTCCGTCCGCCTTCGCCGAGTACGACTCGCCCAGATTCTTCAGGCGCTCTTGCGCCTTCTCCACGAAGCGCTTGGCATCCTTCAGCGTGGTGCACGAGACGCGCACGTTCCCGACGTAGCTCACCGTGGCCGCGCCGGCCGGATCCATTCCCACCGACGCGAGCGACTCTCCGCGCGTCGGATCCACCGCCAGGAACGGGTGGAATTCGCTCTTCCAGCTGTCGGGCCTGAGCAGCACCGACCGCGCGCCGGCGATCTCCATCCACCAGATGACGTCGGAGAGCTTGTCCAGCCGGGGCACGTACACCGCCGCCGACGCAGAGGGCAGAGCCCGCGGCGCGGGAGCGGCCACGACCGCCGCGGCGACCAGCGCCAGCATCACGCCCGCGCCTGCGGAGCCGAGGCGTTCGCCGCCGCCGCCTCGAGACGGGCCTCGCGATCGGCGCGCCGCTTGCGAATCGCCCGCTGCATGTAGCCGTAGCACACGAGCAGCGCCCCGGCCAGGGGCGACGTCGCCGCCACGATGGCCCACACGGGCTGGCCGAACATGAAGTCGTGAATCGCCTGGAACAGGCCGGTCATCCACTCGCCGTACAGCACGGCCAGGAAGATCAGCACCGTGGGGATGCTGGCGAGCGCCGTCGCTCCGACGAGCATCAACGCCGCCCTCCGCCGCGCGTGCCCCAGGCTCTTGGCCGGCGAGTACGTCTTCACCTGGATGTCGGCGTCCATCTGCATGGCGCGGCACAGTTAACAGCCGATCCGGTCGCTGACAAGCCGCCTCCCAGGATCAGCCGGCCGGCCGGATCCACGCGCGATCAGGCCTGCTTATGCCCCCGCCGCCGCCAGCCAGGATCAGTTTCGTCCGAGGCCGATTTTTCGGCCTGGAAATGTCACCCCTACAATGTATTGTGCGCGCGTAACAAACGTACCCAACAGCTGGGAGGAGGAAGAAGCATGGCTGTTTTCAAGGCACGGAAGCTGAAGAAGGGCTTGTTCGAGATTCTGGGCCTCGAGGAGTTCATCGAGGCGAAGCTGCAGGCGCTGAAGAAGACCGTGGCGCCGGTGAAGCAGGCGCCCGCCCGTCCGGCGTCGCGGGAGGCGACTCCATTCGACAAGCTGGTGGCCGCGATGGAGAAGCACCCGCGCCGCGCGGATCTCGTACGCGCCGGCAAGGAGAAGGATCAGCTCCTGCGCTCGCTCGTGCCGCTCTACCTCGCGCGCAACCTGGGCATCGAGGTCAACTCGGGGCTCATCTCGCGCTTCTGGAAGCACTACGGCGTGAAGTACGCGCCGCCGAATGCGGCCAAGGCGCTGCGCATGCACGTCGGCTACGCGCGCCAGACGAAGGCCGGCCGGCAGATCACTCCGAACGGAGTGAAGTACGTCGAGGCGGCGCTCGAGCGCGCGGCCTGAGCGAAGGCATTTCGGGGCGGGGGTCGTCGAGGCTCCCGCCCTTCGTGTTTCCATCGTCCGCTCAGCGCCAGAAGCCGATGCCCACCGTGACGTTGTGGTAGCGCGGGGCCAGGTCGAACGCGCCGGCCAGCGCCCAGTCGTCGAGCAGCCGCAAAAGGAAGAGCTGAAACCCGCCGGTCAGGTGCGGCCGGCTGCCCTGACCGGGAAACGGCGAGGGCTCGAGGTAGGCGCCTCCGCGCAAGCGCAGCCGCTTGACGAGCGTCTCGTGCTCCACCCCCACGTGCGGAGCGGCGTACGCGTTCGCTCCCACCGGCCGGGGCGTACCTTCGTGCGTGAAGGCCGACAGCGACGTCGCGTTCTCCACCGGAGCCACCACGTCGAGCTGAACCGAGAGCAGCCAGCGGCCCGGCGGCGAGCCATCGTCGGGCTTCTGCTCGGGCGGCGGCTTTCCCTTCTCGCGCGGAATCTCGAACAGCGCCGCCTTCGACAGCCGGTTGTAGCGGTGCGCGCCTTCTCCGAAGCGGAAGGAGGCGCCGATCGACAACAGCGACGGGGCCGCGGTGCCGGAAAACGAGCCGCGGCCCGCCAGCACCGCCGGGCGCCCGTCGGAGATGGTGCCCATCACCGGGTAGCGCAACGTGGCCCCGAGCCGCCAGCTCTGCCCGGTGGGGCGGTAGAGCAGCCCGCCCTCGAGGTTCGCTCCGGTGTAGGTGAGCTCCTCGGAGGCCACCGCCAGATCCGCCACGGTGCCGATGAAGCCGCCGCCCAGCACGAGCTCGTCGCGCGCGAGCGACAGGCCGAAGGTGAGCGCCACGAGCTGGCGATCGACCTCGAGCAGATCCGGCAGCGCGGGCAGAGCGAACGTCTCGGTGGTGCTGCGCACGTACGTGCCGAGCCCCGCCCGGCCGAGCTGCACGAACGCCGACACGTAGAGCTCGCGCGCGGTGCTCGAGGCGTCGAGGTCACCGTCGTTGTCGTGGTCGCGCAGCCGCGGCGCCGGAGAGACGAGCCAGGAGAGGCCGGCGTCCCAGTCCCACTGGCCCTCCCGGTGTGGGCTCCGGTGCGCCACCGCCGCGAAGTTCGACACGAAGCCGTCGGCGCCCTCGGCGATGCCCACGTACGCGCCTCCCAGCGCCACCATGCGGCTCGAGCCGATGACGAGGCCCGAGCCGACGTAGAGCCGCTGCGGTAGCGGCTGTGGTTGGGCCAGCGCCGAGGCGGAGAGGAAGGCGAGCAGGACGAGCGCGCGCATCGTCGACCGGGACGAGACTATGCCTGAAGCCGCCCGGCTCGACGTCAGAAGAGCGCCTGCAGCCGCAAGACTGCGAACAGCTCCGCCGGCCGGTCGCCGCCCTCGGGTGTGCCGCCGACGAAACCGGTTCGCTCGAGATGCAGCCCGGCGCGAACGTGGGTGTTCAAGTACCAGTTCGCGCCGATTGCGACCGACCGCGCCGCTTGCGACGATCGGGTCGGATCGGCGAAGGCCTCGGAGAACGCGACGGATTCGAAATCTACCCGTTGATGGCGCGCCGCGAGCGGCAGCGCTCCGATGCCTCCGGCGCCGACCGGCCTCTTCGGCGTCACTTGCCCATGGCTCGGCGCGTCGTCGGTGAGCATCGCCGAGACCTGAGCGGCCCACGCGGCGTGGCTCAGCTCGGCCCGGCGATTCGCACGCGCCACTTCGACGCTCGACCGCACCCATTCGAGCTGCGCCGAGAAACGGCGGTGGTACGCGTTCGCCTGCACGGCCATGCGCCGTCGCCAGCCGTCCTGCACGGTCGCATCGGCCCCGCTGCCCGCGCAGGTGAAGAAGGTGGTGCGCCCCGAGGCGCGGTAGCTGCCCAGGTCGGGCGAACCGGCGCTGCCGTGAGAACGGCCGTGCGAGAGGGCGGCACCGAGCCCCGCGCCGGCGAGCGCGCCGTCGGTGCCGGCGAACGGCCGGACGAAGACCCGCGCCACCCACTCCTTCGCGTCGACCGAATCGAGCTCACCGATGGCCCCGTCGGCGACGCCATTCAACACGGCCGCCTGCGCCTCGACGTACTCTTCCAGCCGACGAGCAGTTGCACGCCCACGTCGCGGTTGGGCACCAACGCGGTGGCGAAGCTGCTCTCGAGCAGCTCGCGGTATGGGTCGGTCTGGAGGAGCTCGAGCCCGATGGGGACCTTGAACTTGCCGGCGCGCAGCGCCACCGCGGGCGCGAGCGTCGCGTCGACGTACGCGTCGAGCGGAGTCCCCCATGCCGCCGTCTTCGTGCGCCCGTGCGCACCAGGCCGCCAACACCGCAGCCGCCGCGATGGCTCGCGACATTCCGTCAACATAGCGACGGAAAGTTCAATATGTCAAATATGGGCGCCGTTCATCATATTGACGGGTGCGTTGACATCTTGAACGAGCGTCCGTTATAACGGACGGCATGTCGACCCGCTCGCCCTCCCGTTTCGCCGCCCTGGCGCTGGTGCTGTGCGCGGCGTGCAAGAGCGGCCGCGACGAGAAGCCCGAGCTGCGCGTCGGTTGCTTCCCGAACGTGACGCACGCGCCGGCGCTGTGGGCGATCGAAACGGGCGAGCTGGCGCGCGCGCTCGAGCCCGACGTGGCGCTCAAGGCGATGGTGTTCAACGCCGGCCCCTCGGTCATCGAGGCCATCTTCGCCCGCGAGGTCGACATCGCGTACATCGGCCCGAGCCCGGTCATCAATGCCCACGTGAGGACGCAGGGCAGGGGCATCGTGCTGCTCGCGGGGGCGACGGAGGGCGGCGCACAGCTCGTCGTCCGCCATCAGATCGGCGCCCCGGCGGACCTTGCCGGCAAGAAGGTCGGCTCGCCGCAGCTCGGCAACACGCAGGACGTCGCGCTTCGCACCTGGCTTCGGGCACAGCGCATCGAAGCCGAGGTGGTGCCGTCGGCGAGCGCAGATCTGCTGGCGCTCCTGAGCCGCGGCGAGCTCGCCGGCGCGTGGCTCCCCGAGCCGTGGTCGAGCCGGGCGGTCATCGAGCTGAAGGCCACCGTCCTGGTCGACGAGCGCACCCTCTGGCCCGACGGTCGTTTCCCCACCACCGTGCTGGCGGCCAGCCCCGACTTCGTCGAGAAGCGGCCCGAGCTGCTCGAGCGCTTCCTCTCGGTGCACGAGAGGGCCGTGGCTGCGGCCGGGACGCCCGAGGGCCGCACCGTGGTCGCCGCCGCCCTCGCGCGCGAATACAAGAAGCCGGTGTCGAACGAGGTGCTCGAACGAGCCTTCGCGCAGATGTCGTTCGGCACCGAGCTGGTTCCCGAGCACTTCGAGAAGCTCGCCGCCGACGCGCACCGCCTCGGCTTTCTCAAGTCGGCCGACGTGAGAGGCCTCTTCGGCAAGGAGGTGGCGTCGCCGTGACCGCGCCGCTTTCGGCTCCGCTCTTGCAGGTCGCGCCGGTGCCTTCGGGCGAGCAGGCGCCGCTCATCTGCCTCGAGCGCGTGACCAAGAGGTTCGCCGCGCGGCGCGGCAACTTCACCGCCCTCACCGACGTGTCGCTCGAGATTCGCCGCGGCGAGCTGGTCGTGCTGGTGGGGCCGTCGGGGTGTGGCAAGTCGACCCTGCTCAACCTGATCGCCGGCCTCGAGCGCCCGGACGAGGGGCGGCTTCTGGTCGGCGGCCGCCCGGTGGACGGCCCCGGGCCCGACCGCGCCGTCATGTTCCAGGAGCACGCGCTCTTCCCCTGGCGCACCGTGTTCGGCAACGTCGCCTACCCGCTCGAGCGGCTGGGCTGGCCGAAGGAGAGAATCCGCGCCCGCGTCGACGAGCTGCTCAAGCTGGTGCACCTTTCGCGCTTCGCCCACAGCGCGGTGCACGAGCTGTCGGGCGGCATGCGGCAGCGGGTGGCGCTGGCGCGCGCGCTGGCAGGCGACCCCGACGTGCTGCTCATGGACGAGCCGTTCGCCGCGCTCGACGCGCAGACCCGCGACGTGCTGCTCGGCGAGCTGCAGAAGATTCACCAGTCGTCGAAGAAGACGATCGTCTTCGTGACCCACAACGTTCGCGAGGCGGTGGTGCTCGGCAGCCGCGTCGCGCTGATGACCACGCGGCCCGGCCGGGTCGACCGCGTGCTGGAAATCGACCTGCCGCGGCCGCGCAGCATCGACGATCGCGACGTCGCGCTGCTTTCCGCGAGCGTGAAGCAGCACCTGAAGGCGGAGATCGAGCGCGTTCTCCGCGAGGAGTTGGGTGATGATTACGTGGCTCCGGAGGTTCGCGGGAGCCGTGCTCCTGGTGGCCCTCTGGGAAGTGGCATCTAGGCTCGAGCTGGCGCCGGAGTGGATCTTCCCGGGTCCGAGCGCGGTCGCCGCTTCGCTCGCGGAGCTGTTCCGCTCGGGCGAGCTGGCCTCCACCATCGGCCGAAGCATGGGTCGCCTCGGCGTGGGCTACGCGCTCTCCATCGTCATCGGCGTGCCGCTGGGCATGCTGATCGGCAAAAGCCGCATCGCCGACGATTTGCTGGGCACCACCGTGCTCGGGTTGCAGTCGTTGCCGTCGATCTGCTGGCTGCCTCTGGCGCTGCTCTGGTTCGGCCTCTCGGAAGGAGCGATTCTCTTCGTCGTCGTCATGGGCAGCACCCTGGCCATCGCGCTGGCGAGTCAGTCGGGCGTGCGCGGTTTGAATCCGCTGTGGGTTCGCGCGGCCCGCACCCTCGGCGCTCGGGGCGTCAGCCTCTACACGACGGTGCTGATGCCGGCGAGCCTGCTGGCGTTGCTCTCGGGAGCGCGGCTGGGCTGGACGTTCGCGTGGCGCTCGCTGATGGCCGCCGAGCTGCTCTACGCCTCGGGCGGGCTGGGGCAGATGCTGCACGCCGGCCGCGAGCTGAACGACGCCGCGCGCGTCTTCGCGGTGATGGTCTTGATCATGGTCCTCGGGCTGCTCTCCGAGAGGCTCGTCTTCACCCCGCTCGAGCAGCGCGTGCGCACGCGCTTCGGGACGGATCGGGAGTAGCCATGGCCGAGCGCATCGCCCAGGACGTGCTCGAGCTCATCGGCCGGACGCCGCTGGTGCGGGTGCGCAGGCTGGGCGTGCCGGGTGGCGCCGAGATCGTCGCCAAGGTCGAGCGCTGCAACCCCGGCGGCTCGGTGAAGGACCGCATCGCGCGAGAGATGATTCGCGCCGCCGAGGAGGCGGGCCGGCTCAGGCCGGGCGACACCATCGTCGAGCCTTCGTCGGGCAACACCGGCATCGGCATCGCGCTGATCTGCGCGGTGCGCGGCTACAAGTGCGTCATCGTCATGCCCGACGACATGTCGATCGAGCGGCGCCGCACGCTGAAGGCGCTCGGTGCCGAGGTGGTGTTGACCTCGGCGCTGGACGGAATGGGCGGAGCCGTCGCCGAGGCGCGCCGCATCGCAGAGGAACGAGGCGCGTTCTCGCTGGCGCAGTTCCAGAACCCGTCGAACCCGGCGGCCCACTACCGCACCACCGGCCCGGAGATCTGGGAGGACACCGGCGGCAGGCTCGACGCGCTCGTCTGCGGGGTCGGCACCGGCGGCACGCTGAGCGGCGCGGGGCGCTTTCTGCGCTCGAAGAACCCGAAGCTGCTCGTGGTCGCCGTCGAGCCGTCGGCGTCGGCGGTGCTCTCGGGCGGCGCGGCGGGCCTGCACCAGCTGCAGGGCATCGGGGCGGGCTTTCTGCCCGACACGCTCGACAGAAGCCTCATCGACCGGGTCATCGCCGTCGACGACGAAGACGGGTTGCGCATGCAGGCGCGCGCGGCGAAGGAGGAGGGCCTGTTCGTCGGCCCGTCGTCGGGCGCGGCGCTGTTCGGCGCGGTGAAGGTCGCCGCCGAGCTGCCCGCGACCGCGCGCGTGGTGGTGGTGCTGCCGGACGGAGGAGAACGGTATGTGCTGTGAGGGCATCGATGTTCGCTGAATCCGCCATTTCGACGGCGCCCGGCGCGCCGCCTGCTCCGGCGTTCACCGACGCCGAGCTGTCTGCCATCGCGTTCTCGCTGGAAGGACAGCCGGCGGAGCTCGTCCTCCGCTGGGCCGCCGAGCGCTTCGCGGGGCGCGTCACCTTCGCCACCGGCTTCGGCGTCGAAGGGTGCATTCTCATCGACATGATCGCGCGGCACTCGCTGCGCATCGACCTGTTCACGTTGGATACGGGCCTGCTCTTCGACGAGACGTACGCGCTCTGGAAGAAGCTCGAGCAGCGCTACGGCGTCACCATTCGCGCGGTGCGGCCCTCGCTCACCGTCGAGCAGCAGGCCGTGCAGCACGGCCCCGAGCTGTGGCGACGCGACCCCGACCGATGCTGCGACATTCGCAAGGTGGCTCCGCTGCGCGAGCAGCTCCGCGGCTACGACGCGTGGCTGTCGGCCATTCGGCGGTCGCAGACCCGCGACCGGGCCTTTGCGCAGCCGGTCGAGCGCGACGTCAAGTTCGGCCTCGTGAAGATCAACCCGCTGGTCTCGTGGTCGGACAAGGACGTCTGGGACTACGTCCACCGCCACGAGGTCCCGTACAACCCGCTTCACGACCAGGGCTACCCGAGCATCGGCTGTCGGCCGTGCACCACCGCGGTGGCCTCGGGCGAAGATCCGCGCGCCGGACGCTGGCGCGGCCTCGCGAAGAAGGAGTGCGGCCTGCACTCGAAGGAAAGCGTCCCGACACCACGACCGAAGGGCACCATCGACATGAGCACTCTCGTCACTCCCCACGGCGGCACTCTCGTCGACCGCATCGTCACCGGCGAACAGGCCGAGGCACTGAGGGCGCGCGCCGCCGCGCTGCCGCGCATTGTTCTCGACGCGCGCGAGCTCGCCGACCTCGAGCTCATCGCCGTCGGAGCCGCCAGCCCGCTGCGCGGCTTTCTGGGCTCGAAGGACTACGCCAGCGTGCTCGAGCGCATGCGGCTCACCGACGGCACCGTCTGGCCGCTGCCGCTGACTCTGGCGGTGACCGACGAGGTGAAGGCGACGTTGAAGGTCGGCGCTTCCGCCGCGCTGTACGACGAGTCGGGCCGGCTGTGGGGAGAGATTCGCGTCGAGGAGCTCTTCCAGCGAGATCCGCTCCACGAATCGCGCTGGGTGTACCGCACCGAGGAGCCCGCGCACCCGGGCGTCGCCTACCTCTTGTCCCGCCCGCCCAACCTGGTGGCGGGCGAGGTGACGGTGCTGCCGCTCCCGGAGAATCTGCCGTTCGCGAAGTACCGCTTCACGCCCGCGCAGCTCCGCCAGCAGATCGCCGCGCGGGGCTGGCGACGGGTGGCGGGCTTCCAGACGCGCAACCCGATTCACCGCGCGCACGAGCACCTGACGAAGCTGGCCCTCGAATTCTCGGACGGCCTCGTCATCCACCCGCTGGTGGGCGAGACGAAGAACGACGACGTGCCCGCATCGGTGCGCTTCCAGGTCTACGAGGCGCTCGTCGAGCGCTACTACCCGAAGGACCGGACGCTGCTCGCGGCGTTCCCCGCGGCGATGCGCTACGCCGGCCCGCGCGAGGCCATCTTCCACGCGCTGGTGCGGAAGAACTACGGCATCGACCAGCTCATCGTCGGCCGAGACCACGCCGGCGTCGGCAAGTACTACGGCCCGCTCGAGGCGCAGCAGCTCTTCGACCGCTTCGAGCCGGGCGAGCTCGGCGTCACGCCCCTCAAGTTCGACCCGACGTTCTTCTGCAGAGACTGCGACAACCTGGCGTCGCTGCGGACGTGCCCGCACCCGCCGGAGTCGCGGCTCGAGCTGTCCGGCAGCAAGGTGCGGGAGATCCTCCGCTCGGGCGGGCAGCTCCCCAAGGAGTTCACCCGGCCCGAGATCGCCGAGATCCTCCGCGCGCACTACACGAAGGGCGAGCAGCCGCTCTCCATCGGCGCGGCGGCGGCGGCGCTCAAGGCCGCGGCCGACAAGGTGGACGCCAAAACGGCCGGAACCGGCAAGGGTTTCATCCTCTGGTTCACCGGCCTGTCCGGCGCGGGGAAGAGCACGCTCGCGCAGGCGGTGCGGCTCAAGCTCGCACCCCAGCGCGCGGTCGAGGTGCTCGACGGCGACGAGGTGCGCACGTACCTGTCGAAGGGCCTCGGCTTCTCGAAGGAGGACCGCGACACCAACATCCGCCGCATCGGCTACGTGGCGCGGCTTCTGGCCAAGAACGGCGTGGCGGCCATCACCGCGGCCATCTCTCCCTACGCCGACGTGCGCGACGAGGTGCGGCATCTGGCGAAGGAGCAGGGCGTCGAGTTCATCGAGGTCTACGCCCACGCCGAGCTCGATGCGCTGGTGAAGCGCGACGTGAAGGGGCTCTACAAGAAGGCGCTCGCCGGGGAGATCCAGCACTTCACCGGCGTGAACGATCCGTACGAGCCGCCGCCCAACCCGGACGTGGTGGTGAGGAGCGATCAGGAGTCGGTGGAGCAGGGCGTGGAGAAGATCCTCGCGGCGCTGCGCGCGCGGGGGCTGCTCGAGGCGCGGGCGTGATGTTCCCCGTGTTCCTCGAGCTCGAGGGCCGGCGGGTGCTGGTGGTCGGCGGCGGCAAGGTGGCGGCCGCCAAGCTCGGTGGTCTGCTCGAGGCGGGAGCGCGCGTCACGGTGGTGGCTCCCGAGGTGGGGCCCGAGCTTCGGCGCGAGGGCGTCGAGGTGCGGGAGCGCCCGTTCGAGCCCGCCGATCTGGACGGCGCGTGGTTCGTCGTGGCGGCGGCGCCGGCCGAGGTGAACCGGCAGGTCGCCGCGGCCGCGGAGGAGCGGCGGATCTTCGTCAACGCGGTGGACGATCCGGCGAGCGGCAGCGCGTACACGGGCGGCGTCTTCCGGCGCGGGGGCGTCACGGTGGCCGTGTCGACGGAGGGCGCCTCACCGGCGCTGGCGGGGCTTCTGCGCGAGGGGCTGGAGGCGGTCATTCCCGACGACATCGAGCGCTGGGTCGATAAGGCCCGCGCGCTGAGAGAGCAGTACCGCGCGCAGAACGTGCCCATGCCGAACCGGCGGCCGCTTCTGCTCGCAGCCCTGAACGAGCTGTACGAACGCAAGCGGACGGATGCGGCGGCCCCGTCCCCAAGGAGCGCCCCATGATGGGCTTCGTCTCACTCGTCGGCGCCGGGCCCGGCGACCCCGAGTTGCTCACGCTGAAGGCCGTGCGGCGGCTGGCCGAGGCAGACCTGGTCCTCTACGACGCGCTCGTCTCGCCCGATGCGCTGGCGTTGGCTCTCAAGGCGCGCCGTTTCTTCGTCGGCAAGCGGGCCGGGCAGAAGAGCGTCGAGCAGGAGACCATCCACCGGCTGATGGTGCGCGCGGCGAGAAGGGGCGAGCGCGTGGTGCGCCTCAAGTGCGGAGATCCGTTCGTCCTGGGCCGGGGCGGCGAGGAGTCGCTGGCGCTGGCGGCTGCGGGAATTCCCTTCGAGGTGATTCCCGGCGTGAGCTCGGCGGTGGCCGCTCCGGCGCTGTCGGGCATCCCGGTGACGCACCGTGGGCTGGCATCGGGCTTCGCGGTGCTCTCCGGCCACGCCGAGTCTGCGTATCGGCCCATCCTCGAGTCCGTCGCGCCGGGCTCGCTGACGCTCGTGGTGCTCATGGGCGTGGCCGGCCGGGCGAAGCTGGCCTCGCTGCTGCTTCAGCGGGGCTGGGCTCCGTCGACGCCGGCGGCGCTGTGTTACGCCGCGTCCACCGAGCGGGCGGAGACCTGGCGCACCTCACTCGCCGAGCTGCATCTGGCGCCCGAGTCCGACGAGGCCGGCACGCTGGTCATCGGCGAGGTGGTCGGGCTCGCGAAGCAGATCGCCCAACCCTTCACGAAGGAGGTCGCCCATGTCGGCCGGGGATGATCCGAAGACGCTGGGCCGGGCCCGGCTGTCGTTCGCGAACGAGGAGGAGATCGACGAGTTCGTCTCCATGCTGTCGCGCTTCGAGAAGGGCGAGGTGTCGCCGAACGAATGGCGCGCCTTCCGGCTGGTGCGCGGCACCTACGGCCAGCGGCAGGAGGGCGACTGGTCGATGCTGCGTACGAAGATTCCGCAGGGCGTGCTGCACGCGCGGCAGCTCCGGGCGCTGGCGGACGTGGGCGAGCGGTGGTCTCGCGGCTTCGGCCACATCACCACGCGGCAGAACGTGCAGTTCCACTTCGTGCATCTCCACGACGTGGAGAAGGCGATGCGCCGCCTCGCCGAAGACGGGCTCACCACCCGAGAGGCGTGCGGCAACTCGGTGCGCAACATCACCTGCTGCCCCTGGGCGGGCGTGGCGCACGACGAGCCGTTCGACGTCACTCCGTACGCCGAGGCGCTGACGCGCTACCTGCTCAGGCACCCGCTCTCGTCGTCGTTGCCGCGCAAGTTCAAGATCGCCTTCGAGGGTTGCGCCGAAGACCACGCGTTCACGCTCGTCAACGACCTCGGCTTCAAGGCGGCCACGCGCGAGGGCGTTCACGGCTTCCGCGTCACCGTCGGCGGCGGCACGGCCATCAAGTGCACGTCGGGCCATCTGTTGCACGAGTTCGCTCCGGCGGCGGAGCTGTTCGCCATCGCCGAGGCCGTCGTGCGCATCTTCCACCGGCTCGGAGACCGCGAGCACCGGCAGCGGAACCGCCTCAAGTTCCTCATCGCGCAGCTCACCTGGGACGGGTTCCGGGCGGAGTACGAGAAGGAGCGCGAGCGAATGGGCGCCGAAGGCCCGCTTCCGCCGCTGCCGTTCGACGCGAGATGCCCGCCCTCGGAGGAGCCCATTTCCTTCGAGCGGCCGCACCCGCCGACGCTCGAGGAGATCGCCTCGCGCCTGGGCCAGACCCCCGTGACCGGACCCGGGCTCATGCCAACCCCGAAGTCGTCGCTCCCGACGGACGAGGACTTCGCCCACTGGCGGCGCACCAACGTGCGGCGGCAGAAGCAGCAGGGGTACTCGACCGTCGTCGCCACCGTGCCGCTGGGAGATCTCACCAGCGCGCAGATGCGCATCCTGGCCGACCTGGCGTTGGCGTACGCCGACGGGCAGGTGCGGGTCACGCAGGAGCAGGATCTGCTGTTCCGCTGGGTGGCAGATGCGGACGTGCGGCCGCTGTTCGACCGGCTGTCGGCGGCGGGGCTCGGGCTCGCCGACGCCGGAACCGTGGCCGACGTGACGAGCTGCCCCGGTGCGGAGACGTGCCGGCTCGCGGTGACCCAGTCGCGCGGCCTGGGGCAGCTGCTCGGCGAGTTCTTGAGGGCGCGGCCCGACCTGGTGGCCGCCGCGCCGGACGTGAAGATCAAGATCAGCGGCTGCCCCAACGGCTGCGGGCTGCACCACATCGCCGGCATCGGGTTCCAGGGGAGCATGCGCAAGGTGGGTGGCAAGGCCGTGCCGCAGTACTTCGTGATGGTGGGCGGCTCGGTGGGAACCGACGTCGCCAGCTTCGGCCGCATCGCGGCGAAGATTCCGGCGCGGCGGCTCACCGCGGCGCTCGAGCGGCTGCTGACGCTCTACGTCCAGG
>FWPU01007896.1_pt1 | contig 18923 bp, 16 predicted proteins | sample 2228361 | NCBI WGS metagenome assembly FWPU01 (sample SAMEA103939777, study PRJEB20133) | metagenome
CGCCGAGGTCGCCGCGTGGCGGGCGCGGGGGGCCGGGCCGCCGGCCGGCCCCGCCCGGCTCGACGGGCCCCCCGACCCGCTCGAGGAGGTGATCGCGCGCCGCGGCTCGGCCCGCCGGTTCGCCCCGTGGGCGGTCCCCGCCGGCGTCCTGCGGGCGATCCTCCGGCTCGCCACGGCCGGGATCCCTTCCGACCTCGCCCCCGAGGGATCGATGCCGATCCGGCCGTTCCTCGTCGCGAACGACGTCGAGGGGATCGAGCCCGGCGCCTACGTGTTCCAGGACGGCGAGCTCCGCCCGCTCCGGCCCGGTGGGTTCCGCGCCCACGCGGGGTTCCTCTGCCTCGAGCAGCCGCTCGGGGCGGAGGCGGCCGCGACCCACTTCCTCCTGACCGACCTGGACCGGATGCTCTCGGCCCTCGGCGACCGGGGGTACCGGGTGGCCCAGCTCGCCGGCGGGATCGTGGCCGGCCGGATGTACCTCGCGGCCTACGCCCACCGCGTCGGCGCCACCGCGCTCACGTTCTACGACGACGAGGTCGCCCGGTTCTTCGGCCGGCCCGCCGAGGGCCTCGCCTGCATGCTCGCGGTCGCGCTCGGCCGGAGCCCCCGCCTCGAGCGGGCCCCCCTACCCAGGGCCGGGCGATCGGCCTAGGATCTCGCCCGACGCGATGAAGGCGTACATCCTCGTGCAGGCCGAGATCGGCAAGGGCCCGGAGGTGGGCCGGGAGATCGCCCGGATCAAGGGGGTCTCGAGCGCCGAGGTCGTCACCGGCCCCTACGACGTGGTCGTGGTGGCCGAGGCCCGCTCCCTCGACGAGCTGGGGAAGCTCGTGGTCTCGAAGGTGCAGGCCGTGGACGGGGTCACCCGCACCCTGACCTGCCCCGTGGTCCGCGTGTGAGCCAGCGGAGGCCGGGCCGGCCGCGGAGCGCCCCGGCGCCCGGGCCCGGGGCCGTCGACCCGGCGGCCGCGGGGGCGTAGGCTCGCCGCGATGGGGAGCCGGCTCGACGAGCTCGCCGCGCGCACGCCCGCCACCAGGGACCGCTACGTGGACCTCCTGCGGGCCGCCTCGATCCTCGCGGTGGTGGTCGGCCACTGGTTCATCTCGCTGAACCACTGGGAGCGGGGGCTGCTCCGGACCACGGGCGCGATCGGCGTGACCCCGGGGATGTGGGCCCTGACCTGGGTGTTCCAGGTGATGCCGATCTTCTTCTTCGTCGGGGGCTTCTCGAACCTCGTGACCTACCGCTCGTTCCGCCGGCGGGGGGAGCCCACCTCGGCGTTCGTCCGGACCCGCGTCGCGCGGCTCCTCCGGCCGTCGCTCGTGTTCCTGGGGGCGTGGCTCGTCGTCCAGGTCGCGCTCCACCTGGCCGACGTGGGCCGGCCGGCGGGCCCGAGGATCTGGGGCGAGACCGCGCTCCTGCGCGGGATGCTGCCGCCCGCCTCCACCCTGCCCTTCGGCCCCCTGTGGTTCCTCGCGGTCTACCTCGTCGTCGTGGCCGTGAGCCCCTGGACGATCCGCCTCCACGAGCGGTTCCGGTGGTGGGTCCCGGGGGTCCTGCTCGCGGGGAGCGTCGCCGCGGACGTCGTCGGGTTCGGCCTCGGGATCCACGCCGCGCGGTACGCGAACGTCGCGTTCGTGCTGCTCCTCCCCCACCAGCTCGGGCACTTCTACGCCGACGGGACGTTCGGGCGGCTGCCCCGCGCGTTCCCGTGGGCGATGGTGGCGGCCGGGCTGGGCGCGCTGGTCCTGCTCACGAACCCCTGGGCGTTCGAGGCCCTCGCCGGCGACGCGCGGTTCCGGTGGTTCCCCACGATCGGGCACTACCCGCGGAGCCTCCTCGGCACCGACGTCGAGCCGATCTCGAACGCCTACCCGCCGACCGTCTGCTACGCGGCGGTGGGGATCTGGACGATCGGGGCCGCGGTGCTGCTCCGGGAGCGGGCCTCGCGGTGGCTCGAGCGGCGGGGCCCGTGGAAGGCCACGATCTTCGTGAACGGCGTGATCATGACGCTGTTCCTCTGGCACATGACCGCCTACCTGCTGGCGATGCTCGTGCTCTGGCCCCTCGGGTTCGGGAGGGAGCAGGGCAGCACGGCCCGGTGGTGGCTCGAGCGGCCGCTCTGGCTCCTCGCCCCCGGGCTCGCGCTGGCCGGGATCGTGGCCCTCGCGGGGAGGTTCGAGCGCCCCCGGCCCGCCCCTATCATGCGGGCGGCCACCGGAGCCGAGGGGGTGGGCGATGCTCGTCCTGTCCAGGGCTGAGGTCGAGGCGCTCCTCGACCCGGACCGGCTGATCGACGCGCTGGCCGGCGCGATGGCGGACCTCTCCGCGGGGCGGGCGTCGGTCCCGAACCGGGTCGCGGCCGAGGTCCCGGACGCCCCGGGGGCGCTCCTCGCGATGCCGGCGTACCTCCCCTCGGCGGGGGCGCTCACGGCCAAGCTCGTCTCGCTGTTCCCCAGGAACACCGACCGGCCGACCCACCAGGCCGTGATCGCCTGCTTCGACCCCGGGGACGGGACGCCGGTCGCGCTGCTCGACGGCACCGCGATCACCGAGCTCCGGACCGCCGCCTGCTCGGCCCTGGCCACCCGGCTCCTGGCCCGGGAGGACGCGCGGGTCCTAGCGGTCCTGGGGACCGGCGCCCAGGCCCGGGCCCACGGCCGGCTGGTCCCCCGGGTCCGGCGCTTCGAGCGGGTGGTGGTGGCGGGGCGCGACCGCGCGAAGGCCGAGGCGCTCGCCGGGGAGCTCTCCGCCGCGCTCGGGATCCCGGCGGAGGCCGCGTCCTTCGAGGAAGCCGTGCGGGCCGCCGACGTGGTGTGCGCCTGCACGCACTCGCCGGAGCCGGTCGTCCGGCGGGCCTGGCTCCGGGAGGGTGCCCACGTCACCTCGGTCGGGTTCAACACGGCGGGCCGGGAGGTGGACGGGGAGACCGTGCGCGACGCGCTGGTCGTCGTGGAGTCGCGGGAGGCCGCCCTGGCCCCGCCGCCGGCCGGCTCGAACGACCTCCTCTGGCCGATCCGGGACGGGCTCATCTCGGCGGAGCACGTCCACGCCGAGCTGGGGGAGCTCGTGGCGGGGACGAAGCGGGGGAGGACCTCGCCCGAGCAGATCACGCTCTACAAGTCCGTGGGAAACGCGGTCGAGGACGCCGCCGCCGCCGCGCTCGTGCTGGCGGAGGCCCACCGCAGGGGCCGCGGCAGCGAGGTCGGGATCGGCTAGCCGCCGGGCCGCTCCCGGGCGCGCGGAGCGGATGCATAGCCTGGTTTATGATAGCCCAGCCTATGAAGTACTCCTGGGGCCGGGTCGATGAGTTCCTCGATCGAACCGACGACCTGGCCCGCCTGCGCCGCTGGTGGCGGGAGCCCGGTCCGCCGCTGAGCCTGTGGGGCCGGCGCCGGGTCGGGAAGTCGTGGCTGCTCCGCGCGTTCGCCCACGGCAGGCCGGCCATCATCTTCGTGGCCGACTCGGTCGCGGAGGCGCCGCAGCTCGAACGGTTCGCGGACGCCCTCCGCTCCCACCTCCCCGTCCGCCCCTCGCTCCCCGACCTCCCGACGTTCTTCCGGACCCTGTTCGAGCTGGGCCGGCGGCGGAAGTTCCTCGCGGTGATCGACGAGTTCCCGCACCTGCTCCCCTCGGTGGAGCGGTCGCGCCGCGAGGTGCTCCAGCGCCTCCAGGCCGTCCTGGAGGAGGAGGGCCGGTCCGGCCTCAAGCTGATCCTGTGCGGGTCCCAGGTCTCGACCATGGAGTCGCTCGCGGCCGAGCGCTCGCCGTTCCGCGGGAGGGTCGTGCCGCTCCGGGTCGAGCCCCTCGGCTTCCGGGACGCCCGGGCCTTCTTCGAGGACCCCTCGCCGGCGGGGATGGTCGAGCGCTACGCGGTCGCGGGCGGCATGCCCCTCTACCTCCGCGAGCTCGGCCGCGAGCGGCTCGAGACGCGGGTCTGCCGCTCGGTGCTGGACCCGCGGGGGCCGCTGTTCGACGAGGCCCGGGCGGTCCTCTCGCAGGAGCTCCGCGAACCCAGGATCTACTTCGCGATCCTCGAGCAGCTCTCGGCCGGCGAGCGGACCCTCGGCGAACTCGCCGGGGCCCTGCGCACCACCGCGAGCGGCCTCACGATCTACCTGGAGACCCTCCAGGAGCTCCGGATCGTGGCGCGGCGGGTCCCGGTCACCGCCGCGCGCACCGCGCGGGACGGCCACTACCGGCTCCTGGACCCGTTCATCGCGTTCTGGTTCCGGTTCGTCTTCCCCCACCAGGAGGACCTCGCGGCGGGCCTCGACCCCCGGCGGCACTACCGCGCCGTGGTCGCCCCGAGGCTCGCCGAACACGTCGCTCCGACCTTCGAGGAGATCTGCCGGGAGTGGACGCGGCGGCGCTACGCGGACCGCGCGCAGCGCGTCGGCCCGTGGTGGGGCAGGGCGCTCGACCAGCTCCGGGCCCGCGGCGTGCGGTCCACCGAGGAGATCGACGTCGTCGGGGTCGCCGACCGGCGGGTCACCGTGATCGGCGAGTGCCGGTGGCGGGCTCGGGCCATGGACGTGGACGTGCTCCGCGACCTCGAGTCGTTCAAGCTCCCCGCCCTCCGGCAGGGCGGCGTCGGGGTGGCCCGGGACGTCGAGGTCCTGCTGTTCTCCCGGGCCGGCTTCTCGGCGCGGCTGCGGGAGGAGGCGAGGCGCCGCGGGAACGTGCGCCTCGTCGAGCTGGCCGAGGTCGTGGCGGGCTGACCCCCGGTCCCCGCCGGGGGCCGGGGCCGGTCCGACCGACCGCGCCCCGGGGCGGGCGGACGGCTCAGGCCGCCGCGCGGGCCCCGACCCGGCGCTCGGCCTCCCGGGCGTGGGGCCAGCGACGCAGGCGGTCCGGGAGCAGCGGCACGGCCCGGCGGATCGCGGCCGACGCCGCCTCGAAGGCCCGGGCCGCCCCCGGCCCCCACCGCAGCCCGAGGGCCCGGCGGATCCGGGCCGGGAGGAGCCCCACCGACAGGAGCCCCGAGAGGAGCTCGAGCGGCAGCAGGACGAGGGGCGCGGGCGGCGAGAGCACCTCGCGGGCGACCCGGCGCGACTCCTCCCCGACCTCGAGCTCGGCCACGGCGCGGCCGAGGTAGGCCGTGAAGTCGCGGTAGGTCGGCGGGTGGAGGTCCCTCGGGATCCCGAACGCCGTCCCCATCCGCTGCATCTCCACGTAGTACCGCTCGAGGTCATCCGGACCGAGCGGCCCGACGAACCGCTCGTAGGCGGCGATCGAGGAGTCCACGAGCGTCGCGTGGACCCAGAGGAGGAGCTCGGGGTCGAGGGCGGAGTAGGGCCGCCCGTCCCGCTCGCCCCGCACGCCGCGGTGGGTCGCGTTCACCCGCTCCACGGCCGCCGCGGCCTGGTCCGAGTCGCCGAACACCACGGTGAGCGCGGCGTCCACGGTCCGCCACAGCCGCTCGAACGGCTCCCGCGTGAAGTCGCTGTGGTCGGCGACGCCGGCGGCCACGAGGGGGTGCGCGACCTGCATGAGGAGGGCCCGGCCCCCCGCCAGGAGCAGGACGGTCTCCGCGTTCACCCGCCAGGCCACGGACCCGGGGCCGAACCAGCCCGGGTCGCCGGGCCGGCCGGGGCGGGGCCGGGGGAACCCCCGGACCACCTCGCCGAGCCCGCGGACCAACGGGACCTGCACGCGGCGATCGTAGCGGGCCCCGCGAGGGAGCCCGCCCCCGCGTCGTCAGGGGTCCCCTCCCGGATCCGGACCGGCGACGCCGGCCGCCCGTCGGACGGGCGCGCCGGGGGGCGCTCAGGCCGGCCCGACGACCGGGTCATCGCGCCCCCCGCGCGGGTGGAGGAGCCCGTAGAGGTAGGCGTCGGTGAGCGCCTCCCACGAGGCCGCGATGATGTTGTCCGAGACCCCCACCGTGGTCCACTCCTTCTCCCCGTCCGAGGTGTCGATCAGCACGCGGACCACGGCCCCGGTCCCCAGGTTCTCCTCGAGGACCCGGACCCGGTAGTCCTCGAGCGTCATGTGGTCGAGGTCGGGGTACTCGTTCCGGAGCGCCTTCCGGAGCGCGTTGTCGAGGGCCCCCACCGGCCCGTGGCCCTCCGCGGACTCGATGTGCCGCCGGCCGTTCGCCACGACCTTCACGGTGGCCTCGGCGAGCGGCTCGGGGTCGCCGTTGCGGTGCTCGACGTGGACCCGGTAGCTCTCGACCTCGAAGAACGGTTGGCGCCACCCGTCGTGGCGGCGCATCAGCAGTTCGAGCGAGGCGTCGGCCACCTCGAACGTGTACCCGCGGGCCTCCCGCTCCTTCAGCTCCCGGAGCAGGCCGGGGATCCGCTCGTCGGGCAGCTCCACCCCGAACTCGCGGGCCTTCATCCGGAGCGTCGCGGCGCCCCCCAGGTCGCTCGCCACGACCCCGCGGTGGTTCCCCACGGCGGTCGGCGAGACGTGCTCGTAGGCCCGGGGGGTCCGGGCCATCCCGCTCGTGTGGAGCCCCGCCTTGTGGGTGAACGCGTAGCGGCCGGCGTAGGGCTGGTGCGAGTCCGGCTGGACGTTCGCCACCTCCGCCACGTAGTGGGCGAGCTCGGTGAGGCGCTCGATCGACCCGTCGGGGAGCACGCGCTTGCCCATCTTGAGCGCGAGGTTCGCGGCGATCGGCACGAGGTCCGCGTTCCCGGTCCGCTCGCCGTAGCCGTTCACCGTGCCCTGGACGTGGAACACGCCGTGCTCCACGGCGACGAGGGAGTTGGCGACGGCGCAGCCGGTGTCGTTGTGGACGTGGACCCCCAGGGGCACCGAGACCCGCCCCCGGACCTCGTCCACGACCCGGGCCACGTCGAACGGGAGCGAGCCCCCGTTCGTGTCGCACAGCACGAGCCGCTCGGCCCCCGCCTCCTGCGCGGCGTCGAGGACCGCCAGGGCGAACGCCGGGTTCTCCCGGTACCCGTCGAAGAAGTGCTCGGCGTCGAAGAACACCCGCCGGCCCTCGGCGCGGAGGAAGGCGATCGAGTCCCGCACCATCGCCACGCCCTCCTCGAGCGTGGTCCGGAGCGCCTCCCGCACGTGCAGGTCCCAGGACTTGCCGACCAGGCAGACCACCTCGGTCCCGGCGTCGAGGAGGTCGCGGAGGACCTGGCTCTCCTCGGCCCGCTCCCCCGCCTTCCGGGTCATCCCGAAGGCCGTGAGCGTGGTCCGCTCCAGGTCCTCCTCGGTCGCGAGCTTGAAGAACTCGGTGTCCCGGGGGTTCGCGCCGGGCCATCCCCCCTCCACGTAGGGGAACCCGATCTGGTCGAGCTTGCGGAGGATCCGCAGGCGGTCCTCGATCGTGTAGGAGAGCCCGGCCCGCTGCGCGCCGTCGCGGAGCGTCGTGTCGTACAGCTCGACGTCGAACCCGTGCTCGGCTCCCGGCGCCGCGCTCACGGCGTCGCCCCCTCCACGACCAGGTCCCCGACCTCGGCGGTGGTGTAGCCCATCTCGCCCGCCCGCATCGAGGCCATCTTCGAGCACGCGAACCGGATCCCGGCCTCGACGCGCCTGGCCGCCTCGGCCTCCCCGAGCTGCTCGAGGAGCATGGCGAGCGCGCCGATCGCGGCGAGCGGGTTGATCGTCCCCCTCCCGGTGTGGTCGGGGGCCGTCCCCCCGATCGGCTCGAACATCGAGACGCCCTCTGGGTTGATGTTCCCGCCGGCCGCGATCCCCATCCCGCCCTGGATCACCGCGCCGAGGTCCGTGATGATGTCGCCGAACATGTTGTCGGTGACGATCACGTCGAACCGCCGCGGGCTCTCGAGGAAGTAGATGCACGCGGCGTCGACGTGGCAGTAGGCGGTCTCGACGTCGGGGTAGTCCCGGCCCACCTCGTCCACGACCCGCCGGTACAGGTCGCCCGCGTAGGTGAGGACGTTGGTCTTGTGGACCAGCGTGAGGTGCCGGCGGCGGCGCCTGGCCTGCTCGAACGCGAACCGCACGATCCGCTCCACGCCGTGGCGGGTGTTCACGCTCTCCTGGACCGCCACCTCGAACGGGGTCCCCTTCCGGTGGAACCCGCCGGCCCCGGTGTAGAGCCCCTCGGAGTTCTCCCGGACCACCACCATGTCCACGTCCTCGGGCTGGTGGTGGGGCAGGAGGGTCTGCACGCCGGGGTAGCGGCGGATCGGCCGGAGGTTCACGTACTGGTCCAGCTCGAACCGGATCCGGAGCAGCAGGCCGCGCTCGAGGACCCCGGGCGGGACGTCGGGGTGGCCGACGGCCCCCAGGTAGATCGCGTCGAGCCCCCGCAGCTCCTCGAGCACCGCGTCGGGGAGGACCTCGCCGGTGCGGAGGTACCGCTCGCCCCCCAGGTCGTAGCGGACGAGCTCGACGTCGAACCCCTCGCGCACGGCGTCGAGGACCTTGAGGCCCTCCCGGATCACCTCGGGGCCGGTCCCGTCCCCGGGGATCACGCCGATCCGGTACGCCCGTCCCACCCGGGCCCCCTCAGGGCGTGACCCCGGCGGCGCCCTCACCGCCCCGATCGCCGGCCGCCCGGAGGGCCCGGTTGATCGCGGCGAGGTAGGCGCGGGCGCTCGCCTCCACGACGTCCACCGAGACCCCGCGGCCGGTGACCCGGCGGCCCTCCACGTCGAGCTGGACCACGACGTCGCCGAGGGCGTCGGAGCCGGAGGTCACCGCCGACACGTTGAACGAGACCAGCCGGGCCTCGACCCCCGCCGCCCGCTGGATCGCCCCGCAGGCCGCGTCGATCATCCCGTCGCCCATCGCGGACTCCTCGACCACCTCCCCGCCCCGGCGGAGGCGGACCGTGGCCGTCGGCGAGAGGTGGGTGCCGCCCGCGACCTGGAGCGACTCGAGGACCAGCTCGTCGGCCCCGGAGGTCCCGAGCTCCTCGGAGACGATCGCCTCGAGGTCCTGGTCGGTGAGCTGGATCTTCCGGTCGGCCAGCTCCTTGAACCGGGCGAAGGCCCGGTCCAGGTGCTCCCGCTCGAGCTGGTAGCCGAGCTTCGCGAGGGCGTCGGCGAACGCGTGGCGGCCGGAGTGCTTCCCGAGGACGATCCGGTTCCCCTCCAGGCCGATCTCGAGGGGGTCCATGATCTCGTACGTCGCCCGGTTCGAGAGCACCCCGTGCTGGTGGATCCCGCTCTCGTGGGCGAAGGCCGACGCGCCCACCACGGCCTTGTTCGGCTGCACCGGGTAGCCGGTGAGCATCGAGACCAGCCGCGAGGTCCGCACGATCTCCCGCAGGTTCAGCCCGTGGCGGACCCCGAGGGCCTGGCCGCGGGTGCGGACGATCATCGCCACCTCCTCGAGCGAGCAGTTCCCGGCCCGCTCGCCGATCCCGTTCACCGCGACCTCGACCTGCCGGGCCCCGTTCACGATCCCGGCGAGGGAGTTGGCCACGGCGAGCCCGAGGTCGTTGTGGCAGTGGGTGGAGACCACGACGTGGTCGGGGAGCGCCTCCCGGACCGTCCGGACCAGCTCGCCGAACTCGTGGGGCATCGCGTAGCCCACGGTGTCGGGGACGTTGATGGTGGTCGCGCCCTCCTCGACCGCCGCCCGGAACACCTCGAGGAGGAACGCGGGGTCGCTCCGGGTCGCGTCCTGGGCGGAGAACTCCACGTCGTCGGTGTAGCTCCGGGCCTTCCGGACCGCCTCCCGGGTCGCCTCGAGCACCTGGTTCGGGCTCATCCGGAGCATGTCCTTCATGTGGACCTCGGAGGTCGAGACGAACGTGTGGATCCGGAACCGCTCGGCGCCCTTGAGGGCCTCGGCGGCCCGCTCGATGTCGCCCGGGGTGACCCGGGCCAGGGCCGCGATCACCGGCCCGCGGACGCTGGTCGCGATCTCGCGGACCGCCTCGAACTCGCCCTCCGAGCTGATCGGGAACCCGGCCTCCAGGACGTCGACGCCGAGCCGCGCGAGCTGCTCGGCGATCTCGACCTTCTCGGCCTTCGTGAGCGCGATGCCCGGGGCCTGCTCCCCGTCGCGCAGGGTGGTGTCGAAGATCCGTACTACGTCGTCAGGCATCGGGGACCACCTTCTCCTCGGACCGCAGCCACGGCATCATCCGCCGCAGCTCCTTCCCAACCTCCTCGATCCGGTGCGCGCGGGCCGCCGCCCGCATGGCGAGGAAGTTGGGGAAGCCGGCCTCGGCCTCCCCGACCCACTCCTCCGCGAAGCTCCCGCCGCGGATCTCCTCGAGGATCCGCCGCATCTCCTCCCGCACCTCCTCGTCGATCACCCGCGGGCCCCGGGTGTAGTCGCCGTACTCGGCGGTGTCCGACACCGAGTACCGCATCCACGAGAGCCCGCCCTCGTAGATCAGGTCCACGATCAGCTTCAGCTCGTGGAGGCACTCGAAGTACGCCACCTCGGGCTGGTAGCCGGCCTCGACCAGGGTCTCGAACCCCGCCAGGATCAGCTGGGAGACCCCGCCGCAGAGCACGGTCTGCTCGCCGAACAGGTCGGTCTCGGTCTCCTCCTGGAACGTGGTCCGGATCACGCCGGCCCGGGCGCAGCCGATCCCCGCGGCGTAGGCCAGGGCCCGGTCCAGGGCCTTGCCGGTCGCGTCCTGCTGGACCGCGACCAGGGCCGGGGTGCCGATCCCCTCCTGGTAGGTCCGCCGGACGAGGTGCCCGGGGCCCTTGGGGGCGATCATCGTGACGTCCACGCCCTCCGGCGGGCGGATCCGCCCGAAGTGGACGTTGAACCCGTGGGCGAACATCAGCATGTTCCCCGGCTCCAGGTTCGGCCCCACCTCGCGCTCGTAGACCGCGGGCTGGGCGGTGTCGGGGAGGAGCACCATCACCACGTCCCCCTCGGCGGCGGCCTGCGCGGTGGGCACCACCCGCAGCTCGGCCTCTTCGGCCGTCCGCCAGGACCGCGATCCCTCCCGCAGCCCGACCCGGACGTCGAACCCCGAGTCCCGGAGGTTCAGGGCGTGGGCGTGGCCCTGGCTCCCGAACCCGAGGACCGCGATCCGCTGGCCCTCCAGGGCCGAGCGGTCCGCGTCCTTCTCGTAGTAGATCGTCGCCATCGGCTCCCTCCCGGTCCGGGGCTCACGCCCCCGCCTGCCGCACCGCCCGGAGCCCCCGCTCCCGGATGCTCCGCTCCCCGCGGGCCAGGGCCACCCGCCCGGTCCGGGCGAGCTCCACGATCCCGAAGTCCGCGAGCAGCTCCCGGAGCGCCTCGAGCTTGTCCGGCGCCCCGGTGGCCTCGATCGTGAGCGTGCGGTGGGTCACGTCCAGGATCCGGGCCCGGAAGATCTCCGCGATCTCGATCACCCGGGCCCGGGCGTCGCCCTCGGCCCGGACCTTCACGAGCATCAGCTCGCGCTCCACCGCCTCCCCCGGCTCGTGCTCGAGCACCTTGATCACGTTGATCAGCTTGTTGAGCTGCTTCGTGACCTGCTCGAGCGGCTTGCGCTCCACGTTCACCACGATCGTCATCCGGGAGAGCCCGGGCTCGTGGGTGGGGCCCACCGCCAGGGAGTCGATGTTGAACCCCCGGGCGGCGAACAGCCCGGCCACCCGGGTGAGGACCCCGGGCTTGTCCTCGACCAGCACGGAGAGCGTGTGGAGGCTCATGCGATCGGGGCCTCCGCGGGGTCCTCCGCCGGCTTCGCGAACTCCGGGCCGAGGATGATGTCGTCGTTGGAGGCGCCCGCCGGCACCATCGGGAAGCACATCTCGGCCGGGTCGCACCGGAAGTCGATCACCACGCTCCGGTCGGTCACCGAGAGCGCCTTCTCGATCACCGGGTCGACCTCGTCGGGGTGCTCCGCGCGGAGCCCCACCGCGCCGTAGGCCTCGGCGAGCTTCACGTAGTCCGGCACGTCGTGCGACAGGTACACCTGGGAGTACCGCCGGTTGTAGAACAGCTCCTGCCACTGCCGGACCATCCCGAGGTAGGCGTTGTTGATGATCGCCACCATCACCGGGATGCCCTCGGCGGTCGAGGTCGCGAGCTCCTGGGCCGTCATCTGGAAGCACCCGTCGCCGTCGATCGCGAGCACCCGCTCCTTCGGCCGGCCGACCTTGGCGCCCAGGGCCGCGGGGACCGCGAAGCCCATCGTGCCCAGGCCGCCCGAGTTGATCCAGGTCCGGGGCCGGTCGAACCGCCAGAACTGCGAGGTCCACATCTGGTGCTGCCCGACCCCGGCCACCACGATGGCCTCGCCCTTCGTGAGCTCGTACAGGCGCTCGATCGCGAACTGCGGCTTGAGGGGGCCGTCGGCGGCCTGGGTGTAGCGGAGCGGGAACCGCTCCCGCCACTCCCGGAGCTGGGCGAGCCACGGCTCCCGGTCCGGCGGGCCCCCGCGCTCGGCCTGCTGGCGCTCGAGCTCCGCGGCGAGCTTGGCGATGGCGTCCTTCGCGTCGCCCACGATCGGCACGTCGGCCCGGCGGTTCTTCCCGATCTCCGCGGGGTCGATGTCGACGTGGACCACCTTCGCGTGGGGCGCGAACGTGGCCAGGTTCCCGGTCACCCGGTCGTCGAACCGCGCCCCCAGGGCCACCAGGAGGTCCGCCTTCTGCATCGCGGTCACCGCGGTGTAGTTCCCGTGCATCCCGGGCATCCCGAGGCACAGCTCGTGGGTGTCGGGGAACGCCCCGCGGGCCATGAGCGTGGTGACCACCGGGAGCCGCCCGGCCGTGGCGAGCCGGTGGAGCTCCCTGGTGGCGTCGGCCTTGAGGACGCCGCCGCCCACGTAGAGGAGGGGCCGCTCGGAGGCGAGGATCAGCTTCACCGCCTCCTTCAGCTGGCGCATGTTCGCCCTCGTGGTCGGCTTGTAGCCGGGGATGTCGACCTCCTCGGGCCAGTACCAGGGGAACTCCTGGAGCAGGACGTCCTTGGGGATGTCCACGAGGACCGGGCCGGGCCGCCCGGTGCTCGCGATGTGGAACGCCTCCCTGATCACCCGGGGGATGTCCTCGGCCCGCCGCACCAGGTAGTTGTGCTTGGTGATCGGCATCGTGATGCCGGTGATGTCGGCCTCCTGGAACGCGTCGTTGCCGACGACCGGCGTGGGGACCTGGCCGGTGATCGCGACCACCGGGACCGAGTCCATCTTGGCGTCCGCCAGGGCCGTCACGAGGTTGCAGCCCCCCGGCCCGGAGGTGGCCATGCACACGCCGACCCTCCCGGTGGCGTGGGCGTAGCCCTCGGCCGCGTGCCCCGCCCCCTGCTCGTGGCGGCAGAGGACGTGGCGCACGCCCGAGTCGATCAGCGGGTCGTAGGCGGGGAGGATGGCCCCGCCGGGGATCCCGAAGACGACCTCGACGCCCTCCCCCTCGAGGGCCCTGAAGAGCGCCTGCGCGCCGGTGACCTTCACCTCGCCGTGACCTCCTCCGGGCGCCCCTCGACCGGGCCGGTGGCCACCCGCCGGGCCCGCGCGCCCATCCGCAGGGCCAGGTGCTGACAGGCCCGCTCGAACTCCCAGGGGGTCCAGTCGCGGCGGCGGACCGAGAGCGCCTCGTCGTGGTCGTCCACGCCGAACCCCCCGGACATGTAGGCCACCTCGGAGCGGAAGAACCGCTCGAGCCTGGCCCTCGTGGCCTCGTCGTCGGCCTCGACCGAGACCTGGCCCGGCCCCTCCCACAGGGCCGTCCCGACCGTCCTGCCTTCCCGCTCGAACTCGTACCGCATCGTCCTCGTCTCCTCCCGGCTCCGCCGGACCTCGCCGGCCGCGGTCCTCCCACCCCCCCGCGCCGTCCCGGCGAACGAGGGGTGCAAAAAACCCCTCGCGCGGCGAGGGGTCTCCGGCGCGGAACAGGGCACGCTGGCCCTGCCCGCGCCTAGCTAATAAGTACGAGGGCCCGCTTCCCGGACGAGATCCTCTCGTGCCTGGCCATGGTTGAACACCCATGTTGGGGCCTGAACGGCCCGGTGTCAACCGCAGGTCCGCGTTCGCGTTCCGGTCCCTCCCCCGCCCTGCGCCGGTGGCCCGCCGCCCGGGGGCGGGCCGCGGGCGTCCGCTACGGCGGGAGCTCCACGGGCTGGCCGTCCGAGCGGACGAACGCCGGCTGGCCGTCCACGATCGCGAGGGGCCATCCGCGCCCCAGGTGGACCATCCGGTGGTGGCGCCGGCACAGGAGGATCGTGTTCGCGAGGCAGGTCTCGCCCCCGTCCGCCCAGTGCTTGACGTGGTGGGCGTCGCACCAGCGCGGGGGCCGGCCGCAGCCCGGGTAGCGGCAGCCCCGGTCCCGGGCCACGAGGGCGCGGCGGAGGGCGGGCGGCACGACCGGCGTCCGCCGCCCCACGTCGAGGGGCTGCGAGCCGCCCTTGGAGAGCAACCGGATCAGGTGCGCGTCGCAGGCCCACCGCCGGACCTGGGGCGGGGTGAGGAGGCCCGCGTCCTCGAACTCCGCGCGCCCGTAGGGGTCCCCGAGGAGCGCGGCCACGTCCACGTTCACGACCACGTGCGGACGCTCGCCTCCGACCTCGGAACGGTCCGAGGAGTCCAGGTAGCGGCGACAGATCTCGGCGAGGGCGTCGGCCCGGCGCTGCGCCCAGGTCCGGGTGTCGAGGTCGTGGCTGGCGCGCACGTCGGCCGAGATCTCGGCGTCGAGGGCCGTGATCAGGACCTGTCCGGTCTCGGGGTCGAGGTCCCCGTCCACCCGGACCATCCCGTCGAGCGTGGGCGAGACGTGGAGACGGCGGCGCTCGTGGAGCCGCTCGGCCTCGAGGGCGGCGGCGACCGGGTCCGCCGCCTGGCGCCAGTGGGCCACCACGCGGCGGAGGTCCCGGTGGGGGAGCGTGCGGGCCGCGTCCACCAGGACCTGCTCGTCGCGCTCGAACAACTCGTCCGAGGAGGCCCGCGCCTGGAGCAGCACGGCCGCCGCGGACGGGTGGATCTCCCCCTGGGCGAGCGCCTCGCGGGTGCGGGGCGCGCGGGCGAGCGCCCGGGCCCAGGCCACGTAGCGCGCCGCCCACGATGGGGCCATCCGGAGCCGGTCGGCGAGGAACGACGTGGCCGAGAGGCCCTCCCGGGCCGCCACGCCCCGCTCCTCCAGCTCGGCGACCCGCCGGGCCCGCTCGACCTCGAGGGCGGAGACGGCCCGCTCGATCTCCCGGAGCTCCTCGACCAGCTCGCCGTCGGAGGCGAACCGGAGGTCCTCCCCGGCGAGCTCCTCGACCGCCGACCGGATCCCGCTCATGGGCCGACCTTAGCGAGTCCCGGTTCTCCGCGCAGTGAACCACGTCACTTCCAGGGCCATTTCTCCGGGAAGATCTCCGCCGGCCCGTGACCCACCGGCGGGGGCCCGAGGCCCTCGAGCCGCGGCGGGGCGTCGCGCCTACTCCGTCCGCGCGAACCGGAGCGCGGCCACCGCGAGGAACGCCAGCCCGAAGGCCGCCACCAGCGCGAGCTCGACCCCGGTCGGCACCCGCCAGCTCCCCCAGGTCACCCCGCCCGCGACCGCCTCCCGGACCGGCGCGGGGAGGTCGAGGGCGGAGAACACCGCCCGCCGCATCGGGTCCACCACGTAGGTGAGGGGATCCACCCGGGTGAGCACCCGGAGCCACGTGGGGAGCCCGTTCAGCGGGTACAGGGCGCCGGAGAGGAAGAACATCGGCATGAGGAACATCTGGGTGAGGGCGAAGAACGTCTGCATCTCCCGCAGCCGCACCGCGATCACGAGCCCCATCGCGGTGAGGCTGAACGCGAGCAGGAACAGCTCCCCGGCGAGGGCCAGGAGGAGCCCCGGCCGGTAGGGCACGCCCACGAGCCCCGCGAGGGAGAGCACGAGGAGCCCCTGGAGCGTGGCCACGACCGCGCCGCCCACCGCCTTCCCGACCAGGATGCTGCTCCGCCGGACCGGGGCGACCAGCATCTCGCGGAGGAAGCCGAACTCGCGGTCCCAGAGGAGCGTCCCCGCCGAGAACACCGCGGTGAACATGGTCGACATCGCGAGGACGCCCGGGTAGAAGAAGGTCCGGAGCGAGAGCCCGCCCAGGGCGGCGCCCCTCGAGACCAGGCTCGAGAGCCCCGTCCCCAGGATGAACAGGAACATGAGGGGCTGGAGCAGGGACGAGAGGATCCGCGGCCGGTCCTGGGAGAACCGGATCAGCTCCCGCGTGAGCACGACCCTCGCGCCGCGCAGCTCCCGGCCGAGGCCCGCGGCCACGGGCCGGGCCGGGGCCGCCCCCCGGGTGCGTGCCACCTCCACCCCGCTCACCTCCTCCTCGAGAGCCAGGCCGCGGCCATCCGCCGCATCGGGTTCTCGGCCTCGGCGTCCCGGATCGTCCGGCCGGTGTAGGCGAGGAACACGTCGTCGAGCGTGGGCCGCGCCACCGCCACCGAGCGGATCGGCACCCCGAGCTCCGCGAACAGCCGCGGCACGAACCGCTCGCCCTCGGCCACCGAGAACGTGACCGCGCCGTCGTGGACCCCGGCCTCGATCCCGAACCGCTCGCGGAGCGCGGCGATGGCCCGGGCGTCGTCCTCGGTCGTGATCTGCACGCGGTCCCTCCCGACGCTCGCCTTGAGCGCCTGGGGCGTGTCCAGCGCCACGATCCTCCCGTGGTCGATGATCGCGATCCGGTCGCACACCTCGGCCTCGTCCATGTAGTGGGTGGTGAAGAAGATCGTGACGTCCTCGCGCGAGCGGAGGTCCCGGACGTAGTCCCAGATCGAGGCCCGGGTCTGCGGGTCGAGGCCGAGCGTGGGCTCGTCGAGGAACAGCACCCGCGGGGTGTGGAGCAGCCCCCGGACGATCTCCAGCCGGCGCATCATGCCCCCCGAGTAGGTCCGCACGAGGTCGTCGCGCCGGTCCCAGAGGTCCACCATCTCGAGCAGCCGCCGCGCCCGCTCCTCGAAGGTCGCCCGCGGCACGCCGTACAGCTCCGCGTGGAACCGGAGGTTCTGCCACCCGGTGAGGTAGCCGTCGAGCGTGGTCTCCTGGAAGACGAGGCCGATCTGGCGGCGCACCTCGTCCCGCTCGGTCCTGACGTCGTGGCCGGCCACCCGGGCCTCCCCGGCCGTGGGGCGCACCAGCGTGCAGAGGACGTTGATCGTCGTGGTCTTCCCCGCGCCGTTGGGCCCGAGGAACCCGAACAGCTCGCCGCGGCGGACCTCGAAGTCGACCCCGGCCACGGCCTCGATGTCGCCGTAGCGCTTCACGAGGCCACGGACCGAGATCGCGGCCCCGTCGCCGCGGGGCTCCGGAGCCGGCGGCGCCCCCCGGTCCGCGCCGCCCTCAGGAGGCGTCGGCATCGGCCTCCCCCTCCTCGGGCTCCTCCGCCAACAGCCGGTACAGGTCCCGCCGGGCCCGGGCCAGCACCTTGGCCGCCCGCTCCGCCCGCTCCAGGTCCCCGGCCCGGATCACCTGCATCACGGCCCCGGCCAGGGCGAACCCCTCCTCCCGGATCCGGGCGACGGCGGCGCCCACCTCGGCGCCGACCCGCAGCTCCCAGGGCCGCGCCTCGTCCTTCCGCCGGGCCACCTCGGCCCGGCCCTCGTCGGTGAGGGCGAACACCCGCCGGCCGTCCCGCTCCTCGGCCCGGACCAGCCCCTCGTCCTCGAGCTGCTGGAGCGTCGGGTACACCGAGCCCGGGCTGGGCTGCCACATCCCGCCGCTCCGGGCCGACAGCTCCTGGATGATCTGGTAGCCGTGCATCGGCCGCTCCTCGAGGAGGAACAGGATCGCCGCCCGGACGTCCCCCCGGGCCGCCCGCGGCCAGGGACCGGGGAACCTCCAGTGCCCGAACCCCGGACCCCCGAACGGGAACGGCCCGTGCCAGCCGTGCCACCCGCGACCGCCGTGCGCCTTCATGGCTCCTCCCCCGAACGTCGTCCGAGGCTAAAGATATATCGGCGAACGAACGGCGACAACTCGGGAGCGGCTACTCCACCCCCACCACGTAGGCCCGCCGCGGTTGGCCCCCGTGGAGCACCTGGACCCCCAGGGCCGGCCAGCGGCGCGACAGCAGCTCGACGATCCGCCGGGTGGTCCCCGGGCTCGCGCCCTCGCCCTCCAGGATCGTGGCGATCCCCGAGCCCGCCTCCACGAGGCGCTCGAGGAGCGCGCCCGCGGCCTCCACGGCCGTCGGTGCCTCGGCCCGGGCGCCGTCCGCGGTCACGGCCTCCCAGGCACGCCCGTCCCCCTCCCCGACCGGGACGATCCAGCCCGAGCGGACCCCGGCCCGGGCCTCCGCCATGGCCCGGGCCACCTCGTCGAGGGGAGCGTCGGGGTCGTAGGCCCGGAGGGCGGCGAGCTGCTCGGCGAGCCCGCGGCAGGCGACCACGCGCACGGGGACGGGCGCCCGCCGGGCCGCCTCCCCGGCCGCTCCGCGGGCGGCCTCGTCGGCGGTGAGCACGACCACGCCCTCCGCCTCCGCGGACCGGATCGCCTCGAGCAGCTCCTCCGCGGTCGGGACCGGCGCGCCGATCCCGGTCACGACCTCCGCCCCGAGCGAGCGGAAGAGCCGGCGGACGCCGTCCCCGGTCGCCACCGCCACCACCGCCGTGGCCCGCCCCTCTTCGGGGAGCTCCGGGGGGAGGTCCCAGGCCTCCGCCACCTGGAGCACGAGGTCGGTGACCCGCACGTCCTCGGGGCGGCCGAAGCCCGCCGCGACCTCGAGCGCCTCGCCGGGCGCGTCGGTGTGGAGGTGGCAGCGCCAGAGCCCGCCGCCGCCCGCCACCACCGCCGAGTCCCCCGCCCGGCTCCAGGCCTCCCGGAAGGCCGGGATCACCTCGTCGGGAGCCCGGAGGAGGCAGGCCACCTCGTACCGGGGCCCCTCCTCCGCCTCCCACCCCTCCCCCGGCCGGGCCGGGGCGGCCGCCGCCGCGGCGGGGATCGGGCGGCCGCCGACCACCGACAGCAGCGCGTCGAAAAGCAAGAGGAGCCCCGCCCCCCCGGCGTCCACCACGCCCGCCCGGCGGAGGGCCGGGAGCAGCTCCGGGGTGCGCGCCAGGGCGCGGGCGGCCGCCTCCCGGGCCTCCGCGAGCACGCCCACGA
>FWPU01007897.1_pt1 | contig 18922 bp, 18 predicted proteins | sample 2228361 | NCBI WGS metagenome assembly FWPU01 (sample SAMEA103939777, study PRJEB20133) | metagenome
TTGCCACCCGAAGCACCGGTTATCTCTTTAGGAGAAGGGAATACCCCATTAGTAACCTCGTGGTTTGACGGACAGGAAATTTTTTACAAATTAGAGTATCTCAACCCGACGGGTTCATTTAAAGATCGAGGGGCTTCGTTGATTGCGAGTTTCCTAAAGGCACGTAAAGTTGATCGGGCTGTCGAAGATTCCTCTGGAAATGCTGGAGCTTCCTTCGCAGCATATGCTGCACGATCGGGTATCCATGCACAAATATTCGTCCCAAGTTATGCCTCAGGACCAAAGTGCAAACAAATTGAAACGTATGGAGCTGAGGTCGTTCGCATTGCGGGACCTCGTTCGAAAACAGCCGAAGCGGTTATTGAAGCAGCACGCTCTGGTTACGTCTATGCTAGTCATGCTTATTTACCTTTCGGATTACCTGGTTATGCCACCATTGCTTATGAGATCGTTGATCAACTTTCATGTACCCCGGGAACTGTGATCGCTCCTGTGGGACAAGGTGGCTTGATACTGGGGTTAGCTAGAGGTTTCGAATCTTTAAATCGCGCTGGCATCATTTCTAAAGTGCCACACCTAATCGGCGTTCAAGCACGTGCTTGTGCTCCCCTCTGGGCATTATCACAATATGGACAGGTGGGTTTGAACCTAGTCAGAGAAGGGGATACCATTGCCGAGGGCGTCAGAGTCTTTAGACCCATCTGGGGTGATGTTGTCTTACGCTCGGTTGAAGCCACTCATGGTCAATTTATTGCAGTTGATGAGGAGGACATCCTGCTGGGTCGTGATGCGCTAGCCCATCAAGGATTTTACGTAGAGCCAACCTCTGCTATTGTTTGGTCAGCATTGAAGCAAATAAGCAAGAATGTTACTCCCCCCATTGTGGTTATCCTGACAGGATTTGGTTTAAAGAGCGGATTGTAGATATTGAAAGTTTAATGCCCTCTTGGTTGAGGAGGACACTCAGGTACAATGGAACCGAAAATCGTAATAACAGGTTTGGGGACGATTAACCCATTAGGTCACTCAGTAGAAGAGACTTGGACGAATGCTATCAATGGGAATTCAGGAGTTGGTCCCATCACGCTATTCGACCCAAGCAATCTTCAAGTACGAATTGCCTGTGAAGTTAAAAACTTTCAACCAGAGAAACATCTTTCCGCAAGGGAGGTAAGACGTCGCGATCGCTTTGAACTTTTTGCCTCGGTTGCAGCAATGGAGGCAATCGAATCAGCCGGATTGGAAGCGAATGAAGACAATGGCGAGAGAATCGGGGTATTCGTCTCCTCTGCCATTGGAGGGCTTAATACTCTTCAAGATACAATAGCCTGTTTGTTAGAGGAGGGTGCCAGAAAGGTAAGCCCCTTCGCTATCCCCATGTTGATGTCCAACGGGGCCTCTGGGTTAATTGCAATAGACCATGGTTTTAAAGGTCCTTGCCTTTCTATCGCCTCTGCATGTGCCTCTGGGACCGATGGAATTGGCATCGCCTGGATGATGTTGCGTACAGGGATGGTTGATGTAGCAATTGCCGGTGGAAGTGAAGCGACAATCACTCAGGTTGGGATAGGAGCATTTGATCGCCTTGGTGCTATGTCTCGTCGCAACGAAGACTATTCCAATACTCCTCAACCGTTTGATAAAAACCGTGATGGGTTAGTGATGGGTGAGGGAGCAGCAATTCTTGTGTTGGAACGCGAAGACCATGCCAAAAAACGCGGGGCTGAAATCTTAGCAGAACTAGCCAGTTATGCAGCCACAGCGGATGCATTTCACGTCACCGCTCCGGATGAGAACGGCGCTGGCGGTGCAAAGGCTATGCAATTAGCGATACAAATAGCTGGAGTTTCTCCTCAACAGGTTGATTACATCAATGCTCATGGCACTGCTACACATTTGAATGATCTTTCTGAGACGCGTGCGATTAAGGCTGCTTTTGGGCAATATGCCTATCGTATACCCATCTCATCTACAAAGTCTATGACGGGGCACATGATGGGTGCTACTGGCGCTTTGGAAGCGCTTTTCTGCGTTCTCGCAATACGTAATAAGGTTATCCCTCCGACCATCCACTATGAGACGCCTGACCCTGAGTGTGATTTAGATTACGTGCCCAATCGAGCACGAGAACATCCTGTGAAGATAACCATGAGCAATTCTTTCGGATTCGGTGGACATAATTCAGTATTGGTTATCAGAGAATACAAATGAGTTTAATGCTTTACGAATCATCTTTTCACAATCAGGGAACTAATGGACTTCAAGTCGCACAAACATATTTTTGAGCGACTTGCAGTCCCTGAGTTCCAGGGAGAGAAGTTATGCAATCGGAAGAGTTGAATAGAGTAGTTGAGTCACCCCATGAATTTGCACGCCGTCTAAATCTACCGTTTTCAGATCTTCGCTTGCTGACACGAGCACTCACCCATCGGTCTTATAAAAACGAGCACGATGATGCTCTGGAGGATAACGAACGTTTGGAATTTTTAGGGGATGCTGTTTTAGATTTCTTAGTAGGAGCCTGGTTATACAATCGTTATCCAGAACTTAGTGAAGGTAAATTAACTCGTTTGCGCTCTGCATTAGTCGGCACAGAGCAGTTGGCAAACTTTGCTAGAAAGATTAATTTAGGAGCGGTGATTTTACTCGGACGGGGTGAAGAAGAAAGTGGTGGACGTGACCGACCTTCCTTATTGTGTGCAGGATTCGAAGCATTGATCGGTGCTTTATACCTCGATGCCGGTTTAGAGGCAGTCGAAAACTTTCTAAAGCCAATGCTTGAGTGCTCCGTCAATCGCATTTTATTCAGTAACCGAGATAAAGATCCGAAAAGCCTATTGCAAGAGTGGTCACAATCAAAAGGCTATGGGACTCCAGAATACCATATCGTATCCATGAGTGGACCCGACCATGCGAAGACTTTTGAAGTCGAGGCATTGATACAAGGGAAACGAGTAGGGGTTGGTATCGGGTCAAGTAAACACTCTGCCACTAAGAACGCGGCTTTAGATGCGTTGAGATCGCTCGATCTAGAAGCCATTGAATAAATGAAATTTTTATGAGAATAAAATCACTAGAACTCCAAGGTTACAAAACGTTTGCTGCGAGAACTCTCTTTGAGTTTAACGGAGAAATAACCGCCATTGTGGGTCCGAATGGCTCTGGAAAATCCAATATTACCGATGCTCTACGATGGGTTCTGGGTGAACAATCATTCAGTTTATTGAGGGCAAAAAGGACGGAAGACCTTATTTTTTCAGGCTCCGAATACCGTCCACAGGCAGGAATGGCTTCGGCAACAGTAGTTCTTGATAATGAAGATGGATGGTTACCTATTGATTTCACCGAAATTGCTATCACCCGTCGAGCATATCGTGATGGTCAAAATGAGTACTTGCTCAATGGACAACGTGTTCGTTTACGAGATATTTCAGAACTACTAGCGCGTTCAGGTTTAATCGAAAGAACTCATACTATTATTGGACAAGGATTGGTTGATCTCGCCTTAAGTTTAAATGCCGAGGAACGACGAAGATTGTTTGAGGAAGCAGCGAGAATCAGCATTCACAAAATCCGTAAAGAGGAAGCCTTACGACGTCTGGACGCTACTCACAGGAACATTGACCGTGTGAAGGACATCCTTTTAGAGATCGAACCTCGATTATTAAACTTGGAGCGACAATCACGTCGCGCGAGAGAGTATATTCAAATCAAGAAAAATCTCAAAACGCTTCTAATGGAGTGGTATAGTTTTCAATGGCATCAGAGTCAAGTGGAGATCGCAAAAGCCCAACGAGCAATGAACACCCAAGAAAGGCTTTTAGGGGAAAGGAGAAAGAACGTAGAAGAAATCGAATCGAGTATTCAGGCAACTCGAATTTCTCTTCAACACTTACGAGAAGAGTTCATCTCAAAACAAAAAGAATATTTCAATGCAAAAGCAGAGTATGAAAGTATCAAGGGCAAGGTTGCTGCTCTGGAAGAACGTACACGCGCATTAAATCAAGAAGAAGCATTAAACAAGGAGCGCATCCAATTCTTGCAGGATGAAAAATTGCTCACTGCTGAGAAAATCAGTGAGATCGAACAAGAGATTCAACAATTAGAGATTGAACGTGCAACAATATCAAGCGAACGGATTCGGTGCGAAAAAAACCTGAAAACACTCCAAGAGGAAAACTTTCAAACGCTTGAGTTGCATCACAAGATACAGCGTGAACTAGCGACCTTATTTGAAAGGCGTTCGAATGTAGAGCAATTGATGAATCAAACCACCGCAGAACTATTCAAGTTTACTGAAGAAGTTAAAGATTTAGCCGGAGCAATCCAATCAAATACCCAAGAATTGGAAAAAAACAAAGACATTCTAATGACCAACCATCGGCTTCTCACAGAAGTGACTTCGGAGAGAGAAAAAATCGAGAGCGAGATTGCAAAAATCCAAGAAAATATCATGCTTACAGAAGATGAGTTGGCAAGTGTTAGAGAGGAGATCGTCAGAATACAATCCAAGATCGAACAACTAAAGGTTCAATTGACATCCCTTCATAACGATCCGCAAGGTGAGGTAGAGTATATTGATGGTTATCGAATTGTGGAAAATATTTCTGAGAGAGACCAATATCATATTATCGGCCTGTTACGCGATCATATAATTATTCCTGAACAATTAGAGACAGCCATCCATGCCGTTCTAGGCGAATACGTTGAGGGGATTCTCCTTGGAAAAGACGGGTTGGATCGCCTCATCCGCGATTTGAAATCAAAACCCGTTCACTTAACCCTTTTGTCCAAAGAGGAGATTAAAGAGGGTGAAATCATTCAATTGAACCACGACAAAGATGGAGTAATTGGTGTTGCATCCAGGTTAATTAAATGTTCTGAACAAATCCAAACCATATTAGATTACTTGCTCGGAAAGGTAGTTGTCGTTCAAGACCAGCAAGTTGTCCATGATATTTTATCGAGTTCGTCGGCAAACTGCGTCGTAACTCTTGATGGAGAAGTGTTCATCAAGAGCGGTCCGGTCCTCATTCGAAGGGGGATTCCCATAGGTCGTCTTGTGAATAACCAATATAAGCAAAAATTAGCCAAGGAGATTGAAAAATTAGAACATCAGTTAGTACCATATATTAAGAAAAAGAATACTTTAGAAGAAAGGCTATCTCTTGCTCAAAGTAAAAAAGAAAAATGTGCAAAAACATTGAAAAACCTTGAAGAACGCGAAGTTCAATTAACCTCCACCCAAGAGGGCATTCAGAAAAACATTGAGAAGACCGAACACGATATTAGAACCTTGGTGGATAAAAGGGAGTGGTTAAATAATCAAATTGGGATATTATCAGTCCAATTAACGGATTTACAATCCAAAAAAGAACTCATTGAACATTCCATTGAGGCTAATCAAACAGAGTTGAACAGTGTCCAAAGCATATTATCTCGTCTATCATTGGAAGAGAATCGTGAACAATTAGTGGGGCTCGAGAAGCGATTGGAAGCAATTACAAACAGAGCGGAATGGTTAAAGGCTCGCCAGATAGATTTACAAGAGACTTATCAAAAAATTGTCGAAGAACTCCAACCCCGGTCACTTCGCCTTGTTGAAATCAATCGCGCTAAAGAAGCCATTCAAAAGGAGATAGAAGAGATATGCTTAGAAGACTCTGCAATCAAGAATACCTTGGATCAACTTCAATCTATGGCTTCAGATGCTGAAGCCAGACTAAAGGAAATCGAACAGAACTATGAGGATTTACAAAAAAACGAACGGATAGTTCGCCAGGCTTTGACAACGGCTGAACATCAATATGCACAAACCAGGATCGCTCTATCTCGAGCCCAGGAATCACTTGAATCACTACGACGTCGGATTGAGGATGACTTGGGTTTGGTGGAATTTGAGTACATGGACGGTGTCTTTGGTCCCACACCTCTGCCTCTGAATGGTTACGTTGAACAATTACCCATCGTGAGCGAATTGCCACCCGATATTGAGGAGACAATAAGACGCCAAAAAGCATTGCTCCGAAATTTGGGTGCAATCAATCTCGAAGCCGAAACGGAATATCAACAGGTAAAAGAACGATACGATTTTCTCACCGCTCAATTGAACGATTTAAACAGGGCTGAGGAAGATATTCGTCAGGTTATAGCCGAATTAGATTCGATCATAGAACAGGAGTTTGAAAGAACTTTCAAAACAGTCGCGCGGGAATTCCAAAGTTATTTTACTCGCTTATTTGGTGGAGGTTCGGCTCATTTATTGCTGACCGATCCGACCCAAATCTCAACAAGCGGGGTGGATATAGAAGTTAGATTACCCGGAAGAAGAGAACACAGTCTATCACTGCTTTCTGGGGGTGAACGCAGCCTTGTAGCCATCGCATTGATATTTGCCCTAATTAAAACTTCTCCAACTCCATTCTGCGTGCTAGATGAAGTAGATGCAATGCTGGATGAAACAAACACCGCGAGGTTTCGGGACTTGTTGAGAGAACTTAGCCAAACAACCCAATTTATCGTCATCACCCACAACCGCAACACGGTTGAGGCAGCCGATGTCATTTACGGCGTTACCATGGGTAAAGACTCAACCAGTCAAGTAATCAGCCTGAGGTTGGATGAGGTAAGCAAAGTGGTGTAATTGCGGCTTTATGAAAAGGTTATTGTATAAACCTTGTGGTTGTTTTACGGTTGCTGAATTTCAGGGGGAATAGTTGGTTCAATCGGAATTCTATCTTTCCACCAATCAGCAATGACTACTTGGGTATTCTGTCTTTGTTGATCTAACCACTCTTGGAATTTGGTTTCCCGCAGACGTTCGTACTCGCTAACTGAGAGTGGGCGTTCTTCATGACCCAGAACTTGAATAATATGCCATCCGAATTCAGTTTGCACCGGTTTGCTGATCTCCCCAATGCCTAGGGAGAAAGCGACTTTTTCAAATTCGGGTGTCATTCTTCCTATTGGGAACCATCCAAGGTCACCTCCATTATCTTTGTTGCTTTCATCTTTAGAATACTCTGAGGCAAGCAAATAAAAATCCTCACCGCCTTTCAAGCGATTCAAAACTTCTTCTGCTGTTGCTTCATCTTCAACGAGGATGTGGCGTGCCCACACTTGTTCCTGATAACGGGGTAAATCAGCAGTAATCACTTCAAACACTTTCTCGCGATACAGTTGTGATTCGATGATCTTTCGCAATTCTTCTTCCTTGAAGTTGATTTCGCTTTTCAATATATCAAGGAAGTTCTGATAATCCATTTGAAAAGCCTCATATGTATAGGGAGTAGGTGTGGGTTGTTCGGTGGGAGTGGCAAAAGAGGTAGGTGTTGTTGTTTGAGTGGGAGTAACGGTCACTTGTTGAGTAAATTCTGGTGAAGGTGTAGTAGTTGTCGTGATGGTAAGCGTAGGTGTAGGTGTTGGAGTATCAGTAGGGCGAAGTAGTGCTAGTTGGGTAGGCGAAAGCGTTGAGGTTGGCGCTGTCGTTGGATAAGGGGTTGCCGTTGGAGGCTGCCCCTCAGGGTAAAAGCCGAATCCTTCCTGAATTACCTGATCGATCTCTTCATCTGTGACGACAATACCACGACGTGCCGCCTCTTGGCGAATCAATCGGTCTTCGATCAAAATATTTAGGACATCTTGCCCTAACGAGGTTGGGTCAAGCTGAAGTTGAATTTGACGCAAGTTTTGTTGGAAGAAGGCTAAGGTAGCTTGATCACTTCCAGCAAAGAGTTGCATATTCTGATATAGGTTGATGTATTGGGAAATTAATTGCCTTCTCTGGTAACGAACACGAGATTGAAACTCTCGAGTAGTGATTTTATCCTCCCCAACAACAGCGATGGGACGTAGAGGTTGCAACACGAGTTGTTCAAATATTCCATAGCCAATCAGACCTATAACGAGAACAAGGACGGCAACACTACTAATTAGTAAATATCGTTGTTGAATCCGTTCCCTTTCAACCCGCGCCAAATGTTTTTTAGTGATAACTTTTTTACCGCGAGGTTTTACCATGAGGATTTATAGAGACCTTTTGAAAAGAGTATTACGAACTTGTGCTATCAGTGTTCAATATCACCAACGAATGGCAGCAAAGCCATGTGTCGAGCGCGTTTTATCGCATTTGCCAGTGCCCTCTGGTGTTTGGCACAGGTTCCTGTTTGGCGTCTTGGGCGTATTTTCCCATCCTCGCTCAGAAAGCGTTTCAAGGTTTCCACTTGCTTGTAATCTATGACTAAATTGTGGTCGGTACAAAATTGGCAGATTCTAGGTCGTACAAAATAACGACGCACTGGGCTTACTACAGTTTGTTCTTCCATAAAGTTCTCCTAAATGATTAATGAACTACAAATTGATGTTTCTTGTAAGACACCTTATTGATTAGTAAGGAAGTTCTTGATCCATCTCGATATTTTCATCGGCGCTCGAATCCTCAACCTCTCTCCGATCGCCTAACAAAATCATTTCGTTCGCGATGATCTCCGTTGAACTATGTTTATTGCCATCCGAGTCTTCCCAATAGCGGGTCTGTAAACGTCCTTCAATGTAAACCAATTGACCTTTAGTGAGGTGTTGTTTGCAGATTTCGGCTAAGTTACCCCAGGTTACTACATTAAACCAATCGGTTTCATAATGACGTTCCCCATCTGATGTATTCCAACTTCGATTAACAGCAATCGTATAAGTGGTTACAGGACGTCCAGAAGGAGTGTAGCGCATTTCCGGTTCTCGCCCAACACGACCGATCATGATGACTTTGTTCAAGCCTCGAGGCATAGTTTGCTCCTCACTCTTCATTAGGTTCGGAATGCTGTTCTCGAATTACTTCTCCAGTACAATAAGGAATCGTAAAATCGGTTCTAAAAAGCGCAAGTTACGCTCCAATTGTGGACATGAACTTGGTTTCATCTCAACTTTCATGAGGACATATTGCCCCTCTTTTTGTTTACGTATAGGATAGGCTAATGTACGCTTTCCCCATACATCTACTTGTAAGATATTACCCCCGTTTTGCGTAATCCAACCTTTTACTTTTTCAACAATATCATTGAAAGCCGTTTCATCCAACTCTGGATGGACAATGAAAGCCAATTCGTATTTTCGCATGGAGTCACCTTCCTCGGGTTTGCCCTTGGTCAACACCGTAGGTGAGCCAAGAGCGGATGGTATTTATAAGTTTTGAAATATTAACATATAATGGAAAAATTGAAAAGGTCTGGAAATGATTAAACTTTCCCGCCACCTGAAATTATTTGGATAGCAATCGGTTGTCTAAAGCATTAAAAGAAGCCCCATTCTGCTCCCGCTCCTTCTTCCATCATGCTCGGGTCCCACATTTCAAGCCCAACCTCGATGGTTGTCGGTCGCTGTAAAACTTCCTTTGCTTTCTGACGTGTCATCTCTAAAAGAACCGTACCGTAAGGGCAAAAAGGTGTAGTCAGAATCATAACGATGTGGGCTTGTTGATCCTCAATCATTACTTCACGTATCAAACCGAGTTCAATGACGTTTAATCCGATTTCAGGATCAACCACCTCACGTAAAGCTTCTCTGATGGATTCTGCGAGATCGGGGTGGGTGCTTTCCGCTTGCCAGTGTATTCTATCCATTGTCTCCGTTCCTATCGAGTGTTGGTACAATGTATGTGCAATAGTTATCCCCATTCAAAACACATTTGATCTTCTGAGCCGGCACGTTGAGAAGCGTTGAGATCAGAATTTGGTCTACTTGGCAAACCTCCGGATGGTTCAGCCCAACATGGAGATAAGGGCAACTCACCTCGCGAATATGATAAACCTTGCCTTGCTTTTCCCATTCAATTTCAAAACCTTCCTCGGAAAGAAAACGGCTGAGTAACTCTAGACGTTGTTCAAAGGAAAGACCCTCGATTTCGGTTCGAGTAGAGTAATCTTCAATTAATTCTTTTGCCATCGAAGCGAAGAGTTGATCAACCATATTTTGGGGCAACTTCTGTTTAAGTTGTTTTAAAAGGCGTAGCGTCAAGCGCATGTACCGAGTAGGGAAATATTCTCGACCCTTCTCAGTAAGGAAATACACTCGCCTTGGTCTGCCAACCCCATGACGCTCTTCTTCGGATGTGACAAATCCCTCCGCTTCAAGTTTGGTAAGGTGATGACGAACTGAAATCGGGTTGATATCCATTGCAACCGCAAGTTCGTGGATCGTGCAACGTTGATTTTTCAATAGAGTTCGAAGCACTTTCTCGCGGGTTGTTGCTGACCTTTCATCTAACGAAACATTAACTCCCACTAATCCTCTCCTATCTCTAAATTTATATATAAAGTATATCACAAAATCAATTTTCGTCAATATAGTTAATAATTATCATAAAAATATTTGACAACTTGAATTCGACATATTATAATAATTACTAATTACATCCTATTTGTTCAAATATTGGAGAAAGTTATGACGACTAAAAATTTGGAAAAAAGATTTTGGATGGTAGATCCTCCAATTGCAGAGAGCCTTTTTGGTGATGTGCGATGGTCTTGGATTTGGTTGATTGTGCGCTTATATCTCGGATACACTTGGCTTACCTCGGGCTTAGGAAAACTCGGCAATCCAGCCTGGATGCAAACCGGAGCAGCACTCAAAGCCTTTTGGGAGAAAGCCATAGTCATTCCGGAACCTCCTGCAAGACCTGCGATTGCTTTTAACTGGTATCGCGCCTTTATACAAGCGTTGTTAGAGGGAGAACACTTTGTCTGGTTTTCCAAGGTGGTTGTTTTTGGAGAATTGTTAGTAGGTCTCGCATTGATATTGGGTGCATTTGTAGGGATAGCCGCGTTTTTTGGTGGTTTTATGAATTGGAACTACATGATGGCTGGTACAGCAAGCATCAACCCTGTTCTATTTACCTTTTCTATCCTTCTAATCCTTGCTTGGAAAACTGCAGGTTGGTGGGGGTTAGATCGGTGGTTGCTTCCCCTATTGGGTACCCCCTGGCGACCGGGCAGAGTTTTCAACCGACAAACACCCAAAGAGTAATGAAGATAACCTGGATAAACCAATAATAATATATTTATTAGAAATTTATATTAATTATTGACGAAATATTTTAAAACCGTTATAATCCAAATGAAAGAGGTTTATGGCTTTACGTGAACTCAAAAAAATCGAGCAAACTTGGAGGATACTAATTCATGTCGGAACTAATCATAAAGGATTTGCATGCCCAAGTTGATGGGAAAGAAATTTTAAAGGGTGTTGATCTCGCCATTCAGCAAGGCGAAGTTCATGCCTTAATGGGTCCAAACGGAACCGGGAAATCTACTCTGGCATATGTATTATTGGGGCATCCAGCCTATGAGATCACCAAAGGAGATATTTTATTTAAAGGACAAAGCATTTTAGACCTTGAACCAGATGAACGAGCAAGAATGGGGCTCTTCCTTGCCTTTCAGTATCCTGTGGCTATTCCAGGGGTTAGTATCGCCAATTTCCTCCGCACAGCTTTGAATGCTAAACGAAAAGCGATAGATCCCACGGATAAAGGTATCTCGATCCCGGAATTTCGCCAGATGTTGAAGCAGAAAATGGACCTCCTTAAAATGGACCATTCGTTTGCGGGAAGGTATTTAAATGATGGGTTTTCTGGAGGGGAGAAGAAACGAGCAGAGATTTTACAGATGGCTGTACTTCAACCAGAGATAGCCATTCTCGATGAGACAGATTCGGGATTAGACATTGATGCTCTCCGTGTTGTATCTGAAGGGGTCAATGCCCTACGTCCCACCGGTTTAGGGGTTTTGGTCATTACACACTATCAACGAATTTTAAATTACATCAAACCAGATTTCGTTCACATCATGCTGGATGGTCGGGTAGTTGAATCGGGCGGTCCTGACCTCGCCTTACACTTAGAAGAACACGGTTATACCTGGCTACGAGAGAAAAACGAAGCACTCTTAATGAAGTAAATATTGTTAGGATATCTAGTTGAAGATGCGTTTGGAGGTAAAAAGATGAAATCGAGCACAGATGTTCTCGAAGGATTAGGCGAGTACCGCTATGGTTTCCGTGATCCAGAAGTGTATGTATTTAAGACGCGAAAAGGGTTGGATAGAGAGATCGTAGAACAAATCTCTTGGCACAAAGAAGAACCTCAATGGATGTTAGAATTTCGATTGCGAGCGTTAGAACATTTCCTCAAAAGACCAATGCCAACATGGGGAGGAAATTTGGATGACTTGGATTTCGATAATATTTATTTCTATGTCAAACCTGTGGATCAAGAAGGAAAATCTTGGGAGGATATACCTGATACCATAAAAAACACTTTTGAGAGATTGGGCATTCCAGAAGCCGAACGAAAATTTCTTGCGGGGCTTGGAGCCCAGTACGAATCGGAGATGGTTTATCATAACATACAAGAACACCTGGCCAAACAAGGAGTTATCTTTAAAAGCATTGAGAATGGATTACGAGACCACCCAGATTTGTTTAAACAATACTTTGGAACGGTTGTTCCCATAGAGGACAATAAGTTTGCCGCACTCAATAGTGCAGTTTGGTCAGGAGGTTCATTCGTTTACATTCCACCTGGAGTCAAGGTAGACTTACCCTTACAGGCATATTTTCGAGTAAATGTTGCCGAAGTTGGGCAATTTGAACGAACATTGATAATCGCGGATGAGGGTTCGCAGGCTCATTATGTCGAAGGTTGCACAGCCCCCATTTATTCTTCCGATTCCTTGCATACTGGTGTCATTGAAATCATTGTCAAAAAAGATGCCCGCTTTCGTTACACGACCATTCAAAATTGGTCCACAAATATGTACAACTTGGTCACCCAGAGAGCGATTGTCCATGAAGGTGCTACGATGGAATGGGTGGATGCAAATTTGGGATCGAAATTGACGATGAAATACCCCTCATGTTATTTGATTGGCAAAGGAGCTCGTGGCGAGATATTGTCTATGTCATTTGCTGGACCTGGTCAACATCAAGACACAGGAGGCAAGGCAATTCATGTTGCTCCGCACACCAGCAGCAAAATTACCTCAAAATCCATCAGCAAAGGGGGTGGTCGGGCATCCTATCGAGGTTTACTGAAAGTACATAAAGGAGCACACAATTCGAAATCTAACGTTGTCTGTGATGCCTTGCTGCTCGATCCTCAGTCTCGTACAGATACATATCCATATATCGAGATTGATGAGGAAGATGTAACCATCGGACATGAAGCATCGGTTTCCAAAGTAGGTGAAGAGCAACTCTTCTATCTGATGAGCCGAGGTTTGAGCGAGGATGAAGCAGCAACCATGGTGGTTTCTGGCTTCATTGAACCTCTAGTGAAAGAACTTCCGATGGAATACGCCATTGAAATGAATCGCTTGATTCAACTCCAAATGGAAGGTTCTATCGGTTAGCGAGGATACGCATGATCAACAAAGTGAATATTACTCCAAGAATCAAAACTATTGATACTGACCGCAAAGGTTCTCCTTTTGTTCGAGAAGTTATTTCTAATTACTTGAACAAGCATAATATCTCAGAATACATCAAAGAATACCGCCACCGTGCCTACAATGTATTTGAGAGCCTGCCAATGCCAACCGTAAATGACGAGGCATGGAGGCGAACGGATATTCGGGGTTTAAATCTACATTCGCTTCACTTCCCCAATTTGGAAGATAGCAAAGGGATGCCCGATGTTCCAACAGAACTCGTTCAACCCCTCGTGGCTTCGGAACATGGTGGGCAAATCATCCAATCACCCAATGGAATTCTACGCCATATTGATTCAGAACTGGAAGCACAGGGAGTTGTATTCACCGATCTGCTGACTGCTGAACAAGAGCATGGAGAACTTCTTGAGAAAGTAATAGGGCAAGTGGTTGCTACTGAGGAGGGAAAATTTGCTGCATTATCTGCTGCTTTTGCTCAGACAGGTATCTTCATTTATATTCCTCGCGGAACCAAATTCGAACAACCCCTCCACAGTATATTATGGGGACCTGGCGCAGGACTTGCCTATATCTCTCACGTCATTGTTTGGGTAGATGAGGATGCCTCGCTAACCTATGTTCATGAAGTTGCTTCACCAACAGAAAATTCGGGGCAGTCGTTACATGCAGGAATAGTGGAGATTATCTTGGGAGAGAGAAGCAATCTACGTTTTGTGGAATTGCAATCTTGGGGTGAACATGTTTGGAACTTCACCCACGAAAGAGCAAAAGTCGGACGAGATTCAAACCTAGATTGGGTGTTCGTGTCCGTTGGAAGCCACCTAACAAAGAATTTCTCTGAGATTGACCTCATCGGAGAGGGAGCTCAAGGGAAAATGTCGGGATTCTATTTTACCGATGGTACTCAACACCTCGATCACGACACCCAACAGAATCATCTAGCACCGAATACAACAAGCGATTTGCTCTTTAAAGGTGCTCTCAAGGGAAAAAGCCGCTCAGTGTGGCAAGGCATGATCTATGTTGCACCTGGCGCACAAAAAACCGATGGTTATCAGGCTAATCGCAACTTATTGCTAAGCGATAAGGCACGTGCCGATTCAATCCCTGGACTAGAAATCATGGCCGATGATGTTCGTTGCACCCATGGTGCAACAGTGAGTAAGATTGATCCAGAAGAGATATTTTATCTTCGCAGCAGAGGTATATCTCAAAGTGATGCTGAACGATTGATAGTTGAAGGATTTTTTGAGCCAATCATGCAGAGAATACCCTTCGAAGGCGTAAAAGCACGACTTAAGGAGACAATCGTAGCGAAAATGGGTTGACTTTTTATCGTGCTTTTGCGATACTATTAAGATTTATATGATTTCCTTAAATTCTCGGGATATAGGAGGTGGAATTGGCCGAGATTTACTTTACAGAGGCGCCCGATCAACGCGAGCCCTACAAGGTTGGGGATCGGGTAGAGGTTTATTGCGACCACGAAAACCCAAAGGGCGAGCGTGTGCGTGGTTGGCTGGAAGGAACCGTCGTCCAAGTAGACCCCAAAATGATTGCTGTACAATTCCAGGAAAACGTCTACCTAACCGATGGTTGGATGGTTCCAGACCATGTATTATGGCTACCAAAATCATCGAAAAACATTCGCCCGATTCGTATCAAGCGGCGTTTTATCCGCCAGCAGGTTAGGTGACGTGATGGGAACGTATACTCGCGCAGGTGTTCTTGACATACTACGCATCAGGCAGGACTTCCCGATTCTCAATCGGGAAGTCCGCCCTGGAGTCCCATTGATTTATTTGGATTCAACCGCTACTTCGCAAAAACCCCTTTCAGTCATCGAGGCAATGGATGTCTTTTACCGCCAATCCAATGCGAACATCCATCGTGGAATACACACCCTTGCCGAAGAGGCAACTGCCAAGTACGAACTTGCACGCGAAATAGTGGCAAAATTTATCAATGCCCCCTCACCTCGCCAGGTAATCTTCACTCGCAACACTACCGAAGCGATAAATCTAGTGGCTTATACATGGGGCAGAGCAAACTTAAATTCCGGTGATGTAGTGATTCTCACCGAAATGGAACATCACTCAAACTTGGTTCCTTGGCAGATGTTATGCGAAGATCGCAACCTACGCCTGGAGTTTATTCCAGTAACTCCAGAAGGGTTATTGGATTTGAATACCTTTTATAACTTATTGTCATTAAAACCGAAATTGGTGGCATTGACCCACATGTCAAATGTTCTTGGAACGATCAATCCGGTTCGGGAAATCATTCAACTTGCTCATGAAGCTCAGGCTGTGGTTTTGGTAGACGGAGCCCAATCTGTCCCACATTTTCCAGTGGATGTTCGAGCACTTGATGTAGACTTCTTAGCCTTCTCCGGACATAAATTGTGCGGACCTACAGGTATTGGGGTTCTTTATGGGCGAAAAGAATTGCTTGAAGCAATGCCACCGTTTTTAGGTGGGGGTGACATGATTAAAAGAGTGAGATTAAAGTCCTTTACCTCAAATGACATTCCCTACAAATTCGAGGCAGGTACTCAGGCAATTGCCGAAGCCATTGGCTTAGGTGCTGCGGTCCAATATCTGACCGATATTGGAATGAACGCGATCGCCGATCACGAGAAAGAGATGATCGCTTACGCCCTTGAAAGACTCACTGAAATACCAGGAGTCTCAGTGTTAGGACCAGAGGCACAATTTAGAGGCGGAATTGCATCTTTTGTGCTAAAAGGAGTACATGCTCATGATGTTGCCCAAGTTTTAGATACCTACGGAATTGCTGTACGGGCTGGTCACCACTGTGCCATGCCATTACACGAGAAATTCCAGGTTCCGGCTACAGTACGAGCAAGTTTTTACTTCTACAACACGATTGAAGAGATAGATAAATTGATTGAAGCCATTTACAAAGTGAAGAATTTATTTAGAGTTTAGCATATTGGGAGGGTATTGTCGTGGAAGATTTGTATCGAGAAATGATCATTGATCGTTATCAACATCCGTTGTATCGAGGCACGTTAGAACCCAATGACATTTCGTTTGAAGACGATAATCCATTATGTGGGGATCACATTCGTATTGATTTACGAGTGAATGGCGATAATCGAATCGTTGAAGCTGCTTTCAGCGGGCAAGGATGTGCAATTTCGCAGGTCTCTGCCGATTTGCTCGTTGAAAACATCATTGGGAAAACCCTAGAAGAGGTAAAAGCCCTCTCAAGGCAGGATGTGCTGGATCTGTTAGGTATCGAGTTAGGACCAGTGCGAATTAAATGCGCTCTGCTTTCATTAAAGGTTTTGAAAGCGGGGGTATACGGACTCAGCCATGCAGATGACGAACTTGTGTAAAGGCGAGCCTACGGTCAACAGGGTGACATTGTAATGGGCGAAAATCTGTACGAGTTAGAATATTACACGGTTGCTTCAATAGAAGAAATTGAGGAGGGAAATGGGCTGTTGGTTGAAATCGGTGATCGGACAGTCATCATTTACAAAGTTCAAGGACAGTTTTTTGCTATTGGGGATATTTGCTCTCATGATGGAGGTCCGCTTCACGAAGGGGATTTAGATGAATATATTATCACCTGTCCTCGTCATGGAGCTAAATTTGATGTGCGGAGCGGAAAAGTACTTTCGCTACCTGCCGTGGTGGATATTCCAACATTTCCTGTTCGCGTGGTAGGTAATACGATCGAAGTCGGTATACCGAAGGATTAAACCCTTCCCCATGCGTAAAACGTGGGTACATAAAGGATGCGATTCCCTTCCATCCAGCAATTTAGGTCTTGATTGTAGAGTTCGCTTAATTCATTGGGGGTGATGAGTCCTGAGATGTCATTAACGATCATGTTCCATTCCGCATCAATTTCTTCTTTTTTTACTGCGGAAGAGGACCATTGCCCGCCAAACACACCAACCGTAAATGAATGAATTCCTGCTTCCTTGAAAAGGCTGGCGAGTCTACGCCCCATCAATGGATTGCCACCTTGGTTTTGCAAAGCAATGCATTGGAGTTCTCCAAGTTTTTTAAATTCTTCAGGATAGTCTATACGTCCCCCATAATCAGGTTCAGCAAGGGCAGCAACACATCCTCCCGATTTGGTTACTCGAGCCATTTCCATGAGAACTTTCAACGGGTCACTAACCCACATCAAAAGGTAGTGGCAAAATACAAAATCGAAATACTTGTGAGAATAAGGGAGAAAATGAGCATCACCGAGGCATAAAGCGATTTCCGGTACATTCCGTTCAGCTAATTCTAGAAAATATGGATTGATATCCAATCCGTGAATCTGGAGGGATTTTGAATATCTATAAATCGATCGAAATTCTGAAAGAATTGCCCCAGTCCCACAACCGACTTCTAAAATCGCACCTCCATTTGTCAATCCAATTTGGTGGAGTATATATTTTCTCAATTCCCTAGTCCAACGCGCTTGTTGGAGGAAACGTTGATGCCATTCCTGAGAAGTTAAATTTCCGTTCAAATGCTTACATTATGATTTCGGGGAACGCCAAATGGCTTCCCAAGGATCAGTGAGGATGTTCCCAAGGACTTCATTGATACCCTGAGAAGGTAGGACATCACCATCTGGTTCTACATATAACCAGGCTTTTCCAGCGCCACTGGAAACCTCTGAGGGTGAAATTTCAAGGGAGATAGGATTGAGGGAGGAATAAGGAACCGGTAAATCCCAAATGAGGGGAATGTTCAAGCGAGCCACGCGTTCGCGCAATAATCGCAAAGAGTCATTGAGTTCCTGGGATGATGCGCTTATAGATATTCCATGAACCTTTAGTTCGGCAAGTCGTTCAATAGATGATAACACATCTGAGATATTCGATGGATTTAGGGTGAGATGAACAGCAGTAAATATATCCGAGTCTAATGCATTACGGAGACCTCTCCACCCTGGGGTCTCTTCTGTATCCAAGACTATCAGCAAGTGGTCTAAGCCGGTTTGGAGGAGTTCATTGAAATAACCTCGATCAGTTAACTTATATCCATCCGTCATTAAACCAGTAACCTGACCATTTTGCTCTGCCTGGTAAATCAATGTAGAGAGGTCGTCTCGTAAGGTGGGTTCGCCACCAGTGAAAATAATGTGAGGAATGCCTATCTGCCAGGCTTTATCGAGAACAGAAACCCATTCTTCGGTCGTCAATTCTCTTGATACTCGTTCTTGAGGTGCAGAGTTCAAATCTGCTTGTTGTGGAAGGCGGTAGGTGATGGCACAATCTAAACGATAAGGAGCGGAAATCTCTCCTTCATAGGGTGATTTCAGATCAAAGTCTAAATACATTACGGGATCCAAATCTTGAGTGGTAGCCAACGTAGTAATGCGTTCCACGAAATCTCGATAATCTTGTTGTACCTGATGTTTGCTCCCACGATACCGTGAGGTGATTTCCTTCACAACCTTATCTTCAGGTGTGGAGTGAATCAAGTGATAGGCGAATTCCGTCG
>FWPU01005811.1_pt1 | contig 18920 bp, 17 predicted proteins | sample 2228361 | NCBI WGS metagenome assembly FWPU01 (sample SAMEA103939777, study PRJEB20133) | metagenome
CCGCTGCTCGGACTCGCCCACACCCGCAGGAGGTGGCAGCCTGAACGAACTCTCTGCTGGACTTGACAGGCCGTTTCATCTCAGGACGCAGACACGACTGAAGGAAGACCTCACGTTGACGCGGGAGCAGTTCGCATGACGACCCTGGAGCAGACCGAGAAGACCGCCGACCGCATTCGAGACGAGCTGCTCGCCACCCTCAAGGAGCTGGACCGGCGGCGACGCCTCGCCATCGACTGGCGGTATCAAGCAAGGCAGCACTCGGTGGTGCTCGTTGCCGCCGCCATCTCGTTGGTCCTCGTGGCCGGCTTCGCCGCGTACGTGGCGAGGGTGCGCAAGAAGACGCGCCGGCCGAGGCTGATGCGCGAGCGGATCCGCGCCGCGAAGCGCATCTGGGAGCAGCCGAAGCGGCTGACCGACGGGGCCGAGCGTTCCCTGCCCGCCGAGCTGGGGCGCAAGGCGGCGGTGGCCGCGGTGACTGCCGCCGTCTCGCGCGCCGCGAAGCAGGCCACGCGCCGCGCGTTCCGCGGCTGAGGCTCACGCCAGAATGCTGCCCCCGGTGACGCCGAGCACCTCGCCGTTGACGTAGCGCGATTCGTCGCTGGCCAGGAAGACGAACGCCGGGGCCAGCTCTTTGGGCTGCGCGGGCCGGTGCATCGGGTGGCCCTCGCCGAAGCGCGCCACCGTCTCGGGGGCGAACGACTGCGGAATGAGCGGCGTCCACACCGGCCCGGGAGCGACGCAGTTCACCCGAATGCCGCGCTCGACGAGCGTTTGCGCCAGGCCCAGCCACGTCGGGCCAGGAGCGCAACGCACCCGCCGTTCGCCCGCGAACACACCGTGCGGGCTCGCGTCGGGAGGTACACGGACGATTGATCCGTCGCCGGTTGGATCGCGCGAGCCGTTTCGGTTATCAAGGCGGAACGCCCCCACACGAGAGATCGTCGATGCCCCTGCCGATTGAGCCCGTGTCCCCCGAGCGCCGCCGGCGCGATCCCCGCTACCACCTGCTCATGGCGCTGGACCACCTCCTCGAGGGCGCTCAGCTGTACGGGCAGGCCTCGCGCGAGGCGATGGCCGCCGGCAACGGAGCGCTGGCCGAGTTCTTCGGGGCGCTCGAGCGGCTGAGCCGCCGCCAGGCCCAGACCGCGAGGGATCTGCTCGACGGCGAGCCACCCGCCGGAGTGTGACCGGCAACCGGGCGGGCCGTCATCCGCCCGGCGCATCCTTTCTGGCGCTCGAGCCGTCGCCATCGTTGGCCGCGGAGGGGGAGGGCGATGGGAGCCACGGCTCGAGGAAGTGGGCGTTGGCGTTGTGCGCGGCGAGGACGCGGTGCGGTGGGCCCCGGCATCATCACCGTGCGGTTGCGCCCCCCTCACCGCACGCGCGGGCGGATCAGCCCTCGGCGCCGTCGCGGTCGTTTCCCGGCCAGTTGGGCGGAGGCCGCACGCCCGACTGCCGCGCCAGCAACGCGAGCTGCGTGCGGTTCTCTTGCCCCAGCTTCCGGTACAGGTTCGAGACGTGCGCTTTGACGGTGCGCTCGGAGATTTTCAGCATGCTGGCGATCTGCAGGTTGTCGGCTCCCACCGACAGATACGCCAGCACCTCGCGCTCGCGATCCGACAGGGCCCGGAGCATGTCCGCGCGCGGATCCCTCCGCGCCGCCCCGCGCAGCAGCGACTCGACCGCGTGGGCCGGGAAGACGTTGTTGCCCCGGGCAATGGCGTGTAACGCGTCCACCAGCGCGTCGAAGCGGGCCGTCGACCGATCCAGATACCCCGACGCTCCGGCGCGGAAGCACGCGTCCATCGCGCCGTGATCCAACCGCCGGGCCATCGCCAACAGCCGCACGCGCCCGTAGAGCTGGTGCGCCTCCTGCAGCACCGTCATCGCGTCGGCCGACTCGAGCGACAGGTCGATGATCGCCAACTCGGGGTGCTCGAGCCCGAGCGACGTCAGGAACGGATGCGCCGACTCGTGCGCGGCCACGACGCGGAAGCCGGCCCCTTCGAGCAGCCGCGTCAGCGCATCGCGCATCAGCTGCTCCTCTTCGAGCAACGCCACTTTCAACGGTCCGCCAGGCTCGACCACGTTCACGCGGGCGATTACACCAGCGGAAGCCACGCCCCGCGCGTTCCGAACCTCTCGCGCCCCTCGCTGGACGCCCCGTACGCCGATTACCGAACGCCCAGGGACAGACAAATGTCTGATTCGAGTCACTTCGGCCGAACCATTTGACCGTCGGGCGATCCGTGCGACAACTCCGCCATGACGGACCCGCTTGTCTTGGGCGGCAGGGCCAACCCGCGCCTGCTCGAGCGGTTGTGCCAGCAGCTCCGCGTGAATCCCGGCCGGGTGGCCATCGCGCCCTTCCCCGACGGCGAGCTGGAGATCGTCCTCCACGACGAGGTGCGCGGCCGCGACGTGTACCTCCTGCAGCCGACGCGTGCGCCGGTGGGCGAGCACCTTCTCGAGCTGGCGCTGCTGGCCGACGCCTGTCGCCGCGCCGGCTCGCGCCGCATCACCGCCTTGATTCCCTACTACGGCTACGCCCGGCAGGACCGGCGGCCCACCGGGCGCGAGCCTTTGGGCGCGCGGCTTCTGGCCGAGCTCGTCACCGCCTCGGGCATCGACCGGGTGGTGGTGATGGATCTGCACAGCGCCACCGTCGAGGGCAGCTTCGGCCTGCCGCTCGAGCACCTGAGCGCGGTGACGCTTCTGGCCGAGCGGGCGAGAACGGCCGCTCCCACGGTGGTGGTCTCTCCCGACATGGGAGCGGTCAAGCTGGCCGAGCGGTACGCCAAGCTGCTCGACCTGCCCGTGGCGGTGGTGCACAAGCACCGGCTCAGCGGCTCGCAGGTGGCGGCGCAAGGGGTGGTGGGCGACGTCAGGGGCCTCTCGCCGCTGGTCATCGACGACATGATCAGCACCGGCGGCACCATGGCCGCGGCCATCGAGACGCTGCTCGAGCAGGGCTGCGCTTCGAACGTGACGGTGGCGGCCACGCACGGGCTCTTCGTCGGGCCGGCGGTCGAGCGGCTCTCGAAGCTGCCCATTCAGCGCATCTTCACCACCGACAGCGTGCCCCCGCCCGAGGGGCTGGCGTTGCCGCTGGAGGTGGTCACCGTGGCCGGGCTGTTCGCCGACGCGGTGCGGAAGCTCGCCGCAGCGTAGCTATCGGTCCTTGCGGCCCTTCTGGAGAGGGGCGAACGCGTCCTCGAAGCCCTCGGCGCTGCCCTCGGTGAAGAGCAGCACGTCGACGCCGCTGTTGGCCTGCTCTTCGATGCGCTTTCTGTGCTTCTCGAGCAGTGCGGCGTTGGCGTCCCAGACCTTCACCTTCTCGTCGACTTCACCCTTCTCGGGGAGCGACTCGAGCTGGGCCTTCATCGCCTCGAGCTGCTCGTCGACCACCTTCTTGGCTTCGGGCGTCATGCCCTCGTCGTCGCGGCGCTCCTCCAGCTCGGCGATGGCCTTGGCCAGCTCGTCGCGGTGGCCGCGCTGCATCTCGGCCATGCCCTTGCCGATGTACGAGGCGTACACGGTGCCGGTAATGGCGTGGTACTCGCGCGGCGACATGCGGCGGCGGTCGAGCTCGGCGAGCCAGGCCTCGCGCACCGACCGGTAGAGCTGGGTCAGCGCTCCCATCGCCTCGAGCCCCTTGCCGATGCTGTCGCCCTTGCCTTCGTAGCGCTTCTCCATGTCCTTCGCCTTGCCCTCGAAGGACTTGAAGACGGGCACCACCGCGGCGCGCACCGCCAGGTAGTCCTCGAGGCGCTTCTCGTCGAGCTTCAGCGGCTCGCCCTCGGGCGGCGGCGTGAAGGGGTACTTCTCGTTCAGCGAGACCACCTGCTGCTCTTGCTCGACGGCGTCCTTCAGCCCCTCGACCGCCCCGTCCATCTTCCGCTTCGCCCAGAACGCGACACCGCCGATCGCCACCAGGCCGACCACGACGAGCGCACCGCAGCCGATTCCGACGCCGAGCAGGACCTTGTTCGCCATGTGCAGGTTCTCCTTGGTCGAGCAAAGGCCGTCGGCCGACCTTCGCGCAAGCAAGGAATGCTCAGCGCGGAGCGGCCCGGCCCCTCACCTCGGCGGCCGGACCAGCGACGGCGTCGACGAGCTGGCCGATCCACTCGGCGTAGTCGCCGTTCTTCGGCATGCCCGGAACGCGCGCCAGGCGAGATCTCCCGAGGTCGGCCACCTTCTCGGCCGCGGCCTTGGGGTACCACTCCTCCTGGAGCACCGCCGGCACCTTGCGGTCGCGCACCGTCTTCACCACGCCGAGCAGATCCCTCGGCGAGGGGTCGATGCCCGGCTTGGGCTCGAGCGTGGCCACCACCTCGAGCCCGGCCCAGTCGGTGAAGTAGGTCCAGCTCTTGTGGTGCGTCACCACCGGCTGCCCCCTCATCGGAGCGAGCCGCTTCTCCCACTCGGCGATGAGATGGGCCATGCGATCGGCGAAGGCCGAGGCCCGCGCGCGGTAGCCCTGAGCGTGCTCGGGGTCGAGCTGGGCCAACCTCTCGGCGATGCCCTTGGCGATGAGCACGCCATTGCGCGGATCCTTGGTGTAGTGCGGGTTCCCGCCCGGGTGGATGTCGCCCTGCGAGCGGTCGACCCTCTCGCGCGGCACTTCCTTGGGAACGACGAGCGTCGAGGCGTCGAGGTAGCCGGGCGTGCCCTTCTGGATGCGGGCGTTGCGCGCGTCGGTGAGCAGCACCGGCAGCCACCCCGCCTCCAGGTCCAGACCGGTCAGCACCAGCAGGTCGGCGCGGTTGAGGTGGATTTTCAGATCCGGCCGGGCGTCGACGTAGTGCGGATCCTGCGACGGGTGGGCGAGCACGGCCACGGCGGCGTCGGGGCCGGCCACCTCGCGGGCAATGGCTCCCAGGTCGGCGGTGGTGGCCACCACGCGCGGCCCGGCCGCGGCCGACAGAGCGGTCAACAACGTGCAGAGCGCCAGTCGCATGTCCATTCGACGCAGCCGGGCCGGCCCGGCTTCAACTCAGTGCTTGAGGCCGCCCAGGTGGCCGACCTCCTGCTCCTCGAAGCCGTGGGCCATGAGGAAGTGGTAGGCCGCGTAGGTGTCTCCCTTGGGGCCGCCGATGACCTCGAAGAGGAAGCGGTTGGTGTCGCCCTCGGTCTCGGGCGTGACCTGGACGAAGAGGAGATCGCGCGTGTCGATGACGATCTCCCCGACCAGGTTCTTCCCGCGGATGATCTGCACCACCGGCATGTGGTGCTCGTCCTCCATGAGGTGCCAGTGGAACTCCTCCATGTCGTAGAAGAGCGCGTCCACCGTGCCCGCGCGCAGGATGCAGTTGGGATGATCCAACAGCCACTTCCAGAAGCGGTCGAAGGTCAGGGTCAGGCCCGATTGAACCGTGATGCTCACGGGCGCGGCACTGTATACGAATCGCGCCCGGCCGTCCGCTGACGGACCCGGCGAAGGCTCTGGCCGGCCCGGCTCGGAAATGCGGAATGGAACGACCGGGTTGGTCGGGCCGCTTTGGCCAGCCCTCCCCTGTCCATCGTCCTGTCGCTTGGTCTGGCGTCGGCTCCGGTGTTCGAGGGGTTGCCCGACGAATTCGCTCCCGAGGTGGCCATTCCCTTCGCGTGCGGCCGCTCGTTCCCCGTCTCGCAGGGCCACCTGACGGGCAGCCACACCGCCTACGACGCGTACGCGTGGGACCTGCGCATGCCCGAGGGCGAGCCCATCGTGGCCGCCGCCGACGGAGTGGTGCGCATGGCCCGCGGCGACTCGACCATCGGCGGGTGCGACCCATCGTTCGCCCGGCACGCCAACTACGTCGTCGTCACGCACGACGGCGGCATCGAGACGCAGTACCTCCACTTCTCGAAGGTGGTGGTGCAGCCGGGCGACCGGGTGAAGACCGGCGACCTGCTCGGCTACTCGGGCCGCACCGGCTGGGCCTGCGGCTCGCACCTGCACTTCAAGGTGATGACCGCCGGCAGCGGGTGGAACAACCCCTCGGTGCCGGCGCGCCTCGCCGGTTACGGAGATCCGCAGGCGGGCGACGTCATCTCGTCCGGCGCGTGCTCGGAAGACCGCCCGTTCATCGCCTCGCTGGGGCCCGACGGCCGGCCAAGAGAGGTCGGCTTCGGGGCGGCTCCGGACGCGGGGGTGGGCGGGCGCCCGCTGGCTCGTTGACGAGCGGGAACGGGAATGGGTTCGCTGACAAGCGCGCCCCCTCGCCCCTCAGACCGCCGCAGCCCGCGGGCGCTCACTCGCGTGCGCGTCGATGATGCGGAGGAGCTGCGAGAAGTTCGACAGCGCGTAGGTCGGAGCGGTCTGCTTGCCGCCCTCGAACACCGAGGCTGCGTGGCGGCGGGTGATGGCCTCGGCGGAGATGATGTCGAGCCGCTCGCGGTACTCGACGGAGACGTAGGTGCCGTACTCGGCCCAGCAATCGACGGCGCCCACCGCCTGGGCCACGCCCACGTCCTTCCGCACCGAGTCGCCCACCACCAGCGTCTCGTCGGGCCTCACGCCCAAGTCCTCGCAGATGCGGAGCAGCCCGCTGGGGTTGGGCTTCTCGAGCTCGCGGGGCAGCTCGACCACCTTGCACTTCGGCCGGTAGTCGCCGCGTTCCTCGCGGGCCAGAATGTCGGGCGCCACCAGCTTCGAGCCGTCGGGCAGCTCGGGGAAGTCGAAGCCGGGCAGCGTGTAGAGGGCGGTCAGCCGCTCGTCGAGCCCCATCTTCTTGGCCCTGAGCACCGCCGGGTTCCGCGGAGCGTCCGTCAACGCCACCACCGGCAGGTTGCGCCGCGAAAGCTCATCGAGCGTCTCGAGCACGCCCTTGTAAGGCCGCAAATACTTCTTGCGCGCCTGCGAGAAGGCGGCTCGGGCCGGCTCGATGACCAGCTTGTCGAAGCTGCCGAAGTCGGGGAACTCGGCAAAGATGGACGACTCCTGCAGCGCGAACGGGTACTCGTTGGACTCGTACTTCGTGTAGACCTCCTTCAGCGACTGGACGACCTTGATCCGCGGAAAGCCCGTGGCCCGGCACACGGCGTCGACCATCGCCTCGACCGCGGGCACGATGTAGTCGACCCACGAGTAGAGGGTGTTGTCCATGTCGGTGACGACCAGGCGAATGGGCATCTTCCGAGGGGCCGTGGCCAGCGGCACGGGGCCAGCGGTCTTGGTGATGAAGGGAGCGTACCATCTACCACGGAACCGCCGGCCCCTCGGCCGCGAGCCACCGGCCTTTCGGATACGCTCCACTCCGGGGCATCGGCGTCATGTAGGCGTACCACGATGATTAGGCCAGGACGCAGCCGCGCCTTCAGATCCCGACATCCTGGAGCGAAGCCCCCCGAGCCTGATAAACGGGCATAACGCTTGCTGGAACCGGTTGGTTTGCCTATGCGCCGCGCCGCTCTCATCAGCCTGCTGCTCCTCGCCGGTTGCCCGCGCGACCGCATCCAGCGGACGTTGCCGCCGGACGTGCGGGTCGACCGGTACGACCAGCAGGCCGCCTCCAAGGTCGACGTGCTCTGGGTGGTGGACAACTCGGGCTCGATGGCCGTTCGCCAGGAGAACCTGGCGAAGAATTTCCAGTCCTTCATCGAGCTGTTCGTGAAGGGCTCCATCGATTACCGCATCGCCGTCACCACCACCGACATCTTCAAGGACCAGGGCCAGCTCAAGGGCAACCCGAAAGTCATCAGCCCCAGCACGCCCAACGTGGTGACGACGTTCGGCAACAACGTTCGCGTCGGCACCTCGGGCAGCCCGTACGAGGCGGGCATGCAGGCCGCGCAGATGGCCCTCGAGCGCCAGGCGCAGGCGAACCAACCGAAGCTGCAGCAGATAGAAATCTGCCGCGCAAGCTGCGCCAGCCAGCCCAACCCCACCGCCTGCGCGGACGGGTGCCCCTCGAAATACCCCATCGAGTTCCTCAGGCCCGACGCGTACCTGTACCTGGTCTTCGTCTCCGACGAGGAGGACCGTTCGTCGCAGGACGTGCGCTACTACTGGCGGGCGTTCGAGACGGCCAAGGGCGTGGGCAACGACGGCACGGTGACGACCGCGGCCATCATCGGCGACGTGCCGACCAACGGGTGCGGGGCCACCCCTGGAGTGCGCTACGTCAACCTCTCGCAGCTCACCGGCGGCGAAATCGGCAGCATCTGCGACACGAGCTTCGCCAGGACGCTCGAGAAGCTGGCCACCAACGCGGTGGGGCTGAAGCGCAAGTTCGCGCTCTCTAAGAAGCCCAACGTCTCGACCATCGAGGTCTTCATCCGCTACCCGTGCAATGCGCCGGCCGACGCGTTCTCCCATTGCGCCGAGACGGACAAGAGCGAGTGCGAGGGCCAGCCACCCGAATCGGTGAACGCCATCTGCACGCCGCCGCACGGAGGCCCCGACGGCTGGACCTACGAGGAGTCCACCAACGTCATCTTCTTCGCCGGCGACTCGGTGCCCGGGCTGCGCTCGACGGTCGAGATTCAGTACTACGAGGAGGGCAAGGGCCCATGACGGCGAGCCGGCCGGCCTCGCGCTTCTTTCTTGCGGCGATGCTGCTCTTCGTCGCCGCCTGCGGCGACTGCGGAGGCGGCACGCAGAGGGTGAGGCCCCAGCTGGTACCCCCGGTCGAGCTGAAGGACTTCGGCGCCGTGCCGGTGCTGAACGAGAAGCTCGAGACGATCGAGGTGCTGAACGTCGGCCGGGCCACCCTCGACGTGCTCGGCGCGCGCATCAAGGAGGAGAACAGCCCGTTCGCGGTCAAGTCGGTGCCCGACGCGGTGGATCCGGGCTCGAGCCAGAATCTCGAGATCGCCTTCCACCCGCCGAAGGAGGCCGACTACGAGGCGACGTTGGTCCTCGAGACCGAGGACGAGGACAACCCGATGGTCGAGGTGCGGCTGGTCGGCAAGGGCTCGACCCGCGCCCTCATGGAAGTCGAGCCGGCATCGGTCGACTTCGGCCGCGTGGCCGAGTGCGGCTCGGCGGTGAAGACGCTGACCATCCGCTCGAAGGGCACCGCCGACCTGGTCATCAACAGCATCAAGCTCACCGACGACACCTCGCCCCTCTTCACCCGCGTGGGCTCGTGGAACACGCCGGTGGTGGTGAAGGCGGTCGCTCCGAACGGGCTGCCCGGGCAGATCCAGCTCACCGTCAAGTACACGGTGCCCAAGGGCACGGCGGATCCGGCCAACGGGGCCATCGTCATCGAGGGCACCGACCCGGACAACCGCACGGTGACGGTGCCCATCACCGGCCGGCCCAACCGCGCGCCGGTGCCGGCCATCGCTCCTCTGGGCAACGGCTCGCCGGGCATGACGGTGACGCTCGACGGCTCGGGCTCGGCGGATCCCGACGGCGACGCCCCCCTTTCCTACAGGTGGACCCTGCGGAAGCCCTTGGGGTCGAACACGCAGATCGCCGCGCCGGATCAGCCCACCACCAGCATGCGGCTGGATCCGACCGTGCCCGGCGAGTACGAGGTCGAGCTCAACGTCACCGATGGGACGGGCGTGAAGAGCTGCGAGGGGGCCAAGGCGAAGATCGTCGCCGCGCCCCAGCAGAAGCTCCTGGTCGAGATGTTCTGGAACCACGCCAAGACGGACGTCGACCTGCACTTCCTCCGCACGCGGACGTCGGTGGTGAGCGTGCCGCCCGACGACTGCCACTACGCCAACCCGCGGCCAGACTGGGGAACGCCCGGCGATGCCAGCGACGACCCCGAGCTCCTCCGCGACGCGCTCACCGGCTACGGGCCCGAGGTGCTCGCCTACGTCAACCCCATCGACACCACCTACCGCGTGGTGGTCGAGCTCGCCCACGACCACCTCGATCCCAACCCCGCGTCCGAGGTGACGGTGCGCATCTACCAGTTCGGGGTGGTGAAGGCCGAATTCAAGAAGACGCTCACCAGGCGCGGCGAAATCTGGAGCGTGGCCGACATCGAGTGGCCGAGCGGCGTCATCACCAGAATCCAGTAGGAGGTCGGGTGAGCCCAGTCGAGAAAGCCCCGAGCGGTCGCCCCATCGTGCCCCTCCGGCCGCTGCTCGTGCTGGCGCTGCTCGCCTGCCCCGCGCCGCCGCCACCTCCGCCCGACGGAGGCGCCGAGCCCGAGTGCGGCAAGCGCGACGACTGCGAGGGGGGCATGGTCTGCGTCGAGCAGCGGTGCGTCGGCTGCGAATCATCGGGCCAGTGTCGGCTCAAGGAGGAGTGCCACCCCGAGACGCTCCGCTGCGTCCTGCGGAGCGGCTGGGGCAACGACTGCGCCACCAACGAGCAGTGCCCGGCGGGCCAGTGGTGCCATCAGGGGTTGTGCGCCGACCGCTCGCAGGTGTCGCTCTGCCCCGGAGGCACCAAGGCCGAGTGCCCCGCCGGCATGCGGTGCAACACCATCAATCTCGTCTGCGAGGAGGACCTGGGCTGCTCCGAGGACGGCGACTGCGGCGCGGGCGAGGCCTGCAACGAGGGCAGCCGGCAGTGCGTGGCGAAGTGCACCGTCGACACGCAGGCGCAGGTCTGCGCGGGCGGCGAGAAGTGCGTCAACGACGTCTGCGTGCAGTGCGCTTCGGATGCCGACTGCGGCGTGGGGCTCGTCTGCGACGCTGCCGGGCGGTGCTCGAGCGCTCCGCGCTGCTACTCGGATCGCGACTGCAAGGTGCCCCTGGTGTGCCATCTGCAGACCGGGGCCTGCCTGCAGAAGCAGCCCCCGTGCGTGTCGGACGAGAACTGCGCGCCCGACTTCCGCTGCCATCTGGGCACCGGCCGCTGCGTGCCCAGGGCCTGCCAGCCCGACCGGTACGAGCCCAACGACGCGATGGCCCAGGCCTACGGCATCAACGCCTCGCGCTACGGCTCGCTCACCCTCTGCGAGGGCGACATCGACTGGTACTCCATCGCCCTGAGCCGCGGCGACCAGCTCGGCATCAACGTCGACGCGGACCCGTTCGCCGAGAACAACTTCTCCACCGTGGTGAAGGACTCCACCGGGCGCACCCTGGCCGCGGGCAGGCTGCTCGCCAGCTACGTGGCGCCCGCGCCGGCCACCTACTACGTCGTCATCAGCACGACGGATCCGTTCCAGCCGTACGACGTCACCTTCCTGCTCTCGCGCGGCACGCCCTGCGACGACGACTCGTACGAGCCGAACGACGCCGCCACTCAGGCCACGCCGGTCAACCAGGCCACCTCGCTCGAGGGAGCCATCTGCCCGCAGGACCAGGACCACTTCGCCATCGCGGTGCCCTCGGGCAAGGGCGTGCGGGTGTCGCTGCAGAACTACGACGCCTCGCGGGGGCTCTTGAGGTTGTGCCTGTACGAGGGCGCCACGCAGATCCAGTGCTCGGAGGAGACGGCTCCGGTCGTCTCGGGCAGCGCGGCGCAGGTGGGCGGCAAGACGGCGGTGGCCCGCGTGCTCGGGTCCACCGACCGGGTGGCCAACAGTTACACGCTGAAGGTGGAGCTCCCATGAGACGGTCGAGCCGCGGCACGAGAAGGGCTTTTCCAAGAGCGATGGTCGCGCTGCTCTCGCTGTCGCTCTACGGCTGCGGCTGCAACCCTCCTCCGCCGCCCGCCGACGGGGGCATCGACTCGGGGTTCGATGCGGGCGAAAAGCTCGACGCCGGGTTCGACGCGGGCTTCGACGCCGGAGTCGACGCCGGCCCGCCCCCGGAGCTGAGAATCCTCAAAGTCCTCCCGCCCCGCGGCTCGACCTCGGGTGGCAGCCAGGCGCTGCTCGTCGGGTCGGCCTTCATCCGCGATTTCGCCACCCGCGGCACCGAGGCGAAGAAGACCACCACCATCAAGTTCGGCTCGAACCCCTCGCTCGACTTCCAGATCATCGACGACGAGACCATCGATGTCCGCGTGCCGCCGGGCCGGCCAGGGTTGACGAACGTCGCCATCACCAACCCCAACGGCACCTTCGTCTGCCAAGGCTGCTTCACCTACTACGACGAGCTGTACGTCACCTCGATCGCGCCCAGAGAGGGCCCTTTGCGCGGCGGCAACGAGGTGACGATTTCGGGCCAGGGCTTCACTCCCGACGTGCAGGTGCTCTTCGGCGCGTACTCGAGCCCGCAGGTGACGCTCGTCGACTCGAAGACGATGAAGGTCGTCGTGCCCCGGGCCATCGCCGCCGACCTGGTCGACGTGGCGGTCTACAACAAGAACGGCGTGGCCTCGATGCGCCGCGTCTACCGCTACTACGACGACCTGCGCATCTCGAACGTGGCCCCGCTCACCGGGCCTCTGGCCGGCGGCACGCAGGTGGTCATCACCGGGAAGGCGTTCGACGGCGCCACCGCGGTGCGCTTCGGAACGCAGAACGCCCAGAGCTTCACCGTCGACTCGCCCACGCAGATCACCGCCACCACGCCCCCCGGCACCGCCCTGGGCGCGGTCGACGTCACGGTGGTGACGGTGCGCGACAGCTGGACGGTGAAGAACGGCTTCACGTACGTGAATGCCGCGGGAGGCTTCGCCCTCTACGGCGTCTTCCCGCACGTGGGCCCGGCCGCGGGCCAAAACCAGGTGACCATCACCGGCCAGGGCCTCGACGACGGGGCCGTCACCTTCACCTTCGGGGGCCAGGCCGCTCCGGTGGTGTCGCGCACCTTCTCGACGGCGGTGGTCACCGTGCCCGCGCGCGGATCTGCCGGGCGCAAGGTCGACGTCTCCGCCGGCGGCGCCGGGAGCGGCACCTTGAACGGCGGCTACACGTACCGGCTCACGGTCGCGGCCATCAGTCCCTCGCGCGGCCCGTCGACCGGCGGCACCAACGCCAGCGTCACCGGCACGGGGCTGCCGCCGGATGCCGAAATCCACGTCGGCGCGCTGAAGGCCACCAACCTCGGCACGCCCACCGAGACGCAGGCCGACATCAAGACGCCGAGAGGCTCGGGGGGCGGGCCGAGCGACGTGTGGGTGCGGGAGGCGGCGGATCCGGAGAACGAGGCGGTGCTCGAGGGCGCGTTCACCTTCGACGAGCCTCTCTCCATCGGGCGCGTGCAGCCCGAGCGCGGAGCCATCGCCGGCGGCACGCTGGTGACGGTGCTCGGGGCCGGCTTCGGCGACGGCACGGTGGTGAATTTCGGCCCCAACCGGGCCAAGGACATCAAGGTCGTCGACAGCCACACGCTGACCTGCCGCACGCCCAAGGGCGAGGTGGGCTCGGTCGACGTGACGGTGGAACGGCTCACCGAGAAGGACACGCTGGCCGGCGGCTTCGCCTACTTCGACCCGCGGAGCATCTCGGGCGGCCTCTCCGGAGGCCCGCTGGTGGGCACGCTGAACGTCACCGTGCTCGACTCGACGCCCGGCTTCTTCGGCCTGCCGGTGCCGCTGGCGCAGGTGCTGCTCGGGAGCGACGGCAACACGCCGTTCCAGGGCCTCACCGACGCGCGCGGGCAGATCACCTTCTCGGATCCGTCGCTGGTGAAGGCGCAGACGGTGACGGTGTGGAAGAACGGCTACGAGACGACGACGGTGACCTCGGTCATCTCCGAGAATCTCACCGTCTTCATCTCCCGCACCGGCGGAGACGGAAACCCCTCGCCGCCGCCGCCCCCGCCGCCGCCGTCGATGATTTCGGGCCGCGTCACCGGCTTCAAAGCGCCGCGGGCGCTGAATCAGAACGAATCGCTCGAGGCGCGGGTGTTCATCGCCCAGGGCTCGTTCTACGCGGGGCCTCCGTTCCGGGCGCCGCCCAGCTTCCAGGGGCAGAAGTGGATCGTCACCACCGACGGCGGTGAGTATCTGCTCTTCACCGGCGCGGGGCTGAGGGCCGTCTACGCGGTGATGGGCGTGAAGAACAGGCAGACCGGCGCCTTCGAGCCGTACCTCATGGGCATCCGCCGCGGCATCACCACCTCGGCGGACAACCCGGCGGTGAACCAGGACATCGTGCTCGACATGCACCTCGACATGACGGTGCCGGTCACCATCGACTCTCCGATTCAGATCGACGGCAGCCCGTCGGTGAACACCGTCTACGCCTGGCTCGATTTGGGCGCCGAGGGCTTCATCCCCAACCCCAACAACTGGGGCACCGGCACCGCTCCGAGCTCGTCGGTGACGTCGGTCGGCGCGACGATGCAGTTCCCGAGCTTCCCGCGGCTCGATGGGGCCAACTTCGTCTTCCTCAACGAGGCGGCCGGGGCCCAGGTCTACCCGGTGAGCTACTACTTCCGCCGGCAGCCGGGGGATTTGACGAAGGGCATCACCATCGGGCCGATGCTGCCCACGCCGACCATCACCCAGCCGACCAGTGCCGGGCTGAACGGCACCATCTCGTGGACGGTGGCGCCCGGGCCCACGCCGAACATTCACCAGGTGCTCATCCTGAAGCCCACCCTGTTCGGCACGGTGACGCTCTGGAGCATCGTGCTCCCGGGCACCGAGACGCAGGTGGTGCTGCCGCCGCCGGCCCTGCAGAAGCTCGAGGACGAGGAGGCCGAGTCGACGCTCCTTGTGGCCATCTTCTCGGCGCGCTCTCCCAAGTTCAACTACGCGCAGTGGACGTACGACGCGCTCACCGGCGTCACCTGGTCGAGCTACACCATCGCGCTGAGCGACGCCTTCACGCCATGACGTTTCTCGCTCGCTGGCTGCCCGCGCGCCTCCTTTCGTGGCCGTTGGCCTTCGCGCTCGTCCTTTCGCTCGCCGGCTGTCCGCGCGACCGCACCCGGAGCAAGGGCTGCGTCGAGGACAAGGACTGCGTCGACCAGCTGCCCGGCTCGCCGGCGAGCGCGTGGAAGTGCGAGCCAAAGACCGGCGTGTGCTACTGCCGCACCAACGAGGCGTGTCTGCCCACCGAGTTCTGCAACACGGCCGGCTTCTGCCAGGACAAGACCGGCTGCGAGAAGAACTCGGACTGCGTCGGCGACAACCTGTTCTGCGACACCACCACCGGCACGTGCCTGACGAAGGGCCGGTGCACCATCGACCTGCACTGCCCGCTCGGGCAGGTCTGCGACACCTCGAAGAACAGCTGCGTCGACGGCTGCCGCACCGACGGAGACTGCCCGGGCAGCTCGTGCCGCTGCGGCGACAAGAGCTGCGCCTGCACCGGGAAGACGCAGGCCGAATTGCAGGCCTGCGCCATCGGCGAGTGCGACCCGGCGTTCTGCTCGAACGAGACGTTCTGCAAGTTCGGCGAGCTGTGCGGAGTGCCTCCCGACGCCGGCACCACCCGGAACAGCTGCTACTCGGATTTCGACGACCGCACCCGGCCGTACTGCGCCAACTGCACCTTCGGCGGCGGCGTCTCCACCTGCGGCCAGGGCGCCAACTACTGCCTCATCGACACGCAGAACCCCGGCAACTATTTCTGCGGCGTCGACTGCTCCGAGGGCCAGGCCTGCCCGCGCGGCTACGCCTGTCAGGACGTCATCGTCGTCTTCTCGCAGTGGCAGTGCTCGCGCACCGTGGGCTGCCGACCCAACCCGCAGCTGCCGTGTACGCGCGACGAAGACTGCAGGCGCGGCGGCGTGTGCGTGAAGGAGAACGGCAGCGCGACCGGCTACTGCGCCGGCAAGTGCGGCATCGACGAGGGAGACCCCATCGGCTACTGCAGCTGCCTGGTGGACTCCGACTGCGCGCAGCAGACCTGCTCGGCCGGAGAGTGCTCCATCTCGCGGAAGAAGTGCGTGACGGATCAGGACTGCGCGCCCGTCCGCTGCGTCGACTTCCAGGGCGCCGGCGGCTGCCTCATCGGGCAGAACTGCGCTCCGGCGAACGGGTTGTCCTGCCTGCAGGTGCAGTGAACGGCGCTTCTCGTGGCGTCCTGGTGACGTATTTCGCACGCGATGGGGTTTGGTGAACGATTTTCGCAACCGGTGAAGGTTTTTCTCGACCGACCGCTGCCGGAGGCAGGCCGTCTCGCGGGGCGCACCGCGCCGTCGACAATGTTCCCGGCACGCCGGCCTTCTGTCCGATGGTGCGCTGGACGGATGCCCTCCGCCAGTACGCCGCCAAACGGCTGCACGAGCGTGCGCGGGCCGTGATTGGAAGAACGCCCCCCGATGTCATGGCCCGGGCCGCCGTTTCGCGGCCGGAGTGACGAACGTCGTCGAAATGCCAACGCCGACGGTCGATCTTCTGCACCGATTCCTCCGCCAGGGCGGAGGTCGCCTGTCGAATCGCGCGAGGTCGAAGGAACTCGCCGCGCTGACCGACGACGAGGTCGCCCGGATCGAGCGCTTGTACGCCGAGTGCTGGCCCGCTTCTCTGGAGACCGGAGCACCTGCCGATTCTGACTGAGCGCTCGCCGGCCCATTCCGACGCCGGTTCGCTGCGGGCGCTGGCCCTGCTATGCCACGGCGCGTGGAGTCGAACGCCTTCATCCGATGGCTCATCGCCTTCGCCTCGCTCGCAGCCGCCTGTTGCGTCACGAACGAGCGGCCGCAGCCTTCGAAGGCCGAACCGAGCTGGGGCATGGTCGTCCACGGCGGCGCCGGCACCATCGCCCGCGCCGAGCTGACGCCCGAAAAGGAGGCCGAGATCCGCGGCGCGCTGGCATCGGCCCTCGAGGCTGGGCACGCGGTGCTCGCCCGCGGCGGCAGTGCGCTCGATGCGGCCGTCGCGGCCGTCGTCATCCTGGAGGACTCGCCGCATTTCAACGCCGGCAAGGGCGCGGTCTTCACGCATGGCGGGCGCAACGAGCTGGATGCCGCGGTGATGGACGGCTCGGCGCTGCGTGCCGGCTCGGTGGCCGGTCTCACCCGGGTGAAGAACCCCGTGCTCCTCGCCCGCGCGGTGATGGAGCGCTCGCCGCACGTGATGATGGTCGGCGCGGGCGCCGAGGCGTTCGCGACCAGAGAGGGCATCGAGCTGGTCGACCCCTCGTATTTCTTCACCCAGAGCCGGTGGGATGCGCTCCAGCGCGCGCTCGCAGCCGAGCGGGACGGCGGCGCATTCGCGACCGACGGCGGCACGTCGAGCATCCCAGCCGTGGGCGACGCCAGGTTCGGCACGGTGGGCGCCGTGGCCCTGGATCAGCACGGGCGCCTGGCCGCGGCCACCTCCACCGGCGGGATGACGAACAAGCGCTTCGGGCGGGTCGGCGACGCGCCCATCATCGGCGCCGGAACGTACGCGAATCGCCGCTGCGCGGTGTCCGCGACCGGCCACGGCGAGTACTTCATCCGCTACACGGTGGCGCACGACATCTGCGCGCGGGTCCAGTACGCCGGCGTCCTGCTGCGACGCGCGGCCGACGAGGTCGTTCTGGGCGAGCTGGTGAAGGCCGGCGGCGAAGGCGGCGTCATCGCCATGACCGCAGACGGCGCCTTCGTGCTGACGTTCAACTCGCCCGGCATGTACCGCGGCCGCATCGGCCCGGACGGCGTCCCCACCGTCGCCATCTTCGGCGACGAGCCGCTGTCGCCGCCGCACGCGCGATGAACGAATGCTCGCCTGGCCGTGCAATCACACGCCGGGCGTGCATCGCCGCGAGTGCGTCACGAGAGGTCCTCCCGACGGCTACGTCTGCGCGCCCGAGTCGCCGTGCCAGGGCGAGGGCCGGTTCGATGGAGCGGTCGTTCTCCGCAAACCTCCACAGAGCGGGGCCTGCAGCCGGCGACGGCACCATCTCGGAGCCGGCCCGCGGGACGCGCGCTGCAGCGGTGCATCCCGGCAGGCTGCGACGAGCAGGAATACGGCGCCGAGCACCAGCGCCGGTCGCGGCACGCGAGGCGCCTCGATGTCGAACGGTTCGCCCGGCAGCTGCCACCGCACTCGCAGCGTCGTTCCGCACCGGACCCGCGCTTCCGGCGCTCGGCCCACGTACGTGTCGAGCTGTACGGAGGCTGGCCGGAACCTGACGCCGCCGGCTGTGCCTGAATCGACCTGAAAGCCAACGTGCCGACGCATCGCGAGCGTCGAGCTCGCGTGGTGTGGCGGGACAGCAGTCGTGGATCGCGGGCATGCGTCAGCTCGCGCTGGGCTGATCCGGTGTCCGTGGCCAATCGTCGACACCCGACCGCTACCTCCCGGCGCCGGACGGCACGCTTTGACGCGCCAGGCGGCCCAGTCGAGAGCCGCGGGACCGCATCCGTTGCAGGCGCGGGTGCTCTCCGCCGTCAATTCCGGGTGAGCCCCCAGTTGCCGGGCTCGCCGCCTCCCGGGGTGACCTCGCGATGGCTGAACGCGTTGCCCGAAGCGCAGAACTCGTACTGATTCGAGCCGTTCACGATGAGCCGGTTGCCGTTCACGGTGTAGACCGCGTCGTGGTTCACGTTGCCGGTTCTGGTCAGGTTGCAGTTGCACCCGCCGGCTGCCGCGCTGCACGTGGCACCCGGGTAGTACGTGGCTGCCAACGTCTGCAGATCGGCACAGGTGCCTGGCACGCATGACTGCGGGAAGAACACGGTCGCGTTGATGGACCAGGTCGCCTTCCGGCTGACCCGCGTGTCGGAGAACGCCACGCAGCCGCTGACCTGCCCGGTGGCGCTCGACACCGTCATGCCGGTGCAGCTCTGACGCAGCTCGGGGAACGGGTTGTCGACGCACCCCGACGTGTAGACCCACACGCCCTGCGGATTGCCGCCGCAGGCGTTGAACGCCGGGCACGTGGTCGGCACCGAGACAGGCGCCGGAGGCGTGGGCACGCCCGTGCAGTTGGCCGCTCCCGTTCCACCGCCGGCGCCGCCGCCCGCGCCGCCACCAGCGCCACCGCCGGCTCCGGTTCCACCCCCCGCCCCCGTGCCGCCGCCAGCCCCGGTTCCACCGCCCGCTCCGGTCCCGCCACCGGCCCCGGTGCCTCCGCCGGCCCCGGTGCCGCCGCCCGCGCCAGTCAGCGTGCAGTTTCCGCCGGCGCAGCTCCGCGTGCACCTGCCATTGTTGGAGCACTCCTGAATGCAGCCACCGCCAGGGCAGCTCAGCGTGCAATCGGATCGATCGAGACACCTCTGACGGCAGCCTCCGCCGG
>FWPU01007898.1_pt1 | contig 18905 bp, 16 predicted proteins | sample 2228361 | NCBI WGS metagenome assembly FWPU01 (sample SAMEA103939777, study PRJEB20133) | metagenome
TGGCAGCACACTAGTTGCCGGCTCAAATGGCGGCACACCAGTTGGCGACCAAATGGCGGCACGCCAGTTGCCGGCTCAAATGACGGCACGCCAGTTGGCGACCAAATGGCGGCACACCAGTTGGCGACCAAATGGCGGCACGCCAGTTGCCGGCTCAAATGGCGGCACGCCAAGAGGCGGCCAAATGCCGGCACGCCACATGGCAAGACGCCAGGTGGCGAGGGGTTAGGCGGACATGGCGTGCCTGGCTGGGCGTACCTGGCAGGGGGCCATGCCCACCGTGCTTGTCCTCAGGTTGCCAAGGGCCCACGCTGGGGGGCTTTGCGCCGGGCAGGTGCGACCGGCCCGTGCCCGCTGGCGGGGCTATTGCACCTCGTCGATCTTCACGGGGCGCCGCTGTTGGGCCGAGATCAGCGCCGCTTCCAGGACCCGCTGGGTCTGGTAAGCATCCTGGAAGTCGGGCAGAGGAATCGTGGGCTCTTCGCCGGCCAACACCTTGAGGATATCATAGGCCTGGTTGGTGAAGCCGTGCTCGTAGCCGATCAAGTGGGCGTCGGGCCACCAGTTGGCCACGTAGGGGTGGTCGGCCCCGTGGGTGACCATGATGTTGGTCCAGCCTTGCACAGCGCGGGGAAGGGTGGCGTCGTAGAAGTTCAGCTCGTTCATCCGTTCGAAGTCGAACTTCAGGGAGCCCTTGGTGCCGTTGATTTCGAAGCCGTTGCGGTTCTGGTTGCCGGTGGCCTGGCGTGCGGCCTCGAAGCTGGCCACGGCCCCGCCGGAGAAGCGGGCCAGAAACAGCACCGTGTCGTCCACGGTGACCTCGCCCCATTCCTCGGCGCCGGCGGTCCCAGCCGCGATACCACCGGCCGCCGCTTGCGTGACCGGCTTCTTGCGCTTCTTGATAAATGTTTCGGCAATCGCGCCCACCACCTCGGTGATCTCCTCGCCGGTAACAAAGCGGGTCATATCGACAATATGGGCGTTGAGGTCGCCGTGGGCGCCGGAACCGGCCAGGGCCTGGTCGAACCGCCATAGCAGGGGGACGTCTTCATTGGCCCAATCCTGGAGATACACGGCTCGCACGTGGAGGATTCGGCCCAGTTTGCCCTGTTTGACCAATTGGTGGGCCAGGGCCACCGCCGGAACCCGCCGATAATTGAACCAGACGAAGGTGGGGATGTTGGCCTTCCGGGCGGCCTCGGCCATCTCGCGGGCATCGGCCAGGGTGCCGGCGATGGGCTTTTCGCACGCCACCGGCTTGCCCGCCGCCAGCGCGGCCTTGGCCACCGGGGCATGGGCATAGTTGGGCGTCACCACGTCCACCAGCCCGATCTCCGGCGACTTGACCACCGCTTCCCAGTCGGTCGAGGCGTTCTGCCAGCCCCAGTTGGCCGCAAACGCCTGCGGGTTCTCTTCCGGCAGGCCATAGACCGTGTGCAGCACCGGCCGGATGGGTGGCTTGAAGAACTTGGCCACCTGGTTCCAGGCGTTCGAGTGCGAGCGTCCCATGAAGCCCTGGCCGATCAAGGCCACGTTGATGGTTTTCATGATCTCCTTCCTCCGATTTCACGTTGGCACGACGAGCCGGGTTGACCGCCGTTTATAAACGGCGTCCCGCCGCATTTCAAGGGGCCTGGGGTGGAAACGCATGGAAGGACCGGCTAGGATACGGTAAGCGGAACCGTTGGAAGCGCCGGTCGGGGTAGCCCCCCGGGCCTTCGGCCGGCGGCAAGAAGGCGGGCCGGACCGCCCCCGGCTTTTTCCATGCCGAGCGGACACGGGGCCGGGGACTGAGGAGGCCGGGGTCGGCTTGGCCGCCAGGCACACCGGGGAAGGAGCTTGCGCATGGTCTGGATCGCAAGAAACAGGGTGTGGATGGGTTTGGCTGCCGCAGCGGTCGTGGGGCTGGTGCTGGGCGGCTTCTGGCCGCGCAGTCCGCTCTATGCCGTGGCGACCGATCGCAGCGACAACCTGGTCATCACCACGGTGCCCGTGGACGAGAGCGTAGAAGCCATCTTCGTGTTGGACGGGTTGACCGGCACGCTCCGCGGCGGCGTCCCCTCCTACCGGGCCAAGGGCCTGTTCCAGGCCACCTGGGAACGCAATGTCAACGCCGACCTTTTGGGCTACATCAAGGAGTTCAACGCAGGGCTCCAGAAAGCGGCGGCGCGGCGCGGCGGTCTAGCCCGCCCTGAGATTCAGATCCCCCAAAGCCCCAAGTTTATGATGACCAGCGGGTTGATCGACATCCGGGGGGTGACCGCGTCCACCCGGCCGGGCCGCTCGATCCTTTACGTGGTCGAGGCGACCAGCGGCGTGGTGCTGGCCTATATCGTGCCGTGGTCCGCCGCTGCCCATTCGGCGGGCACGGTGTTTCAGGCCCCGCTGGACCTTTGGGCGGCCGCCCCCTTCACCACCGCCGTCATCCGAACAGACCAATAGAAGGATCGTCGCCAGGTGGGTCCGATACCCGGCTGGGCCGGACCACAAGCGACGCACGTCATTCGGAACAGAGCGATAGAATGAGTTGAAAGGACCGCCGCCAAGGCAAGTCGAAGCTGTCCGGCGGCTGGCGGGTCAGCCCCGGCCAGGTGGCCGCTGCCGAGGTTCAAGCAGGCGGGCCCCGGGCGAGGATTCCTTCGGCGGCCGGGGTCCGGCGGCGGGTCGAGGCCTCCTGGTTCGTCATCCGGCAACATGTCCACCATCGAAATCACGGTCAACGGCCAGCAACGCCGCGTGGCTGCGGGAAGCACCGTGGCCGATCTTCTGGCGGAACTCGGCCTGCAAAGCCAGATCGTGGCTGTGGAACTCAATTTCCAAGTGGTCCCCCATGCCCGGCACGCGCAGCAGCGGCTCCAGGCCGGCGACCGCCTGGAAATCGTCACTTTGGTTGGAGGGGGTTGATGCCCGAAGTCGATGTGCTGGCCCCCGATCCGTTGCGGATCGGTTCCCATACGTTTACCAGCCGATTGATTGTCGGCACCGGCAAGTACGCCAGCTACGAGTTGATGGCCCAGGCCCTGGAGGCGGCGGGGGCCCAGTGCGTCACTGTGGCCGTGCGCCGCGAGCGCCTGATCGACGCGGCGGGAAGGAACCTGCTGGATTACCTGGATACCACGCGGTATACCATCCTGCCTAACACGGCCGGCTGCTTCACCGCCGAGGATGCGGTGCGCGTCGCCCGGCTGGGCCGCGAAATCCTCTCCCAGTTGGGCAATCCCGGGGCCAACTGGGTCAAGCTCGAAGTGCTGGGCGACAAGAAGACCTTATTGCCCGACCCGGTGGCCACCCTGGAGGCCACGCAACGCCTGGTGGCCGAGGGGTTCCAGGTGCTGGTCTACACCACGGACGACCCGGTCATGGCCCGGCGGCTCAAGGAAGCCGGAGCGACCAGCGTCATGCCGGCCGGCAGCCCCATCGGCTCCGGCCAGGGCGTGCTGAACCCGAATGCGTTGCGCATCTGCCTGGAATACCTCAAGGAGGGCGACCCCGATTACCCGGTAATCGTGGACGCCGGGGTGGGGACCGCCAGCGACGTGACCGTGGCCATGGAGCTAGGCATGGACGGCGTCCTGTTGAACACCGGCATCGCCCACGCCCGGGATCCGATCCGCATGGCCCGGGCAATGCGCCTGGCCGCCGAATCCGGCCGTTTGGCCTATCTGGCCGGCCGGATCCCCAAGCGGCTGTATGCCACGGCCAGCAGCCCGCTCGAAGACACCATTGCGCCGCGGCCGGCCACGGCCTGAAGCAGAAACAGGACATGGGCCGGCCGCCGGAGCTCCCCTTCCACTCCGCCGGCCGCAACGCCCCGGATCACGGAAACGCGTATTCCGGGTTCTTCGGGTCGAAATCACGGTCCGTAAGGCCTACGTTCAGCACCAGGTCCCGGTACGTGTACTGCTCGATGAGTTCCGGCTCGCCGCCCGGTTGCTTCGGCCAGTCGTAGGCCTCGTAGCGAAGGGGGACCTCGAGCTGCCGGTCCACATACACCCGCCCCACGTGGAAGCGGAACCAGGGCTGGCGCTCAGGATGCACCACCTCGACGCGGGTGACGGGCCGGCCATCGAGCTCCGCCTCTTGGAAAGTCACCTGGCAAGGTCCGTGGCCCATGTCTTCCTGCACGATCTCGATGATCCGCCGGCAGAGGTTGAGGATGCCGATCTCGGTAATGGGGTAGTGTTGGTTGGTCATGGCGATCGAGCCGCGGGGATCGATCGCCACCGTGCCCAATAGCCGGCCGGGAAAACTCTTGGTGTAGCCCAGCAGCTTGTTGTCGTTTCGCCCTTCGACGAAGATCCCTTCATCGCGCGGTTGCCCCTGGGCATCGAGGCGGCAGGCGTAGACGCTGAAGGGCTCGTGGCGGATCTTGATGCGCAGATGCTCTTCTTGGATTTCGCTACCGATGCGCTCGCGCTTCACCAGCAGGGCGCGGTAATCGCGGATGCCGGAGGCGATGCGGTTTTCGATCCGCCGGGCCAGCTCCAAGGCCGGATACAGGGGGTGGGCGCGGTCGGGGTTGTCCAGCGGGGGTGGACTGGCCGCCGGTCCCGCCGGCAAGCCCGTCTCGCCAGGGGCGGCCCGACCGTGCCACCACAACCCCGCCACCACCACGGCAGCCCCCGCCAAAATGACCACCAGCATGGCTCCGGCCGTCTTGCCGATCGTCAGAGGGAACCTGTTCCGTTGCATGGGCGGACCGGCTACACGTCGCACAGCCGAACGGCCTCTTCCAGGCTCTTGAGGGCATCGGCCCGCTTGGGCACGAACTCCTGCCCCACATAGCCCGAAAAACCGGTATCGGCAATGGCCTGCATGATCTTCCGGTAATCGAGCTGCTGGGTCTGGTCGATTTCGTTCCGGCCCGGATAGCCCCCGGTGTGGTAATGGCCCCAGCACTCGTGGTGCTTCTGGATGTCGGCCAGCACGTCTTCCTTCATCATGGCCGCATGATAAATGTCGTACAACACTTTCACCCGCGGCGAGCCGACCCGCTGGACCAGCGCGACGCACCACTTGGTCGAATCGGCCATGTAGTCCCGGTGGTTGATCGAATTGAGGAACTCCAGGCACACCGTGACTTTCTTCTTCTCGGCGTAAGGGGCGATCTTTTTGAGGGCCGCCACACAGTTGGCCAGCCCCTCCTGGTCGTCCATCCCCTCGCGATTCCCGGAAAAGGTGATCACGTTGGGAAACCCGGCATCGGCCGCCGCATCGATGCTCTTGCGGATGCGGGCCAGGCACTCCTCGTGGTTCTCCTTGCGGTTGAGCCCCTTGGGAATGCTGTGCGTGTTGCACATGGCGCAGATCAGGCCGTGCTTTTGGAGGGTCGGCCACTGCTCGGGGTTGACCAGCTCGATGGACCGCAAGCCCATTTTGGCGCAGGCCGCCGCGAACTCGTCCAGGGTCATCTTGGTTTTCTGCATGAAGCCCTGGTAGCACCAGAGGCACACGGACTGTTTGATGCGGCCCTTGAGGCCCGCCGCCTCGGCGGACGTCCCCAAAAGCGCCAAGGTTCCTGCCGCCGCGCTGCGAAGCACCTCGCGCCGGCTATACCGGGTTGGAAGAGGACGACACTCCGATGACCACATGCCACAATTCCCCACATCCAAGGTCTGACAGCGAATCCCAATGCGGCACACCGACGCCCGGCCCCCTGCACGCCAACGCGGGGCCACAGCGCATGCCGAATTGTCCGTTTCTCGATGCTACCTTTCTCCGGGGTGGGAGGCAATGCCACGAACGGCCAAATCGGGAGGCCGCTCATTGATACTCGATCACCGCGGCAATCGCTGCTACGATCTCTTCCATCTGGTTGGCCGTGAGCTGCCCAACTTTTTTCACAAAGCGCCGGACATCCACGCCGCGCAACGGAAGGGCATCGACGGCGGAGGGTTTCCGCAATCCGTTCATCCGGTCAGGATCAATCCGGACATGCCAGAAGCTTCGTGCAAATCCTTCGTTCCAGGCTGTGATCGGTGCAACCAGCTTCACGGGCAGTCGTCCGACCGCATCCGAACTGACCACGACCACGGGTCGGGTCTTCTGGATGTCGGCACCCACGGGTCGGGTCTTCTGGATGTCGGCACCCACGGTCGGGTCAAGGTTCACGAGCCAAATCTCACGGCGTCTGGGGGATGGCGGCTGAGTAGTCGACAAAGTCACCTCCTTGGAAATCGCGCCACCGGGGGTCGGCCTGGTAGTAGGCGGCCAGCTCATCGGCCTGGCGGGCAAGCCATTGCCGGCGTTCTTCCAGCGGAAGCTTCAAGAAAGCATGCCGTTCTGCCAGCTCCAGCGCGCGCTCGCCGGGAAGTGCTTTCCCCATCAATTGCTCGGCCGTCTGGCGGGATACCAGCCCCTCCCCCAGTGCCCGCAACACCGTGCGCTGCAACCAGGTGGGCCTTTCCGGAGGCAACTCGGCAGGTTCCTTCCGCTTCCATCCCAGCCGGTTCAAATCAATACACCACTGCCGATAGTATGACTGCGTGATGATGCCCAGGTCGCGCAGGCGGAGCACGAGCGTCTGAATGCTCATTCCGAATCGTCGTTTGAGAAGGAGCAGCTCCGTGGCCGTCACGAAGCTCCGGCGAGTTCCCACATCACGCCGGAGAGTCACCGCGGGCGCCAGGAATGCTGCCGCAAAGCGAAAAGCCGCCTTTTCCTCCTCCAGGCCCGGTGCGACCCTCAGCACAAGATGACCAAGCTCATGTGCGATGCGCAACCTCTGGCGTTCCCCGGTCATATTCCGGCGGGTAACGACCGCGGCGGCGACCAGCCGTCCGGCGCGACGCGCCACGGCCGATATGCCGTCGAACCGATCGGCCGCGTCCACCTCGAGCACATGCACTAGCCGCTCCTCCAACACGCCCACGAGGTCACCAACAGGGTCGAACCCGAGCTTCCATTTCGCTCGCAGTTGTTTGGCGGCTTCTTCGGCATCTTCGACGGTATCAATGGGCATCGATTGGACCGGAACGGCTAGCGTGCTGGTCTGCCCGATCAGCTCTTGCAGCCGCAGGCGCTCTTCCAGGGATTGGCGGACCAGGGCTTCGATTCTTCCCTGTTCGGACTTCGGCAATCTCATCCGCTTGCGGTAACCCACGAACTCGATCTGGACCGAAGGCTCCATACACAGGTCCACTACTTTGACTCCAAGCGCTGCGGCAAGGCGATTGAGCACCAGCGGTGTGGGGCGGGCCCTGCCCGTTTCGTATTTGGAGATTGCCTGTTTGGTGACGATGCCCCCCATGGCCGATGCGAGCGCTTCAAGCGACATCCCCCGAGCCATGCGCAATTGCCGCAACCTTTCCGCAAGCATCGCACAGGTCCTTTCTCGTGTCGCCCCGATGGACGTGCCCCGAAAAACGGACGGTAGAAGGAGGACGGCCGCATTTTTCGGGACCGGCCGAGCGCAAGCCTGGTCCGTGGGGCGCCAAACGCCACCCTTCAGTCCAGGCCGATCGCCAAGTATCTCCTGCACCGCACTTGGTTGACAATTCTAGCGAGTTGACTACTATTTGTCAACCGCAGGCCGCATAGCCGGCAGCCGAGGCGCACATCGCGGGTTTGCAAGCCGGCCCCGTTGCTCCGCTCGACACGCCCAGATGGGTAGCGATGAACTTTGCAGAACGATCGCCTGGCGGTTCTCCATGAAGGCTCAACCAGGCGCTCGCAATTCCCCGAACCGCCGCTATCCGACAAGCATGGTCGTGTCATCGATGATAGCGACTCGCTCAGGCACGTAGGCCGTGCTCAGGGCGGAACTTGCCCGCGGTTTGCAGGGCAGGGCTTGCTGGCTCCGCGGGTTGGTCCAGGCTACTCGTACTGCAGGGCCACGAGCAGGTTCAACCGTGCGGCCCGTTCGGCCGGCACCAGGGCGGTCAGCACCACCAGGGCCAGGCCTCCCACCACGCTGCCTGCCAGAAGAAGGGGGTGGATCACGAACTCCACCGCGTAGCCCAGAAGCGGCACCATCGATTGCTTGATGAACCAGGCGGTGACCACCCCGGCCACCAGGCCGGCCAGGAGGGCCATCAGCCCCAGGATGATGGCCTGGCTGAGGATCATCTTGCGGACCTGGCGGCGCGTCATGGCCACCACGCGGAGCAGCGCGATTTCCCGCGTTTGTTCGAGCACGTTCATGGTCAGCGTGTTGGCCACCCCGAAGGCCGCAATCACGCACCCCAAGGCCAGCACGCCCCACAGGCTGTGGACCACGCCGGTCATCACGGTTTCCAGCAGATCGCTGAGTTCCGAGGCGTTATGGAGCATCAGGCCCTCGGCCTTGGCCAGGGCCTGAAGCGCCTGGCCGACCGCCTCGCGCTGGTCCGGCGCGGCGGTAATCAAAAAAGCGTCTACCCCGTCCACCGGCAGGATCTTGGCGGCCGAGGTCCGCTCCAAATACAGCACGCTGCCTCCCAGGGTATACTCGATGGCGGTGCCGGCCATGCGGAGCCGGCGCGGCCCCTCGCTGGTCTGCAGCGTGAACTCGTCGCCCGGCTTCAGTCCCAGCCGGTTGGCCAGCACCGTCCCCAGCACCGCCTCCCCCTGGAACAGGCGGCGGCGGACCTCCTCGGGCGACCCGTGCGCCAAGTCCACCGGCAGGTTGGTGGGGTCGGTGAACTGGCGGATCACCACGGCGACCGGCGTCTCCCCCACCTGCCCGCCGAGGAACCGGATAGTATCGACGTTGCTGATTCCGGGGATGCGGGCGATCTGGGCCCCGAGGCTTTCAGGCATGGGCACCGTCTGCCCGGTGGCGGGGTTGGCGAACATCGCCCGGAGAAAGAAATCGCCGACCATGGTCCGGCGATACCAGGTCCGTACGTCTTCGACGTTGTTGATGATAGTGGTCCCCAGCCCAATGCCCGTCGATACGGCGATGAACAGCACGCCGCCGGTCAAGCCGGCCCGGGCGCTGCGCCGCAACAGTTGGACGCATCCCAGGCGTCCCTCGGTCCCCAGGATCGGGGACAACAGCGCGGCCAGTCGCGGGGCCACCGGCCGCAGCAGCCCCGGAAACACCGGCACCCACGTGACCGTGAACACGATTCCCGAGGGGATGGACCACAGCGCCGGAAACCAGCCCAGAATGCAACCGACCAGCACCAGTCCGCCGCAGAGGCACAAAGCCAGGCTGCTCCAGATGATGCGGGGAGAAACGTCGGCCCGATCCACGCTCACCAGCGGCCGGATGCCTTCCAGCGGCGGGATTTTTGCGGCGATCCGCATGGGCACATAGGCGGCGGCCAGCGAGACCAGCGGGCCGACCAGTGCCGCCATCACGAAAGGCCCGGCAGCGAAATGCAAAGGAGGCGGTTCGGCGCCCTGGGCCTGGGCAATGGCCCCGAGGATGAAGCGCGCGCCAAAGGGCCCCACCACGCACCCCAGAGCCGTCCCCAGCACGCCCATCCCCAGCGCCTCGCCCAGCACCATGCGGGCCAATTGTCTGCGCGTGGCCCCGATCGCCCGCAAGATCGCCAGTTGCCGCCGCCGCTCGCTGAGGTTCATCAAGAAGGTGTTGAGAATGATGAACACCCCCAGGATAACCACCAGCGCCGAGCCGAAGTTCAGCCCATGCTCGGCCATTTCCAAAGCGCTGCGGGGCACCCGGCTGCGGGCCGCCGGCGGACGCACGGTCAGCCCCTCGGGCAATCGCGCCGCCACGGCACGCTGGAGCGTGGCGATGTCCGCCCCATCCGCCACACGCAGGCTGATCGTGTTGATGCGGTCGCCGAGATTGAACCAGCGCTGCGCCACCGGCAAGGGAACGAACACCGTTCCCGCCTGGCTGAATCCCGCCGCACCCCGCGGCGCCAACAGGCCCACCACCGGCACCGAGCGGACATACGGCCGCGACTTCACCCTTATTCGCACCTCCTGTCCCGGGGCAATCCCCAGGGCGTTGGCCAGGCCGGTATCCAAGAGGGCCGCCGGCTGGTCGGCCAGATACTCCCCGCTGGCCAGCTCAGCATCGCGGATCTCGGGATCGCGGGCAGGATCGATCCCCATGACGATCACGCGGACCTGGGCCCCTTCGTGGAGCAGGGTCGTCAGGCTCTGCCAGGCGGGCACCGCTTGCGCCACCCCGGGGACTTGCGCCACCTGGTTCAGGACGGCGGAGGGAAAACTGCTGCCATCGACGGCGGCCACCTCGAGGTCGGCCTGGCCCGCCATGGTCTTGTACATGTCCTCGTAGGCCCGCTGCGCATTGTCGATCGCCAGGCTCACCGCAAGCACCGCCGAAACGCCGATCACGATGCTCAACAAAGTCAGCACAGCCCGGCCGGGACGCTGGCGGACCTCGTTCCACACCAGCCGGGCCAGGATCATGGCACCGGCTCCGTGCGGAGTTCCCGCAGCGAGGCCTGGGATGAGAGGTCCAGGTCGCTCTGAATCAGCCCATCGCGAAGCCGGATGACCCGATTGGCGTGCGCCGCCACCTCCACGTCGTGGGTCACCATCACGATGGTCTGCCCCTGGCGATCGACCAGACGCCGCAACAGGGTCGTCACTTGGTGCCCGTTGGCGCTGTCGAGATTGCCGGTCGGTTCGTCGGCCAGAAGCAAAGCCGGCCGGATCACCAAGGCCCGGGCGACAGCCACCCGCTGTTGCTCCCCCCCCGACATCGTGCTCGGCAGATGATGCCGCCGGTGGCTCACCCCCACCAAGGTCAGGATCTCCGCTGCGCGCGAACGGGCCTCCTCGTGCGGCACGCCATCCAGCTCTAATGGCAAGGCGACGTTCTCTTCGGCCGTCAAAGTCGGCAGCAGATTGAACGACTGGAAGATGAACCCGATCCGCTGGCGCCGGAACCGCGAGCGCTGATCGTCGTCCATCGAAGCCAGGTCGGTCCCCTCCAATAACACCCGCCCCTGCGTCGGCACGTCCACCCCGCCCAAGAGGTGCAAGAGCGTGCTCTTGCCCGATCCCGAAGGCCCCATGACGGCCAGAAACTCGCCCCGGCAGACCTTCAGGCTAATGCCTCGCAGCGCTTCGACGGCGGCCTCGCCCTGGCCATACGTCTTCCACAAATTTTGGGCTTCCAAAAGGCACATGCCGAAAAGCTCCAGGGAATCTCGCGATTCCGAATGACATTCAGCATACCAGCCGCCAGGGTATTCCGGAACGCTATCCCTACGCGAGTGGGGGCAGAAGGGTTCGCTTCTGTCCCCACAGAGCCTGCCCATTTAGCCCAGTTGCCCTATTCTTGCAGCGATTGCGGGTCTGGTGGGGGAGCCCTATGCCCGGGAGGTAGTTCCTGCGGCGCCACCAACAGCACTTCTCCCCCACCGGTTCCTCCACACAGCTCGCGAAAGAAATGTCGGCATCCCTCGGCACCGGACATGAACCGATGCCCCACCCGCCGCAACCGCGCCTGGCTAGCCGGCCGTACCGACATCCCCGCCTCGCCCCACGCCGGCCAGTCGAAAACCACCGACACGCATTCCGGCCGCAGGGCCCGCAACCCGCTAACCACTTTGGCCAAGGCGTCGTTCGCCATGGCGTAGTCGGTCTGCCCCACCCCCCCGAACCTGCCCGATAGCGAGCCGAACACCAGGAAGTATCGCAGGGGGTCGGCCTGGGTCAACTCCGCCAAAGCCAGCGCCCCCAGGAACTTGACCCCGATTGTGGCATCCACCACCTCCGGCGTTTTTTTCTCGAAGCGGCCGGTCACTTCGACCCCTGCACCGTGTACCACGCCCACGAGCGGGCCATGGGCCTTTCGGATCCGGCCCAGCACCTGGTCCAGGGCCTCTCGGTCGCGCACGTCGCACACATGATAGGTGGCGGCGACGCCGGCACGTGCCATGGCCGCCAGGTTCCGCTGCACCTCGATCTGCTTCTCGACCCGCTCCCAGGCCGCATTGGGTTTTTCGTGCCGGGCATAAGCCTCTTGCATCACCTGGGCCTTCAACGCTCCCAGCGCTTCGGCATCGAGCGAGGCATAGTCGGCCGCCGGCAACGGCGTCGTTCCCACCAGGTGCACAGGCACCTTGAATCGGCTGCCCAGTTGGCGGGCGACCATCGCAGTGATGCCGCGGGCACCGCCGGTCAGCAGCCAGGGGCCGGCCGGCAACGCCTCGGGTCTTGGCACATCCCGCGGCGACTCGACGAGGCGCAGCACGCACCGCCGGCCCGCGTGGTAGGCCACTTCGATCTCCGCGTGGCGGCGAACGAGTTCCTCGTGGCTGCCGCAGACCACCGTCGCCTGGGCCAGGGCCATCTCGCTGAGGAGGATCTCGGCGATTTGGCCGGCGGACTGGTCCGCAGGAAAATCGACCACCACGGTCTGGGGGCCCAGGGCGCCGTGTGCTGCCGCTTCCATGAACACAGCTTTGCAGAGGCCGGCCACCCCGCCCCCTTCAGCCGCCACGGGTGCCGCGGAAAGGCCGAAATCGCCTCCCAAGGCGGTGGCGGCCACCAAGGTGGCCCGGTCCAACAGGCCCGCATCCCGGACCCGCGTGTACCACTGCTGCACCACGAAGTACGGCAGCAACAACCCCTGCTCGTACCGGGCAAGCCGGTACGCCGGATCCAAAGACATGACGGCCGCCTCGTCGCGGGGGCCCAGCAAAAACAAGTGGGGGGACGGGCCGTCGGCCCACGCCGCATCGATCCACGCCCGAGCGCCTGCCCTGTCGTCACCACCGACCACCAAGGCAGGGACCCCCATGCGCTGGAGGCGCTCGCGCAGTTCGGCCGCTACGGCGTTATCGCCCAGGATCCACGCTCGGCCGAAGAACCGCGGCATATGCCGCAGCCGCGCATCTACCGCAGCCGGCTCCAAACGAAGCACATACCGCCGGCAAACGTCTGGATCCTCCGGGCGGCAAGCGATAGGGGCCAGGCCCGCCGGCACCGGCCGGGTCCCCCTCGCAGCTCCAGGAACCGCACCGGCCGCGCCGGTGGGACTTCGGCAAGGGTCTTCGCGTGGATGGGCCTCTGCCAAGGGTCGGACCGCCGCCTCAAGCGCCATGAGGCCCAGAAAATCGGCCTTAGCCCATGCCGGGGCCGGGTAGGTGTAAAACCCCCGGCCGGACTTCTCGCCCAAACGGCCTTCGCGTACCAGGGCCGCCAAAACCGCTGCGGGCCGGTCTGCCTGGCCCTTGCCCAATAGCGGCGCCCACTGGGCCAGGATTTCGTGGGCCGTATCCAAGCCGATGCGGTCCAGAATCCCAAAAGGACCGATGGGTGTGCCCAGGACTCCCATCCATGAGCGGTCCACATCTTCGACGCTGGCCACCTCGTGCCCCACCAGGCGCAGCGCTTCGAGCAAAAACGCCCAAAGCATCGCGTTGAACACGTAGCCCGGGCTCTCCTTGCGGAGAACAATGGGGATCTGCCCGATTTGCCGGGCAAACGCGGCCAGGCGTTCGATGGTCTCCGGGGCGGTCCGCGCATGCGGGGCGATGTCCACCACGTTGGCCAGCCACACGGGCGAGTGGAAATGGAGAGCGGCGAACCGCTCCGGCCGGCCTGTGGCCGCCGCCATCATCGAGGGAAGATAATACGAGCTGTTTGTGGCAAACAGGGTCTCGGGAGGGCACAAGGCGTGGAACTGCCGGAATACGTCCCGCTTGACCGACAGACGCTCGGGCACCGATTCGGAAAGCAGCTCCGCCCCTTCGGCGGCCGCCGCAGCATCCGGAGTGCGGCGGACCCGGCCGGCCGCAGCGCGGGCCCGCTCCTCCTCGAGCCAGCCGGCCGAAACGAACTCTTCCAACCGGCCGTGCATCCAAACCGCCGAGGCCTCCAGTTGCTCGGCCGACACATCGTAAAGGGCCGTCTCCAGCCCGAACAGCGCGCACTGGAGCGCCACTTGCCGGCCCATGGTCCCGGCACCCACCACCAGCACACGCCGCGGCCAATTGCCCGTATTCGCCATGAGCCCACGATCCGACCGATAGCAACCTTCTCCGTGTTCCTCGAACACGGCTCACGGCCGTATCGGCCCACCAATCGCCTCCCCCCGCTTGCAAATCGCCCCCTTGCCGGTCAGGAAGCCCAAAACGGAGCCGCCACGTCGCCCCGGCCAGAAAAGTCCGGCTCGATCGTCTCCGCCTCCATTTGCTGTCGGCCCGTCTTTCGGCTCGTGCGAAGCACACCGGTTACGATCACGCGTTCGTCCAACCGAGCTTTTGCCGCAGGTTCGGAGGCTTCGTCGAATTCGCAGCACAGGTCGTCCAGGCCCCCGGCCCCACCCTGCCTGCGACCGCCGGCGTTGCCGCACTGCCCGGCCCTTGCCAGCCGGGGTTGGACCCCCAGCGAGGCGGGCCCGAGTGGGGCGGCCACGCCGCCTTTGCCATCCGGGAGCGAAGAGTAAACTGCGACCCTACTGCAACCGCCGCGGGCCAGCGCCCGACTGCGGCACGTCGCCATCGATCATCTTCCACCCCCGCGGCAGCCGCGGCGAAAACGGGTCCTCGAAAATGTCACGCAGATTCCTGGCGTTGACCGCCACGTGCTCCGGCGGAAACTGGTAAACCACCCGCCCCTGGCCCCCAGGATCGTGAAGCTGCAACGCATACGGCAGCATCGTGTCGGCCGTCAGAATAAGATCCACCCGCCGGAAATTGGCCGCGTCCGCCTGAAACTTCGGATACACCTCCAGCCAGATCTGGTTCTTCGCGTCGGCCGGGGTGATGATCCGCATCCAGTAACGCTGTCGGAGCTGCTCGGCCCGAGCGCCGAAAATGAACGGCAACGGCCCCTCCGTAATATTCTTCCCCTGAAGTTCCGGCGGCAACCGCCGCTGAATGACGCATTTCTGCTGGTAATCGTACTGGTACACCGCTTTGCCGTCGCAGATCCAGTGCTCCGGCCGCGGCTCTTCCACCCGAATCATCCCCTTGTCCGGCGCGGCATAGTAAATCTCACCTTTGTCGATGTGCAGCGGCTGGTTTGCCTGGCCGGCCGGCGCGAACGCGGGGTTGTACTCCAAGCGAAAAAATTTGCAGCGGAATGTGCGGATCTGGGTGCTGCGCTGCTCCCAGACCTGCAAAATGCGATCCAACTGCGCTTGCTCCTCGGGACTGAGCACGAACGGCTCGCGGGGCGGGGCAACCGGGCCTTGCCCAACCCCTTGCCCCGCAGCCTGGCCACCGGTTTGCCCCCCCTGCAACCCCCCCTCCAGCCGCGGATCCGGCGGCATGGCTGGCTGCTGCGCGTAGATCGGCCCACCAGTCGGACGCCGACCCTCTCCGGACCGTGCCCCATTCGCTTCACTGCCCCAGTTCCAACCCGGACCACTCCCCCCGCTTTGTTGTGGAGGGGTCTGCCCCACGGCTGCGCACACGCCCATGCCCACAATTACAAGGGCCCACGCCACCGAACTTCTCATGAAAACGCCTCCTTGCCCAGGTTGCCAGACCCTCCGCGCCCGACCGCCTTCTCTTGAAGACGCACCCAGGGGCCATGTTCTAGCTATGCCTTTACCAGCGTCCGCCATTTTAGCACCCCCCGGCCCACCGCCCCAAGGGCGAATTCCCGGTGCCGTGGATGCCGGGATTGGGCTGCACTCCGGCCCCCCTGCCGGCGCCCCGAGGCGAAAAAGCCTCGCCCCGCGGTATAAAAGGGCCCACCGAGGGGCCAAGAGGCGTCCCGTGACCGCAGACGCCCCGAGCCGGGGCCCGCACTTCAAGCCGCGTGCTTCGCACGCCGGCCAGCCGGGTGTCGCGTGGTTGCAACCGACCGCCGAACTTCGAGTTCAGGCAACGCCCTTTTCCCAGGCTTTTCTACCGCGCGGGATGTAAGGTATGGTTGGTTTATGATGCGATAGAATACGGCGGAATCACCCCAACCGGGAGAAGTACCGATGCCCATCTACGAGTACCAAGCCGATGGACCGGGTTGTGCTCGGTGCCAGAACCGTTTTGAAATCCTTCAGCGGGTGGACGAGCCGCCGCTTAGCCAGTGTCCCGAGTGCGGACAGCCCGTGCGCCGCGTGCTTTCGCCCTGCGCCATTACTCGGGCGCCAACCGGCACGTTGAGCCCAAAAAACTTGGAACGGCATGGGTTTACGCAATACCGGAAGGCGGGCGACGGCTATTACGAGAAGACCTGTGGCCCGGGCCCGGAACTCATCAGGCGGAAATAAACCGCCAGGCGGGCCTCTGGAAAGCGGCGACCACCTCCCCCGACTCGTACAAAACGGCCGGCCACGGGTGATCGTTCAACTCCGGCGCATGACATCATTTGGGGGTATCGAATGACCCGATAGTGGCATTTACGGTTGACCCGCGTTACGGCGAGTCTATAATCACCGTGCTGCCCGCCGGGTCGTAGCGACTCGTCCTCGCAGGCGGGGATGAACGTTCCTGCGTGGCCGCCCCGCACCGGTGCCGCCCGCCGAGTCGCAGTGGGTCGTCCTCGCAGGGGCGGCGGTTTCGATTCTCACTGGCTTAAACTGGAGCGAATGCTGCATGGCCAACGTGTTGGAAGTCAACGAGAGCACCTTTCAGGCCGAGGTCCTGGACTGCGAGCAGCCCGTGCTGGTCGATTTCTGGGCCACGTGGTGTGCCCCCTGTCGGGCTGTCGCCCCCATTATGGAGGATCTTGCCCGGGACAACGCGGGGCGAGCAAAAGTCGTGAAGGTCAACGTTGACAATAACCAGAAACTAGCCCACCAATACCATGTCGAGTATCTCCCCACGATGCTGGTCTTTAAAGAGGGGAAGGTCGTCGCCCAGTTCCAAGGGGCGGTAAGCGACTTGAAAAGCAAGCTTCAAGAGGCCCTGGACCGCGCAGTTTGACTGGCCGGGCCGGATCCGCTGCCCCTACTCCTGGAGTCCCACCCACCATCAGCCGCTGGACCGCCAATCGCCAGCCGTAAGGACCCTTATTGCCGGCAAAGTCCGCTCAACCGGCAAAAGCCCGTAGATTGGTCCAAGTTGTCCTTTCGGCAGTGCCGATGAAAGAGGGCGGCAGAGTCTTCTACGAGGCCTCCCCCAGTTGGTAGCGGATGTGTTGGAGGGCCATGCATGTCCCAGCGCCAAGCGGAACGGATTGCCGCCAGCACCAAAAACCCATCCGGTGCCACGGAGGGAGTGCGAATCGACGCCCCCCATGCGGCTCCCGAGACCCACTGGCCGGAGGCGGATGCCCGGAGCGACCGCCCGCTCGATCAGCCCCCCGCGGAGGAAGGCGTTCCCCGGATAACGGGTGAGGGGTTATTCGAGGCGGCCTCGTTGGCCCAGCAGCTCCACGCCCAAGCCGCGCAACTGGCCGACCAACTGGCCCTCCGCCAGAGGGACTTGGACCATCGCGAAGCCGAGTTGAACGCCCGCAGTGCCGAGCTGGAGGCGGAGATTCGCGCAGCCCGCCTTTGGATCAGCCAGGAAAAAGCTGAGATGGAAGAGCAGCGCTCGGCCCTGGCCGAACGCCAGCGGGCGGCCGAGCTGGAACTGGCTCAGCATCGCGCCGCGGTGGAAGAAGACCTGCGCCGCCGGCTCCAGGCGATCGAAGTCCAGGAGGCAGCGATTGCCGAACAGGTGCAGGCCCGCACGCGGCAGTGGGAAGAGGAGTTCCACCATCGGGTGGCCGAACTCCAGCAGCAACAGCAGGAAGTTCTGGCCGACTTGCAGCTTCGCCGCGAGGCGTTGGAAAACGAATTTCTCGAGCGGTTCGCCAAGGTCCGCCAGCGCGAACAGGCGATCGAAGCCCGGTGGGAAGAACTCCAGGCGGAACTGGCCAAACGTCAAGAGGAGTGCCAGCGCCAGGCGGCCGATCTCCAGGCCAGGCGCGAGAGTTTCGAGCAGCAGCGCCAACAAGCCGAAGCGGAGTTGCAGGTCCGGCTTGCGGAAGTGCACGCCGCAGCCCAGCGGGTCCAAGCCGAGGCCGAAGCCCTCGCCCAGGCCCGGGCTGAACTCCAGCGCCAAGAGGCCGAGCTGCAGCGGCGGCGGGAGGCCCTGGAAGAGGAGATTCGCGAAGCCCGCCGGTTGGCCAGCCAGCCTTCGCCCGAACTTCTGGCCCGCGAGCGTCGGGTGGAGGAGATGGGCCGGCTGCTGGACGCGCGGGAAGACTGGCTCGAGCAGGCGGAGGCCCGCGTGGCCGAGGTCCTGGCCGAGGCCGAAAAAGTCCACGCCGACCTTTTGGCCCGGCGGCAACAAGTGGAAGACGAGGCCCAGGCGCAGCGCGAGGAATTCGAGGCCCAGCGCCGCCGGGAACTGGCCGAACTGAACGAAAAGTGCCTGGCCCTGGGGCGTCTGGGCGAGCAACTGGAGCATCGCCGCGCAGCGATCCGGCAGATGCGCGAGGACGTGGAACGCCTCCATCGCGACGCCTTGGAGATGCGGCTGGCCGCCGAGGAACTGGCCAGCCGTCTGGGGGGCGAAGCCGGCCGGCAGGCTCTTTCCCATGCCCTGGCCGATGTCCGTGCCAAGCTGGCCGACCAGCATCGGGAAAAGGAAAGGGAGCTAGCCCGCCAGCGCGAGGAACTCGAGGCGTTGCGGGCCGAGCTGAACCAGCAGTATCAGCGGGTGCTCCGCCAGCGTGCCGCCTGGGACAAGTGGGCCACGCAGCGCCAGGAGGAACTCCAGCGGATTGCTGCCGAGCTTCTCCAGCGCCAGGAAGAGCTGGATCGCCGCGAGGCCGAGCAGCAGGCCGCGTGGCTGCGGGCCCAGGCCGAACGCTTGGAAGCTTGCCGCCGCAGCCGGCCGTCGCAAACCGCCGCCGCATGATCCGCATGGGGCGATCCGCCGCGTGCACCAGCAAGCAGCTTGGAGAGGGCGTGCGCTGCACGCATGGGGCAGATCGTGCGTAATTGCGCACAACTACGCTACCCTGTGGCACGGAGGGAACGACCCACCGGGGGGGCTTACGCCTGCGGCTCTTCGCCTACTACGCTACCCTGTGGCACGGAGGGAACGACCCACCGGGGGGCTTACGCCCGCGGCTCTTCGAAG
>FWPU01007899.1_pt1 | contig 18901 bp, 21 predicted proteins | sample 2228361 | NCBI WGS metagenome assembly FWPU01 (sample SAMEA103939777, study PRJEB20133) | metagenome
ACCAGAAGTGCAAGTGGGAATCAAAATGGTACCCGTTTTATAAGTGTCATGAAGCCCCCCTGCCCAGCGACCCTAATGGCTACTGCATCCTCCACTCCACTAAAGAGGATAAAGACCTTCAACAATTTAAGGAAAAGGTAGAAGAAAGGATAACTAAAGGGAGGCTGACTGACGCAGGGTGGGAAATAGATAGGATAGACGACCTCCAGGGCTGTTACTTCCCTGAGAAATTTGATAGCGGTTACTTCAGAGAACGTACCTTTGAGAAACCCGTGGATTTCAGAGAGGCCACCTTCTCGCAGGAGGCGGATTTCAGCGGGACTGAATTCTCAGGAGAAGCGGACTTCTCTAGGGCCATTTTTCAAGGAGGCAAGATAAATTTTAGAGAAGCTAAATTTAAGAGAAATGTAAAGTTCTCGGATACGCAGTTCAAAAGTGAGGAGGTTTCATTTAGTGATACGTACTTTATTGAGGGAGGCGAAGTAGATTTTAATAATCCCCATTTTGACGGACAGGTATATTTTATAAAGACCAAATTTGATAAGCCCTGTAAGTTTCGTTGGGCTGAGTTCCCCAGGACGCACAAACAGGCAGTCTTTGAAGAAACAGACCTAGTTAAATGCAGTTTCCTCCATTCCAACATAGACAGGATTGACTTCAGGTATTGCGCGTTTGCAGAAAAACCTGAGCGATTATTCTGGATTTTCCCCCACCTGAGAAAAAACGTTCTCAGGGATGAGCTTGTGGCGGATGAAAAGGTAGAGAGCAAGGTCAAAGACGAGGATGTCATTGCGAGGGACGCAGTCCCGAAGCAATCCCTTTTTGATAACATTAGGAGATTGCTTCGCTTCGCTCGCAATGACACTTTAAGGGAGAAAAAGTACGAGCCTGTGCGCAGGCTCTATCTGGAGCTAAAGCGTAACTTTGAGGACAAGAAGGACTGGAATACCGCAGGGGACTTCCACTACGGGGAGATGGAGTGCAGGCGGAAGATGAAGGGTGTCTGCTCCCTGGAGTTCTGGTACTGGATTACAAACGGCTATGGTGAGAGACCAATAAGGTCATTTATTACCCTGCTTTTCCTTATCCTCGTCTTTTTTCCATTCCTTTACTGGCTTTTTGAACACGATCCCTTCGGGGCTTGTCTGTGGGATAGTACGAAGGTCGCTACGCTTATGAGGATTGGAACACCGGTAGAACCTGATAGTGGCCTGGATAAATTTTTTTAGCCTTAGAATTCATCCTTTGCCCCGCCCAGTTCGTCCTCTTTGCCCTGGCCCTTAGACGGAAGGTGAAGAGATAAAAACCACCCCCACCCTTCCCTCCCCCCTCAAGGGGGAGGGAAATTCTTTGCCACGTAAGGAGGAAAGTAAAGGGCCTTTTTTGTATTCCCCCTCCCTCGAGGGGAGGAGGAAGGTCCTGCACCACAAGGGTGTCCGCCTTAGGCGGATACCTGATTGGTACAGGGGGGAGGGTGAGAGATTCTTCCAGCCTCAGGCGGAGCGGCTACTCACGGCCGAAGGAAGGTAAAAAGATAAAGACCACCTCCCCTTTTGCAGGGTGGATAGATTGAGACCGTTGAGAAGGAATACCTCTAATTTCCCCCTCCCCTTAAGGGAGGGGGAAGGGGGAGGGTGACCAGGATTTCGGCTCGGAATGATAGATGGGGCCTAAACTCTAGATAAAATTATCCCCTCTCATCGGAGAGGGGATAGTTGCCTCTTCAGGTCCCTGGTGAAGGGCGCTCAGGGACTAAAAGGCCTTAGCGGCCACCATGATGTCTGCCGTGACAGTGTTCGTGAGTGTGTCTTGCCTTCTCGCAGTCACAGTAAGCAACCTTGCCCGTGCAGTGCAGGCAGTTGGAGTCACTGAGACAGTAGCAGGCATATTTAGCAGGTTCACTGCTGAACTTGGTCTTACAGGCCTCTGTGCAGAAGTAGTATGTCTTACCCTCGAAATCTGCATAGTGAGGCGTGTCAGACCTTACCGCCATAGTACAGACAGGGTCATAGTATTTAGTCTCCTGGGCAACGGCCAGCGTACTCCACCCCAACACCAGAAGGGCCACGAGTGCTGTCAAAATACTTACCTTTCTTATCATGGCCTTTCCTCCTTTAAAAAGGGTAACTCTTTTTAGAGGAGACCTCTCTACATTTTTTATTATATTTCTGATTACTGCTGGATTACAAGAAAATTCGGAGTCCAGCCCTGATGACGGAGCATCAGGGCTATACTGATGGCGGAGCATCAGAGCTATAGCATTGTCCGCCTGAGGTCCGCCTTAGGCGGATCACCGGGGTTTCTCTGCCTCCTAACCCTTATTGCCACATCTTATTCACGCAGGCTAAAGCCTGCGGCTACTACCTAACCAGCGCCCATATCCGTGCCTGGCCGCCTGAGCCGCCCTCTATCTTTATGGGGGCAATAATCAGGGTGGCACCTTTTGGTGGTAGTTTGTCCAGGTTGGCCAGATTTTCAAGGAGCCATCGCCCACGGGAGTTAAAGATGTGGTGGACGGGGAAGTCGGGGGACGGGCCGTAGTCCACGCTCAGGGTATCTATTCCAAGGGCCTTGACCTTACGGTTATCGGCCAGGAATAGGGCGGATTCCCTGGAAAAACCGGGGAAGTGGAGCCTCCCGTTCTCGTCGGCGTTTTTGTACCTCTCGTAATCTGTCCACCTCCTGCCCCAGCCCGTGTGCAGGAGCACAATGGCCCCCTCTGGTACGGTCCCGTGGTCTTTCTCCCAATTTGTAATGTCCTCCACCTTGAGCCTGTAGTCAGGGTTGGCCTCTGCCTTGAGGCTGACGTCTATAACCACCGCTTCACCTACCAGGTCTTCCAGGGTTAGCTTATCCACCGTGGGCTGGTCAGGCTCAAAGTGTATGGGGGCATCAATGTGCGTACCCAGGTGTTCAGGGGTGGAGTATTTGCCGGAGTAGACCTTGTCCCTTTCCAGTGAGGCGAGTATCTCGTGTTTGAAGCCCTGGTAGGATTCTCCCGGCCAGTAGGCATTCTTTGAGTTGAGGGGGTAGGTGAGGTCTATTACCCTGGTCTTTCCCCCGGAAAGGGTGTCTAACAGTCCCTGGGCATGTAGAGGTGAGGCCATTACCAGAAAAAGTAGATTAAGTAAAAAGAGATAGTTCATAATAATAGTAAGCACTACACACTAGGAACCAGGCACTACAGACAGTCTACGTAGAGCGGAATTTCTGCTTAGTGCTTAGTACCTGGTGCCTACTCCCCACTCCCTAGTTTAACGGCAGTCCCAGAAGCTCCAGGGGCCCCAGTCTATTACCCTCCTTCCATCCGGCAGGTAGAATAGCGTTCCCGTACGAGTGCGGAAGCACTTGAGAAAGTCCGTGGTGCGGGTCTGCATCTGGCTAATACTCTTGCGTTCGTAGTACTCTACCTGTCCCCAGAGATAAGGGGTCCTTTCGTCCCCTATCAGTTCATGGATTTCCAGTTCGTTGGCGGAGATGTTACCGTTATCTATTTTGTCCTTTTCCACCAGTACCCTGTAGGTAAAGGTATCGGTTACGACCACCTCGGAAAGTTCAGGCCCTTTGATTTTCTGTCTTGCATCCTTTTCCCTTGGTATGTTGAACACGTCTATGTGCTGGGCCGTTGTAGAACTACCCAGAAAGAAGCCGAAGGCCACTCCGCCCAAGATGGACAGGGCAAACGCCCAATGTAATAAACTCTTCCTCACACCTATCCTCCCTTTGATTCCTTCTGCTGGTTTCAAAATCCTAAAGCCGATAAATTGGAAGATAGCAGTTGGGACTGATTATGTCAACATCGGGGTTCGTGGACTCTGGACGAGAGTTTCGGACAAGAAATAACTTTTATTCTAAGGCGCTTAGATAACTGAGAATACCAGCGTTGAAATTTCCTCCCCCTTTATGGGGGAGGGAAGGGAGGGGGTTGAACCCTCCCCCTACCCCCTCCCATCGAGGGAGGGGAAAATTTGAGGAACGAGAGCAGGTTGGGGACATCCGTCTGAGGCGGACGTCGCCTGGGCTGATGGCAGAGCATCAGGGCTATAGCCCTCCGCCTGGGGCAGATCCGCCGTGTGGGCTGCCGAAGGACTCACTGCCGAAGGTCCGCCTTAGGCGGATTATCAGTGTCTATTGTGCCCCGCAGCAGTCCGTTTTCTTCTTGAAAAAGGGCCTGGAGAGGGGTATAAGGCCGGAAATCCGGCCTTTCAATCCGCCTATTTGAGATACTTGTCCTTGAGCGTAGCGAAGGAAAGTAATCAAATGTCTACTGCGGGACCAATTAGAAGAGATGGAAAGGGGTTGGGAAGACCAGGAGTAGTATCTTCAGTCTGCCCTAAGCGGATTGCAAACAGGAGGCTGGTGATAGTCGCGGGCCTAATCTTTGCCCTGGGCCTCTGTTCACTTTTGTTCATAAGTTGTGCCTCCAATAACCCTACCAGACCTTCAGGTTTTCTGAGGGATTATTCGGGCATGTATCCGCTACCCGATGACCCCTCAATGTTGTATTACGAGAGGCCGAACGTCAACTGGAAGAAGTACACCAGGCTCATGATTGACCCTGTGGTGATTTACCAGCCCCAGGGGGCAAAGAAAAAGCCTGTTAAACCCGAAGAACTGAAAAAACTGACGGAGCAGTTCCGTAACGATGCCATTGAGGCAGTAAAGGATGCCTACCCTGTGGTGGATAGACCCGGGCCAGATGTCATGCGGATTCGTACGGCCATTACTGATTTGGTCTCGGCTAACCCGTGGTTAAACCTTGCCGCTACCGCTGCGGTGCTTGTACCCGTGGACATGGGCGGGGCTGCGATGGAGGCGGAGTTTATAGACTCCCTCACCGGTGAGCGTCTGGCGGCCGTGGTTGACAGGAAGGGAGGTTCTCCCCTTGACCTGGTCGGCTTCACGGGGGCATACTCTGAGTGGGGCCATGCCAGGGCTGCCTTCAAGGCCTGGGCCCAACTCTTGAGGCAGGCACTGGACGAGGCGCACGGGAAGACCAGGCAATAGAATTCTTGTAAGGAACTTTTGCAAAACTCCGACCTTTCCAGCCGGACAGTGTTTTTCCCTCCCCCTTCCCCCTCCCCTCAAGGGAGGGGGAGACTGAAAGCGCATAAGCCTTTTTCAGAGGGCTCGTAGGATGTTTTCCGTCAAGATTTTTTAATTTCAAAGGCGAAAGACCCCCCTCACAACTACTTGTCACCCTGAACTCGTTTCAGGGTCTGGTAAGTATTTTACCAGGTGCTGAAACAAGAGATGCCGAAACCCCTGAATCAAGTTCAGGGTCGGCATGACACGCAAACCCATGACTTTTCCCTTCCCCCTCCCACTAAAGGGTTATCTCCTACCCAGGACCTGCCCTGTACCAGAACGGTACAGGCCTGCTGTAGCATTGCCTTTTACTGCGTCCAATTATATACTTAATTTTAGGCCCATTCCTAGTCTGCCTCAGGTGGATTAGGGCGGGTGTAATGAGAAGGAGAAAGCGCCATGAAAGGTCTTAAATTAGTTCTATTCATGCTACTCTTTCCTGGCATGTTGATGGTAATGGGAGCAAGTACTGGGCTAGCTGGTCTTGGGTGCTGCGGCCTCCCTGAGGTAACTGCCGGGGAGGCTGTCGTCCCTGCATTCATTAGTGTGTCGCCCACCGGTCTCAGTGCAGGGTCGGGGGAGGTTCACACCGTCTATGTAACCGTGCTTGATGGAGAGAGGCGGCCCATACCGAACGCCCTCGTTACAGCCTCTAGCGATACCCCCAATCGTGCCTCAGTGGAACCTGCGGAGGCCAGGACGGATGCAAACGGCAAGGCAGTGTTTACTGTGAAGGGTGTGGCCTATTTCTCAGGAAGCAGGGCCATTATTACCTTTAAGGCGGGGGATGCAGTAGCGACCGTAGAGACAGCCCAGCAGTTCCTCTAAATGCCAGGTTTCGGCGTGAGCCCTTCGGCAGCCCACATGGCGGATCCGCCTCAGGCGGAGAGCTATAGCCATCAGGGCCTAACTGCTCAGCCGAACGGTAACAAGAATTTTCGTGTTGCAGGATATGCGCTTATTCTTTAATAAGATAGTTGCTTGTTAAAGGATACTATTTTGTTATTAAAGGATAAAGGCATATCCTTTAATAAGCACGGCTCTTTATTGCACCCAGGTTAATGAAACTATTAACGGCTACAGATAAAAAAGAACGATAAAGATTGCCCTGTACTATCGCTTTACATTATCAAATAGCCTTGCTACCTCTTCCAGCCCGGGCAGGATGTCATCCGCCTCCTTGAGATACGGTTCAGGCAGGGAGGTGGTTACTGCCAGGCACCTGAGGCCAGCCCTTTTGGCCGAGGTTATCCCCGCAGGGGCATTCTCTATCACAAGGCATTCCTCCTTTTTGAGGCCGAGCGCCTCAACCGCCTTGAGGTAGGGGTCCGGGGCGGGTTTCTTCCTCTCTGCTGATTCGGCGGTGATTACTACGTCAAAACTCTCATCCAGTCCCTCTTTTAGTATCTTCCTGACCACCTCTCCCCTTGTACCCGTTACCAGGGCGAGCCTGAACCCCATGTCTTTGAGTTTCTGGATGAGTTCCAGGCTCCCGGGGATGAACCTCACCCGGAAGATTTTGTTGAGTATGCGGTTTTTGGATTCGTTTACCTCCCTCTGAACCTCTGGGCTGAGGGACACCCCTTTCTCGGCGCAGATTTCCTTTACGGTCTCAAGTCCATCCATCCCCTCTCTCTTGTAGATGTCAATATCCGTTACCTCTATCCCAACGGCGGAGAAGGCCTCCTTCCAGGCCCTGAGGTGGAAGGGCATGCCGTCCACCACCACGCCGTCCATGTCCAGGAGTACTGCTTTTAGATTATTGGGTTTCATATCTTATGGAGTCCAGAGACTGTGTCACTGGACAATACTGTTCTTTTGTTTTATTAGGATGTAAGGGGGAGCATCCCCCTTACCACCCCCTAAGACGTAGCCAGTAGACGCTCCGCCTTAGGCGGATGTAGCACTAGTCAACGTGTCAGACAAGTCCGCCAAAGGTGTCATTGCGAGCGGAGCGAAGCAATCTCCCAGTATAGAAATGAGATTGCTTCGGGCTTCGCCCTCGCAATGACCATGGCACCTTCGGCACGACTGGCACGCTACACAGGGGGCGGTAAGGGGGCTTTGCCCCCTTACACCGGTAGTAAAAGGCAATCAAGAATTTCAGATGCTTCGCTTCGCTCAGCATGACAACCATCCACCTGTTCAATTAAAGCCCCCCGCCGAATCTGGTATAAATACGGATATCACCCCTGGCAATCCTCTGTTCAATCTTCCTCCTCAGCCAGTTCTTCAGGGCCCGGCGGGAGTAGGGTAAGAGGAGCATAATCCCCATGCAGTCAGTCAGGAGTCCGGGGGTGATTAACAGCGCCCCTGCCAGTAGTACGAGTACACCGTCAAAGAGGGCCTCTGCGGGTAGTATCCCCTGCTCAATCTCGCTGAGGAGGCGGCGGAGAATCGCAAGCCCCTGCCTCTTGGCGAGGATGGCACCCAATAGACCCGTACCAAACACCACCCCGAGCGTGGGCCATAGCCCTATGGCCTGCCCCAGCCTCAGCAGGAGATAAAACTCAACCAGGGGTACTGTGGTAAAGAATAGGAAGAGTTTAAGGAACATACTATTTTGCGCTCCTAATATTTTAAACCACTATGTAAGGGGGTAAAACCCCCTTACCACCCCCAAAATATGGAGTCCAGCCACTGAGTGACTTGGATAAATCCATTGATCCGCCTCAGGCGGACCATCTGTGGGTTTCACTCCTGCAATCCCTCCCCCTTGAGGGGGGAGGGTAGGGAGGGGGTGACCCCCTTCCCCCTCCCCGCAAGGGAGGGGGAAAATTAGTCCGCCTGAGGCGGATAGAGGTTCCGTTTATACCATATAAACCCCGCCACCGAGGCCCCTACGGTATCTGATACCCAGTCGGAAATCTCTGCAGTCCTGCCGGGAACGAAGTATTGATGTATTTCGTCACTGGCTCCATATAAGGAGGCAGCAATAATAGAGAACAGGACCGCCCTTTTAGTAAGACTATCGGTAGACAGGGGCCAACATATAAGGAGACATAGTATGGCATACTCAAAGAAGTGGATTGGTTTATCAATGTAAGGGACCGGGATGTACAGTGGAGGCTTGGGCATAGAGGAGGCCACAAAGATTAGGCCGGCATAGGTAACGGCAGGAATCCACCTGAGCCAGGTGGGGACGCCAGAGGGCTTCATTCGGGTAATTTTATTCCGCTATTAAACTCAACAAGTTTTTCCCATTTGATAGAACCATCTCCATTACAGAAATCATTTATAAACTCTGCTGTAAAACGATTTACCGCATGTTCCCAGGCCTTTTTATAAACAATCCTGTGCTTGGAAGGCTCGTCTTTCATCAGTCTTACTAACTTCAAATAAAAATCAGGATCACCCGTAACCTCTTCCCAGAAGGCCTGTCCCGACCTTTCCCTGAAGATTTTTGTCCTAGATGGTTCGGATTCCCTTTTACCATAACAATGGCCAAGTAAGGCGTCAAATTGCTTGTGGAGTTTAAAAAGTCTGCTTCTCAGCGTATTGAATTCATCATTTTGTCTTTTCTTCTGGCTGGCATTAAAAATATTTGGCCCTGATTTAACTGCTATAGCCAAGTACTTTTTTTCTGTCTCAATTGCGATGTCTACTCCTTCGCTTGGCGAGACTGTTCCGCCTGAGACCATCTTTGCTATTGGTTCAAAGAAAGCGTCTCCGAAAATACCTTCATCAGAAGCAATCATATAAGCAGCGAGAATTTCCTCTACAATCTCTGACGCTTTTTCGGTCCCAATTGCCTTGTATAAGTAAGGATTTTTCCGCTTCAAATAGAGTCTTTTAATTTGAGCGTTTCCAATCTTTGCAATCTTCTATAGTAAAAATTCTGTAAACACTCCCTTATAAGCTTTTCTAATTTTTTGGTATCCACTAAGTATGAGTGCCTTTTAGTTTCTGTCTATGTTAGGAAGAAGAAGACATTGTTCTAGAATATGTCTGGAGGGTTTTACTGAAATGCCATTCTTTTCCGGAGTTTTATTGATTAAATCCCATACCGTAGGTTTATATTTTTCTTTCAGAGCTTTTTCGGCCTGCTCGCAATATTCCCTTTTAACCTCAATGCCTAGATATTGTCTCTTGAGTTCTCTACATGCCAGCGCAGTAGTTCCAGAGCCAATGAATGGGTCAAGGACAACGTCCTTTTCATCTGTAAAGAGTTTTATAAACCACATAGGTAAGGCTATTGGAAATGCTGCACTATGGTTTTTATTTGAACATTCAGTAGCCAGGTGCAGGACATTTGTTGGATATACCATTTTTCGGCCTACCCAGTTTGAGATATTTTTACCAAACCCACTTAAAGATTTTGATTCGTCCCTTATAAGGTCTGTCTGGCTCAATCGTCTTAATCTCTTTTCGGCCCAGCCACCTACTGGAACCATTACCCGTTCCTGATGCATCTTAAACTTTTTCCTTTTTGTGAAGTGCAAACACCTTTCCCACGCATCCCTGAAACGATTTGGCCACTTACCTGGGTAACAATTCTTTTTGTGCCAGATATACTCCTCTGTCCACAACCAGCCCTGCCTCCTCATCTCAAGTATCAGTTCTATTACGTAGGTATGCCTTTCTCCATTTACAGCCTTTTCTTTTATATTTAAAATAAAAGAACCTTCTGGTTTTAGTACCCTTTTTAATTCACCGCTGATCGGCAAAAACCATTCAACATATTTATCGGGGTGAATACCGCCGTAGCTTCCTCTTCTGCAGTCAGCATAAGGTGGCGATGTTACAATTAGGTCAATACAGTTAGCGGGTAATGTAGGCAAGACTTCTAGCACATTTCCACAGATTATTCTGTTCGTTTGAAGTTTCATGGCAGCATTTTACCTAAATGTATCCTTAAAAGCCAGGATACTAATAAGTCTACATTATTTTCCTCCCCCTTCTGGTTTCTCACGGAAGTATTTTAGCCAGTACTGTACCTCATGCTCCATGAGGCCCTGGTACTTGGCGCTTGGTTCCTTGCCAGGGGCGAACTTTTCCTTCTTCAGGGTACGGGTAATCTTCTTGTAAAACTCCTCAGGGGGGCTCGTGGGGCAGCCGTACTTTGTGGCGGCCCTCAGGATGGTGTTATCAGAGGTGACCACGGTAATCTCTTTTGGATTGGGAAAGGTCTGCATCAGGGAGATTATGTCCTCATCGGCCGTGGTGGCCTTGGAGAATATTACCTTTATCCCCTGGACGAGCTGCTCTGTGGGGCCTGGTATCTCCTCCTTCTGTCCCCTACCGTCAAAGACCACGGTGAAGTCCTGCCCGCTGATAAGCTTATAACGTGAGAGCAAGGAGAGCAACTCCTCCCTGGCCTTTTCCAGGCTGGCAGTGTCTGCGGCCTTCTCCAGCCTCGGAATCTTGAAGATGAAGTTGTAACCGTCAATGATGTTGAGCATACTCCCTACTGACTGAGGACAGAGCCCCAGTCTATATTCTGAAACTGGGGACGGAGCCCCGGTCTTTACACTTTCATGCAGAGCAATCCGCCTAAGGCGGACCACTACAGCCCCTGCCTTCTGCTTACTGCCTACTGTCTACTTAATAACCCCATCCCTCATCACCACCTCCCCCCCCACCATGGTAAGGACTGCCTGGCCACGGAGCCTCCAGCCCTCAAAGGGGCAGTTACGGGCAAGGGATTGAAACTTTTTGCTCTCTACGACCCATTCCCTTTCCATATCTATTACGGTGATGTCTGCCGGACCTCCCACGGTCAGGCTTCCACCGTTCAGGCCAAAGATATTGGCAGGGTTGGTGGACATGAGCCTGACGGCCTCCTTTAGTGAAATTATACCCGTGTGGACTAACCTGGCAAGTATAACGCCCAGGGTGGTCTCAAGTCCAATCAGGCCCTGGGCACCGGCCTTTTTGTCTTCTTCCCTGTGGGGTGCATGGTCAGAGGCAATTAAACTAATTATACCATCCCGGATGGCCTCCTGCAGTGCGGTACAGTCCCCTTTTTTTCTCAGGGGTGGGTTGACAGTGAGGGGCAAGCCATCAGGCCCTTTACTGCCTTCATCAAGGAACAGATGATGGGGTGTGACCTCACAGGTGATCTTCCGATTGCGGGATTCGGAATCCGGAATTCGGAATTTTGACTCTGTACCCAACACTCCGCATTCCACTCTCCGCATTCCATTAACGGCCGCCTTAATTATCTGGATAGACTCTGTCAGGCTGACGTGAGAGATATGCACACTTGCCCCCGTCTCCTGTGCAAGTCGTAAGTCCCTGTCAATGAAGCAGGGTTCATTGTGGAAGGGCTCCCTGGGGTTAAAGCCCAGCTTTTTTGGCCTTTTTGATAGCGAGCAGTCGGAGTCCTCGCAGTGGAGGCTAAGGGGTAGTTGATGAAGGGCTGCCTGGCGGCAGGCCTCCCTCATGAGTTCTTCCTCCAGGATAGGGTTACCGTCCTCGGACAGGGCCACGACCAGCGGGTGTCCCTTCAGGGACTTGAAATCCGTCAGTGCCTCTCCCTGCCTTCCCCTCGTGATGGCCGCCTTGGCGTACACCCTGCACAGGGCCTCCCTTTCCACTTTTTCTCTCAGGGCCTCAAGCCTCTCGTAAGAGTCAAGGGGAGGTTTGGTATTGGCCTCGCAGATAACGGTGGTAAAGCCCCCCATGACGGCCGCCCTGGTACCGGAGGCGATGGTCTCCTTTTTAGACTCCTCAAAGTCCCTGAGGTGTACGTGGCAGTCAATAAGCCCCGGTACCACGTATTTGCCCCCCACGTCAATTACCTCCTCGTCCTCCTCCGGGGAGATGCCAGGGGCGATCAGGGTGATGCGTCCATCCTTTACCAGGATGTCGGTAACTGAGTCCAGCCCCGTGGCGGGGTCTATCACGTGGCCGTTCTTGAGGATAAGGGATTTGGGCCTCATTCAAGTTTAGTAGAGAGGACAAGTCCTTTTAGAAGTAACACGCAATAAAGACATATTCCCTCCCCCTCGATGGGGGAGGGAAGGGTGGGGGTGGACCCCCTCCCCCTTCCCCCCCTCCCACCGGGGGAGGGGGATTTCTGGTTGGTTCTGTACGCAATGACAAGGACGCGTTCCGAGTTTGTGTCCAAAGCTCAGACTCCCAGGGGTTGTTTTTGTCTGCAAAATATATAACAAATTGAAGGTAGTTGCCAGAAGTTTTGGTGGCAAGGGATGTGATTTTGTTAGTGATGCCGTTCCGCCTTAGGCGGAACATGGTGAAGGAGGTGTTGTATGAATAGGGTTGCTAGTATTTTTGCGTCAGTCCTGTTTTGTCTGGCTATTAGTTCAGTTTACCTGGCACCGGTACAGGGAAGGACGTTACAGGAGGAGATGCAGGCCAAGTTGCAGGACACGCAGGAGGTGCTTGCAGGGATTGCGATGGAGGATTTTTCAAGGATAGAGAAGGGGGTGACCGCCTTACTAAACATGTGTGAGGCCGTTGGGTGGACGGAGGAGAAGACCAAGGGGGAGTTCGAGAGGCATGACGTGGAATTCCATCAGGTGGCAAATGAGCTACTAAGGCTTGCGAAGGCACATAATCTTGAGGGTGCTCATTACAAATACATACAGATGACCACCATCTGTATGGACTGCCACATACACGTCAGGGACATTGAGAGGGCACAGAAGTACGGAGAGGCCCACAAGTACGAACCCCTGTGGGAAGGCAAGCATGTACACTCCAGGTAGTCTTAACAGAGAGTAAAGGGGGCAGACGTACCCTGCCCCCTTTTTACATCCAGTTACGCCGTATTGCCCATATTTATTCTCACCACAACAAACGTTAGATTATCGCTTCCCCCTCGCTCAAACAGTACCTCCCTTTTTAAGATTTCCGAGGCCCCCCTGGCATCCGGGCATTTCTCTATTAACTCAAGAATAGACTCGTTGTCCACTACATCAAAAAGGCCATCGGTCCCGCCTATAATCCATTTATCCACCGGGGAAAGCCTGTAATATCCTACGTCAGGGAGGGCAATCACGCCTACGTCTTTAAAATACTCATCCCCGAGGCTGCGGGTGACCATCAATCCATAACCTTTTTTGTACACATAGGGAGGGACAATAACACCCCCTCTTTCCAGAATCCTTCTCCTTTCTTCGTATTCGGTAATCCGGTGGTCCCGCGTTAATTGTTTTACTCCGTAATCTCCAATAACGATCAGCCTGGTATCTCCCGCATGGGCATAAAAGATGGTTTCGTTCTTGATAAAGAAATTGAGGGCAGTCGTCCCTGATTCTTCCTGTTTAAGCCCGTCGGAAATCTTTTGGTAGGCGGTCTTAAAGGCCTCAAGCTCGCCCTTTTCTCTTTTTAATTCTTCAAAGAAAACCCTGTGGAGATGCTCCCTGGCGTAGTTAGCGGCAAAGTCTCCTCCGTGGCCATCGTAAACACCGGCAAATAATTCATGTCTATCTTTTGAGACGTCCCCAAAATAGGCATCTTCCATGTAGGGCCTTCTACCGATTTCACAGACTACAGCCGTATCAAACCACATAAACTTGTCCTGAACTTGTTTCAGGAAAGGGGGCCATCCTGAGGAAGGTGAACTTTGCCTCCAAAATTAAAACTTGTCCTGCCCTGAACTCGTTTCAGGGTATTTCAGGAAATGGATTTATTTATCTTCTGCTATCGGTACCCCAAGCCCGCACGCTCCGCCGTGTGGGCCCCCCAGCGGACACTCCTGGCATTTTGGGTCCCTGGGTTTACAGTAGTCCTTGCCTACCTTTACCAGCAGGGCATGGTATTCATTGTAAAGCTGGACGTCACGGGGGAGATTATCCTCAAATAAACTCTTTATCTCCTCGTAGGTGCTGTCCTCCGGGATGAGGAGGTGGCGGGAGAGGACGCGGTAGGTATAGGCATCCACCACGAAGGAGGGCATGTTGCCGGCATAGAGGAGGATGGAGTCCGCCGTCTCCCTCCCTATCCCGCGGACGGAGAGGAGGTCTTCCCTTAACGAGTTCAAATCTTTTGTTGAGAACATCCTCTCCAGGCTCCCATCGTACCTCTCAAAGAGCCAGTCAATGAGGTTTTTCAGTCGTTTGGCCTTAATGTTAAAGTAGCCTGCAGGGCGGATGAATTTGGCCAGTTCCTGGGGCTTCATCCTGTGCAGTGCCTGGGGGCTGAGTTTACCAGCCGACTTAAGGTTTTGCAGTGCCTTTTCTACATTGCCCCAGTTGGTATTCTGGGTCAGCACTGCCCCCACCAGCACCTCAAAAGGCCCATCCCCTGGCCACCAACCCTGTGGCCCGAAGGCCTCAAAGAGCCTCTGATATATCTTCATAAGGGTATCAGATGTTTTCATTCCTGGCCATTTCCAGCCATCCACCTGAGGCGGACTGGACTCCATAGATTTTATGGAGTCCATTGACTGTGTCAATGGGTCAGCCCTGATGGTCCGCCTAAGGCGGAATCAGGGCTATAGCTTTAATAATTTAAAGGAGGATTAGGGCTGCCGAAGGGCTCACGGCCGAAGCCTTATCTTGGGTTCTGTACGGAACACACCTTCCCCCTACCCCCCTCCCGTCAAAAGAGGGGGGAAAATTCGGGCGTATTCACGGGCTTTTTCTAGTTTTTGATGCACAAAAACCACCTCGGCAACAGCCACATCCTCTCTATACAATACACTGCCTCTCTAGAAATACCTTGACATTGTCTCTGTTTATGATAAATTTTTAGCCACCTTTAGCGAACCAAACGATTGCGAGTCAGGGAGGCAAGGATGGCGGAGAGGAAAGAGAACTGGCAGGACATGTACTACGCCTTCTGGAGCGCCTTTGATATGAAGAGGGTGTTCCTGGGCTTCCTGGGCATGGCGATGACCGTGACATGGGTGTCGGGGGTGCTCTGGGTGTTTTCCACGGTCGGGTTTATCAAGACGGGTCCTTCTGCCTTTTTAGTTACACTCCTTCAGCCCCCCACTGTGGCAGGCTGTCAACTCTTTAAGGCCTTTATCGTGGCATTCACTTCCGGCAACTGGAGGGACTATCTGCCCCTGGCCCTGATGCTTTTTGGCCTGCTGGCCATCTGGTCCCTTTCGGGAGGGGCCATAACCAGGGTGGCCTCTCTTGATTATGCGAAGGGGAGTAGTATCGGATATAGGGATTCCCTCAAGTATTCCGCCAGGAAGTTCTGGTCCTATTACTGGGCACCGGTGGCCCCCATCCTTGGGGCCCTTTTCTTCGTCCTGCTTAATGGGCTTGCGGGGCTACTGGGGAAGATAAAGTTTTTGGAACTCCTTGTAGTCCTGGGATTTCCCATAATACTGCTGTTCAGTTTTCTGGCCCTCTTCGTGGTAATTATTGGAGTGATAGGCTGCTGGCTCATGATTCCCACGATAAGTGCCGACGGCAGTGACGCCTTTGACTCCATGAGCCGGGCCTATTCTTATGTATTATCGCAACCCTTAAAGTATTTTATCTATCTAGCCTCGGCCGTGGCCTTCGGGGTCTTTGCCGTAGCCATTGCCTCTACTGCTACGGGCCTGCTTGTGAAGACCAGTTTCGCTACCGTGGGGATGGGTATGGGCCAGAAGTTTCAGACCATAATGGCCGCCATAAACGGTATTATCCAGCCTGCGGGGCTGGCTGCCAATTACAACATCTCCATGCAGATTAAGCTGGCCCTTTCCGGCCTACCGTCCACTACCATGACAGTTGACATACTAGGTCTCCTGGCCTATCTGCTACTGTTGAATCTGATTGTATGGTCTATAGCGGCTGCCTATGTGGGTTCAGCCCAGACGGTGCTATACCTCCTGATGCGAAAGGAGGTGGATGGTACCGAGGTGGCAGATGTCTACGTGGAGGAGATAGAGCCTGCTATTCCTACCCCCGCCCCTGCAGGGGCTGCAAGCAGTGAGTAGCGTAGGGTGGTAAGGAGTAAAACGTACGAGCTTGCTCCAACGTTCGGGGGTAGTATCCTTACGCTATAAAAAGTAAAGGAAATTTGTAAGGGAGAAGTTTCCCCCTTGCCACCCCCTCTTCAATAAGACTAAGAATGTAGGGACAGACTTTTAAGTCTGTCCATTTTATTTTAAACCTCAATTGCGATACCTTTTGGGTTAAGCAACAGCCTTTTAAGTCTGTCCATTTTATTTTAAACCTCAATTGCGATACCTTTTGGGTTAAGCAACAGCCTTTTTATATACTTTAATAGTTACTCCTTACTTTTCCCTCGATTTCACTTCTATGGTGTTTGATCCCATGGGAACCATGCGCTTTAGCCCCGCCTTCTCCAGCAGTACTCCGTCCTTGGTTATGGCCGCTACGCGTTCCCCCGTCGTTCCGACAAACTCACCGACACTGCGCAGTTCACCATTTACGATGGCTACCCTCTGGCCTTCGCTGATGAGGATTGAGTTCACGGTTACGGGGATATCTATCCTTTCAACCTTTTTTTCTTCAGGCTCTGGTGGCCTTAATTCCTCAGGCGTGAGGAAAGGCTCCCTTCCCCACAGGCCTTTTTTCAGCTGATCTTTTAAAGAGGAGTCATCCACGGGGATGGGTTCAAATTTAACGAGGGAGACGAGGGGTGTCTCGGCTGCAGGGATCGGTTGAACACCTCTGGCAGCAGGTACAGGCTTGGGTGCACTCCCCTTCTTGACTCCTTCTGGTGGGGGGACTACCGTCTTCTTTGGGGGAGCGGATTTAAAGAAGAAATTGTAATTGACGTACCCCGCGATGAGGAATAATACGGCAAGTATCCCTATCAGTAATTTATTTCTATCCATCGGCGATAAGTACTGGACGATAGACTGTGAAAGACCGTTTTACTGCTGGTCTAGCCCTTAGGGCCGCCTTGCCCATACCACCTTGTGACAGAATATTACGTCCTCCCTTGGCACCACCATGGGTTCGTAGGCAGTCATGTTATGAGACTTAAGGACTACCATACCCGAGGCAGTGAAGGCTATCTCCTTGATGTACACCTTGCCGGTGCTACGGAGGCGGCAGATTACCAGGTCTCCCGATTTCACCTTCTCGGAGGGGCAAACTATGACCTTCGTCCCGCCGGGGTAGCCTGGCAACATGCTGTTGCCACTCACGATAAGCCCATAGGCGTTGGCATCTGTAACGTCAGGAAGCCTCTCCAGTGGCTCATCAATTGACCCGCCTACTGGCAGACCAGCGTCGTCATAGGCAACTTCCGTCTCCCCCGCCGCCACATAGCCCACGATGGGGATATTGGGCAGGGGTACGATGCGTGCCCCTGCCACCCGAGCCGACGTATCCGCCCTGGGTAAGACAATTGGGGATGGTTTCTGCCAGGTTGTTACCCCTTCTAAACGTGCGGCACCGGCGTCTATCCTATCCTCTGGGCTGGGTGGAAAATCCTTGTTATCGTTCAGCAGATATTCTACCGTTACGCCATAGGCCTTGGCAAGACTCAGGGCGACCTCCCCTGCCAGCTTCTTCAGGTCTTCCCTCTCATAGTTCCTGTAACTGGAGATAGGTATCCCTGCGGCCCTGGCCGCACTTGACTTGGTCCATGCCTTCTCCGCCCTTAGTAACCTGAGTTTCTTACCTACCTTCATAAGTGCTTATATTGCCAAAACCAGCAAATTTTTTGAAAATTTAGCTTGACAAAATAGCCAATATTTGCTAATAAAGCCAACATAGTACGTTTTGGCCAAGTGATGTTGCAGAATATCAATATCTAATGCGTTTCTGTCAATTACTTTACTTAATTCTTGGCAAATAGTCAAGAGGCGGTATCCGCCTTAGGCGGACCGTGCGTCAAGAGGCGGTATGGACACGGGCAAGATGGATTATCAAGACCTGAAACAGGTATTGATGCGTAAGTCCCTGGAGGAGCTTTATGTCCTCAGGGGGGAGCAGTACGGCTCCAGGGAGGCACTGGTGGAGGACATCATTGCCCACGACGATGGCTGTCTGGAGGAGATACTCGAACTGGAAGGGAGTCTACTGTATCTGTTAATGGGTAGGAGTAGGCGGTGATAGAGTAAGCCTAGGTGATCCGCCTAAGGCGGACTGGGCTATTTTATGGGAGGAAAGGGGATGACACGTTTTCTAAAGGTAAAGGAGGTCTGTGAGCTATTTGGCGTCAGCCGATATACTATAAGGAACTGGGTGGAGAAGGGCAAGTTCCCGGCCCCCATAAAGTACGGCCTCTACCTCCGCTGGCCCGAGGAAGACATCACTGCCCTTGTGGAGAGGCTGAAGAGGAACAGGTGGAGGGAGGACTTGTCCTGAACCTTTTACTTCTAAGGCGAACTCATTAAGAAATTCTCAAACCTTTTCTTTTTTAAATAGAAAATATGCAATTTGACAAACGATTAGAAAGTGTTATAATTATCATATAACAATAAATAATTGTTAATGGTTTTTCCATAGAAGGTGAAATTATGCGTCATGATATTACTTTTGGAGAATATCTCCGTAAGTGCCGACTAAAAGCAGGCTATGGGTTGCGTAGTTTTGCCGTTACAATTGGCATGCAACCCTCAAATTTAAGTAATATTGAACATGGGAGGTTGCCCCCACCTCAAGATGCAAGAGTATTGGAGTTTATTGCTGAGACTTTAGGTATGTCAAAAGGTTCAAAAGAATACAGCTTATTCTTTGACCTAGCCGTTAAGCACAAAGGAGTTGCATTACCCCCAGATGTAGCCTCTTATGCAGAGAAAACCCCTGGAATCCCAGTACTACTCCGCACGATAGAGAACAAAAAACTCTCTGAGAAAGACTTACGAGAACTGACCGAGTATATTAGGGTAAAATATGAGAAATGAAGTTTAGTGAAGTACCCAAATATACTGCGGGAGAGTTGGAACGCTTAGCAATTTCTTTCTTGAAGGAAAAATGCA
>FWPU01007903.1_pt1 | contig 18879 bp, 20 predicted proteins | sample 2228361 | NCBI WGS metagenome assembly FWPU01 (sample SAMEA103939777, study PRJEB20133) | metagenome
CGCTCGAACCAATCATTTCCTCCTTGAATGAACTGGGTAAAGATGGAGAAATCCGGATCAATATCCTGCATGCTGAAACCGGCAATATCAGCGAGAATGATGTCATGCTGGCGGCAGCTTCGAACGCCATTGTGGTTGGCTTCAACGTGCAGGCAGATGCAGCAGCGCGGCGTCTGGCCGAAAGCGAAGGCGTTTCTATCCGGCTGTATGACATCATCTACCGTCTCACCGAAGACATCGAAAAAGCGATGAAAGGTTTACTGGCACCCGAAGTAAAAGAAGTGGTTGTGGGACACGGTAAGGTGCTGGCAACGTTTCGTATTTCCAAAGTCGGTGTGGTGGCGGGTTGCCGCGTGTTGAGTGGCGAATTTCGGCGCAATGCCAAAGTCCGTATTCGCCGTGAAGGAACTATCATTTACGAAGGAGAATTTGCCTCTCTTAAGCACGAAAAAGAGGATGTGCGTGAAGTCCGCGCCGGTTTTGAATGCGGCGCTGCCTTCAAAAACTTCAACGACATTGCCGTCGGTGATGAAATTGAATGTTACACATTTGAAAAAGGAAGTTGATCTCCGATCAACAACCATCCAGAGGTAAGTGAACAATGCCCTCCAATCTTCGCCTCCAACGAATTGCCGACCGAATCCGACAAGACCTTTCGGAGATGCTGGTCATGGGTCAAATCCGTGATCCGCGCTTGAACGGTATTACCATTACGGATGTAAAAGTGGACCGCGAACTGGCTTACGCCGACATCTACGTTTCAGCAGTAGAAGGTAGCCAGCGCGCCCAGGAAATCCTTGAAGGATTACAAAGCGCCTCCGGCTTCATCCGCCGGACGCTGGCGGATCAAATCGAATTGCGGGTCTTCCCGCGCCTGCGTTTCCATTGGGATCCCACCCCAGAGCGCGCCGACCGAATTGAACGCTTATTGGCCGAATTGCGTGGTGAAAACCCACTTTCTGACGAATCTTCCCAAGAGGAAAAAGACCATGCCAGTGAATGACCCGCAAACCCTGATCGCCATGCGCGAGACGCTGCAGGCCGCTCAGCGCATTTTGATCACCTCCCACATCCGACCGGATGGTGATGCAATCGGCTCAATGCTGGGGTTTGGGCTGGCACTTCTTCAGGCCGGGAAAGAGGTGGTCATGGCGTTGAGCGATTCCGTTCCCCCCAACATGTTGCATTTACCGGCCAGCCATCAAATCGTGCGTGCCCCTCAGGGAAAATTCGACACGTTTATCGTTGTAGATGCTGCCGACATCAAGCGGATTGGAGCAGCGTTCAATTCCCACCAGCCGGATATTCAGGTAGATCACCATATTACCAACCCCGGTTATGCCCGGCTCAACTGGATAGATCCCGATGCCGTGGCAACCGCTGCCATTCTGGCAGAAATACTGCCGCAATTAGGGTACGAAATCACCCAGCCAGTTGCCGAAGCGCTGCTGACCGCGATCATCACCGATACCATCGGTTTTCGCACCTCGAACATGAACCCCAAAGCCCTGCGCATTGCCGCCGATTTGATGGAAAAAGGCGCCAACTTGCCCGAATTGTATTACCGCGGGCTGGTGCAGCGCACATTTGAAGAAGCCCGCTACTGGGGTGTGGGACTTTCCACCTTACAAAAAAAGGGGCGCATCATTTGGTCAACGCTAACTCAGGCAGACCGGCGCACAGTCGGGTATAATGGCAACGATGACGCTGATCTGGCTAACCTGCTTTCCAGCATCAGTGAATGTGACATTGCCATCCTGTTCAACGAGCAAAAACACGATCATGTCAAAGTGTCGTGGCGCGCCCAGCCGGGTTGGGATGTTTCCAAATTAGCCGCTCAATTCGGAGGCGGTGGTCATCCGGCAGCAGCAGGAGCAGAACTCACCGGCAGTCTGGAAGAAGTGCAGGCCAGGGTGCTGGCTGCCACAGAAGACTTCATCAGCAGTAACTCAAACTCCTGACGAACAAGGGGAAAGATTTTTCGCAAGGATTTGCAAAATATGAACGAAAACACAAACCCAAACAACACCATCTCCGGCGTGCTGGTAGTGGATAAACCGGTTGGGTACACCTCTCACGATATTGTCCAGATAATCCGCAGGGGAACGGGTATCCGCCGGGCAGGCCACACTGGCACTCTCGACCCGCGGGCCTCCGGGGTGCTGGTTATTCTGTTGGGCCCGGCTGTCCGCCTTTCGGAATATGTTTCCGCATCCGATAAACGCTATCAGGCGGTCATTCAACTGGGCACCTCTACCGACACCTACGATGCGGATGGACAGGTGCTATCGAACAATCCGGTCAATATCACCGAAGAACAGTTTGTAGCTGCTTTGCAATCGTTCATCGGTGAAATCGAGCAGGTACCGCCACCCTACTCTGCCGTCAAAGTAAAAGGCAAAAAAGCCTACGAGATGGCTCGCGAGGGCGAAGAAATTGACCTGCAACCTCGCAAAATTCGGGTTTACAGTCTGGAACTCCTGGAATGGGCACCTCCGGAAGCCGTCATTGATGTGTATTGTTCCAGCGGCACCTACATCCGCTCCCTTGCAAACGATTTGGGCAAAATGCTGGGGTGCGGAGCCCATCTGGTTGGTCTGCGGCGCACCAAAAGTGGTCGCTTCACCCTGCGGGATGCCGTTCCGTTACGGAAACTCAAAGAAGCCTTTGAACTAGGCAACTGGTATCAATACGTAATTCCGGCTGCCGAAGCCCTCTCAGATTGGCCGTCGGTGGATCTGACCAGCGAGCAGGTGGATGCTGTGCGACACGGACACCGCATTCCCGGCAAAGCCGGCGTTGGCAAAATGGCGCGCGGCATCAGCGAGCAGGGAGAATTGATCGCCTTGCTGGAGTTTGACCCGGCCACCAGCGAATGGCAACCCAAAAAAGTGTTTTATCAATAACCGTAAAAACGGTAATTTCTACCGTTCTGTCGTAATACGGCTTCGATCAAGCCCATTACAGGTGAACATGCAGCATTTTTCCTCCATAGAAGAAGCTCCTTCAACACCGGTTTGGTTGACGATTGGGGTGTTTGACGGAGTCCATCTCGGACATCAAGCCATCCTGCACCGCCTTGTTGAAGGGGCGAAAAGCGACTCTGCCAGCAGCCTGGTGATCACCTTCCATCCCCATCCCGCCGTCGTCCTTGGAAAAATTGGCCAGCCCCGCTACCTTACTCCACCGCAAGAACGCGCCCGTTTATTGGGGGAAAGCGGTGTGGATCTGGTCATTACGCTGCCCTTCACCCTCCAAATGGCCTCCCTCAGCGCCGAGGAGTTCATGCATGGGCTTTCCTCCCGGTTTGAAATTCGGCGGCTTCTCGCCGGAGCTGATTTCGCCCTGGGTCGAGGCAGAGAAGGCAACCTTGAACGGCTTCGTGAGATTGGTCACCAAATGGGTTTCGATTTACTGGTGATTGAACCGGTCAGGCTCGAAGGTGAGCGGATTTCCTCCAGTTTGATTCGCGACCAATTACAAAAAGGCGAAGTCCGGCAGGCTAGCCGTCTTTTAGGACGCAACTACCGCATTATCGGCAATGTTATTCACGGCGACGGGCGTGGTAAACAGTTAGGCTTTCCAACCGCCAACCTGCAATTCTGGGAGGAACAGCTGCTGCCGGCCGGCGGGGTGTATGCTACCTGGGCGTGGGTCAACGGTCGGCGTTATCCCTCGGTTACCAATCTTGGTTTCCGACCTACTTTTGACCAGCAAAGCCCGCAGCCACATCTGGAAACTCACTTGCTCAACTTCCACCAAAATCTCTATAATCAGACTGTTGAACTGGAATTTGTCCAACATTTACGTTCGGAAATTCGCTTCGCTTCTGTAGATGCCTTGATTGAACAGGTTAATCGAGATAAAAAAACGGCGGAGGAGGTGCTTGCCCATGCCCCCTAAACGACAGGTCTATCTGCTTGACCCCAAAAATCTGTCCCCCGAAACCATCGCCGTCGCCTTTGCCAAAACTTCCCGCTCACCCCAACGGTTCATTGAAATCGCTGCTGAATTGACCGATGAAAAAAGTGCGGAATTTCACGAGAAGTGGGTGGTTGGATACGGGCATGCCTCCGTTGCTGAACACGCCGTACTGCACATCGCCGTCGAAAACATCTCCCGTCTGGCTGTTGAAAGCCTTGAATCGTGCCGGCTGGCTTCCTACACCGAAAAATCCACTCGTTACCAGAAATGGACCAAAGAAGATTATCATTTACCAGCCGAATTAGAAAATCATCCCTTGCAATCCCACTATCAGGAAACGGTACTGGGGTTATTTGAGGCTTATGAAGAGGCTCTTCCTAAAATCCGCGCGTTAATTCAAAGCCAATATCCCGCCCGCGAAGGGGAAAGCGAAAACGCCTGGGAAAGGCGTATTCGTTCAAAATATGTGGATATTGCCCGCTTCTACCTCCCGGCAGCCGCACTGGCTAATGTTGGTGTCACCATTAACGCCCGCGCTCTCGAACATACTCTTTCCAAAATGCTCAGCCACCCGCTTAGTGAGGTACGCCAGGCTGGTGAGGAAATCAAGAGGGTTGCTCAGGCCTGCGTGCCAACTCTCGTTAAATACGCCAATCCCCTGCCCTATTTACAAAGTAGCCGCCTGAAATTGGAGAGCCTGGCTGAACAACTGCCATCCTCTGCAACGCCAGCCGACTGGTGTAACCTGATTTACTGGGACACCGAAGCCGAGGATCACATTTTGGCAGCGGCTCTGTACCGATTTTCGAAGCGCGACTATGCGCAGTGCTTGCAAGTGATCAAATCAGCAAATAACGGCCTGCGCCGCCAGATCGCCTATACCCTGTTGGGCGATCTGGAAAAGCACACCATCCCCCTGCGCGAATTGGAATATTCTACTTTCATCTTCGACCTGTACCTCGACCAGGGAGCTTATTTTGAACTGAAACGACATCGCATGATGACCCAAACCGCCCAGCCGCTTTCCACCCATTTGGGCTACGCATTACCACGCGGTATCGTCCTCGCCGGATTGGAAGACCACTTCCGGCGTGCTATGCGTCTCGCTCATCTGGCGTACCAGCAGCTGGCAAAATTCAATCGCCAGGTAGCCGCTTACGTCGTGCCGAATGCCTTCAATCGCCGTGTCTTATTGCAGATGAACCTGCGCTCCGCGGATCATTTGATTTCATTGCGTAGTGCAGAGAATGCCCATTTCTCGTTGCGGCGAGCCGTCCAGCGCATGGCCGAGCAAATCAAAGCTGCCATGCCATTATTTGCGCCGCTCCTGCGCAACAACCCCGCCGAAACATGGCAGAGCATCCAGCAAACCTATTTTCACGATACCTGTGTGATGGTTGACGATTGAAACGGGTTCAGGCGCTGATCGCCTCCAGGCCTAACAATTCCAAAATTTCCCGCACGGTTTCGGACTGCAATTCTTCGGCATACCACTTTTCCATCTCAACCAGCAATTGATCGAGTACTTCTTTGAGCATTTGTCGTTTTTCTTCCGAGGTTAAGTCCGCCCGCCGGCGGATGTGTTCTACTTCAGGGTGTGCCAGTTTCCACTCCGCCAGCCGATGGTGTGCCGCTCGCGGGCGTTCAATCCAGGTGACCAGCGGTTGAAATTGACTATCTAAAAACGTGGCCACCGGAATACTGGGGATATCTTGACTTTGATAATAGGAACGCAAAGCCGGCCATTCCCGGCGAATGAAGACTCTCACTTCAATTTTCCCGGAAGCCTGTGCCAGTTTGACCAGAATAGGCAGTACCATTAGGCAGTCGGAACACCAATCCTCTGTCATCACCGCGAGGTAGAGGGGCCTGTCCAGTTTTTGAATCTGGGCAATTTCCTGCGGTTGAAGCATCACCTGCTGCAAACGCCGCCGCATTGGTTCTTGATGCTGGGTCATGCTTTCCACAAAATCCTCAACGGTCAATCCCTTCTGCCATGTTTCGCGGTCAATTGGAAAATTAGACACAAACAACCTCCGGTGTAAATATCATTGTGATTTTAACCGATAATCAATGCTATACTGGAAAAAATTTGAAAATCCCCAGAGGAATGATGGAATGAATCCCAATACGGTAGATCCACAGAACTTAATCGGTTTGCTCAAAAAAAGCCACCAAGCCATGCTCGAATTTGTGGAAGGGCTTACCCCTGAACTGCGCGTGCAAGCCGGTGCGTGTGGTTACTGGTCAGTTAAAGATGTCATCGCTCATTTGCTGCTTTGGGAGTCGGAAACCATTAAGTTGCTGTTTCAAGCCCGCCAGGGAATCAAGCCATCCACCGTTCATTTCAAGAAGATCAGTGCCGATGAACAAAATACTCTCTGGTACGCCCAATTCAAAGATCGTCCCTTTGAACGCGTATGGGGTGATTACCGCATCATCCGGGATCAAACTATTCGGAGGATCAACGATTACTCCGCCGCTGAATTGAACAACCCCAATTTATTTGCATGGCTGAAAGGAAAAAATACGCTGGCGACGATCATCACCAGCGATATTTTGGATCACGAACAGGAACATTTGCGGGGTTTAATCGAGTGGCAGAAGCCCCTTAAGTGAATGGTCAACTCCCGTAGGCTTCGTCATAATCGGCAATTGCCGCTTGAATCACTTTCATGGCATGTTCAGCATTATAGACCGAATGAATGAACGTCTGGCTTTCTTTGCCGGGTACGAGTTTATAGGTGCTGAAATAATGACGCAGGCGCTCCACCAGCACGTCCGGCAGGTCATTGACGTCCTGAGCATTTTCCCAAAACTTATCGTTGTGCAGCACAGCAATAATTTTGTCATCTGCTTCGTTGTTGTCAATCATCAATAAACCGCCCACCACCCGCACGGTCAAAATGACCTCAGACTTTGTGATCGGCCGCTCGCTGATCACACAAATATCCAGCGGATCACCATCACCGCGGGCAGCCATAGGGGTGAGATCACCAACCCGCTTTCCGCAATAGGTCCGGGGAACGAAACCATACAATGTGGGTGGCTGAGATGAACTGCGCTGAGGCCGATCCACCTTGAGATATCCAGTCGTCTTCTCCACCTCGTACTTAACCAGATCAAAGGGAGTTATTTCGATATAGGCATGAACCAGTTGGGGAGGATTCGGACCAATTTCCAACCCATGCCAGGGATGCGGACGCCAGCGGTAAAACGGATTCGGGAATGTCAAAGCAAAACTCCTGCGGGAAAAAATTCAATGTACTTACAACTTCAAATTATAACCTCCAAACTCATGCTTGACAAATTGAATAAAATCATTATAATCTTCCAAAACACATCCAAAAAGACGATGAAGAGGACGAGTAATCGCCGCAAAGGCGGTACAGAGAGCAGGAAAAAGGTGAGAGCCTGCCCGTACAGCAGCGATGAATGGACCTCGGAGTTGCAGGGCGAACGGGTTGTTTCCCCAGTAGTCTGAGCCGGAGTTGCCACCGTTATCTGGGCAAAGGGTATCGCCGCATTGGCCGTACCCGCAACGAGTGAGGCTGGCTTTTTCCCCTGTGTGCATCACCGGGGAATTTTTTTACCGGCAGCCTAACTGGGGTGGCACCACGGACCTGTTGTTCGTCCCCACGAACACAGGTTCGTTTGTTTTAAGTCGAGAAGTAAGGAGGTTGAAAAGATGACCGACAAAACCCAGCGGATTCTTACCGGACACCGTCCCACCGGCCCGCGTCACCTTGGACATCTGGTCGGTACCCTTCACAACTGGGTGCGCCTGCAAGACACCCATGAATGCTTCTTCCTCATTGCCGATTTACATGTTTTGACCACCGACTATCAGAATCCCGATCGAATTCGAAGCAATACCCTCGAAGTGGTGGCTGATTGGCTGGCTGCCGGTATTGACCCCGAACGCAGCACGCTCGTACTGCAATCAGCCGTGCCAGAGCATAGCCAATTAGCCCTTCTGTTGAGCATGCTGGTCAGCGAAAGCCGTCTGCACCGCGTACCTGCCTACAAAGAACAGATCAAACAACTGGGCATTCAACCCTCACTGGGACTGTTGACGTATCCGGTTTTACAGGCAGCCGATATTTTGCTCTATAAAGCCTCGGTTGTACCGGTCGGCGAGGATCAATTGCCGCACATCGAACTGACCCGCGAGATTGCACACCGTTTCAACAGCCTGTACGGAGATTTATTCCCGGAACCTCAAGCCTTGCTTTCTGCCATGCCACGCCTGCCGGGATTGGATAATCGCACCATGCACACCTCGTATGGCAACGCCATCTTTCTACGCGACTCTGAAGAAGAGACAACCCGCAAGGTGATGAGCCTGTTCACCGACCCAAACCGGATTCACCCCACCGACCCGGGCAATGTTGAGGGCAATCCATTGTTCATTTATCTGGAACAGTTCGACCCCGACCGCGAACAAATCGAAGAGTACAAAGCACGCTACCGGTTGGGCAAAGTCGGCGATGTCGAAATCAAACAATATCTGGCAAAGATACTCAACCAGAGCCTGAAACCATTGCGCGAACGGCGCGCCCAATTCATTGCTCAACCAGCCTATCTGCGCGAGATACTCTTTTATGGCAGCAACCGTGCCCGGCAAATTGCCCGTCAAACCCTTGAAGAAGTACTGACCGCCATGGGCCTAACCCTTGGACTGGACCTTCAACCCGAAAGTGGGCAAAGCAGTCCGGCCGCCGGCGCATTTTGTTAATCTCAAACCAACTATTCTAAACACCAAAGGAGGTTCAACCATGTCTGAATTAACTCGTTTCCTGCTCAATGAAAGCGACTTGCCGCGTTACTGGTACAACGTCCTCGCAGACAGTCCGGTGAGCATGCCGCCGGTACTGCACCCCGCCACCAAAGAACCGGTCACGCCCGATTTCCTCAGCGCGTTGTTTCCGATGGAACTGATCCTGCAGGAAGTCAGCACCGAACGCTATATTGAGATTCCCGAAGAAGTGCGGGAGGCCTACAAGCTATACCGCCCCACTCCCCTCATACGTGCCCGCCGGCTGGAAAAAGCGCTCGGCACACCAGCTCACATTTACTACAAATATGAAGGGGCATCTCCTTCAGGCAGCCACAAGTCCAACACGGCGCTGGCACAAGCCTTTTACAACAAGGCAGCCGGTACAAAAGCCCTCACCACCGAAACCGGCGCAGGACAATGGGGATCAGCCCTCTCAATGGCATGTGCCTTCTTTGACATGGAACTGGAAGTTTACATGGTCAAAGTTTCCTACAATCAAAAACCCTACCGCCGTTTCTTGATGGAAACTTTTGGCGCCAAAGTTTTCGCTTCTCCCACCAACCTCACTCAGGCCGGGCGCGCCATTCTGGCGCAAGACCCCGACAGCCCCGGTTCTCTCGGCATCGCTATCTCTGAGGCAGTTGAGGTGGCGGCAACCTCCAACGGTACAAAGAAGTACTCGCTCGGCTCGGTGCTTAATCATGTTTTGCTCCACCAGACCGTCATCGGTGAAGAAGCCCTCAAACAGATGGACATGGCCGGAGAATACCCGGATGTGGTGATCGGCTGTGTGGGCGGCGGGTCGAATTTTGGCGGGATCGCTTACCCCTTCCTGCGCGAAAACCTGCGCAATGGGCAGCGCACCCGCCTGCTGGCCGTTGAACCAACGGCTGCCCCCTCTCTTACTCGTGGAATCTATGCGTTCGACTTCGGTGATACGGCACAGATGGCCCCGATTGTCAAAATGTACACGCTTGGCCACTCCTTCATCCCACCATCTATTCATGCTGGCGGGTTGCGTTACCACGGCATGGCACCTTCCATCTGCGCTCTTTACGATGCCGGTTTAATCGAGGCGGTTGCTGTTCCTCAAAAAGCAACCTTTGAAGCCGCTGTGATGTTCGCTCGCCACGAAGGAATTGTACCTGCTCCCGAATCGGCCCATGCCATTCGTGCCGCAATTGATGAGGCTCTCCTGGCAAAGCAGCAAGGCGAAAAACGCGTGATTCTCTTCAACTTATCCGGCCACGGTAATTTTGACCTGACCGCCTACGATGCCTACAATCACGGACGGCTGGAGGATTATCAGCTGCCGGATGAAGCCATTCAATCCATCCGCGAACGCCTGCCTCAGATTCCTGAGCAAATTGAGGCGTAAAGGGACGGTTTTCTCCTTTCTTCTCCCCCATTAAGTAGTCAGAGGTGCGCCTTCTTTGCGCACCTCTGACAATTTTACTCCTTCGCAGTAGTGCCCTCGTTCTGATCCAAATCATTCAGCAGGGCTTCATCCTGTTTCAAATTGCGCCATCGGATGATTAAACTGGCCAGATAAAAAATCATTACCCCAAATATAACCACATAGCCGGCGATAAAATAGGAAAGTGTGTTGGCAGGTTGTTCCATAGTATAAATTTACCCTCCTCAGGCCTGTAATTTAAGTCGCAAACTTTCCACCCGTTCGGCTAATTTACCCAGCCGAATGCGATGCCACAGCAGGTCGAAGTACACAATTGTAAAGGCTACCAGACTGAACAGGAAAACCTGCGTCATGCGGGGAGTCATGTCAAAGGCACCCATGGCGCCCGGATCGTTGCTGCCGATCACCACCGGATGGATCGTACGGAACAGGCGGATCGAGAAGAAGGTCAATGGCACGCTTAGAAAACCAACAATCGCATATACCGCCCCAAAACGGGCACGTCGTTCAGGTTCTTCGATGCCGGAACGCAGCATCAGGTAGGCAAAATAAACCAGTTCCATGATCGTGGCCGTCGTCAGGCGCGGATCCCACGTCCACCAGGTATTCCAGATGGGGCGTGCCCAGATTGCCCCGGTGATAACATTGATCAGGGTGAAGGCAATCCCAATTTCCACCGCCGCAACCCCAACTGCATCCCATTTGGGGTCTTTGCGAATCAGGTAAATTACCCCGACAATTGCAGCGACTGCAAAACTCAGCATTCCCACCCAGCCGGAAGCGACATGAAAATAAAACACTTTTTGGACGGCGCCCATCACCCGTTCAAGCGGAGCGTAAAAGAACACCAGCCCGGTAGCCAGTAAAAAGGAAGCGATCGCAGCGACATCCAGGACCGTTAGTAATTTGGGTTTTTGAAGCATACTACACCTCCAGAATGGTAATCAATATTACTCCTCAACCACCGAGTCGAACACCATAAACGCCACCGAGGTAAAGATGACGTCATACACAACCAGCAGTGTAAACCACGGCTGGATTTCTTCCCATCCCAGCCCGGCGAGATAGCCACCGGTAGCCTTAACCGCTGAAACCACCACCGGCACCGCCACCGGAAAGAGCAAAATCGGCAGAAGAATATCGCGGGTGCGCGCCTGAACTGCCATGCTCGAAAGCAGCGTCCCCACGGCGACATATCCCTCACTGCCCAGCAAAATCACCATCAGCAAACCGGGTATGAGCAGGTTGGTATTGTACAAAATGCCATAAACCGGCAGGACAATCAACGCCACCAGCAGCATGAAAAGCAGGTTGGCAAATGCCTTACCCAGATAAATGGCAGCCCGGTCTACCGGAGCAAGCAACAATCCGTCCAAACAACCGCGGTCTTTTTCCACCGCCATCGAGCGGTTCAAACCCAGTGTACCGGCAAACGCCAGCGTTACCCACAACACGCCGGAAGAAATGCCAGCACGCACGTTCGGCTGCAAATCCAGCGCAAAGTTGAAGATGAGAATCACCAGCAGGGCAAACACCAGCATCGCCGAAATGACCTCACGGCTGCGCCATTCTGCCCGCAAATCTTTCCAAATGACTGCACCCATTGCGCTCATAAACGGCGTCAATCCGCTCATCGGGTCGCTCCTTGCAAGTTTCGTTGTACCTCCAGTGCCTGACGGTAGAAAGCCAACAGACCATCACGCGGCAGGCCATCCGCCGGCTGGCTGGCAGTGATTCGTCCCCCGGTCAGCACATCAAAACGCGAAGCAAGGTCTTCAACCCGTGCCAGATCATGACTGGTCATCACCACCGTGCGGCCCTGACCGGCGATCTGGCGTAATACCCCATCCAACATGTCACAGGCATCCTGATCCAAACCGGTATGCGGTTCGTCCAGCAACAATACGTCCGGGTCGTGTAAAATCGCCCGCCCAATAGCCAGTCTTTGCTGCATCCCGCGTGAGAAGGTGCGTACCAGATCCCGGCGTCGCATCGCCAGCCCAACCAGTTCCAGAACCTCCTGTATCCGTGCTTCAAGGTTCCTTACGGCGTACATGCGCCCGTAAAAACGCAGGTTTTCCTCGGCGCTTAAGTCACCATAGAGAAGAGGCTGATGACTGACGACACCCAAACGGCGGCGGACATGGGCAGCCTGCTGAGGCAGTCGAAAGCCAGCCACCCACACCTCTCCCAGCGAGGGACGCGCCAGCGAAGCAAGAATGCGCAAAAACGTGGTCTTTCCAGCTCCATTCGGACCCAGCAGCGCAACGAACTCACCTGCCTGCACGCTGAAATTCAAGTGGCGAAGGACGGTTTTTGCCCCAAAACGCTTACTCAATGAACGCACTTCGATCAAAGAACTCATGCCGTTTCAATCCATCAATGCACGAAGGCGTTCTTTCAACTCTGCACGCCGCTGCTGGTAGGATTCTTCGTTCAACTGACCAGTTTTATACAGATCGTCGAGAGCAATGATTGCGTCCATCAATGTTTCACGAGTTTCAGACTCAACCGACGGTGGTTCTTCTGGCGGGGGGGCTGATTTTTGCTGACGCAGATACCAGTATGCACCTCCACCTGCCACCAGCACCAACGCCAAAGCACCAGCAATCAAAGCCCCGGTCTGTCCGGTTTGCAGGTTTATTGGACTGGTCATGCGTCCACTGAGGGTCATCTCCAGCGTGCTGCCGGCCTGCAAATCGGTTGTGCTGTACAGATCCAGGGTAATCCCTTGAATTTGGCGTTGTCCCATCGGCTGTAATTGATTGCTTTGCAGGGTCATATTACCCTGGGGGATCATCACAATCGCCGCATCCACTGGAAAATTGATCGGTATGCGCACAGTGGTTCGGCGGGAAAGGGGTAAATCATAGGCAAACAAAATCTGGTTGCCGGCACCAGGCAAGATTGGTTGAGTATCGGCGAAACCTTTTTCGGTTATCACAAACCGTTCGCCAGTCGCCCCGTTTTGAAACTGTAAATTTGAAGCCCCTTCTGGCAATTCAAACTCAACTACCGCTTGACCGGGAGCTTCACCGGCGATGACTTTGCTGCCGGTGTTGTTTAACAAGAACAATTCCGCTACCTGAACCACATCTGGATTGGTGAAATCAAAGAAAACATGCAAACGATCCACCCGCAACGCGGATAAATCGGTGGTGGTATCATACACGGTGACTGGCAATTCAATTGATCCGGTCAGCGGCTCACCCAGATTATGGAACACATCCGAATTGAAGGTAAAACCCTGATAATTGACCGAGACGATAAAAGCCCGGCCTGGCACAATTTCGACATCCGGGAATGTGAATGTGCCATCTGGCGCAACTTCAGCTTCGGCCCCAAATACCTGAACCATGCCATCGTAACCGGCAAGTTCAGCAGTCAGGCCAGCTGGCAGGGAACCGCCTGAACCATTGATCACTTTACCCTGAACGGCGAGACGTAATTCAACCCCTGCTTGATTTGGTTCACTCTGGGTTTGTTCTGGCTCCCCGGGAGCAATATCACTCTGGGTGGGATTTTCTATCAGGGCAGAAGTTGCAAAACTCAAAGAGCGCGAAAAGGCAGCCAGCGCCAAAATTTGGGAATCGTTCAATTCTCCACCATAGGCTGGCATATTGCCCTTCCCATTACGGATAATGCCACCCATTTCTACCAGCGACAGGGAAGCCAACCGGGAAGTGTCTTCCTGCCAACCAGGTGCTTGCGCACTACCCTGCCCTTCCGATCCATGACAATTCTGGCACTTTTGCTGGTACAATTCAGCCCCTTCGGCAAGCATGTCATCCTGAAGAGAAAGGCTCAACGCATAAGCCACCACATCCCAGCGTTCCCGTTCATCCAGCGAGCGGAAAGGCGGCATGAAACGCTCAATATTCCCATTGGTTACCATTTGGAACCACTCCACCGGTCTGACGCCTTGTGCAAGGGAAAGATCGCCAAGGGGCGGCACCGGAACAGTCAATTGAGCAGCTTGCGCACCATCACCCATACCTCGTTCCCCGTGACAGGCAGCGCATTTCTCGGCGTAAATCTGGGCACCGCGCTGCGGATTGGGCGGAACAGTAGGATACAACACTTCACTGGTGGCAGATGGCTGTTGAGCCACAAACGACTGGGCATTCGGCGGTGGGGTCACGTCCGCAGCCAGCGATACGGAACATCCGCTTAAAAGCGCCCAAACCACTAAAACGAGTGTGCCACGAAGGTAATTGATTTTTTTATCTTGCAACATGGTCATCTATTTTTCAATGATTTTTCAACGGGATTCCCGCAGCGGGAGCAAAAACGATCCACTTCGGTTACCGGATTACCGCATTTGGGGCAGAACCCTGCCGGGCGGACTGATTGCTGACGTTTGCGTTCCAAAATAGCCAGTTCCACCTCATCTAATTCGGCGACCATTGTCACTGGTCGGCCAGCAGCAGCATCCGCCCGACGTGCGGCCACCGCTGCTTCAATTCGTTCCTCAGCCGATTTTTGCCTCCCGTTGGTCGGCTGTAAGGCGTCCAGCTGGCGGAGAATGTCTGCACCATGCTTGAGCAAAGCCGCTCGTTCATTTGGATAATCTTCGGCTGGAATTTTACCCAATGTGTAATCAAATTCCAGCTCCTGCAAAGCCGCCAGAACCCGTTCCTGCTCGGCGAGCAAGGCAGAACGGATATGATCTTTCTCCTGCGATGTTTTGCGCTCTTGCACCAGCTTTTCGGTTTCTTTTATTCGCATGAAGGGCTGTGTCAATATCATGCCAACCAGCAATGCCAGCGCAAGGATGAGCAGAACGGAGCCTAAATCCATGAAATTGTATCTCCTCGCATCCAAAGTTTACGGCAACAGCGGGTCCACCGCGCCTCGAATTTCAGTTACAGACAGGAACGGCCCTTTTTTGACGAATGCCAGCCTGCCCTCACGATCAATGATGTACGTTTCAGGCACGCCCTGAATCCGGAACATTTGCGAGATGCGCGTGCGCAAATCCGGACCGTTGGGGTATGTCAGTCCAAATTGCTGAATGAAGGCTTTGGCCTCCGGTTCAGTATCCACATAATCTACACCCAAAAAAACCACATCGCCACGTGGTTTGTAATATTGCCAGGCTTCTTCCAGTTCAAAGGCTTCCTGCTCGCAGGGTTTACACCACGAAGCCCAAAAGTTGATCACAATCACTTTACCCTGCATCTGCTGAGTGTTATAAACTTCTCCATTGAAGGTTTTTAATTCAAAATAGGGCACCTTCTGGCCGATGACAATCGGGCCTTCCTGAGTACGGCGCAAACCCAAACCAATCAGCACCAGAAAACCGATCAATGCCGCGAACACCAGTCCAACTACCCAGCGCGGCAAGGCCTGGCGATTCATTTTTTCAGTGTTGTTGATTTGGTCCTCAACCATACGATCTTCTCCTTGTCCCATCCATGGGAAAATCCTCATCTACCATCGCGCTCACGCCGGCGTAGTTCTTCTTCAATTCTCTTCATATACGGATCTTCGACACTATTCGGTGGGATTGTGGTTTCGGATGAAACCGCAGATTTTTCGGCTCGCGGTTTGACCATCGAACGGAACACCCGTGCCACAATCCAGACCCCACCTATAATGAACAAAGGTGGCAGCACATACACCAGCCAGTTCAAACCGCGCGCCGGTGGAACATCCAGCACACGGTCACCATACTGTTCGGCAAAATACTGGCGGATTTCCTCATCAGTCAATCCCTCAGAAAGCTTCAGGCGAATTAACTCGCGCCATTGTGCGCAGGCTTGGGTGGGGCAAACATCCAACGGGATGTTTTCGCATACCGGGCAGTACATCTGCTTTGCCACCCGGTTGACATCGTCATCTGAAGGGGTGGGCTGCTGAGCGGATACCGGCAATGCCACAATTGCCAGCAAGATGCTGACCAGCCCAATCACCCATGCCAAACGCTTTAATGAACCTGTTTTTCCATCCATATCCATCAATCTCCGCTCGAACGGCTGGGAATCGCCTGCCCCCGCCTCACGGCTACCGGCGCCGGCTGGGGATCTTTATCCGGCCAGGCCGCAACCAGCATGCCCAGGATAAAAACAAAACCGCCAATCCATAACCAGTTAATCAGAGGATTATGATACACCTTGAAAGTTACCCCACTGGACGAGATGGGCTGCCAATCTACCAGCAACACATACAGGTCATCCTCAATGGTACTCCTGACACCCGGAATGGTCATCGGCTGCATTGAGTCGAAATACAGGTCACGGCGCGGATGTAATTCACCCACCATACGGCCGTCCTTGCTAACCAGCACCGTTGCGCGGGCTACGTTCCGACCATCATTGGCATCGAAGATGTCCAGCCGCGTAAAAGTGACCTCATACCGCCCTAACCGCAACGAACCACCCGGCGGAATGGTACCCTGTGTTTCGGTTTGGAACATTTCGATACCGATAATTCCCAGCGCCATCAGTACCACACCCACATGGATGATGTAACCGCCATAGCGGCGGCGGTTGCGCGCCATCAGGTTGATGAGAGCGGCCAACCAGCTTTCGCCCGTCCGCCGGCGGCGAGCAGTTACCCCGCGAAAGTACTCAAACAGCGTGATAAAGATCACCAGCGAGACCAGCAGAAAACCAACCAGCGCCCAAACATTGCGGATTCCGCCGGCAAATGCGGCAATCACCACCGCCACAGCTGCAAGTGCCGGTTTCCAGAGCGCTTTCCCCAACGTCTTTACGGTCGAGTGTCCCCACGCCGAAAGCGGGGCAATCCCCATCAACAACAAAAGCGCGGCAAACAACGGACCGGTCGAGCGTTCGTAGAAAGCCGGTCCGACCGTCACTTTTTGTCCGGTAAATAATTCGGAAATCAGCGGGAAAACCGTTCCCCAGAAAACCACCACAAGAATGCCCATAAATAGCAGGTTGTTCAAGAGGAACAACGCTTCCCGGGAAAGGAGCGAATGCATGCTACCTTCGGCGTGTAAAATCTGCCAGCGCCAGACCAATAGCCATGCCGAAATAATCATCGAAAGCGCGATGAAACCGAAAAACATCGGCCCAATAGCGCTTTGGGCAAACGAATGAACACTGGAAAGCACCCCCGATCGGGTCAGAAAAGTACCAAAGATAACCAGCGCATACGTCAGGACGATCAGGATCATATTCCAGCGCTTGAACAAACCGCGTTTTTCTTGAATCATCACCGAATGCAAAAAGGCTGTGCCGGTCAACCACGGCATGAAAGCCGCATTCTCAACTGGATCCCACGCCCAATAACCACCCCAGCCCAGCACATCGTACGCCCAACGGCTGCCCAAAACCAATCCCAGCGAAAGGAACAGCCAGGCGACCAGCGTCCAGCGGCGGGTGATGCGTATCCAGCGGTCGTCCGTGCGTCCAGTGACCAGTGCCGCCACTGCAAACGCATAGGGGATTACAAAGGAAACAAATCCAAGGTAAAGCATCGGCGGGTGAATGATCATGCCGGGATGGCGCAGCAAGGGATTCAAACCGCGCCCATCAGCCGGGATCAGCGGAGCCGCACCAGCTGGGGGAAACATCGAAATGACCTGATTCCCCGCAGCAGTCACCCAAAAACGCACAAAAGGATTTTCAAAGAAGAGAATCAGTGCCAGGAAGAAGGTCAACGTAACCAAACCAACCAGAATCACCCACGGCAGAAACTCGCGGTCACGTTCCCACTTGCGCAGGGTCACGGCGGTTGTAAACGCTGACATCAGCCACGCCCAAAACACCAGCGATCCGGACTGACCACCCCACAATGCGGTGATCTTGAGGTAAAGCGGCATAGTACTGCTGGTGACATTATATACATACTGCACCTGATACTGCCCGGTAACCAGCAGCAGAATGATTGCCAATGCCACCATACTGATCAGAGGGAAAGTGATCTGCATGGCTTTTCGGGCACTCTCCACCCAGGCCAGCGAATTTTTACGCACGCCGATAATCGAAGCAATAATCCCATACAGTGATGTAATGAAACTCACAACCAGTACACCAAAACCGATATTAGCGAGCATTTTCTCTCCTCATTATGTACTCAGCGTATACAGCAAAGAGCCGGGGAGACTCAAACCCGGCAAATAAATCCAACCCACTAAACGCCGCTTCCGACTCAGCCATCCATTGCCTGATCGGGAACGGCTTCTTCGTAACGGGTGGGGCATTTGAGTAATAATTCCTCAGCATAAAAAACACCATCCTGCCCCAATTTGCCCGTCACAATTGCCTGAGCTTCATTGCGCATCAAATCGGGCATCACCCCGGTGTAAACCACCTTCAAACGCGGTTGAGAGGGGTCATTGACCGCCGTGTGAAGCACCGCCGCCAGCCCCCCCTGTGCCGTAATTTCTTTCTGATCGCCGGGAATATGGGCGATTACAAATTCGAGGCGCAGGGTGTTGGGGTCGTACTGGATCGAGTCGCCAATGACCGCTCCAGAAATGCGCAATTCGCGCTCCCCAATTTCCGCTGCTTTTTCTTCCAACTCTGCAACGGTCATGAAATACTGAGCGCTGGCTTGCATCGAAGAAGCGATTAAGTAAACAACTGCCGCAACGATTAACAGTCCGCCGATTAAGAATTTAATGCGGCTTCCAGAGGAGATGCGCGCAGTGGATTGAGAATCGTTCATCTTTCCTCCTGTAAAAACCAAACCCGATGAATGAATTTTGCTCCGTTTTCAATTTTCCATGAAAACATTAATCGAAAATGAGAAATACCGAAAACGGGGATGAGAATGTAGGACCTCA
>FWPU01003332.1_pt1 | contig 18876 bp, 7 predicted proteins | sample 2228361 | NCBI WGS metagenome assembly FWPU01 (sample SAMEA103939777, study PRJEB20133) | metagenome
ACCACATGCTGACCCGCGGACAGATTCACCAGCGCCAGCGACCCTGTCCCCAGATCGCCATCCCGACTGGAACTCCAGCGCAATGCGGTTTCTTCCAGCGCGCCGTCTTCCAGGTCATAGGCATAGCCTTGCAGGAAAAGCGGCGTATCAGGGGCGATGGTGATATCCCCTTCCGGCGAGAGAATGAAGGCCTGCGGCGCCTTGCGCCCAACGGTGAAGGGGGCGTCGGATTCGTCGGCGCCAGTATTCACGCCACTTTGGGGGACTACCTGGCCCGCGAGGCTTTGGCCGCCGCAGGAGAGGAGTTGGCCGGCGTCTACGCCGGCAATCCCAACCGCAGCACGGCCCGACCGACCACAGAGCGCATGCTCAAGGCCTTTGAGGGCATTGACCTGGTCATCTTTCCGCAGGGCGAACAGACTGTTCTCCTCTTGACCGCTCTGATGCCGGTCCATGAACGCATCTTGGCCCTTCTCGGCCTCCATCCGTCACTCTTCGCCAGCCTGCAATCGGCCTGAACCAAGGGAGACGTGCGCCTGTTGACTCTATTGGGTTGGTAAGCTGCCTTGGTTGACCGCCCTTCGCTCCATTTCCGGGCGGCTGACCATCACTTTGTCCAACAAGTACGCAACTGATTGTTGTCTCGAACCATGCCCACGCTGTTCCAGACAGCAATCTCGGCTTTCTCTCAGAAAATCAGCGAACGTTCAGTCATCAGCACCCGGATTGTAAACAAGCCTCAAGTCCTGAACGACAACTTCATCGGTTTGTAACCGGCGTAAGAAAACGAATTCAAGTTTGAACACATCGAAGGTTCCCGGCGCAGTGGTTGTGTTCGTGGAGCAACCGGGCACTTCCCAGCTTGCAGAAAAGCAAATTTAATGGACCCTTCCCTTTGATGGCGAGGTCCGAAATGTGTCAAGCATTATGAGACAACTCTGAACAGAATTTAATGTCTAAAACTACGATCTGGCCCGCCTGTGCCCAGGGCTGAAAACGTCCAGGATCACGTACAGATAGGAGTAGCGCCATTGTTCGCGCACTTCATCATGCTCTTTCAAAATTCGATACATCGTTCGCCAGTGGCACAGATAGGCCTGCTCGTCCAGTAAGGTGGCCTACCCTTGCCGGGGCGGGCTATCCTGGAACCGGTTGCTGTTGAGTACCGCCCGGACTTCGGCCCGTTCTTCTTCACTCAGGGCCCGGCCCGGTTTCGGGCGAGGTTGGGCTGGCGGCCGGGGCCGGCGAGCCCGGTACAGACTGCTGCCCGGCACGCCCAAATCCTGACAGGCCCGCGTCACGCCTACCGTGGGGGCCAACTGTTCAACCGTTTGGATCATGTGGTCTCGTCCTTCTCGGCCGGCGCCAGGCCCAACATCTGCGAGAGTTTTTTGGGGACCTCGATGATTGTTTCGGCCTGTTCCAGCCGGGCTTTCAGTCGCTCGTTTTCCCTTTGCAACCGGGCCAACTCGGCGGCCTGGGGATCTGGCTTACGCCCTCGCTTTTTGGGGCGCAGCCCTTGTAACTGACCGGCCGCCTGTTGTCGGCGCCAAGTCGTCAGGTGCGATGAGTACAGCCCTTCCCGCCGCAGCACGGCCCCGATTTGACCGGGCTGGTCACACTGGTCAACCTCTTCCAGAATCTGGCGCTTGTACCTGGCGCTGAACTGGCGACGTTTGGCTCGCGGCACCACTTCGGGGTCAGGTACTTCGGTCTCTAATTGTCCGTTCCGATTGGGTCCAATATTGGGGTGGGGTTGAGACATTCTATTCCTCCTCCGCCCTTTATATTCTACACTAATTTATGGGGCAGAGTTGTCTCACTTATTTTGGCACAAAGGGGATCGTCGATTTGTAGCGAGGGCCCCCCTTTGGCAATCACGGCCTGAATAGATACAATTAGACACTGTTGCCGGCTATCCCCGTGCAGCCGGCCTGTTGTCCAGTTCGTTCAGTACGCCGGAGATTGTGCAGCCGCCATGGCCACCGTTACCTGGAAACATGCCCTCCAACAGGCCCGGCGCAGCGGCGTGGGTCCCTACCTGCCCCGCCTGGGGACCTATGCCCTGCCCCTCGTCCTGGCGGCAGCCCTGTGGGCCACCTGGCAGCTCACCGCACGGCCCGTCCACGTCACCGTGGACGGCATCCAGGAACAGGTCTGGACCCACCGGCGCACCGTGGCCGCCCTGCTGCTGGACCTGGGCCTGACCCTCCAGCCCCAGGACCGGGTTTCCCCTCCCCCGGACACCCCCTTACAACGGGACATGACCATCACCGTCCAGCGGGCCCGGCCCGTGCGCCTTCTGGTGGATGGCCGGGACGTCCAGATGGCCAGTTGGGGCGAAACGCCGGCCCAGATCCTGGCCGACGCCGGTGAGCACGTGGATCGCTACGACCGCATCCTGCTCAACGGCGTGCCCGTGGCCCACGACGCCCCTCTGCCCGAGCCCGTCGTGACCCGCATGGCCGCCACCTACGACCGAGGCCACGCCTGGAACCAGGCCCGGCTGGAGCCCATCCAGTTGCGGGTGATCCGCTCTGTGCCCATCGTGGTGGACGATGGCAGCCTGCCCTTCACCGTCCGCACCACCGCCCAGACCGTGGGCGAGGCCCTGCGGGAAGCCCAGATCACCATCTACCTGGGTGACCGGGTCGACCCCAGCCTGGGGAGCCCCGTCACCAGCGGCCTGCGGGTGCGCATCCAGCGCAGCACGCCCCTCTACATCGACGTGGACGGCCGCCTGATCAAGACCCGCACCCGGGGCGAGACGGTGGCCGACGCCCTCACCGCCATGGGCATCGGCGTGGCCGGCCTGGATCAGGTGGAACCCGGGCTGGACACGCCCCTCTACGATGAGATCCGGGTCAAGGTCACCCGCATCCAGGAGGATATCCACGTCACCGAGGAGATCGCGCCCTACGAGACCGTCTACGTGCCGGATCCGAACCTGCCCATCGATACCCAGCAGGTCATCAACGCCGGCGCCAACGGCATCACCCGCAGCCGCTATCGGGTCCGCTATGAAAACGGCCAGGAGGTGGACCGGGATCTGCTGGACACCTGGGTGGCCCAGGAGCCTCAGCAGCGGGTGATCGCCTACGGCCAGAAGATCGAGCCGAAAGTCTTCACCGCAGCCGACGGCACCCAGTACACCTACTGGCGCAAGATCCGAATGGCGGCCTCCAGCTACAGCGCCAGCACTGCCGGCGTCTCGCCCGATGCCTCCTACTACGGCCGGACCTTCACCGGCGAGCCCATGCGGTTCGGCGTGGTGGCGGTGGATCCCCGCATCATCCCCCTGCGCAGCCAGATATACGTGCCGGGGTACGGCGTGGGCCAGGCCCTGGATACCGGCAGCGCCATCCGCGCCCGCCGCATCGACCTGGGCTACGACGACGACAACCTGGTGTTGTGGAACAAGTGGGTGGATGTCTACCTGCTCTGGCCGCCGCCGCCCGACTACCAGATCACCTGGGTGCTGCCCAACTGGCCCCGCCCGCCCCAGTAGTAAATCCTGGCAGAAATTCGCCGATGGTTTCCACCAGAGGGAGTGCCGCCGAATTTCTGCCGTGGTATTTTTACGCCAGCCAGCCAGGGGATTCATCCCCTGGCTCCGTGTCAACAAACCTGCTGAAGCAGGTTGGCACGCGCCAGCTGAACCGGCTTCCAGCCGGTTTGGCCCCCGCCAGGCGCAGATTTTAATCTGTGCCGGGGCTTTGCAAGACAATCGGTATAACGTACGATCTGGGCAAATTTGTGGTTTTTGCGGCAGCGTCCTGTATCGCGATCCTGTATCGCGCAGATGAACGACCGGATTTCGGACTGAATTCATGCACCCATTGACCTCCCGCTTTGGCCGCTGGCCGATCTTCCTGCTCCTGGCCCTGATCCTGGTCGCCGGTTTCACCCTGCGCACGTGGAACGTGAACTTCGACCAGGGCATCGGCGCCCACCCCGATGAGCGCAGCACCACCTGCACCTATGCACCGGCCATACGCCTCCCCCAAAGCTGGGACGAGTTCTGGGATCCCAGGCGCAGTCCCCTGAACCCCCTCTGGGATCCAGTTCAGCAGCAGGTGCGCAAGTTTACCTACGGCCACTTTCCCCTCTACCTGGGCGTGGCCATGGGCAACCTGCTCCATCAGCTGGCGCCGGTGGTTGCCCGGTCGCCCCTCCCCCAGGAAAAGGTGGACCTGATGCTCCGGGCCAATCAGCCCTGTGGCGGCGTGGCGGTGGCCGGCCGCCTGACCATCGCCCTGTTGGACACCTGGACCATCTACCTCCTCTACCTCCTGGGGCGACGCCTCTTTTCCACCGGCACGGGCCTGCTGGCCGCAGCCTTCTATGCCTTCACCGCCCAGGCCATCCAATTGAGCCACTTTTTCGCCATGGACCCGGCCAGCACCACCTTCACCGTGCTGGCCGTCCTGGGCGGCGTGGCCGCGATCCAGGATCGCTCCTGGCGGGCCATGGTGCTGACGGGTGTGGCCGCGGGGCTGGCCATTGCCTCCAAATTCAGCGCACTGCCGGTGCTGCTGGTGCCGGTGGTGGCAGGTGCCCTCATGTTCTGGGATGATTTCCAGCGGAGCAAAGTCGGAGGCGGGCTATCGGACGGCCGCGCCCAGTTCCGCGCCCTCGTGGGCATCCCCCTGGCCCTGGCCGTGGCGGGCCTGACCTTCTTCGTCGCCAGCCCCTACGCCGTGCTGGATTGGCGCAACTTCATCCAGGCTACCCTGGTGGAGCAGGGGCAGATGGTGCGGGGGCTGGCCGACTTTCCCTTCACCCGCCAGTACCGCAACACCACCCCCTACATCTACTTCATCCGCCAACAGGTCCAGTGGGGGATGGGCTGGCCCCTGGGGCTCCTGGCCCTGGCCGGGACCCTGTACTTCCTGGCCGGGTTCTTCCGCAGCCTCTATCACATGGCCTCCATCTGGCTGGGCAGCCAACTCTACCCCCGCTGTAGCCAGCCTCTTTCCACTGGGCGCACCCTTTCCAGCCGGGAAATAAGCTTGCTGGTGGTGTGGAGCTGGGTGCTGCCCTACTTTGGGCTCACCGGCGCCTTCCTGGCCAAGTTCAACCGCTACATGAGCCCGGTGCTGCCCTTCATGCTCCTCTTCGGTGCCGGCCTGGTCTACGTGGTGGGGCGCCGGTGGCCTGTTGACCGGGCCCAGGGCGCAGCGCCAAAGCCCGGAGCCGCTCGCCTGGGCCGGATGGCCGCCACGCTGCTGGCCGGGATCGGGCTGGCTGGCGGCGTATTCTGGTCCCTGGCCTACGTCAACGGCGTCTACAACCACGAGCACACCTGGATCACCGCCAGCCGCTGGATCTACCAGAACGTGCCCCGGGGCTCGGTCATCCTCTGGGAGCAGTGGGACGACCCTTTGCCCAAGGCCATACCCGGGGAGGCCGGCATGGACATGGCCAGCACCGGCCTGCGCAATATCGACTGGGGGCCGTACGAGGAAGACACCGCGGAGAAGTACGCCATCCTCAAGCAGAAGCTGCGGGAGGCGGACTACGTGGTCTACAGCTCCAAGCGCATCTACGACAGCGTGGACGAGCTGCCCGAGCGCTACCCCATGACCAATCTCTACTATCAGGCCATGTGGGATGGACGCCTGGGCTTCGAGCTGGCCCTGGACCTGACTTCGCCGCCCCGCCTCTTTGGCCTGGTCTTCGAGGACCGCCACGCGGACGAGAGCTGGAGCCTCTATGACCATCCCCAGGTGACCATCTTCCGCAAGGTGCGGAACCTGAGCGACGCGGAGTTCGATGCCATCTTCGACCATGTGTGGGAGACGGCCATCCCCTACTACCGAGGGCCGGATTCGCCCCTCAGCCCCTTTTTGAACCTGCTGGGCTTGGGCGCCAGCCCAGAGAGCGCCAACCAGGGGCTGGTGCCCCGGGTGCTGGCCCTGCTGATGGGCGGCGAAACCGGGACCGCCGCCCCGGCGCCGGCGGTCCGCCCCAGCCTGATGTTGCCCCAGCCCCTCTCCGCCCTGCCGGTGGTGGACAACTACCGCTGGAATCGCCTGGCCAGCGAAGAGCAGGTGCTGGGGCCCTGGCCGGCCGTGGCCTTCTGGTGGGCGGTGCTGGCCCTGTTGGGCTGGCTGGCCTGGCCCCTGGCCTTCTACCTCTTTGCGCCCTTTCGGGATCGGGGTTACCTCTTCAGCCGCACCGTAGGCTGGCTGCTGCCGGCCTGGCTCCTCTGGCTGTTGGCCAGTTACGGCCTGGCCTACACCACCGTGCGAGCCGCGTGGGGGAGTGCCCTGCTCCTGGGCCTGGTGGGGCTGGCCGCGGCCTGGCGCCAGCGCCAGCCCCTGGCCCGGTTCATGCGGGAACAATGGCCGGTGCTCCTCCTGGGGGAAGGGCTCTTTGCCGGGGCCTACCTCTTCTTTGTGCTCATCCGCATGGCCAATCCAGACCTGTGGCAGCCCTGGTTTGGGGGCGAGAAGTTCATGGAGTTTGCCTTCCTCAACGGCATCTTGCGCAGCCCCACCTTCCCGCCGGTGGACCCCCACTTCGCCGGCGGCTACATCAACTACTACTACTTCGGCCTTTACCTGGCCGCGTACCTGATCAAGCTCACGGGCATCTACGCGGAAGTGGCCTTCAACCTGGTCATCCCTACCCTCTTCGCCCTGACGGTGGTCAACGCCTTTGCCGTGGCCTACAGCGCCTGGGGCTTCGCGCGGAGGGGATGTCCGCCGGCCTCCCCCCGCTGGCGGGACGGCGTGGCCGCGTCCCTGCTGGCCCCCCTCTTCATCGCCCTGTTGGGCAATCTGGACGGCTTTGCCCAGGTGTTGCGCCGGTTGGCGGAGGGCAGCCCGGTCCACTTCCAGAGCGCCTTCCCCGGGGTGGAGACGCTGGTAGGCGCGCTGGTGGGGCTGGTGGGCGTGTTGCGGGGGACCCACAGCCTGGGCAGCTACGACTTCTGGGCACCCAGCCGGGTCATCCCCTTCACCATCAACGAGTTCCCGTACTGGAGCTTTCTCTTTGCAGACCTCCACCCCCATCTCATCGGCATCCCCTTTGCCGTCCTCTTCCTGGGGCTCATCCTCCTCCTGTTGTGTCTGCCGGAGCTGCCCCTCTGGCGTCCAACCTACGGCGTCTGGCTGTTGGCCCTCTTTGCCCTGATGCTGGGCACCCTGGCCAGCGTGAACCTGTGGGAGCTGCCCACCTACCTGCTGCTGGGGGTGCTGGCCCTGGCGGTGAGCCAGTATCGGGTCTGGGGCCGGGTCCGCTGGGGGGGCACGGGAGGGCTGGCCCTCCTCTACCTGGCCGGCGCGTATCTGTCCTTTCGGCCCTTCTTCGCCCACTATGTCAACGTGGGCGCGTCGGGCATTGGCCTGGTACGGGCGGGAGATGACCTGGGGACGTGGCTGCTCATTTGGGGGTTCCTGGGCTTTGTGCTGGTGAGCTGGCTCTTCTGGCGCCTGTGCCAACCCCCGTCGGCCGCCGGTCTGGGCCTGGCGCGGCTCCTGGGCATGGTCTGCCGGCGCTACGACCGGTTGCCCCGGCTGGTCTACCTGCACCGGCTGCTGGTGACCCGCCCGACCCTGGGCTACCAGCTGGGGGTGAATTTGCTGCCCGGAACCCTGATGGCCACCCTGCTGGCCCTGGCCTGGGAGCGGACGGTGCTGGCCCTCTGCCTGGCGCTGCTGGGGCCGGCCTTTCTGCTCTTGTGGCATCGATCCCCATGCCGGGCAGGCCGCGGTTCCCAGGTCCCGGCCGTCGGCCGGGTGGTCCCCCGTCCAGGTGACTTCTCGGCCCGGGGGAGCGGGGCGGACGCCTTTGTGGCCCTGTTGACGGTGGTGGGGCTGGCCATCCTGGCCGGTACCCAGGTAGTCTACCTGAAGGACTTCCTGCAGGGGGGCGACTGGTACCGTATGAACACCCTGTTTAAGTTCTTCAACCAGGTATGGGTCCTGTGGGGGATGGCCGCCGCCGTGGCGGTGCCCTGGTTGTGGCGCCGGAATCTGCCCTCGTGGCCGGCACGACTGGTCCCGCTGCCCTCCTGGTGGCGTGGGGTTTTCGGTCTCCTGTTGGTGGCAAGTCTGACCTTGCTCTTCCTGGGCACGCCGGCCCGGCTGGCCCAGCGCATGGTGGGCTGGCGGCCCCCCTTCGGCACCCTGAACGGCATGGCCTACATGCAGCAGGGCACCTACACCTGGCCGGATGAAAACCATGTCATCGAACTGCGACATGACTGGGATGCCATCCGCTGGCTGTTGGCGCACGTGCGGGGCAACCTGGTGATTGTGGAATCTGCGGAGGTGGACTACTATCGGGCCGGGGGAACCCGGGTGGCCAGCATGACCGGCCTCAGTGGCCTGCGGGGCATGCACGAGTCGGAGCAGCGCTTCGGCGAGGCCCTGGGCTATCGGGACGGCCTGCACCGGGAGTTCTGGCAGACGCCGGACCTGGCGCGCCTCCAGGCCATCGTCGACGAGCTGGAGGTCGCCCTGATCTACGTGGGGCCCCTGGAGCGCCAGCAGCACCCCGACGCCCCGGCCAGGCTGGAGTCCCTGGTCGACCAGGGACGGCTGCAGGTGCTGTATCAGAACGAGGGCGTGACCATCTACGCGGTGCCCGGTGCCCTGGCCCGCACCGACCGCGGGGATTACGTGCCGGTGCCCCGCGGTGCGTAGGTCCGGTCTCCTGGCCGGGCGGAAGGTATCCGGGTTGCCTGTACGCCTGTCACCCAGGGATGGGCGACCTACGGACGACGCACCACGAACTATACCCATGATGGACCGGGATCCACTGGAGCCACCATGATTCTCACTCTTCTCGCCTGGTATCTGGTGATTCAACTCATCGCCCTGGCTGTCTGGCCCCTGGCCCGGGGGCTGTTCGCCGCCCTGCCCGATCAGGGCTGGACCCTGGCCAAGGCCCTGGGCATCTTATTGATGGGGGTGCTCTTCTGGCTGGGCTACAGCTATGGCCTGGTGGCCAACGAACGGGGCGGCGCCTGGCTGGCTCTGCTGGTCGTGGCAGGGATCGGCGGGGCGGTGAGGTGGCGTCAATGGCGGGCCCTGCCGGCCTGGCTGGCGGATCCGGTGCGCCGGCGGTACGTGGGGACGGCAGAGGCCCTCTTTGCTGTGGCCTTCCTGGCGTGGGCAGTGGTGCGCATGTACGACCCGGCTGCCAACCACACCGAACAGCCCATGGACCTTATGTTCCTGAACAGCATCTGGGCCAGTGCCACCTATCCGCCTCGGGATGCCTGGCTGGCGGGCTACGCCATCAGCTATTACTACCTGGGCTACTGGCTGCTGGCTGCCCTGGCCCGCCTGGCCGGCGGGTCTTCCCCCCTGGGTGTGCCGGCCGTGGCCTACAACGTGGGCCAGGCCGCCTGGTTTGGGCTGCTGTTGCTGGGCAGCTTCGGCATGGCGGCCAACTTGCTGGCCGTCTCCTGGGGCAGACAGGAGACCGGGGACGGTGGACTGGGCTCCGGCCGGGTGCTGGGCGGCGGGCTGCTGGCCGCGTTGGCCGTGGGAGTGACCGGCAACCTGCAGGGCGTGTTGGAGTGGCTCTACGCCAACGGCCTGCTGGGCGACGGCGTGGCCCGCTGGTTTCAGGTCCACAACTTCCCGGCCAACGCCGCGGTGACCGGCCGCTGGTACATCGGCTTTGACTGGTGGTGGTGGCGCAGTGCCCGGGTCCTGCAGGATCTCTCCCTGACCGGTGAGCACGTGGAGGTGATCGACGAGTTCCCATTCTTCAGCTACCTGCTGGGCGACAACCATCCCCACGTACTGGCCATGCCCTTCGTGCTGTTGGCCATCGGGCTGGCCATGGCCCTGTTCCTGGGGCCGGCCCGGGGGGAGCCGGCACGCCCGGCCCCTCAAGGCTGGATGGTCCCGCTGGTGGGCCTCTTTCCCCTGGGCGGGGTGGGGCTGGCGGTGACGGTGCTGGCCGTGGGCGCGTTGCTTTTCCTCAACACCTGGGATTTCCCGCCCTACTGGCTTCTGCTGGTGGCGGCCGTCTTCGTCGCAGCCCGGAGGTCAGATGGGGAAACCCAGGCCGAGCCGGGCCAGGCCCTCTCCCTGGCCGCGGTGGCCGGCGTGCTGCTGGTGGTAGGCGCTGGCCTCCTCTACCTACCCTACTTCCTGACGGCCCAGAGCCAGGCGGGCGGGGTCGCTCCCAACCTCCTCCATCCCACCCGGCTGCGCCAGTTCCTGCTCATGTTCGGGGGGTTCCTGCCGGCTGTGGCAGCCCTGCTGATGACCTGCTGGCGGGAACGGCCGCCTGCCCGGCGGCGGCTCCTCCTGAGCCTGGCGGCGACCCTGGGCCTGCCTGCCCTCTGGCTGCTTCTCTTCACCGGGCTGGTGGCCGGCGGTGCCTTTCCTGTGGCCGGGGAGCTGCCCTCCGGCGCCCACAGCTTCGTGCCCTTCATCGTGGCCCGCTGGAGCAGCCGCCCCTGGACCTTCCTGTTGGCGGGCAGCCTGCTGGCCGTCACCCTGGCCCTCATCTGGGAGCGGCTGGTGGACGACCGCCCGGCGGGTGACCCCGGCCGGCTCTTGGTCCTGCTGCTGACCGCGCTGGGCCTGGCCCTGGTCTACGCCCCCGAGTTCCTCTACCTGCGGGACTATTTCGGCACCCGCATGAACACCGTCTTCAAGTTTTACTACCAGGGCTGGCTGCTCCTGGCCCTCAGCAGCGCCTACACGGTGGCCGTCCTCCTGGGCAACCGGGGACGGCCAGGGCCGGCCGGGCGAGGTCTGGCGTCTGTGGTTGCCCTGGGGACACTTTTGCTGATTTGTGCCGGTTTGGTCTATCCTGTAGCCGGTGTGTACAGCAAGACCGGGGGCTTTGGGGCGGCCCAACCGACCCTGGATGCCGGCGCTTATTTGGCCCAGGCGGCCCCCGCGGAATACGCTGCGGCGGTGTGGGTTCAGGCCAATGTCCCGGCTGATGCCCGGGTGCTGGAAGCCAAGGGAGCCAGCTACCGGGCCGACTTCAACCGCATCAGCACCCTGACGGGGCGTCCCACCCTGCTGGGCTGGGACTTCCACGAGGTGCAATGGCGGGGCGAGGCCTACGGCGCCATGGCTCGGGGACGCCCTGAGTTGCTGGAGCTGATCTACCGCACCGGGACGGCCCAGCAGATCCGGGAGGCCCTGGACCGCTGGCAGATCGACTACGTCTACGTGGGGCCGGCGGAGCGGAGCACCTATCAGATCGCCCCGCGGGACGAGGCACGCCTGTCCGCGGTGATGGACTTGGTCTTCGAGGAGGGGGATGTGCGCATCTACCAGCGCCGGAGCCCGACCCAGCGACTGGTCCACTGACACTTGGCGAAGCGCAGCTACGAGCTGCGCCTGCGGGGATGGGCGGATCCCGTAAGGGGCCCCGTGTTCATCTGTGAACTCTGTGAGTCCTGACGCACGATGCAACAGCAAGCGACCGTGTCCGTACCCATAGCACGAGGCGAAGGGGCCGCCAGGGCGCTCCGGCTGCTCACCGTGGAGCAGGGGGCCTTCGGCGCCTGCCTGCTGGTGGCGCTGGCCCTGCGCCTGGCCGGGCTGAGCCTGCTGCCCCTGACGCCCCTGGAGGCGGCCAACGCCTGGCCGGCCTGGCTGACGGCAGTAGCGCCCGCGGGGTTGACCCGAGAGATGCTGGCCCCCCTGTGGCCGGCCAGCCCCCTCCTCCACACCCTGCAGGCAGCCCTTTTCTGGCTGGCGGGAGGAAGTGACGCCCAGGCCCGCTGGTGGCCGGCCCTGGCCGGTGCCGGCCTGGTGCTGGTCCTGTGGCCCCTGCGCCCCTTGCTGAACCGCAGCCGCCGGGCATCCGTTGCGCTGGTAGCCGCTCTGTGGGTGGCCATGGACCCCTGGCTGGTCACCCTGAGCCGCCTGGCCGATGGCGCCCTGTTGAGCCTCTTCCTGGCCATGCTGGTGCTGGCCGGCATCTACCGGCTGGCCGAGGGCCCGGAGAGCCAGCGGCGGGCCTGGCTGTGGGGGACCGGGGTGGCCGCCGGCCTGTTGCTGGTCAGCGGGCCCCTGGCCTGGTCTTTTGTGCCCGTGATCGTCGCCTGGATCTGGCTGAACCGGCAGGCCTGGGCGCGCCCCATCCCGGTGGCCAGGGTGGCCGGGTCGGCCGGGGTGGCGGGCGTACTGGCGGCCACCGGCTGGCTGGCCTGGCCCCAGGGCCTGCAGATGCTCGGTCGCAGCCTGACGGCCTGGTTCGGCCTCTGGACGGGCGCGGGGTTGGTGCCCGGGGAGGCCGCCGGCTATCCCGTCGGCTGGCTGCCGGTTCGACTCCTGGCCGATCAGCCTCTCCTGCTCCTGGCCGGGGTGGCCGGCCTGCTGGGCCTGACCCTGGATTTTGCCTCGGCCCCGGGGACGGCGGCCCGGGCCTGGCCCCGCTTCCTCTGGATCTGGTTTCTGTGGGCCACCTTTCTGTGGCTGTTGCCGGGCCGCCACCCCCTGTTGCTGGCCGTCTGGACGCCGCCCCTGCTGCTGGCCGGGGCCCATGGCCTGGCCACCCTGATGGAAGGCTTCCCCCACGACCTGGACTGGCGAGAGGCGTCGGTGGTCCTGGGCACGCTGGTGGTGTTGGCCGTCTCGGGCCTCTTCTGGTGGATCGCCCTGACCTATGGCCGGGAGTTCGAGCCGGTCATGGCCCAGGCCACACTGGCCATTGCGCTGTTGACCGCGCTGGTCCTGGTGGCCTATGGCGTGTGGACCGACCCGCGCCATGCCCGGTGGCTGGCCGCAGTCTTTGTCTGCACCCTGCTGTTCCTTTGGACCGTGGCCGCGACCTGGCACTTGAGCTACCGGGAGCGCGCGGGCACCCTGGACGGCTTCCTGGCTACCGTCACCCACGCCGACCTGCGCCAGCTGGTGGCGGATGTGGAGACCATCAGCGCACAGCGGACGGGCCACGCCCACGACCTGCCTGTGCTGCTCCAAGTGAGCCGGCGGCAGGCGATGCCCCAGGGGGAGGCCCGGGCCGATTTCCTGCCGCTCCTGGGCTGGCATCTGCGGGAGATGCGCAACCTGAGCTGGCGGGAGCTTGCCGGCCCAGGGAGCTTTCTGGACGCCGCCGTGGCTGCGGGGCAGCCCCGGCCCCTGGTCATCACTGACGCCACAGGATGGACGCCCGGCAGCAGCGAACTGGCAGGTGCGGGTGGCCTGGAATATGTGGGTAGCCGTTACACCCTGACCGTGACCTGGCTGCCCTTGGAGTTGCTGGCCACGCCGGGGGAGGTTGGGGGCGCTGACCCGGCGGGCAGCTTGCCGGGCCTGCGGGCCCGTTGGCGTGAACAGATTCAGCCCTTCCTGCGCTGGATGCTCTACCGGGCGGTGCCGACCGGTGGGCCCCTTCCCGGCGTGCGGGAAGGGGTGATCTTGTGGGCAACCCGGGAATGATAGGAGAGGGAATCGGTCTATGAGCGAGCAGGTTGAGGAACGGGGTAGCCTCCAGGAGACTGCCGGGCAGCCGGCCCAAATCCCGCAAGAGACGCGGGACGAGACACAGGAAGGCGCGGTCCTCGTGGGCGGCCCGTCCTGGCTGGAACGTCCCCTGGCCACCCTTTGGGGTTGGAGTTGGGAAGGGGTGGCGTGGGCGGTGCTCCTGGCCGTGTCTGCCGTGGCCCGCTTCTATCAGCTGGGCGTGCGGGCCATGAGCCACGACGAGAGCCTCCATGCCCTCTACTCCTACTACCTCTACAACTCGGGCAACTACGAGCACAACCCCATGATGCATGGGCCGCTGCTCTTCCACCTCAACGCCCTGGTCTACTTCCTCTTCGGCGACAACGATGCCACGGCCCGGCTGATGCCCGCGCTGGCGGGGATCGGCGTGGTGTGGATGGCCTGGTGGTTTCGGCCCTACCTGGGGCGGGTGGGCGCGCTGGCCACTGGCGTGCTCCTTTCCCTCAGTCCCAGCCTCCTCTTCCACAGCCGGTACATCCGCAACGACATCTACATCGCCCTCTTCACCCTGATCTGGATCTACGGCGCCTTCCGCTACCTGGATGCCACCACCCGGTCCCAGCGTAACCGCTGGCTCACGGTCATGGTGCTGGGAATGCTCCTGGGCTTCATCACCAAGGAAAACCACTTCATGACCGGCGCCATCATCGGCGCGTTCTTTGCGGGTCTGGCCCTGTGGCAGGTGATCGACTACCGGCTCTTCTACGTGGCGGCACCGGCCCTCCTGGGGGGCAGCGTCTGGTTTTTCTTCCATGCCTGGGCCCTGGAGCTGAGCAAGCAGGCCCGGAGTCTGGCCAACACCGCGGCCCAGCAGAGCCAACAGCTCACCCTGCAGAGCGAACAGATGGACCGGCTGGGGCTCATCGGCCTGGGCCTGGGGGGCCTGGTGGCCCTGGGCTTCCTGCTCTTTGCCATGCGCCGGGAGCAGTGGCAGCAGCTGCGTCGCAATCCGGTGGCCGACCTGGCCGTGGTCATGTTGACCCTGGTGTTGCCCTTTACCTCGCCCTTCCTCTATCTGCTCAGCGGCTGGGAGCCCATCGACTGGAGCCGGCTGCCCGCCAGCCTGACCGGCCCCATCCTGGTCCGCTACGCGGTGCTGGTGGTGGTGGTCACGGCCCTGGCCTTCGCGCTGGCCTATTTCTGGTTCGCCCTGCGGAAGCCCGGCGGGGACGGGGTAAAGGGAGTCCGGAGTCCAGAGTTCGAAGTCCGGAGTCCGGACTCTCCACCGGGGGATGGGCCGCCCCTCCTGGGCTTTGGCGACTGGCTGCGTATGATGGGGCTCTTCTGGATCGTGGCCATCCTCTTCTTCACCACCTTCCTGACCAACACCCGCAACGGCCTGGCCACGGGCCTGGTGGGGAGCCTGGGTTACTGGCTGGCCCAGCAGGAGGTGCAGCGGGGCAGCCAGCCCTGGTACTACTACATCATGTTGGGCTGGCTCTATGAATTTCTGCCCATCATTTTGGCCGGCGGCGGCATGGTCACCGTGTTGCTCCGGCTGTGGCGGGGCAAACGGTGGGATCCCCTGCCGGCGTGGTCGCGCCCAGGGGGCGGGTCGGCCGCAGGGGCGTCGGCGCCCTCTGGCAACGGCCGGGAAGAGGGGACGGCCGGCGCCCTGGGCCTGGCCGAGCAGTCCAGGCTGCATCGGATCTACTTCGTGGTCTTCTGCTGCTGGTGGGTGGTGGCGGCCTGGGCGGCCTACACCATCGCCGGGGAGAAGATGCCCTGGCTGCTCACCCACATCGCCCTGCCCATGTGTGTCCTGGGCGGCTGGTGGCTGGGCCGCCTGATCCAGCAGGTGGACTGGCAGGCTGCGCCCGGGGGGCTTTCACGCGGTCGGGCCGGCTGGCTGGTGGGTGCCACCCCGGCCCTGATCTTTGTCCTCTTCACCCTGGCCACCAGCCGGCCTTCCCTGGACCGATCCCTGGTGGCCCTGGGGGAAACTGTGCGCTGGCTGCTGGCCCTGGGGCTGGGCGCGGGGCTCGTGTACTGGATCTTGGGCGCGGTCCAGGCCATTGGCATACGCCCGGCGGCGCGGCTGCTGGGGCTGGGCTTTGTGGGCCTCCTCTTCCTGCTGACGGCGCGTTTTTCCTACATGCTGACCTACGTCAACTACGACCTGGTCAACGAGTACCTGGTCTATGCCCACGGCTCGCCGGGGATCAAGCAGGCCTTGCGGGAGATCGACCTGATCAGCCAGCGGACGGTGGGCGATCGCAACATCACCGTGGCCTACGACGACGACAGCTCCTGGCCCCTGAGCTGGTACATGCGCCTCTACCCCAACAGCCGCTTTTATGGCAGCAACCCCACCAGCGACGCCATGAACGCGCCGGTGGTCATCGTCGGTCCCAAGAATCTGGAAAAGGTCGCGCCCTACGTGGAGCGGGACTACGTGCGCCGCACCTACCAGCTGGTCTGGTGGCCAGACCAGGGGTACTTTGGCTTCACCTGGCAGCGCTTCCTGAACACCATCACCGACCGAGAGAAGATGAAGCGGATCTTTGACATTGTCTTCTACCGGCGCTTTGCCGACGACGCCGACCCCAGCAAGCCCCGGCCCCTCAGCCAGTGGCCCAACCGCCACGACTTCTACATGTACGTACGGCGGGACATTGCCGCCAGCATCTGGGACCTGAGCGTGGTGCCGGTGACGGACCGGCGCAGCGAGATGGAGGCCCTGCTGGCCGAGCGGGAGGTGGATCTCTCGGCCACGGCCGTCTACGCCGACATCTACGGTGGCCAGCCCCTGCTCCAGCCCCGGGCCCTAGCCGTGGGCCCCAACGGTGAACGGGTCATCGCAGACACGGGTAACCACCGCATCGTGGTGCTGGACCCCGGCGGCACCTTCGTGCGGGCCTTTGGCAGCCTTTGCCGCCTCTCCGAGGGGGCCGCCGGCGGCTGTGTGGACCCCGACGGCGATGGCCCCCTGGCCCTGGGCGACGGCCAGTTCTACGAGCCCTGGGGCGTGGCCGTGGGCAGCGACGGGACCCTCTTTGTGGCCGACACCTGGAATGGCCGCATCCAGGCCTTCGACCCGGAGGGCAACTTTATCCGCAAGTGGGGCATTTTCAACACCACCAACGGCGAGTTGGGCGACCCCTACGCCCTCTTCGGCCCCCGGGGGCTGGCCGTCAACATGGCCGGCAACCTGCTGGTCAGCGACACGGGCAACAAGCGTATCCTGGAGTTCACCCCCACGGGCGAACTGGTGCGCCAGGTGGGCGGTGGTGGTGCCGTCCTGGGCCGCTTCGAGGAGCCGGTGGGCGTGGCGGTGGACCCCCGGGACGGCAGCGTCTACGTGGCCGATGCCTGGAATCGGCGCATCCAGAAGCTGGACGCAGCCCTTCAGCCCCTGGCCGAATGGGAGGTGCCTGGCTGGGAGAGCCAGCAGATCTACCACAAGCCCTACCTCGCGGTGGCCGGCAACGGCGATGTCTACATCACCGATCCGGAGAACTACCGGGTCATTGTCTACAACACCGCCGGCGGGATCCAGGCCGCCTTTGGCGACTACGGCGTTGAGCTCAACCGCTTCGGCCTGCCCAACGGCATCGCCTACGACCCAGGCCAGAACCAGATCCTGGTGGCAGACGCGGACAACAATCGGGTGTTGGTCTTTCCGGCGTTGGGACAGTGAGGGGAGGATAGGGGATGGGGGGATTAGGTAATCGGATAGTTGGGGGACTGGGGGATTAGGGGACAAGGTGATCTGGTGAGGGGATGATAAAATCACAAATCCCCTAATTCCCCAGTCAGGGATGTGGCAGGATGGGAAACGGATTGGCTTCGCTGACTGAAGTGGCCTTGGCGGGGCAGGGTGTGCCACGAATCCGTCGCCTGCTGTTGGGCCTGGCGGCCGTGGCCCTGGCCCTGTGGGCTCAGGAGCGGCTGGCCGCGGGCAACCTGGTGGATGCCGGGGTGCTGTACGCCGCAGCCGGGCTTCTCTTCGCCGCCGCCATCCCCCTACCCCGGGGGCCTGCCGGATTCCCGTCGACCACTTCTGGCACGCCCATGGAATTTTCCTTCCGCCAGTGGGCCGTGCTGGCCCTGGCGGTAACGGCATCCCTCCTGAGCCTCGCAACCCTGGATTTTTATCGGCCTGCACCGGTGAGCTGGCTGCTCCACGGAGCCAGCATCGGCCTTTGCCTGGCCCCCTTCCTGGACCGGCGCAGCCTCCATCCCCGGCACTGGCCCTGGAACGGACTGAGATCACGCCACGGCGGGCTGCTGCTGGCCGTGCTGAGTGTGGCCCTGTTCATGCGCCTCTACCGCTTTCAAAGCTGGCCCTTTGGCACCTGGTTCGACGAGGCCGAAGCCGGGCTGCAGGCCCTGCGCATCCTGGAGGATCCCAACTACCGCCCCCTCTTCGTGGACTCCATCAACGTCACCTCCCACTATCTCCACCTGGTGGCCCTCTCCTTTCAGCTCTTCGGCATCAGCACCCAGGCCATCCGCCTGGTCAGCGTGGCCATGGGCCTGGGCACGGTGCTGGCCGGCTACCTGGTGGGCCGGGAGCTATTCGGCCGCTCCATGGGGCTGGTGCTGGCTTTCCTGCTGGCCGTCTCCCGCTGGGATGTCACCTTTAGCCGCATCGGCATGTACAACGCCAGCACACCCCTCTTTTCCCTGCTGACCTTCGCTTTCTTCTTGCGGGGCCTGCGCCGGCGAAGCCTGCTGGACTTTGCCCTGGCCGGGGTATGGCTGGGGCTGGGCCTCTGGTTTTACCCGGCCTTCCAGCTCTTCGTAGCGGCCCTGGCCCTCCTGATCCTCCTCCTTTCCCTGACGGGTGAACCTGCCCGGGGTGGCCGCTGGTCCAGGTGGGTCAGCAGATGGCTGCAAACCTACTGGCGGGGGCTGTTGACCCTGGTCCTGGCCGCCCTGCTGGTGGTGGCCCCCCTGGCCCGCTTCATCTACCTGGATCCCGACACCTACTTCCGCCGCGCCCGCACCACCGCGCTCTTTGAGAATGTGGCGCCTGAAGCCCGCCTGCCTGCCCTCTGGAGCAACGTGCGCAAGCACCTGCTCATGTTCCACTACCGGGGCGATCCCAACGGCCGCCACAACCTCCCCGGCGCGCCCATGCTGGACCCCTACAGCGCCGCGCTGATGGTCCTGGGGTTGGCCCTGGCCGTGGCGGGGCGTCCCCGGGGCGGGGTGGCGGGTGCCCTGGCCCTCTTCCTGCCCCTGTGGCTCCTCACCGGGTTGCTGGGCGGCATCCTCTCCCTGGACTTCGAGGCGCCCCAGTCCCTGCGCTCCATCGCCGCGTTGCCGCCGGCCTACATCCTGGCCGTCCTGCCCCTGGCCGCCCTGGCCCAGGAGTGGCGCCGGGTAGGGGAGCCCTACCTGCCCGGCGCCCTGGACTGGCCCCTGGGGCTGCTGCTGGCCGCCGTGGGCTTCAGCAACTTCCACACCTACTTCTTCCTGCAGG
>FWPU01007904.1_pt1 | contig 18872 bp, 18 predicted proteins | sample 2228361 | NCBI WGS metagenome assembly FWPU01 (sample SAMEA103939777, study PRJEB20133) | metagenome
CTTTTTTTATAATATTTTAGGTTGAAAAAAATTTATTTATTGTTTTATACCAAACAAGTTCTTAATAATTAGTTATAACAAATTATAAAAGTATTTTATTCTATACTAAAAGTCTATCAACTGATAGCAAAGGGAAATAAAAGCAACTTTATTTTATATATTATTAAGTATTTTGAATGGGTTAAATTGAGATTAGGATATTTTAGCAGATCAATACATTACATATTATTTTTGTCGTTTTTGAAAAAAGGTATTTCACTATTTTTAGTTATTTTCTTAATCCTGTTCAAAATTTGATTTTTATTTTGAAAAATTTCGTTCTGTATATAATTAATGTAATCCTGTTTTTCATATATTTTTAAATTTCCTTTATCTATAAAATCTTCTACAATTTTTAATATTCTTTCAGGTGTCAGAATTTCCATCCCAATTCCAGATTTTAAAAAACGAATCAATAAGCCAGGAAGATTATTTGAGATTTCGCGTATTAAAGAGGAAAGCAGAAATATCTGAAAATCCTGATTCTTGTTTTCCATAATCATCTTTAAAAATGTTTGTGATAGTACCTGAGCTGTAATGTCTTCACTTGTTTCGTTATCTACAATTTTTAATTCTTCTCCCTGAAGAATATATTCAATTATATTTTTATGATTAACTACTTTTTTTATAGAAAAATCATAGAGCCTTCTATTAGAATATTTTTTTATTAATCTCATTTTATTGCGCAGTGCAAAATGCTATAATTCACTGTCAAATCAATTTTTAGTATAAGAAGTAATAAAGAATTCTTTCCTGTATTCATCAATTTAAATGTTTGCAATGATTTTAAATTTTAAATATTAGTTTTTCAAAAAAAACCATTCCTGTTCTGAAGATTTTCTCTCGAAATATCTGTAGCCATCTATATTAAAATTTTTTATATCTTCAACATTTTCAATAAGATTTTGAGCCATCCAATTTAGCATTTTACCTCTCATTCTTTTTGCATTCATACCAACTGTGATATATTTACCATTTTTATTTTCCTGAAAATATATATTAAGAACTGGATATTTCGTAAAATCTTCAATCACTTTTGAATATTCATTCGAAGCTAAATTAATTAATATCTTATTTTTACTTTTCGATAATTCCTTTTCTATAAGGGAAATAATTCTATTTTTCCATAATCCATATAAATTGAAAAATTTAAAGGTTCCATTATCAATCTGTATTTCACCTGCAAGTTGAGTTGACATCTCTAGACGATAAGGATATATTAAATCAAAAGGTTTTAAAATTCCATACAATCCCGAAATAATCCTGAGATGTTTTTGCAAATATTCAAACTGATTTTGATTGTAATTTTTCAATGACATTCCTTTATAAACATCTCCATTATATAGTAAAATACATGGCTTTTGTTTCTCATTTAAACTAAAATTTTGATATCTTTCAAAATTAAGTTTAGCAATGGAATCATTCACATTTAATATTTTTTTTAATTCAGTTAAGGATTTATTTTTTAAAATATTTACCAGTCTTTCTGTTATATCCCTGAATTCAGGTAATTGATAAAATTTTATTAATTTTTGAATTATTTCGTGTTCTATGTCAATGGGTTTTAAAGTTTTTGCAGATGAAATGATAATAATCATATATTATTTAATTAGTAAATTCTTTATAGTTTCTGAAACTTTACTGGAACCTTCTGGTAGATCTTTTAAAAAACGCAATATAGGGATTATTGTAAATATAAATATTTGAACTGAATTTTCTTTTGGAAACTTCAAATATTTCTTTTCTATTTTTTCAAATAAACTTAGATTTAAATCATGAAATTTAATGATTAAATTCTTTAATGAAGATCGATTTGTTTCCCACATTTTATTTAAGACAAAAAAGCGATATTCATATCTCATCCATAATTCAAAATATATTGTAACCAATGATTCTAAAATTTTATCCGTATAAACTTTTTCTTTTTTTAATAATTCCTCATAAAAGAGGATTAATTCTTCTAAAATGGGTTTTACAATTTCCTCTAGCAGATGGTCCTTTGAATCAAAAAAGCTATATAATGTAGCTCTTGAAATATCTACTTCCTCTGCAATTTCTTCTAGTCGTACAGTTTCTATATTTTTGAATGCAAAATGTTTACCTGCAACTTCAATAATCTTATTCTTTAATTTTTCTCTTCTTTTTTCAACCCTGGGTAGTTTTCGTTTTCCCATAGGCTGAACTTCTGAGCCAACATCAGAATCTTTTTGTTGAATTTTTTCCATATTTATTTTTAACTAATTTTAATTTCAAATTTTAGTTTGCAAACATTTTTTTAATAACTTTTTCATATTTATTATAGACTACATTTCTTTTTATTTTCATTGTTTCAGTTAACTCTACACCTTTTTTTAATTCTTCGGATAATAAATAAAAATTCGTAATTCTTTCGAAAGATTTAAAACCATTGCTGGAAGAAATTTCATTTTTTAAAACTTCATTAAATAATTGCTGAATTTGCGGAATTCGATTCCAGTTTTCAATATCTTCTGGCAAATTTATGTTTCTTTTTTTTAGTTCTTCTTTAACTCTCTCTACATTGGGATAAATTAAAGCTCCCAGAGATTTCTGATCCTGACCTACCACTACTACCTGATGTATAAAAGGATGGGAGCTCAATCGGACTTCAATAGGTTCAGGTTCAACATTTTCTCCTCCAGCTAGAACAATTGTATCTTTAGCTCTTCCCGCAAACTTAATTTCTCCCGTAGTCGTCCACATAAAAACATCCCCGGAATTCAGCCAACCGTCAATCAATACTTCAGATGTTTTCTCTGGCATTTTATAATAGCCTTTCATAACATGAGGTCCTTTATGCCAGGCAACACCTTTAACACCAGGTTTTAAAATAATTCTTCCATATTCATCTCTTAACTGTATATGTGCACCTAATAGAGGTGGTCCAACACAATCTCTTCTTGGCCAGGGAAGTCTTCCCATCACACATACAGCAGTAGTTTCCGTCATCCCATAAGCATCTACAATGGGTATCCCAACATATCTAAAAAATTCAGCTATATGAACTGGCAATGCACCTGCTCCAGATAAAGCAAATCTTAACCTGCCTCCAAAAATATCTTTTACTCGAGATAATATTTTTCTAGCAAAAGGAAATAAAGGAACACTTATTAATAGTCCTCCAAAAGATAGCAATTTTCTTAATAATATTTCTACAGGACTTTCTTGCTCAGTTGAAGCAATTCTACCCAATAGATTATCAATGGAATCTGTATAGAGACCTGCTATTAACAGTGCAAAATTAAAAATTTTTTGTTTTGTTTCTGACTGTTTGCGAAGGTTATCAAAAATTCTTTTGTATAATTGTTCCCAGACTCTTGGGACAGAAACCAGAAAGGTTGGCTTTATGGTTTGTAAATCATTTGCTAAATACATAATATTCGAATTTGCCATACTTGCTCCACTAGCAATCAAGGTTAACTCGAGAACTCTTTCTGCAATATGCCATGGTGGTAAAAAAATTAATACCCGATCTAATTCGGAAATAGGAGATATTAACTGAATTTGATAAACTTCCCAGCAAAAATTTCGATGAGTTAGCATAACTCCTTTCGGTATACCCGTAGTTCCACTTGTATATATTATGGTTGCCAGATCATCAGGTTGAATCGATTCTCCTCTCTTTCGAATTTCTGTATCTCCATGAATCCTCAAAAGCTCTTCTCCTCTTTGCAGAACATCTATTAAAAAAAAGAATTTTAATTCGGATAATTTCGACGATTTTGATGTTCTAATGCTATTTTCCTCCATTATTTGTAAAATTTTATCAATATCATTATATTTTTCTGGTCCTTCAATAGAGATTATTGCCTGAATGGAAGGAATTTCTCCTATGATCTCAGATAACTTCATTAACATTTTCTGATTCTCTACAATCACTATAGAAGCCTCTGAATGATTTAAAATATAAATTATATCCTGTTCAGTAGCATCACAACCACGAGGAACATCAATACATCCAATCGTATCAATTGCAAGGCATAAAAGATTCCATTCATATCGGTTATCGCATAGTAAAGCAATTTTAGTTTCTTTTTTTACATTGAGTTGATATATTAAAAATGTCTGTATATATTTTATATCAGTATACCAATTCGCATAAGATACAGCACCAAATTCCTGTTTATCCAGACGAACCCAGTAACAGGCTCTTTCTGCATGAGTTGATACTGTATCTTTAAGTAAATGATATAATGAAAACTTCTCCATCCTTTAAACCATCAAGAATTTATTAATTGGATAAATAAAAAAGCATAGAGAAATCAGTCAAGGATTTATTAAATCTCAAATATTATGTTTTTTCTAATATTTGTTTTTCTTTTTGAACTTTCTCGATATTTTCCAGCATTTTTTTCTCAACTAAACTTATATAATATTCATAATCTTCGTCAGTTAAATTTTCAGGCACATAAATAGGTTCTCCGTATCTAATAATTAATTTATTAAACAAAGGAAAAGGTAATCTCATCTGATCCCAGGAATTAATAATCTTTTGCTTTAATGCTTCGTAATGAAAAGGGATGATGGGAAGTCCTGTTTTTGAAGCAATTGTAACCACTCCCATTTTTACTTTAAAAGCAGGTCCTTTTGGACCATCAGGAGTAATAGCCAATCTTTTGTTTTCTTTTCCTGCAGAAATCATTTCTTTTAAAGCAGAAACTCCCCCTCTTGTAGAACTACCACGAATATTAAAGATTTTAAATTTTTCTAAAATCCTGCTTATAATTTCTCCATCTCTTGATTGAGAAGCCAATCCATGTAAATACATATTATCGAGTATTCCAGCTCCACCTATAATACAACAATGCCACAAAGAGATAATAAAAGCTTTATCTTTATTTATTAAAACTTGAATATTTTCTTTTCCTAAATAATATTTTTTAGATGTCCATATTAAAATCCTTATATATATAGGAACTAAAAAAATTGTCAGATTTTCCAGTATTTTTTTTAACATTATCGCTAATAAAAATTTTGATGTTTTCTTTATCAATAAGATTTTGATTTAAAATTTAAACAAAGAATATGAAAACTCAATGAAGAATAAAAACAAAAAAATCATAATAAATCAACAGGATCTATTTCTATTTCAAGATATTCCTCTGTTGACAAATTTTTTTTTAATGTTTTAATAATTGTTCTAACTTCATTAAGGGTTTCAAAAAAATAATTAGTTTTTAATAATATATGAAATCGATATTTATTATGTAATTTTTCAATAGGCGCAAGCGATGGACCAATAATATAGAATAAACCCAGCTTCCTGAATAAGATGGATTTCATTGATTCATTTAATTTATGGATTAACATATTTCCTTTGAGCTGATCAGGTGTTCGAATCAGGAATCTTATTAACCGAACAAAAGGAGGATATAAAAATTGTTTTCTATTTTGAATTTCAAACTTAAAGAAAGATTCATAATTTTGATGCATTGCCCAAATCAAATAAGGATTATTTTTATCAATTACTTCGAAATAAACTCTGCCAGGATCATATCTTCTTCCTGCTCTTCCCGCAACCTGAACCAGCATAGAAAAAGTTCTTTCATAAGATCGAAAATCAGGTAAATAAAATCCTGTATCTGCCTGTAATACTCCCACCAGGGATAAATTAGGAGCATCTATTCCTTTTGATATCATTTGTGTTCCAATAAGAATATCTATTTTCTCGGATAGAAAATCATTTATTACCTCCCTTAAAACTTTTCCCTTTTGCACTATATCTGTATCTAGTCTCTCTATTTTGAGATCGGGATATAATGATAATAAATATTCTTCTAATTTCTGAATCCCGGTTCCAAGTTTAATTAATCTATTCCCACATTTCTTACATAAAAAATCTGTTTCTTCTGTATGATTACAATAATGACACTTCAATACATTTTTTTCCTCTTTATGTAAACATAACGAAACAGAACAATTGAAACATTGAACATTCTCTTTACAATTTCTACAATACAGATAGGGATAATACCCTCGACGATTTAATAGTAATAAAGTTTGTTTTTTTTGTATAAAATTTTTCTCAATTTCCTTTAATAATTGATTACTTATAGGTTGATCAAAATTATCTCTTTCTATAATTTCAACTTTTGGTAAACTTCCCATTGCTCTTTTTTTTAAATAATAAAAATAGAAAAATATACCTGAATTTTCTTTATTATGATACTTTTCAGTTAAAAACCGAATTTCGATTCTGGGAGTTGCAGAACCAAAAATAACGGGAAATTTATTATTTTCCGATCTTTTTCGTGCAATCATCCGGGCATCATATCGAGGATGACTGTTTTCACGAAAAGAGGAATCATGTTCTTCATCTATAATGATTAAACCTAAATCTTGTAATGGAGCAAAAATAGCTGATCTTGTCCCCAAAACTACTTTAGTTTTTTTATAAAAAATCTTTAAATATTCCCAATACCTCTCTTTTGCTGTTAATCCAGAGTGTAATATACTAATAGAGTTTCCAACAATTTTTCTGATTCTTTCAATCATCTGTACTGTAAGGCTAATTTCCGGTACCAGAAAAATTACAGTTTTGTTTTGTTGTAAGATATCCGCTATTAAATGTAAATAAATTTCCGTTTTACCTGAACCTGTAATTCCCTGTATTAAATGGACAGAAGATCGATTCATAAACAAAGTTCTTTTAATTTGTTCATATATTTCCTTCTGGTCAGGATGTAATTCCACCAGATTTTCAAAATTAAAGGAAGCATTTTCTAAATCAGCTGAAAGATTTTCCAATTCTTTTTTTGAAATCTTTGTAGGGACAGGATACATTTTATCCAGAGCTTCTCCCATTTCGCAAACATAGTATTCTGACATCCATCGAGATAAATATATTTGTTCCTGATTCACAACTGGAAAAGGTTCTAAAATCCTGATAATTTCTTTATATTGAATTTGTGGATGTAAATAATCTGTAGTTTGAATATCAATTATTATTCCCATTTCTTCTCTATTTCGTAATTTTACAACAGCCCTCTGTCCTATTTGAACATCTTTTAAATTTTCTGGGATCAGATAGGAATAATTCATTTCTATGGGATATGGGAAAGAAAGTTCTGCAATTTGAAACATTTTAAATCTGAGAAAATTTCAAAATCGAATTCTTTATTTGCTCCTTAATTTGTATTTCCTGTTCACGATAACTTATAAATTTATATAATACGAGAGAAGGTAAACCTAATTTTTGTAAAATTTCTTTCTCTTTTTGTTCTTGAGTTTTGATTTGAGATGCAGTTTTTAATTTTATATTCCCAATTACTTTTTCTTGATTAGAGAATATTTTTAATTCGATTTGTATTTTCAATTCGTTTAAATTTTTTTTATTTTGAAGGAAAAGCTTGTACTCTTCTGGATAATTTTTAAGTTGATCTTCATACTCTTGTCTTTTTTTCTCAAGATGTAAAATAGCAGAGGGACTTCTTACTACTAATGAAGGTACTTCTCTATTCTGAATTGGTAAAGAAAGAATTTTCATTGAACTAGCATAATCTTTTGCATAATCTTGAAATAATAAAATAGCTGCATTCCCCATAACTAAAATCTTTTGTATTTGATTTTCAATAATAGTTTTTTCTAAAAATGGTAAACAATTCTGAATTCTCTGTTGCCAATCTTCTGAAAAACTCTCAGGTTTAAAATGGCAGGCCACAAATTCCATAACATAAATATTTTTTAATGAATAATTAATTAAGGACAACATTCTATCCAGTAACTCGTCTTCTTCCTTAGAAAATACAAATTTATCGCTATTATCAACAGGATACTGTTTCGAATTAAATACATTATGAGAAATTAATAATAAAATTCGCGGTTCCCTGGGTTCAACAGCTTCTTTTTTGAATTTTTTTACTGCATAAAGTCTATCTTTACATAAATTACACTTTTGATTTTCCTTCAACAAATAGGTTTTATTTATATTTTCTTTTATTTTCTCTTTTTGATTTTCTTTGTTTAATTCAGGAAAATAAATAGATTCTTCTGGTAGTTTATAAATAAAAGGAAAAGGATCAGAATTCTTATGAATTTCCAGATAATCAGTAAAATCTTTAAGAATCTGAGCCACCTGGTTTCTTAGAGAATTCATATTTCTTTTATTTTAATGCTTAAAAATTTCATTTTTTTGTGAAGATGAGTTCTTTCCATTCCCAGAAATTTTGCTGTTTTAGAAATATTTTTATCAAATTGTTTAAGAGCTTTAATTATATAATTTTTTTCAAATTCCCTTCGCGCACTTTTTAAATCCAGCCCCGGGAATTCATTTTCTTTATCCTGTACAAAATTAAATAATCCTTCCTGAACTTCATATATATCAATTTCTGATTTATTCGTAAGTATGGACAATCTCTCCACTACATTTTTTAATTCGCGAACATTTCCAGGCCAGTGATACTGGGTTAATACATCAATTGCTCTCTGTGTAAAAATTTTTTCTTCTAAATGATTTTCTTCTATGGATTTTTTCAGTAAATAATTTAAAAGTAAAGGAATATCGGAAACTCTTTCCCGTAAAGGAGGCATAGTAATAGGAATTACATTCAATCGATAATATAAATCCTCTCTAAATCTACCTTCTTTTATTGCCTGCAAAGGATCAATATTGGTAGCAGCAATAATTCTTACATCAATATTAATTTTTTCTATTCCCCCTACTCTGGTTAAAGATTGTTCTTCGATTACCCTTAAAACTTTTGCCTGAGTGTGTAAAGACATATCACAAATTTCATCTAAAAATAAAGTCCCTCCATTTGCTAATTCAAATTTGCCTACTTTTCTTTCAATTGCTCCGGTAAAAGCACCTTTCTCATGTCCAAAAAGCTCACTTTCAATTAATTCAACAGGAATAGCCGCGCAATTGATATCAACAAAAGGTTTATTTTTTCTTTCTGAATTTTTATAGATCATTCGTGCAACTAATTCTTTTCCGGTTCCATTTTCACCATATATAAAAACTCGCGCATTAGTTCTGGCAGCCTGATAAATCGCCTGTTTTACTTTCAGGATTTGCTCTGATTCACCAATAATTTCATCAAATTCGAGATAGAAATTAATATTTTGAACACTCTGATTATTGATTACATTTTCCAATTTCTCTAAAAGAATCTGAATAGAAAGAGGCTTTTCCAGAAAATCATCTGCACCCATTTTAGTGGCCTGAACAGCCAATTCAATGGTAGCATGACCAGAAATCATTATAACAGGAATGGTAGGAGACATTTTTTTTATTTCTTTTAATATATCAATTCCATCTTCTTTATTTAACCAGACATCCAGTAAAATTACAGATGGCCTATCTTTTTCCAGTTGCTTTAAACAGGTTTTTCCAGAAGAGAACAAAGTTACTTCATAATTCTCATCTTCCAGCACTTCTTTTAAAGTATTTCTGATATTTTTATCATCATCTATAACAAATACTTTTTTCATTTAAATCACCGGAAAATAAATTCTAAATTCTGCACCCCCCAGGCTTGAACGCATAACCTGAATTCTTGCATTATGTTCCAGAACTGCTCTCTCTACAAGCGCAAGCCCCAATCCAGTCCCATAATCTTCTTTAGTAGAAAAATAGGGCTCAAAAATTTTTTCAGTCATATTTTCAGGGATTCCAATTCCATTATCTTCTATTTTTAATAATACAAATCTTCTTCCAAACTTTTTATTTTCCGTTATAGTAATTAATATCACGCCCTTTTTTTGATTTTGATCTTGAAATTTTACTTCAATAGCTTCAATAGCATTTTTTAAAAGATTATTCATCATTATAATAAGTAAATTTTTATCCAGTAATAATTCCGGTAAATTTTCCTGATATCTTACTTCAATCAAAATATTGGAAACATTTTTAAACAGTTCAGCAGATTCTTTTACAATGGGAACAATAGATTGATATTCCCTTTTCGCTGAAGGAAGTCTTAAAAAATTTGTAAATTCTTCAAGAAGATGTTTTAATACATTTACCTGTTCTATAATAGTTTTTGAACTAGTATAAGCTACTTTTTGTAGGTCATAGAGGTTTTTTTGTTCAATTTTTCTTAAAATTCTTTCAGCAGATAATTGAATTGGAGTTAAAGGATTTTTGATTTCATGGGCAAGCCTTCTAGCAACTTCCTGCCATGCTGCGATACGAGAATTATGTAGCAATCGCGTTCTCAATGTTTGTAATTCATCTATCATAATATTAAAGTTTTGAATTAATATATCGATCTCACCTTCAGATTTCATATTTAACCTTGTATCAAATTTGCCTTCTGTAACTCTTTTTGTCGCTTCTGCCAAATAAACAATAGGATAGGATATCTGTCGCGATAAAAAAATAGCTACTATAATTGCCAGAATTATCATTGCTAGGTAAAGGATTGCTAAACTTAATCTTAAATTAAAAGGAATTTCTTCACCAAATCTTTCTTCATTTTTAGATAAAAGTTCATACACTTCCCTAAATTTACGTTCTTCTATTTCATTTTCATTATAGATATATTTAAAAACAACAACCTTTATCGTTTCTGATAAGTTAAACATTATAACCAGATATTTTTTTTTATCAATAAGTTTTAAAAAATAGCCTTTTGATGTGGATAATTCCATTTCTGGTTCAGCACCAATTCTTCTGCCATAAATTTTTATAAATGTTTGATTATCAAAAACATATAAAGCATCAGAAGAAGAATTTAAATACTTATCTAAAATTTTAAAAAGTATTTCTTTATTTTGTTCATTCAATTTTGAAATTAAAAATATTAAATCATTTTTATTTTTTATAAATTGATTATAAAAATTTTCTGCGTATTTTTCTTCATAAAATTCAAGCAAAGTTTCAGAAGATTGTAGACTTCCTTTTAAATCAAGTTTAAAAAAAATAGAGATGATGGATTCTACCTTACTTGATGTTAATAAAAATATAGGCATTGCAGGAATAATAGATACCACTAAAAAAGCCAGTATTAAGCGATACCGCAAGCTGGAACGAAACTTTCCGGTTAATTTAACCTTTCTATTTCTATAAAGGTAATGAAGAAAAAAATTCAATGTTCCTAGTGGCAAAAAAATGATAATATATCCAAAAATTCTATCAAAAGGAGTAGAATTTCTATCGAGAAAGAAATATTCTGCAATAAATACACTCAACCACAATACAATAAATAGATAAAATATATCTCTTAATAAGATTCTGTCTTCTTCTTTTTTCCATTTATCATCTATATAATGATAAGTAGAAGTCTCTTTTGTTAATAACTCAGTTTGATTTTCAAAAGCATCCATAATTTAAGTATTCTCAAATATTCGTGGTAATTCCTGAATAGCTTTTTCTTCTTCTTCCCCACTTGCTATAATGTTAATCTCTGCTCCATGATATAATCCCAGCATCAAAAGTCCCATAATGCTTTTTCCATTTACGCTCATACCGTCAAATTCTACAATTATAGAACATTTGAATTGACTTGCAACTTTCACAAACTCCGCTGCAGGTCTTGCATGAATACCTTCTTTGACATTTACTATTACTTTTTTTGATACCATAAAATCCAACTTTAATATAATTAAATTTTATTTTTTGTAAAACTAAATATTCGGATTTAATATTTGCGGTTTTAATTTTTCTTTTCCTTCTTCTCTATTGAAGGATTGATTCATTTCCTTTTCTTTTTGTTTATTTTTGATATTTTCCTGAACTTTATTTAAAAACTCAGCAGTAGCATCCCATCCCATTGTTTTCAATCTAAAATTCATAGCAGCTGTTTCTATTAAAATGGGAATATTTCTTCCCGGTTTAACAGGAAGAATCAATTTAGGAATTTCAACATTTAAAATTGATTCTTTTAGATCAAACATACCAATTCTATTATATTGCTTGTTTGGATCCCATTCTTCCAGATATACACAAAAATCGATCTGAATTTTGTTTTTTATGGAACGAATTCCATAAATGCTACGGATATCAATAATACCCAATCCACGAAATTCCATATGATATTCAATTACCGGATTTGTATATCCTATCAATACACTTTCTGAAATTGCTTTTATTTTTACCATATCATCAGCAATTAGTCTATGCCCTCTTTCTATTAACTCGAGGGCTGTTTCTGATTTCCCAATTCCACTTTCACCTTGAATCAAAACTCCCACACCAAATACATCTACTAAATCTCCATGTACAACTATTTCAGGAGCCAGTATTTCAGAAAAATAATTATAAAATCTCAACTGAAAATCATGGGTAGAACAATCACTTATAATTACCGGAACATCAGAGGAGAAAGATTCTTTTATAAAAAAATCAGGTGGTTCCTGTGAATGTGTAAAAACAATTGCAGGTGGGGAAAATTCAAAAAATTTCTTAATTATGGGAAGAATTGTTTCCTTGTTAGATTTTACCAGATAAGCATACTCCCCCTTACCAAAAATTTGGATCCTATCTGAAGCAAAATTATCAAAAAAGCCAACAAGAGTAAGACCAGGGCGATTTATATCCACATTCGCGATTTCTTTTTCCAGATTAGAACTCGAATTTAACAATCTGGATTTCAATTCAGGGAAAGCTAACAAATCTTTTATCTTAGGTTTCATCGTTTTTTAATGATGACTGGTAAATTTATCTCTATGTTTTTGTATTTGTTTCTCTAATTTTTTTTCTACCAGATCCAGGGATGCATACATATTTTCTGATCTTCCTTCTGCAACAAAAACTCCTTTATCTCCATTAATTGTGATTTCTACTATATGTTCACTTCTTTCCAGTTTGAATCGTACCATAACAGATATGATTCTGTTAAAATAAACTGACATCTTATCAACGATTTTTTTAGCATATTCTTTTAAAGCATTGGAACTTTCAATATTATTAAAATAGTATTGGATTTCCATCGAATTCTCCTTTTTGTATTTTAAGTGATTCTTGAATTTCTTTTTTTATAGTATTGTCAACTCATTAAATATTATAATAATATGCATATTAAATCATATAAAAATTCAAATTTACAGGCTGCTTTCTTAAAAAAAAATTGAATTTATGGATATAATTCAAATTTTAACAGTAACTATTTTTATAATATCCTCCTTAATTCTGATGTTTTTTATACTGATTCAATCAGGCAAAGGAGGAAGTATGGGAATTTTAGGTGGTGCTTCGCAGACACCTTTTGGAACATCAACTGTAGATATTGTAGAAAAAATTACCTGGTGGGGAATTTTAATTTTTTTTGTTTTATCAATAATTTCAGCAATATTTTTTTCATTTCTATATAAAAAAATTGATCTGGAATCTCCATCCAGTATACCAGAAGAAACCAAAGAAAATTCAGACAAACCTAATTAACAAAAAAACATCAAAATGAAAAAAAGTTTTTGATTGCATATTAATTCTTTTATATATTTATCCTATAATAAAATTAGATGAATTACAGGTTATAATCATTGGATAAGAGGGTAAAAATATGAAAGTAAAAAAATTAAAATTTGTTGGAATTTTAGGTTTGCTGGCTTATGCGTCCACACTGATAAGTCAGCCTAAACTTATAGATAGAGAAGAAGAAAAAAAGGAATATCCATCTTTACAGGATACAGAAATTCAGCTCGACAAAAATATTTCTGATGCTTATAAAAGATTAAGTATATTTGGACCTTTAGTAAATTTGGCCAAAGAAGATAGAGCTAAATACTTTAAAAGTAAAGAAGAACCCTATGATTTTCGCCATACTTTGAGAAATATTATCTACACACCTCGTAATAGCTATATTCGATATGTAAAGGAATCAGAAGATTTTTTACTAGTAGGTTTTGGTACTACTCAGGAAGTGCTTGCCAAAATTAAAGAAAAAGTAGATTATGTAAGTGGTCAGGGAGTAAAAGTTAATAATCCACAATTTAAACAAAGAGATGGAATTGAACTAACTGAATTTGCCTTTATTTATGATGAACAATCTCCAAAAAGAGAAGTTATTGGCTCAGTTCGTAAATCAACTTCTTTATTTTACGATAGAATTAATCAGCAAGGAACGATTGATTCTCCTCAGGACTTCAAGTTAACTCTTGTAGTTACGCGAATAGTAATTGATAACATCAAAGACGGAATAAAGGATATACATTTAACAATTGATTCTGATCCATCTACTGAAAATATGGATGATGTAATTACTCTTCACAGATATAATCAAAAACCAGTTCAGGTAATTGTATGGGGTGCTATGCATAATACTCCCAACTTCCCTCATCGTGTTGAAATGAAAAGAGATCATTATTTAATATTGATGGATCACTTTAATATTTTATATAAAATGGTTGAAGGATACTCTAAAAAAGATAGCAATGAATACAATGAAAAAGTAATAGAATTACTCAAAAAAGCACTTGAGTTCTAATTGATAGAAGAAAACCTATCAATAGAAAGTGAGATAGGTTTTCTTTTTTATGGATTATTTAAGAATTTATGAGAACCGATTTAAAGAAGTAGAAACTATCTTTGATGCTTTACCTATTTCTATTTTTGCAGTTAATCAAATTTTCAGGATTGTTCGTTTAAATTATACTGCTTTAGATTATCTTAAAGAAAATCATTTTAAAAATGTAATCGATGAATTATGTTATAAGAAAATTCATCAGAGAAATGAAATTTGTCCCTATTGCCCATTAACCAATGAATGGAATGAAATTAAATTTGAAGGCAAAAAATTTATAACCTTAGAAAAAATAATTAATATAAAGTCAAATCAAACTCTGAAAATCGTTTTTATTTTGCTCTCAGGAGGAAATATTAGAATGATTGAAATCATAGAAGATATTACCAAGCAAATTGAAAAACAGGAAGAAATAATTCGTATAGAAAATTTGGCATCTATTGGAACAATGATTTCAGGTATTGCTCATGAATTAAATAACCCATTAACAGGAATATCACTGAATTTACAAATATTGTTAGCAAAATTTCAAAATATTGATGAAAGTCTTGATAAAAATCGTGAAGACATCACCAAGCGATTTAAACTTATACAGAAGGATTTACAGAAAGCAAGTAATATTGTGTCTGATATACTAAGCCTGGTTCGACCAGGTTTAAAAGAAAAGTATAAGCTTGAATTACAAAAAATAGTCCTAAGAGCAAAAGAAAATGCAATTCGGCTTTATCCTATGCTTTCTAAAAAAATAAAATGGGAAATTGAAGAAACAAAGCCCATTTATATTCTGGGAAGTGCCAATAAATTAGAAAGACTATTCTTCAATCTTTTTAAAAATTCATTACAAGCTTACGATTATAAAGAAGGAGTTATCGGAGTTTTTTATAAAGTAAAAGATAAAAAAGTGATGGTATTAATTTATGATGAAGCTGGTGGAATACCGAAAAATATTTTAAAAAAAATTTTTGTTCCTTTTTCCTCTGTAAATTTCAACTCAAGAGGAACAGGACTTGGTCTAAGTATTTCATATAATATTATTAGAGAACACGAAGGAAAAGTTAAAGTAAAAACTTATAAAAATAAAACTATTTTTTTTATTCGTTTTCCTATAGTTGATTAACCAATGAAAAAAAACATACTCATTGTAGATGATATAGAGTCAATTCGAATCGCAATTGCAGATTATTTAAGCAATTTTTATCAAGTTATTACAACAGAAAATGGATATCATGCACTGGATTTGTTAAAAAAAAATCAAATCCATATGGTAATTTCAGATATTCGAATGCCGGATATGGATGGAATTACATTAATACAAAACATACAAAACAAATATCCAGATATTAAATACGCCCTTATTACAGCTTATAATGTAAATGATTATATTCATTATGCCAGAAAATACAAAATCTGGAATGTAATACCTAAAACTAGCTTTCTTGATTTAAGTTATATAAAAACAATGGTATACAAACTCTTATCTGGTGATATTTTTGGTTATGAAAAATACTTTGAAAATATTGAATATAAAACAATAACAATTGTAGATTTATATAAATTTCAGAGAAAAAATAATTATTTTTTACAGAATGGAATTTGCTACGAAATCCGAATTCAATCTGAAGAAGAAAGAGTAAAAATAAATGAAATTGTATTTGATAATTTACAGAACGTAGGAGCACCAGGTATATTCAGAACTATAATTGAAGAATTAACCATAAATGCTCGTGATTATGGCACAGAATTTTATCAGATGGAAATTAAAATTCTTTTCGGATATATTCAGGATAAAATTTTATTTGGAGTTATTGATTATAACGGTAAACTTGATTTTGAAAATATCTTACATAAACTGGAAAGAAATATTTCCTTAGATAAAAATGGACTTCCCTTATCAATCAATGATGAAAATGGTAGAGGACTTTTCATTACGAGAGAAAATGTAGATCATCTTATTTTCAATTTAAAAGAGAACCAAAAAACAGAAATTTTAACTATTCTCGAAAAGGATAATTCTATTCGTAGTAAAACTATATCAATGTACAAGATAAGCTAAATATTTATTACCATAAAGCCTGATTCGGTAAAAGCATAAACTTTGTTTTTGTAATCATAAAAAACTAAATTTAAAACATTTTTTAAATTTATAAAAAATATTATATTTCCAGAATTATCAAAAAAAACTAAATTATTATTATAAAATAAAATAATTAATTTTTTTTTGTAAATCAAATTCCCAAGAAAACCTATTTTCAATTCTATCTCTTCTTGGCTATCTTTTAGGGTATTTTCCTTTAATGTTTTTCTTTCAATCATAATTTCTTTACTCTGTTTTCCCATAGAGAAAAATCTATCAAAATGTGGAAAAATTACCTTATCGTCTGTCATTACAAAAGGAATTGTATAAGGGAAATTTACGTTGAAAGATAATATATTTTTTTGATTTAGTAAAATATCAATTTTGCCAGATTCAATCTGTTTAAAGTCTACTTTAAATCTTGAAAATCGATCTTTACCATCGCTATAAAAATGCAATTGTAACTCTTCATTAATACAGGAAAGGCTCTTATAAAACGATGAAATTGATTTACGTAGATCAAATCTTTTAAAAAAACTTTCTGAAAAACCTAAAAGTTGCCCATCACTAAATAAAATAAAACATAAGTACTGATTTTTATAATTTTCTAAATGAGTTAAAAAATAATTACATTTAATATCAACGAGGAAATTCCCATTTGCAATAAATAATTGCTGATTATTCTTATCAACTACTTCCACTTTTGTTCTATCCGAATTTATAAAAAAAATAAATTTTCCATCTGGTTCAGTATAAGGATAGGAAAATGAATCTTTTACCCAGAAGAGTTGATGATTGGATAAATAATATTCAACAGTACTTCCTGTTTTTTTAAATCTTAAATATCCTACTGGAAGAAAAGAATATGAATATAAATATTCAGAATCCAATTTTTTTTGGTTTCCATTAAAATAATGATATTCATTAAGAATTATCTGTAAATCTTTAAGATTGGTATATTTATAAGACATAATCTGGATAGGTGGATAATATATAAAAGATTCTTTTAAAAAGAAAATGAAAAAAAATAATGAGATTAGTATTATTAAAAGAATTTGTAAAATATTTCTCATTTATAAAAACAAAAAAAAAATTACAAGAACAAAATCAATTTCTTTTTCTTATAGAAAAGAACTCAATAATTTTGCTGATGCGCCAGTTCGAATTTTTCTCAACGCTTTTTTTTCAATTTGTCGCACTCTTTCCTTAGAAAGTCCAATCATTTCTCCTATTTTTTGTAATGAGTATGTAGGACCTCCATCTAGACCGAATCTTAATACAAGTATTTTTCTTTCTCTTTCTGTTAGTTGAACTAAACTTTTAGAAATTTCTTGTTTTAATTGATCTGATTCAAGAAAAAAATAAGGAGATTGATGATTATGATCCTGTATACTTTCCCCGAGGGTAAAATCGTTTAAACTGGGTAAAGGCGCATCAAGACTTAAGTGTTCTTTCGTAATAGATGTTAAATGATAAATTTCCTCAGGTTTTTTATCAATCAATTTATTGAATTTATCAATTGAATTCTCTTGAAAATCCGGATAGTTTTCTATTTCATCAATTTTTTTTAAATCATTAATTTGATTAATAGGTACGCGTATAAGTTGAGATTTCTGCTGAATAGCATACTTGATGGATTGGCGAATCCACCAAACAGCATAAGAAATAAAATGATAACCCCTTTCTGGATTAAATCTTTCTGCTGCGCGAATCAAACCTAAATTTCCCTCATTTATTAAATCCATAAGAGATAGTCCATTACATTGATATTTTTTCGCAATTGTAACGACAAACCTCAAATTTGCTCTTACTAATTTATCACGAGCAGATTTATCACCTTGATATGCTTTAAGAGCGGTTTCATATTCTTCTTTTCGAGATAACATAGGTATTTTATTTATTTCTTCCAGATACCAGTTAATTATGGAATCATTAAGCTTATCAGAAATTTCTTTCTTTTTTTTCTCCTCTTTATTTGAGTAAATTTCATTTGTATATAAATCAAATTCCTGCTCTAAAAGAGTATATTCATCCTGGGGATTATGAATATCTTCAGGTAAAAAATTGAATTCCTTTTCTTTCTGTATGCCTGATATACTGCTTAATTCTTCTTTTTCATTTCTGTTTCTATAATTTTTATTATTACTTTTCATTGGATTCTCCTTAATTTAATTAAATTCATTTTATAAATGAAACCATTATTTTTTTAGAATTATTCTAAATTATATTTCTACTAAACATAAATTTAGATCCAAAATCCCAAACATAAAAGTTTAAATTATTATCTATAACTTATTAGACTCTTTTTTTCCTAAAAGTTACATTTTTTTTAATTTTTT
>FWPU01007905.1_pt1 | contig 18871 bp, 14 predicted proteins | sample 2228361 | NCBI WGS metagenome assembly FWPU01 (sample SAMEA103939777, study PRJEB20133) | metagenome
CTGACCCAAAGCTCTATTCCCGGTCGCCTGCCCAGGCGGGTCAACTCCTCACCACCTATGCCCTTGAACATCCCTCCCCTCCTCTTCTGTGCCCTCCTGATGATCGGGTGGTCCTTGTGAGGGATGCTGATCACGAGCACCCCATCGGGTCGCAGTAACTCGATGAGGCGAAACACGGTCGGGAAAAAGGGCGTATGCTGCAATGCCTCTGACGCCACGATCAGATCGAACGTGCCTGCCTTGAAAGGAGGAACGATAAAAGACCCTCGGCACAGGCCCATCGTGCCATCTTTCGGAGCGATCTTCAGCCTTGCCAGACGGAGCATCTCTGAGGAGATCTCGAGTGCTACCACGAAATTCCCCTTTGGCCTCAACTGCTTACGGCTCGCTCACCGTCCGCCCCCGTACGGCTCCCTGCTATCCTGATGCCAAGGAGGGGCCCTCCGCCCACCCGTCCCAGTCTCAAGGACGCGGCGCCCGCCTCCGGGCTTCCAGCCCGCTAGGACTTACTCGATGTTCTCGGCTTTCTCAAAATCGGCAGCCCTGTCTCTGCTGGCCCTCTCGGCCGCCTTCGCTCAGATCGGAGCCTGGAATCCGACCGAGATGATCTGGGCCGAAATCCAGGCCCGGGAGGCCGCCCGCGAACGTGCCCGCCGCGCCGATCAGCAGTGGCGCGAACGCTATTTCCTCCAACAGGCCGAAGAGTTCGTCCGCGCCTGGAACGACTTCGCCGAGCAGTACAACCGCGGCACGTTCGACCTGCGCAAGGCCCGCCGCGTCTCCGACGCTTTCCGCAAGATGGAGCGGGCCGGCGGATGGCTGGCCCCGTCCGACGACTCCTCCCGGACCAAGAAACCCAGGCCCAAATAGTGTTGCCCGTCCTGTTGCCCTCGCCCTTCTCGCCTCCACGTGCATCGCTCGATGCGATAGAATGGTGGCCTCAGAGGGAAGGGATATGCATCAATTGCGACGAGAGTTCCTCAAAACCGGTCTCCTGAGCGCCGCCGCCTCCAGAGGCTTTTCTGCGGGCCCCAGGTCCACCGGCATCCCGGGACCCTACCCCGGTCGCGTCGTCTCGGTTCGCCACCCCGGCTCCGTCATCAATAAGCAGTATCAGCGCGAGCCCGTCCGTGCCATGATTCACAAGGGCATGATGGAGCTCACCGGAGCCGGCACGCCCGCTGAAGCCTGGCGGGTCTTCTTCTCCCCCGGTGACGTCGTCGGCCTCAAGCTCAATCCTGTCGGACAGCCCCACGTCATCTCCGCCCCGGAGGTCGTTCGCCAGATCATTGACGGCTTGAACCTGGCCGGCGTCAGAAACCGCGATATCGTCGCTTACGACCGCTACCGTAAGCAGTTCCTCAGCGCCGGCTTTGACAAATGGCTCCCCGACGGCGTCCGCTGGACCTATGCCACCGACGACGTCGGCGAACTCCAGTTGGACATGGATGGCTACGACCCGGACCACTACATGGAGATGGCCCTCGTCCATCCCAAAGGCGACCCGGCGAATTCCCACCACCGCCGCTCCTACGTCGCTCGCTTCCTCACCCGCGACGTCAACAAGATGATCAACCTCTGCGTGCTGAAACATCATCAGTCCGCCGGCATCACCCTGGCGCTGAAGAACATGTCCCACGGTCTGGTCAATAACGTCAGCCGCAGCCATTCCACCCCGACGCTCAACGTCTGCGGCTTCTTCATCCCGTCGGTCGTCGATCTCCCCGTCATCCGCAGCAAGGTCGTCCTCCACATCCTCGACGGCGTCCTCGGCGCCTATCATGGCGGCCCGGGCGGCAGGGTCGGCAAGTATGTCTGGGAACACCAGACCATGTACTTCGCCACTGACCCCGTTGCGCTGGACAAGATCGGCTGGAAGGCCATCGACGCCAAACGCCGGGAAGTGGGCATGAAGCCGGTCGGCGAGGCGCCCCCGGACGAAGACAGCCGCTTCTACCGCATGCAGCCCGAACATGTCGAAATCGCCGGCTCGCTCGGCCTCGGCGAATTCGACGACGCCAAAATCGACCTCAAGACCTTCACCCTCGCCTGACTCAGCCATTTCGCAGCAATTGCGGCGACAGGCTCCCCAATCCCCAAACTCCCGCCGCAGATTGCCGCTCCTACCCCAATCGGCTGGAAGCGATAATAAACAGCATGAAGATCGCTGTCGCTCGTGTCGCGCTCCTGCTGTGTGCCGCTACCGCCCCCGCTCAGGATTACTACCCGTTCGCCGTCGATCAAGACCAGCTCCAGGGCGCTCCCGATTTCAGCTCCTTGAACCACCCGTTAGGGCCCGAAGACCGGCTGTTCGTACGCAACGGTCACTTCTATCGAGCCGGCGCCGACCGCCGGCCCTTCACCTCCGACGACGAGCGCGTCCGGCTGTTCGGCATGAACCTCGCCTTCGGCGGCAACTTCCCCGAAGAAAACGATGCCCTCCGCATCGCCAAACGCTTGCGGAAGCTCGGCGTGAACCTCGTCCGCCTCCATCACATGGATTCCAGCCCCGACCAGCAGCCGGACAATGCCCGCAGCATTCTCACAACCGGACCTTACCCGACCCTCAACCAGGTCTCCGTCCGCCGCCTCCGCGCCTTCCTCGACGCGCTGCGCAGCCAAGGCATCTATGTCAACCTCAACCTCCACGTCGGCTACCGCTTTCGACCCTTCATTGACGGCGTGCCCGCCATGCCCTCCGGCGCCGACATCCCCAACCAGAGCAAACCCCTCCACATCTTCTATCCCCGGATGGTCGACAAGCAGGTCGAGTACACCGAAGCCGTCCTCCGCGCCCTCCGGCTCAAGGACGATCCCGTCCTCGGCATGGTCGAGATCAACAACGAAAGCTCCATGCTCTCCTCCTGGCAGGGCCGCCAAATGCGCCGGTACCTCGTCGGCGCCTACCAGGCCGAACTCCTCTCGCAGTGGAACGCCTGGCTGCGCCGGCGCTACGGCTCCACCGAGGCCATTTGCCAAGCCTGGCAAGGATGCCCCGAGGGCGAAACTCTCGAGCGTGGCGGCCTCTCACTCGTCTTCTCCGACGAGCAGACCAACACCCGCCGCGTCAACGACTTCCTCCTCTTCCTCGAAGATGTCGACCGGAACTACCTCTTCCGAGTCCTTCAAGCCGTCCGCGCTGAGACCGGCCCGCTCGTGCCCGTGGCCGGAACCCAGTTGAACTTCGGCGGCCCCATGAATTATGACTCCCACGCCCCGCTCGACTACCAGGACAATCACTTCTACATCGACCACTACAACTTCCCCAACCGGCCCTGGGACAGTCACGACTGGCGCATCCGCGACTCCTCATCCGTCGCCACCGGGCTCGAACGCTTCCTCACTATGGCCGCTTACCGCGAGGCCGCACGGCCCTACACCGTCAGCGAATACAACCAGCAATACCCCAACCGCCAGGGCGCCGAAATCGACCCCACTCTCGCCGCCTTCGCCGCCCTCCAGGACTGGGACTCGATCATGCACTTCGCCTACGCCCACAACCGCAACTGGGACAAGCCCGTGCCCAGCAGCTTCGACATCAACGGCGATTGGACCAAGTACGCCGTCGCCGGCCAATCCGCCTGGCTGTTCCGCTCGGGCGTCATCCAGCCCGCCGGCGTGCTCGTCGAGATCCCGCTGTCCCGCGAACTCAAGCTGCGCGCTACGCGCGAAGGGCGCCAGCGCGACTTCGCCCGCTTCCTCGCCGAGACCACCGGCTTTCGGCCCGAAGTCGCTCTGCGCCACCGCGTGGCCGTCGTCCACGAAGAGAGTCGGCCCATCCCGTGGGCCGCCAGAGAGCCCTCGCCGCCGCCGTTCCGCTCCGATACCGGCCAACTGACCTACGACCCGCATCACAAGCTCTTCCAAATCCATGCGCCCGGGGCCGCCGGCGTCTTCGGCTATCTGGGCGCGGATCGAACCGTCACCTCCGGCGACCTCCAGGTCCGGCTCGCCCCTACCGCCCGCGGCTTCGCCGCCATCCTCATCACCTCGCTCGACGGCAATCCCTTGCGCTCCTCCGCGCGGCTGCTGCTCAGCACACCCGGCCACATCCTGGGAACGCAGCCAGGCTCGAACCCTCCGCGTCCCCAGCAATTGGTCCCCTACGAAAGCCAATCCGGCTGGTGGACGCTGGAGAAGGACCCCGCCTTCCCCGACAAACCCTCCGGCTCCAGGCAAGCCCAGGAACCCGTCTGGATGGAGCGGGTCGAGAGCTTCGTCACGCTTCGCACTGACGCCTCCCGCCTCACCGTCTACCCCCTCGGCGGCCAAGGCCGGCGCCTCACCGCCCTGCCCGAGGACGCCGTTCGCCCCATCCCCGGCGGCTTCGAGCTCCACCTGCAAGCCGCCGGACAGCAGTTCTCCCCGTGGTACGAGCTGATCGCCGAACGTTAGAATAGTAGCTTCCTTATCTGGAGGAAAGGATCATCGGGCGCCGAGGCGACCCCTGCCCCAGCTCCCCAGGGAGGTTCACCCAAATGTCACTCCGCTTTCTCCGAACCCTCATCATCTCGCTTGCGCTGGCGGGTCTGTCATTCCCCCAAGGATTGACCACAACCGCCTCGAAAGACGATTGGGAAGAAATCAACTTCGAATTCGATTCCGACATCCTCGTCGACGGCTTCCCCAGCCTTCTCCGGCTGGCCGAGCTCCTGAACCAAAACCCGGATTACAAGGTCCGCCTCGTCGGCCACGCCGACTACATCGGCTCGCACCAGTACAACGACAAACTCGCCGCCCGGCGTGCCGAAACCGTCAAGGCCTTCCTCGATAAGTACGGCGCCCGGCCCGGCCAGGTTTCTGTCGAAGGCCGCGGCAAACGCCAGCCCAAAGTCGATCAGCGTACCGATGAGGCTCGCTTCATGAACCGGCGCGTCGAGATCACCGTCACCGATGCCCAGGGCCGCGTCGTCAGCGCGGGCGGCGTCGGCGAAGCCATCAAGGCCCTCGAAGACCTGGCCAAGAAACAGCAAGAGTGCTGCAACGAAATCCTCAAGCGGCTCGAAAAGCTCGACGACATCCTCGCCGCCTTGAAGGATCTCAAGGCCGAAAACGCCAGGCTCCGCGACGAGATCGAAGGGCTCAAGTCCGCCCAGGCCGGCCTCAAAAAGGAGGTCGCCGAAATGCCCAAAGCCCCGCCCGCACCCTCACCCGAACAACTCGCCCAAGTCGCCGAACAGGCCGCCCGCAAAGCCGTCGGCGAGCGGTTCCCCTATTTCTCGCTGCTCGGCTTGAACCTCGGAACCGACGACCGCGGCGACGTCACTTTCTCCGGCAAGGGCCGCTTCTTCAAGCCGTTCAGAACCAATTTCGCCGTCCAGGCCGAGGCCGAGTACCTGGGCTGGCGCACCCGCAAAGAAGGCCAGTTCGACATCGGACTCGTCGCCCGCCATAAGAGTGTTCAGCTCGGCCTCTTCTCCAGCTTCAAGAACGTCTCCTTTAGCGAGTTCCAACACAGCGGCACCCTCGGCCAAGCCTCCCTGACGGCCGACTACATCTTCTCCCGCGGCAAGTTCGGCATCTTCGGCGCCAAGGGCTTCCTGGACCGCGATCTGGTTCACACCCGCCGCTTCGGCCGCAACATCGTCGAGAATACCTTCGTCCGCACCGTCGATCAGGCCGGCCTGAGCGCCACGGTTGGCATGTGGGGGCGGAGCTGGGCCGAAGGCAATATCGGCTACTTGCGTGGCCGCGCCAACCCCAACCGCGCCGGCGGCGCCCTCCGCTTCATCTTCCCGTTCAGCGAGCATTGGGCTTTCACCGCCGAGGGCGGCGTCAACGAAACCTTGCTCTCCCGCCACACCGAAGGGCGCTGGGCCGTCGGCATCCGCTTCGGCAACTTCCTCGAGCCGAAGCGATTTGCCCAGGTCTCTCACCCCGTGCCCGCCGATATTCCCCGCCTCCGCTATGAACTCGTCACCGAGCGCGTCCGGACCGGCAACGATCCGCCCGTCGCCGACGCCGGCTCCGACCTAACCGGCATCCCGGCAGGCCCAGTGACCCTCGACGGCTCGGCCAGCTATGACCCCGACGGTGACCCGATCACCTTCGAGTGGACCCAGGTCGCCGGACCCACCGTGGCGCTTTCCGGCGCCAATACCGCCAAAGCCGGCTTCCGGGCCGAAGAAGGCCGGATCTATAGCTTCCGCCTCAAGGTCACCGACAGCCAGGGCGCCGAAGCGCTGGACCGCGTTACCGTCTCCACCCGTGTGGCCCCGAAAGTGCGCATCATCGCCTTCGACGCCGTTCCCCGCTCCATCCGGCCCGGCGAACAGACCACACTGAGCTGGCAGGTCGAGAACGCCACCCAGGTCACCATCGAGGGCCTCGGCTCGGTCGATCCACAAGCCGGCACCCGGCAGGTGAGCCCGATGGAAACCACCGTCTACCGGATGGTGGCCAGCAACGACGTCAGCCAAACGACCGCTTCGGTCGCCGTCGTCGTCGAAACACCCTTGCCCAGCTTCCTGCGGTGCCAGGTCACGCCCGCCAACATCTTCGAGGGCGAGTCCGCCAGCATCGCCTGGGAGACCCGAAATGCCGACCAAGTCACGCTCACCGGTTTCGGCAGCGTGCCCCTTAGCGGATCCCAGGCCGTCTCCCCGAAACAGAACACGACCTTCGTACTGACCGCTTCCAACCCCAAGGGCAGCATCTCTTGCCCGCTGACCGTCCAGGTCACCCCCGGAACCGTCCCCCGCATCTTGCAGTTCGTGAGCAACCGCTTGGAGATCCTCGCCGGGACGCCGGCCACGCTCCTCTGGCAGGTCGAAAACGCTGACGAGGTCGTCATCAGCGGCATCGGTCCGGTCGACAAACGCGCCGGCGCCGTCGAGGTCTCGCCGGCCGAAACCGCCTCCTATACGCTGACCGCGAGGAACTCCTTTGGCGAGGTTTCCACGTCCGTGACCATCGGCGTGGTCCAGCCTGTCCGGATCCTCCGCTTTACGGCCACGCCCACCGAACTGACGGACGTGGGCCGGCCGGTCACGCTCGCCTGGGCCACTGAAAACGCTACCAGCGTCACCATCACCGCCGGCGTCGGTCCCCGGCCCGTCACCGGCTCGCTCACCCTGCGAATCGCCGAAGATACAACCTATACCCTCGTGGCCTCGAACCGCTTTACCGAGACCACCGCCACCGTAACCGTGCGAATCGTCACCCCCGAGCCCGGGGGCCTGCCTCCAGTGGCAAGCGCGGGCGCCGATTTCGAAACCTTCTCCCGCGAGATTACTCTCGACGGCTCGCCCTCCTTCGATCCGGACGGCAAACCCCTCAACTACCAATGGAAGGCTATCGGAAACTTCGCCGTGATCGTCAGTCCGAACTCAGCCGTCACCCGCGTCCAGCTCGGTGCGCAGCGCGGCGTCTACGAGTTCGAATTGACCGTCACTGACGACACCGGCATGACCGCCACTGACAGGGTCCGGGTGACGCTGCGGTAGCTACCGCGACCACTCGATGAAGATGACGGAAACCCCGGCGTGCGTAACCCGGATGGACATCCGGCTCCAGCCGTTGCGCGGCGCCGGCGGCTCGACCACCTCGACCGCCTGCGCCCGCGCGGGCGCGTAGACGAACGTCGTGCGCGTGAACTGATTGACAAGGCCCGGAGCCTCCGCCAGCCCTCCGCTGTGCCTGGGGTCGTCACTGAACACCGTCAACCCGCCGGCGCTGAACTCCGCCGGATAGACCCGCACCCGTACCGGCGCCCCAGGCAGCCGCCCCGATACCCGGCCCGCCGACGGACGCCCCCCCTCCAGCGTCAGAACTTCGTTCTGGCCCAGCGAACCGGTCCAGATGATCCGGCCGGACGGCTGGCCGGTGTAAGCCGGCGCTCTCGCCGCCGGACCCAGCTCCGGACGCCGCTCAACCAGCGCCGCTGCCGCCGGCGCGCCCGTGGGCCGCTTTTCCACCAGCGTCGGCGGCGGAGCGGCCTTGGCCGCTTCCTCCGCCAGTAGGCGCGCGTACTGACGAATCGAGGCCAGCGTGTTGTTCAGCGAGGCCGTCTCAGAGCGCTTGAGCTGCAGCGCCATTTCCAGCCGGTCCACCTCCTCGCGCAATGCCTCCGCCTCCGACTCGGCCTCGGTCCTTTGCGGCGTGGCGTAGCGCGCCGTGGCCACTACCGGCGGCCCGAACGGTCGCGCCACTTCCAGGCGCGCCGTCACCTCTTCACTGCCGGCGAAGTGGATCCGCGCCCCCGCCCGCAGACCGTCTCCCGTGATCGGAAACGAACGCCGTTCGCTCCCGTCGGCAATCTCCAGCACCGCGCCCGTCGCTCTCCCTGCCAACCCTTCGTCGACCAGCCAGCGCACCTGCAAGGCGTTCAGCGCCGCTGTCGCCTCCGGAGCCGTGTCGGCCGTCGCCTCCGCTGTCCACCTCATCTGCGTGATCCCTTCCAGCCGCAGAATCTCCAGACGCGCCAACCGGGGCAAGTCCGGCTCCCAGGACCCGCTCCAGTAGCGAATGACCCGGCGCCAGTAGTCGGAGAGGCGGTCGGTGGCGGCCTGGAGTTTCGCGCGCTGCTCCGGCCGGTCCAGCCGGCGTACGCCAAGCGCCAATCCTGCCAGCACTGCCGCCCCCGCCAGTCCGGCCCCAAGCCATTTCCACGCCGCGCCGAAACCGCGCCGCGACTCCTGTTCCAAATAATGCCGGAAAGGCAGGCTGACCTCCGCGTCGTCCGCAGGCCGTTCCGGTGCCCGCGCCTCAGCCGCTGGAGTCGGCCGTCGCGCCTCGTTCCGCGCAGGCCTCGGCGGACCGACTTCTTCCCGAAGCGCCTCCGGGGCATCACTGGCGGAAGGATCGTCCAGGCGCCGCGCCGGTTCAGCACCTAGGGCGCCTTCGGCGCCCCTGACGAAGACCGCGCCTCGAGTCGGCTTCCCCTCGCGCGGCTGCAACAGGAACGTGAATTGCCACGCCTCGGGGAAATGCCGCGTGTGCAATTCCAAGTCCCCGGGATCCAGCCTCAGCCCTTCCCGGGTGTGCGAGTGCCACCAGCCCACCGGCGTCAAGCCCCTCAGCTCCGGGTCATTGCGATAGAAGCGCAGAAACGTCGCCAGCTTTTCGTTCTCCTCCTCCGTCAGGGCGAACGCCGGCCCCAGGGCGTGTGCACACTCGATCGGCCGGCTCGACACCACCCGTAGCACACCCTCGCTCACCTCGCCGAACAGCACCCCTCCGACTTCCACGCCCCCACGCGGCGCTCTCCAGAAACCCACAACAACCCGGGCCACAATTTCGCTCAGAAGCGGCTGCGGGAACTCGATGACCCTGGAAAAGCCCGGGATTCTCCAGGTGACGACGGCGGCGTCTCTTCGCGGCCCGGACATTGACAAATGCGATACCACTATTGGAGCATATCGGGCATCCCGACACGGCCCGCCACCCAGCGGCCGCAGCGAGCGCGTGCAAAATGAATGAAACCACTTCCCGGCTCAACATCATTGCGTTCGGGGCCCACCCGGATGACTGTGAATACTACTTCGGCGGCGCCGCCGGCACGAGGCCGCCCGCCGCCTCGGCATCGCCGCCACAGAAGTCCTTGCTCCCCACGACGGGCTACTCGAGCCGACCGTCGACGTGCGCCGGCACATCATCCGCCTCATTCGGAGTTGGAACGCCGACCTTGTTCTCACGCACCGGCCCAACGACTATCATCCCGACCACCGCGCCACCAGCCAGTTGGTGCAGGATTCGGCCTATATCGTCCTCGTGCCCAATATCTGCCCTGACATGCCCGCCCTCCGCCATAACCCCGTTTACCTGTACCTGATGGACGACTTCCGCAAACCCAACCCCTTCACCCCGGATATCGCCGTCGCCGTTGATGACGTCTGGGACAAGAAGCTCGATGCGCTCGACGCCCACGCCTCTCAGTTTTATGAATGGCTGCCCTGGGTCGACTGGACCGGTGAAGCTGTCCCGGAACATCCCCTCGAGCGCCGACGGTGGCTCGCCGGCAAGATCCACCGCCCGATCACGGAAGCCGTCCGCCAAGCCCTGGCGCAGCGCTATGGCGCCCCGCAGGCGGCCGAGATCCGCCACGCCGCCGTCTGGTTGCGAAGCCGCCGGCCATCGGATATAATTCAAGATGTACAGACCTTAAACTCGCTATCTGACGGCGCCGGCCGCTCCTTCGGCCGGGGGTCACTTCACCGATACACTTGATTATGGAGACCTAACGAATGCGCCACTCACCGAGCAAGCCCGCCGCCCTCGCCTGGGCTTTCCTGTGCCTCCCGGCCGGCGCCTTAGCCGCCGGCGGCGGCAGCGCCGAACCGATTGTCTTCGTCGCCGATTCCAGAAAATATACCGGCTGGTTGGCCTGGGTCGCCAACCTCTATAACGAGAGCCTGGCATACTTTACCCTGCTGACGGTCATCGTCGTCCCTTTGCTGGCGCTCGTTCTCGGGTCGCTGTTCAGCTTTGTGCTCGCCCGCACAGGGATCGATCTCAGGTCCAGAGCCGTAGGCGGGCACTGACCGCGTCCCGCTCATTGGAGGTTGTGCAATGGAATGGCTGTACATTCAAATGCCCATCTCCGGCACGGAGGTCTTCTGGCCGGGACTGGTTATCCTCGGCCTGGGCGTCGGCATCATCGGCAGCTTCTTCGGAATGGGTGGCGGGTGGATGGTCACTCCCGGTCTCAACATTCTCGGGTTTCCCATGGCGTTTGCCATCGGCACCGACATCACCAACATGGCCGGCAACTCCTTAATTTCCACCTTGCGCCATGCCCGGTTCGGCAATGTCGACTACCGTCTCGGCGTGATCATGATCATCGGAACGGTGACCGGCTTCGAGGTCGGCGCCCAGATGATCATGTGGCTGGAGCGCATCGGCCGTGTGGACCTGTTCGTCCGCATCGCCTACCTGATCTTGCTCGGGTTAATCTCCTGGCTGGTCTTCACCGACATCGCTCACAAACGGCGGCGGGAGCGGGAGGCGCGCCTCAGCGGCCGCATCCTGGGAGACGAGGCCGGCGGCATCCAGTGGCACAAAACCTTCCACAAGATCAGAATCCCGCCGATGATCCACTTCAAGACCGCCGGCATCTACTGCTCGGTCTGGCTCCCCATCACGGTCAGTTTCTTCACCGGCTGGCTGGCGGGCATCCTCGGCATCGGCGGCGGCCTGATCCGCATGCCGGCGCTGATCTACCTGATCGGCGTGCCCACGCACGTGGCGGTGGGAACCGATCTGTTCGAGGTTGTGATCTCGGCTCTGTACGGCGCCGGCTCGTATACCTACAAGGGACGCACGGAACTGCTGGCGGTGATTATTATGCTTACCGGCGCCGCCATCGGCGCGCAAATCGGTTCGGTGGCCACCAAATACGTGAGAGGCTACGGGATCCGGCTCTTCTTCGGCGTGGCCGTCGTCGGCTGCGGCGTCTCCGTGGCCTTTAAGCTGATAGCCGCCATAAGCCCTTCGGTCCGGCAGCTCTTTGATATTGGGGCCGCCGTCCTCATCCTCGGCCTGGTGTTTGCTTTGGCCCTGTTTATCGTTCTGAAGTTCATCCGCGGAGCCCGCGAAGAGCTGGCGATGAGGAAGCCCCTGGCCCCGGATGCCGTCGGGAAGCGATGAGGGAGGGAATCTCGATGCCCGCACGCCCCCATCACACCGTGATCTTCGCCCTCTTGCTGCTGGCCGCCGGCTGCGGCCCGCTCGGCCAGGTTGAGCAGGGCCTGGTGGTCGACTACGATCCGGAAACGGGCCGGCTCACCCTGATTCTGGATTCCAACTACGCCGATCCGGGCAATCCGAGCTATGACCGCTTGCCGCCCGTTCAAGTGCGCGTGCCGCAAGATCCCCGGCAGATGGGGCCCGTCCCGGACGCCGGCGGGCTCGTGCAACTTGACACCGCCGCCCGCAAAGCGGTCATCTTTGACGCCCGGTCCCGGCAAGTGCGAACTGTCGAATTCGAACTCGTCAGCAAGCTCACTGGGGTGTACGCGGATGACCGGCGCGTGGTGGAAAGCGGCGCTCCGCGGGTCGAGCCCGAGCAGCGCACCGTCACGCTCTACTGGCCCCGCACGCGAGAACTGGTGACCGTCAAAGTGCCGCTGGAGTTCGCCGAGCTCCCCCCCAGAACCTGGGCCTCCGGCGACGAAGTGCGATACTACTTCAAGAATCCCGCCCAGGCCCTGCGAATGATGAACGTGACCAAAACCAAGATCACCTGATCGCGTTCGCGCCAGCGATCGCCCGTGCTAAATTGGAGCCAGCGGTATGTTTTCCCGGCTTTTCTCGTGGAGGCGCCAGGCGCCCGCGGTGTCGGTAGCCACTACCGTCGAGCGGGTGCGGGAGAAATACCTCAGCTTCCGCGAGCTGCTCGCGCTGAATACGGAGTGCCTCGAACTTATCAGCGGCCTGCAAGAAGATCTCAACTACGTTCCTCCGAAGCGCGACGTCATCGAGGACCGCGTGGCCGCGCTGTTCGACAAAGCGCAGGGGACCGTCGCCGCGCTGGAAAAGCTGACCGGCTACCGGCAGGATCGCCTCCGTCAGATGCTGGACTCCCAGCAGAATGAGATCGAGCGCTACATCGCGTCGTTGCAGGAGTTGGTGACGCCGCGGCTGGCCGCCTGGCTCCGTGAGATCGGCATCGAGGACTCAGCCGAGGCCGGCGGCAAAGCCGCGGCCTTGGGTGAGGTGAAGAGAAAGCTCGGGCTCCCTGTGCCCGACGGCTATGTGCTCACCACCGAGGCCTACCGCCAGTTCTGCGGCATCCCCCACTGGCAGAAGATCCGCGATGCGATCCGCGAGGTCGAACCGACCGATCTGGAAGCCCTTCGCGACGTCTCCAGAATGCTCCAGGAACTGGTGCTGGAAACCCCGCTTCCGCGCGCCGTCGAGGTCGCCATCACCGACCGGGCTCGCGCCTTGAAGACTGGTGGCGGCTTGGCGGTGCGCTCCAGCGCCGTCGGCGAAGGTCCGGAGGGAGGCTTCAGAACCTGTGCCGGACAGTTCCTCAGCCTCCTCAATGTTCCCGTCTCCCAGGTCGCCGATGCGTACAAGCAGGTGATCGCCAGCCGCTTCAGCGAACGGGCCCTTTCCTATCGCCTGAGCAGCGGTCTGGTGGAAGTCGAAACTCCGATGGCCGTCCTCGTGCTCCCCATCATCGACGCCGCCGCTTCGGGAATCATGTACACGCGCGATCCCAGCGACCCAAAGAGCAAGGAGCTCTGGATTACCGCCACCACCGGCCTGGGGCTTGACATCGCCTCCGGCAGAACTCCCGCCGACCTGTTTGTTGTCTCCCGCAAGCCCCCCCATCAGCTTGTGGACACTCACATCGCCGCCAAGTCCGAACAGTTGGCCCCTGTCTCGGCGGGCGGGCTCGAGCAGCGCGCCGTGCCCGACCATCTCGCGCAGGCCCCCAGCATCGGGGAAGCGCAAATCCGGGAGCTCGCCGACTACGGAGTCCGCCTCGAGGAGTATTTCAAAGTCGCCCAGGACGTGGAATGGGCGATGGACCAGTCCGGCCGGATCTGGATCTTACAAACCCGTCCCCTTGCTCTTGTGGACGCGGCGCGCGGGAGAACCAGAGGGAAAACAAAGGCGGAGCCACTGGTTCACGGCGGCCGCACGATCTACCCGGGGCAGGTTTCCGGCCCCGCCTTTGTCGCCGACGACGTCCGCTCACTCGGCGATGTCCCGAAAGGCTCGATCCTGTTCCTCCGCCGCGCCTCACCGGAGATCGTCCGCTTCTTCTCCCGTATCTCGGGGCTGGTCGCCGAATGGGGAAACGTGACCGGGCATGCCGCCGCCCTCCTTCGCGAGTTCAAGATCCCGTCCGTCTTCCTGATGCCCGGCATCTTGGAGAAGCTCACGGCAGGCCAGCGCATCAGTTTGGACTCCGTCCAAGCCGCCGTTTACCCGGGCACGCTGTTTGAACCGCGCTACATCGAATCTGCCGACGCATTCCGCCCCCAGGCCGCGCCGTCGGACCCGATCAGCCGCAACATCCTGACCCTGAACCTGCTGGATCCCTCCTCTTACAACTTCCGTCCCGCCGGCTGCAAGTCCACTCACGATGTTCTTCGCTACTGCCATGAGAAGTCCGTCGAGGCGATGTTCACGGTCAACGACATCGAGATGGATCATGGGCAGCATGCCGCCAAGGATCTGAAGACCGATTTACCTCTCAATCTGTGCGTGCTGGACCTCGGCGGCGGCCTCCGGCTCGACGATCCCGACGTGCGCGCCATCGAGCCTTCGCAGATCGTCTCGCTCCCGTTCCGCGCCTTGTGGCGCGGCATCAGCCACCCGGACGTCACCTGGCGGCGGGAGATGCCTGCCAGCCTCAGCGATCTTGCTTCCGTCATGGGCAGCTCGCTCAAGCCGCAGGACTATGCCGGGCGCCCGCTCGGAGGTAAGAGCTATCTCCTGGTGGCCGAGGAATACATGAACCTCAATGCCCGCCTCGCTTATCACTTCTCTCTGATTGACGCCAGCCTCACCGACATCGCCAGCGAGAACTACATTGCCTTCCGTTTCGCCGGCGGCGGCGCCAGTCGCTATCGCCGCAATCTGCGGGCGTGCTTCGTCGAGGGGTGTCTTCGCCACTACGGTTTCTTGGTCGACCGGCGGGGCGACCTGGTCAACGCCTGGCTCAAGAAAGCCCCCGCTACGGAAACCTATGAGGCCCTGGACATCCTGGGCCGGCTGATGGCCTGCACCAGCCAGTTGGACATGTACATGACCAGCCCGGAGGTCATGAGGTGGTACGTCCGGCAGTTCCTGGAAGGCAATTACAAGTTTGAACGCGCCCGCGACACCTCACCGGCGCCCGCCTGATCCCCGCTACGTGTAGTCCGGCCGCTCGGCGGCCTTGCCGTTCACCACTATCGCCCGGTTCAGCATGTCGTGCACGCCGCCGGTCTCCACCGGCTGACGGTGGTGCTCCATGAGCTGGCCGAGCTGCCGCTTGCAGTTCGAGCAAGCCGTGGCCACATAGCGGGCGCCCGTCTCCCGGATCTGCTCCAGCTTCTTTTTGCCGGAGATTTCCATGCGGAACTGCTTGATGTCGTCCATCGCCGACAGTCCCCCGCCCCCGCCGCAGCACCAGTTTTCGGCGCGGTTGGGGGTCATCTCGCGGAAATCGGCGCAGGAGGCCCGCAGTATCTCCCGCGGCTCCTCGGTGATCCCGCAGGAGCGGGCGAAGTTGCACGGGTCGTGATAGGTCACCGGTTGGGGATTCTTGCTCTTGTCGAACTGTAGCCGGCCGGCCCGGATCTGCTCGGCGGTGAACTCCATGCAGTTGCGCACCTTGAACGGGAGCTCGCCCCACCAGCCGGCCTTCTCCATCATCATCGCCATGATCCGGTGCGCGTGGCCGCACTCGCCCATCAGCAGCACCTTGCAGCCCAGCCTTTTGGCCTCGTCCACGTACACCTTGTTGCCCCGCTTCATGTCCTCATCGTTGCCGGTGAACAGGCCGTAATTGGCCCCGTCGAAGCACCGCGAGCTCATCGTCCACTGGTCGGCCATCCCGAGCACGTGGAAGACCTTCGCCACCCCCATCGTCGCCTCCGGATTCACCAGGATGTCCCCCGAGGGCGGCACATAGAAATACTCCGCCCCCACCACGTCGATCGGGATCTTGATCTCCACCCCGTGCTGTTCCCGCATCTCCTCCTCCAGAAACTCGATCGCCGCCCGGAACGCCACCTCGCCCGCCCCGTCGGTATTGCCGGTTTCCAGCGAGATCTGCACCACGCGCCGCATCGTCGCCGGCGTCTTGCCGATCCTGTCGAGGATGCTTCTGGCTTTCCGCGTCACCACCGAGTGATCGATGCCGAACGGGCAGAAGACGGCGCAGCGCCGGCAACCCGTGCACTCGTAGAACACCTTCGCCCACAACTCGGCCGCCTCGGGATCGAAATCCTCCGCCCCGGCCAGCCGCCCGAAAAGCCGCCCCGAGAGCGTGCAGTGTTTCTTGTAAATCCTCCGGATGAGATCGGTCCGCGCCACCGGGTTGTAACGCTTCTCGCTCCGGCCGTAGTAGACCGGGCAGGCCGTGGCGCACGTGCCGCAGCGCGCGCAGGTCTCCATGTACAACCGCAGGGCGCGGGGACCCTTCTCGATCCCCTTCACAAGCGCGGCCGCCGTCGCCTTCATTTGCTCGGGAGTCATCTCCGGCGCGGCCGCGGGCGCCTTCGGCGCAGCCCCGGCCGCCGCGTTGGTGATGGTGTCCGCCATGATTCGTTCTTTCCTCCTGTTAGTGTTTCCTGATGGCTGGGTGGGTGAAGAAGATCCCCCCAAAGTGCAGGATCTTGCTGAACGGGATGATCATCAGCAGCACAAACGCCAGGCTCATGTGCAGCATGAACAACTCGTTCGCCAGCACCGCCTCGCCCCGCACGTCCCGCAGCGCCGCCAGCCCGGCAAAGTAGCGCCGTGTCAGACCCAGATCGAAGTGCTCCGGTCCGAACCGCAGCAGGTTGCCGGTGATGATGATCGCCCCGATCAACACCAGCGCCAGACAGTCGCTCCAAGCCGTGATTTCCCGCACCCGCCGGATCAGCAGCCGGCGCACGAGCAGGAACACAGCCGTCGCCAGAATCACCACCCCGGCGGCGCCCCCGACGCTGCCCGACATCGCCTGGATCTGCTCCGGACTCATCCTGAGACCCTCCAGCAGGGCGTCCGCGTTGAAGAAGACCCGGATGTGTCCCACCAAGATCAGCGCCAACACGGCATGGAACAGCCACGCCCCCAGCCACAACAGCCGGTCCCCTCGAAACAGGCTCTTAAAAACCAACACCTCCTTAGCCGTGTTCCAGGCGTTCGCTTTCCCGTCCGCCGGCGCCGGGAACAGCGTCATCGGCGGCGAAGGCAGGCTCTTCCATACGTAAATGCGGCGCGCCATTCCGGCGGCAAATGTCGCCACCGCCGCGTACGGCAAAATCATTCCCGCTGCAAGGCGTAAGTAATCCATCTTTGTGAAACCCCCGATTCCGACTGTGTCAAGGGATCTGCCACGGCCGGCAAGCTGACATCATATGCACCCCGCCGGCCGCGGCAGCCCGGCCAGGCGGTACGCTCCCCGCACCACCCCGCACGGAAACAGCCGGCAGATCTCGCTCAAGCCCAGGCCCGTGGCTCGCGCGATCCTCACCACCGGCGGTCCGGTCCCGTGCTCTTCGTAGTACTGCTTCACAAACTCGATCACCTTCCAGTGATCGTCAGTCAGGGGCCCGATCTGGATTTCCTGAGCCAGGCGCTCCACCAGCACCGGATCCCATCCGGCCATCATTTTCAGGAAGCCTTCTTCGTCAAATTCCGGTTCCCGGCCCGGCCTGATCTGCTCTCCCATTTTCAGCCTGCCTTTCAGTGCTTACGAGGCGGCCAGCGCCTCGACGGGGAGGCTCTCAATCACCTCCGCCACCTTCGCCGGCCCGAACGGCTTGTGCAACACCCCCACCACCATCCGCCGGTAAGCGGGCGGGATCCGCGGCTCGGCCGCCCCCTGACGGATCGCAAGAATCACTTTCAGACCCGGTACCCGGGGGTCCCGCGCCAGACAATCCATCAGGTCGGCCTCGTTCAGTCCGACCGTGTCGCGGTCCAGCACCAGAAATCCCGGATGGAAGCCCTCGATCGCCGCCGATGCCTCATACGGGTTGCCTGCAATCTGAAACGCCACCCCGTGCCCGGAATCCCTGGATAGGGCCTGGACCAGCACCCGGTCCGACGTGATTACCAGGACGTGCGCGGCCATGCCGCGCACCCGGCGGTAATACGAGCAGTCCTGGCATGAGGTCCGGCAAAAATGCTTCGCATGCCCGATGTCCCGGCCCAGGCCGGCCACCTGGAAGCACCACGCCGCCCGCACCCGGTACACCACGCACCGCTTGCACTCCTCGGAAACCTCCCCGCCGCCGCTCATGTACTCCCAGCAGCGGAGCGGCTGAGGAGTGCACCTCGGCGGCGGCGGGCAGGTCAAATCCCCGAAACGGCGCCCGTGCCGCAGAGGCTCGATGTCAGCGCGGTGGATCCGATAATGCCCGCCGGCTGTCCGCGCCGCCTCCAGCAAGCCTTTCTTGATCCACTTCAGGACGGTATCCGGCTTCACCGAGCACAGCTTCGCTGCCTCGCCGGTTGACAGCAATTGTGTCCCGTGGCTGACGTCCATCACCGATGCTTCCGGCTCATTCATAGAATGGGACCTCTTTATACGAAATGCAAGGAAAATCGTCTGCGTTTTATGGGTTCGCAGCCAACCACCGACATTGTATCCGGGTTTTATGCGATTATACTGCCACCCCGCCGCTTGACCGCCTCCGCCCCTCCCGGCTAGCCTGAGCTTTGACGAACACCCCGGTCAGCTTCCCGCGCCTCGTGGTTGCGGGCCTTGCCGGCGACTCGGGCAAGACCCTTGTCTCGCTGGGACTTCTGCTACTCGCCCGCCAGCGCAACCTCCCTGTCCGCGCTTTCAAGAAAGGTCCCGACTACATCGACGCGGCCTGGCTCCGGTGGGCCTCAGGCCATCCGGCCCGAAACCTCGACACCTACCTGATGGGTTTCGATAAGCCCGTGTGGTCACTTACGCGCCACGCCGTCGCGGAAGGATTGAATGTGATCGAAGGCAACCGGGGCATCTTCGACGGCGCCGACTCGAAGGGCACCCACAGCACCGCGGAACTCGCCAAGGCGCTCCAGGCGCCCGTGATTCTCGTTCTCACCGCTGCTAAGGTCACCCGCACCCTGGCAGCCTGCGTCGTCGGCTGCCAGATGCTCGATCCGCAGGTCCATGTGGCCGGCGTCGTGCTCAATCGCATCGCCACTGCCCGCCACGAGCGCGTCATGCGCGAGGCGATCGAATCCCAGTGTGAAGTGCCCGTAGTGGGAGTCCTCCCGAAGG
>FWPU01007906.1_pt1 | contig 18869 bp, 14 predicted proteins | sample 2228361 | NCBI WGS metagenome assembly FWPU01 (sample SAMEA103939777, study PRJEB20133) | metagenome
CTTCCGCAGAGTTTCGTTCTGGCGTCTTAGACACCGAATTCGATTCGGTGGCAACGGGGCGGCAAATTCTGCGTAATGCACCCGTCAATGGGTCAATGAGTTCATGGGTTCATTGACTCATTGACTCAATGATCCATGTGGGCATGGATACAAACTCTGATTCAAGCGACTGGGCGGTTCAACGCGCTTTCCATTTTTCTCGCCATCGTTGACATCCTCATCGTCACGGTTGTGATTTACTATCTGCTGACGTGGGCGAAGAATACGCGCGCGTGGCAACTGATGAAGGGGCTGTTGGTCATCCTCGTGTTGAAGCAGTTTGCCAGCATGTTGGACCTTTATGCGCTGGATAGATTGCTGACTTACTTGATTGGGGCGGGCGTGGTAGCGCTCGTCGTCATCTTCCAGCCCGAAATGCGGCTGGCGCTGGACCAGTTGGGGCGCGGACAAATTGTGTTGGGCGCTCTGTCGGTGTCGCCGCAGCGTCGCGTCGCCCGCGTCGTGAACGAAATCGGCAAAGCCGTCGAAGACCTGTCGAACCGCTCGCTGGGCGCGCTCATCGTCGTGGAGCGCGAGATGAAGTTGGACGCCATTAAGGAAACCGGGCAGCGGGTGGACGGCGAACTGTCCTCGGATTTGCTGCTGACGATTCTGCACCGCGGCAGCCCCCTGCACGACGGCGCGGTCGTTATCAGCGAGGACAAAATCAGTTCGGCGGGTTGCATCCTGCCGCTGTCGGACAACCAGGATTTGCCCCACAGCATGGGCACGCGCCACCGCGCGGCGTTGGGGCTCACGGAGATGGCGGATGCGCTCGTCGTTGTAGTTTCGGAGGAAACGGGCAGGATTTCGCTGGTGCATGACGGCGAGATGGATACGCCGCTTCACCCGCAACTGCTCAAGGAGCGCATGTTGTCGCTGCTGCAATCGAACGGGCGCACCTCCGCGCTGCGCCGCTTCCGGTGGAGGAACAAGCAAACGACATGAAAGGCTTTCTTTCTTCGATCTTCGCCCGCCTCACTCAGAACATCGGCTACAAACTGCTCGCGCTGATTTTGGCGTTCTGGTGGTGGAGTTACGCTCAGAGCCAGCAGTATCCCCGCGAGACGCGCACGGTGTCGGTGAAGGCGCAAGTCATTCACGCCGGTCCGTATGTGCTGCTCAACGGCGAACCGACCGTCCGCGTGCGCATCAGCGGATTTCGCGAGGATTTGAACGCCTTTGATGTCAGCAGTCTGAAAGCCTCTCTGGACTTGAGCCACGCCACGCCCGGACAGCAGCAAACTCTTCCTGTCATCATCACCGCTCCTGCCAATAGCCCGGTGAGACTGATCGACCACCGAGTCAACGTCGAAGTGACCGTTGACACGCTGGCGAAAAAGCCTTGGAAGGTCGAGCCGCATGTCGAGACGTCCCCGCGTTATCAAGTCAGTCACATCACCATCAAACCCAACGAGGTCACTTTGCAGGCGCCCGCCTCGCGCTTGCGACAAGTGCGCCGCGTTTACGTGCGCCTTAACCTCGCAGACGCGCGTCCGATTCGGGCGGAGGAACTGCCCGTCGAAGCCGTAGACGCGGCGGGCGTCGCCGTGCCGGACGTTGAAGCAACGCCGTCGCGTGTGAACGTGACCGTGTCGCTGCGCGAAACGCAGGCGTTTCCCATCGCGCCGCCCATCGTTGGCTCACCGGCGGCGGGCTTTCGTATCACGGGTTGGGACTATGAGCCGAAAACGATTTTGCTGTCGGGAGAGTCGAGCGTTTTGAAAAGTCTCAAGGCGGTGACGACCGAACCGATAGACATCACCGGAGCGCGCGACAACGTGACGCGGGAAGTCGGACTGAGATTGCCCGACGGCGTGACTGCACAGGGTCCAGGGCGCGTGAGTGTCGAGGTTCACATCGCGCCTGAATCGCCTGCGTCAACTCTCAATGACCAATGACCGACAAACGGCTTTGGTCAATTGGTCAGTGGTCATTCTATGCCTGAATCGCATCGCTTCGACTTTTTGGAGATACGCCCGAAGGAGTCCGAGCCGACGCAAACTCGGCGCGTGAGGCGTCCGCGCCCGTCGGCGGAGGTTGACCTCGCCATGCGCTGGCGCGTGACCGAAATCATCGGGCAGCACGGCGTCGCGCTGGGTGAGTTCAACACGCCCACCGGAATGTGGGTAGACCGGCAGGGCAATCTGTTCGTTGCGGACAGTTTCAACCACCGTCTTCAGAAAATCACCCCCAGCGGCGAAGTCAGTGGGCTGGGCAGTCGCGGTAAGGGCTTGCAGGAGTTTCTCTACCCGCAAGCCGTCGTCGTGGACGGCAACGGGTTCGCTTACGTTCTCGACCAGGGCAACCACCGCCTTGCCAAAATTTCGCCGACGGGAGCGTTTCTGTCGCACTGGGGCACGGCGGGTTCGCTGCCGGGGTTTCTGAGTTCGCCATGCGGTTTGGCGATGGATAATTTCGGCAACATTTACGTGGCGGACACCGGCAACTCGCGGATTCAGGTTTTCACGACGACGGGCAAGTTTGTGGATACCTTCGGGCGCGGCTACACCTTCAACCGTCCGCAAAGCGTTTACGTGCCGGAGAAGGGCGGCGTGTTCGTGGCGGACACCCTCAACCACCGCATCATGGAGTTCGACCGCAGTGGATTGCTGATGCGCACGCTGGGCGGCTACGGTCACGAAATCGGCAGACTGCACGGACCGCGCGCCATCGTCGTCGACGCGCGCGGCAACGTTTACGTCGCCGATAACGGCAACTCCCGCGTGCAGATGTTCAACGCGCGCGGCGAACCCGCCGTGATTTTGCAGCGCAACAGCGTGCCCAACTTTGCGTTTACCGCGCCCGCCGGTCTCGCCCTCGCCCCCGACGGCGCGCTCTACGTCGCGGACGCGGGAACGCATCGAATCGTCAAACTGCAAAGGGGGTAATGGAGTAGTGGAGTGGTGGAGTATTGTTCGCCGCGCCGCCACTCCCCCACTCCATTACTCCATCACTCCATGAAAGATGTTGACCGCGAAATTGACGTTCTCATCCGCGCCCGCTACCCTTTGATTTACATCGTCTCGTTTGAGGAGGAGCGGGGCGAGAAAACCATCCGCGACCTGGGGGGGGAGCGCAAACAAGTGTTGACGTGGACGGTCACGCGCCCCTTCGGCGCGGCGCAGGGCGCGGGCAACACTTACCCGGCGGAGCAGGCGTTGCAGGCGCTGGACTACGTGCTGCACAACCTCAAAAATACGATGCCGACGCTGTTCGTCCTCAAGGATTTCGACCCCTACCTTGACGACCCGGTGGTTGCCCGCAAACTGCGCGACGTGGCGTCTGCGCTCAAGCGCAGTTACAACACGCTCATCATCGTCTCGCCCGTTCTCAAAGTCCCGCCCCATCTGGAGAAGGACATCACGGTGGTAGACTACGACCTGCCCAATCTGCAAGATTTGGAAGAGATTCTCAACCTACTCATTCAGCGCGTGCAGAACACCCCTCACATCTCCGTGACCATTGACGAGCAGCACAAAGAGAGCCTGCTCAAAGCCGCCTTAGGTTTGACTGCGGACGAAGCCCAGAACGTTTTCGCCAAAGCCCTCGTGCGCGACGGGCGGCTGGACGCGATGGACATTCAGGTTGTTCTGTCGGAGAAAAAACAAATTATCCGCAAGACCGGCATCCTTGAATACTACGAACCCGAAGAAGGCGTTGCCGACGTGGGCGGTTTGGACAACCTGAAGAATTGGCTGCGCAAGCGCACGTCCGCCTTCACCGAACGCGCCCGCCAGTTCGGGTTGCCCGAACCCAAAGGCGTGCTGTTGCTCGGCGTGCAGGGGAGCGGCAAAAGCCTCGTCGCCAAAGCCGTCGCCTCGCTGTGGAATCTGCCGCTGCTGCGGTTTGACGTGGGCAGCGTGTTCGGCAAGTACATCGGCGAGTCGGAGAGCAACATGCGGAAAGCCATCAAGACGGCAGAATCACTGGCTCCCTCCATCTTATGGCTTGATGAGTTGGAGAAGGCGTTTGCGGGCTCGCAGGGGGGGAGCGACGATACGGGCACAACGAGGCGCGTGTTGGGAATGTTTCTGACGTGGCTTCAGGAAAAGAAATCCCCCGTGTTTGTCATTTCCACGAGCAATGACATCAGCCAACTCCCACCAGAACTGCTGCGCAAGGGGCGGTTCGATGAAATCTTCTTTGTGGACCTGCCGACCTTCAACGAACGCCGCGAGATTTTCCGCATCCACCTGCAGAAGCGGGGGCGCAAGGCGGAGCACTTTGACCTCGACACGCTCGCCCGTGTTTCGGCTGGTTTCAGCGGCGCGGAGATTGAGCAAGCCATCATCGCCGGGCTTTACGACGCCTTCGACGCTGGGCGCGACCTCATGACGGAAGACGTACTAACCAACATCAAACAAACCGTCCCCCTCTCACAAACCATGCGCGAGGAGATCGAAGCACTCCGCTTCTGGGCGCGCACCCGCGCCCGTCCGGCGTCGGCGGAGATAGAGGAGGAAGAAGACGTTGAGAATTCGTGAGAACCGAAACGCCCTCCCTCCCGCCCCCTCTCCCACGCGGCGGGAGAGGGGAGACCGTTCGTAGTCAGGCACGGAGTATAACGGAGTGCCGTCCGTCAGCCACCGCACTCCATCCCGATTGCAGCGGGATTCCGTGCGTGACTACCAACTCCCCTCTCTCACGCGGCGGGAGAGGGGAGACCGTTCGTAGTCAGGCACGGAGTATAACGGAGTGCCGTCCGTCAGCCAGCGCACTCCATCCCGATTACATCGGGATTCCGTGCGCGACTACCAACTCCCCTCTCCCACCGCATAGGAGAGGGAGCGGGAAGGAGGACAAAAAAGGCGCGATGCCATCGCTCATTTCCGCCCTATGTCAAGGCGTCTTAGACCTCCTCTTCCCGCCGCGCTGTCAGGTGTGTCAGGAGTTCGACTCCAAGCCGCTCTGCGACAAGTGCCGTCAAAGTATTCGGCTGATCCAGCCGCCATTCTGTCAGGGCTGCGGACGCCCGTTCGACCCGCTGGCGCAGGGCGCGCCGACTTGCAGTGCGTGTCGGCAGGGGGATTTCCGATTCGACGGCTCTCGTTCGGCAGGACGGTTTGAAGGCAACTTGCGCGAGGCGATTCACGCCCTGAAATATCGCGGGCGCACGCGATTAGCGCAGCCGTTGGGCGAGATGCTGGCACACTGCTGGGCGCAGTTCGCCCCCGAGGACGCAAGAGTGCAACTCGTCATTCCTGTTCCGCTGCACATCACGCGCACTCGTGAACGCGGCTTCAATCAGTCAGAGTTGCTGGCGCGGGTGGTGGCGCAGATGCACGACATCGCTCTGAACGTGACGGCGCTGCAACGAGTTCGACGCACGCGCCCCCAAATCGAACTCTCGCGCGCGGAGCGCGCCGACAACGTGCGGGGTGCGTTTGAAGTCTGCGATGAATCCGCCGTCAAAGGTCAAACCGTTTTGCTGGTGGACGACATGTTCACCACGGGAGCCACATTGAACGAATGTGCCCGCGCCCTGCGCCACGCCGGAGCCGAGCGCGTTTATTGCCTGACGCTAGCGCGGCAGACGGAGAGTTAGGGGGATGGGTGGTTGCCTTCAACGCAGAGTTCCTGCTATAATAAGGGCAGTGATAGAGAGGAGTCAATGTGGTCAATTGGTCAATTGGTCAATGAACTAAGGAGAGCCTACTCATGGCTTTAATTTATAGTGTTGTGTTCCCCGACCACGGGCGGGGATATTATCTCCGTCCAGAGGGCAAAATGCCGAGGCCGGGCGACCGAGTGATTGCCGAAACCGTGCGCGGGTTGGAAATAGGCACGGTGGAAACGGGCGCGATGAACATTCCCGGCGCGGAGGATGTGCAGCCTCTGCAAGCCATCCTTCGCATTGCCACCCTGTCCGACTTGATGCAGGACGAGGAGAACCATGAGAAGGAAAGAGACGCACTGGAAATCTGCAAGCAAAAGGTCAAAGAGCACGGGTTGCCGATGGACCTCATCAGCGCGACATACACCTTTGACCGCTCGCAGTTGATTTTCTACTTCTCCTCCGAACAGCGGGTGGACTTCCGCCAGTTAGTGCGCGACCTCGCGGCGATTTTTCACACGCGGATTCAACTCCTGCAAATCGGCGCGCGCGATGAGGCGAAGCACGTGGGGGGCTGCGGCATTTGCGGACGCCCTCTGTGCTGCTCGACGTGGTTGCAGCGGCTGGAACCCATCTCCATCAAAATGGCGAAGGAGCAGCACCTTCCCCTGAACCCCTCGCGGCTCGCGGGCGCGTGCGGACGGCTCAAGTGCTGCCTGCGTTACGAATACGATTTCTACAAAGAGCAGAACCAGAAACTCCCCGCGCTCGGCATTGAGGTCCGCACGAAAGAAGGCGAACTCGGCGTCGTTTCCGCCATTCACGCCATCAAGGAAGAAGTCACCCTCACTCTCTACGGCGGCGGTTGCAGCACCTGCCCGGCGTCCAGTGTGTGCGCCACCGGCAGAGGCAAAGTCGGCAAAGCCGCTCTGCAGAAACCGCCGAAGGAGCAAGAGACGGAGAGGGAAGAGTAATCCCCCCCCTTCATCTCACCGCGCCAGACTCGGCGAGAGCAGCAGCGCGTTCATCAGCATTCTTTGCGTCGGCTCCCAGCAGCAGCGGAAGTGCGGGTCTTCGGTGAAGAGGATGACGTGCCCCCTGCCCTCGCGCTCGTCCACAAGGAAGACGCTGCCGGGGAGGGCTTTGAGCATTTTCTCCCACACGAAGCCGCTGACGCGCAGTTGCTCTTTTTCAACGAACGTGGCGACGTTCCAGCCGTCTTTGCTGGGCGTGAAGAGGTGGTCGGAGTCCACCATCACGGATGCCGTTTCCCCGCAGCCGAAGGTGAGGAAGTGATACTTGTCTAACTTCACCCGCAGCACCGCGCCGGGCACACGGTCGGGGCGGTGTTCGTGGGGGATGAATTCGTCTTTTTTCTTCTCTTTCTTATCGTCCTCGTCGCGCTCGTCGTCGGCGGCGATATTCAACTTCCTCAAATCATTGACGTGGCGGCATGTTGTCAATGCGATTTCTTTCCGCGCCGCCCACGCGGTCGCGCCTTTGAAGGTGATGAGCGTGCCGCCGTTGTTGACCCAATCCTTCAGACGCTTCGCCTCCGATTCTCGGAAAAATCTCGCGTAGACCTGCGGCGAGCCGCCGGGCAGGACGATGACATTGTAGTCCTTTAAGTCCGCGTCGCGCAGCACGCTGTCGCGCACGGGCGTGAATTTGACGTTGTATCTCTGCTCCAAAAGATACGCCAGCCAGCCGTAGGACAGCGTTGACGCCGGCGCATCATAAAGCACGGCGATTTTCGGCGGCTTGACGTAAGACACATAGTTGCTGCCGAGTGAAATCCCTTCATCCGTCCATGCGCCGTCGACCCCAAACAAGTTTGGGCATCCGGAGAGGCGTTCGCGCAAGTCGTCTTTGTTGCCGCGCACTTTGATGACCAGCGTGCCGCGTTCAAATTTGCGCCCGCCCCCCGTGAACTCTTTCTGTGCGACGTGAACGCGGTAGCCGTCCTGCGCGAGACAGGCGAGCGTCTGCGCCCAAGCGTCCGAACTGGGCGGGAGGAGGTAAGCATAGCGGGGATGGGGGAGGGAGGCTCTCGTCGAACCCGTCGTTGCGCTCAGCCGGAGCCTCCCGCTCCCTGACGGCTCCGTCCAATACACCTCCACCCCCAACGCCAACGGCAGCGCCCACGCCGTTGTGTCGTAGAATCGATCCGGCACGCGCTGGGCTTTGCGCTCCAACTCCTCTTTCAGAAAATCCCCCGGCAGCTGCGGCTCGCGCTCGAACAAGGTTTGAATCAATCGTTTCGCGGGTTGGTCCATGCGGATGACGTAAGTGCCGGCGGGAAGCGTGACTTCCGTCGCTTCGTCGGTCAGGTAATCGTGCGCCGTCGTCGTGAACTCTTCGGCGGCTTGCTGCACCTCGACGCCCTGCGCGGTCAGCAGGTCGGCGAGGCGCTGCGCGTTGTCGCTGGGCGCGATGAGGAACTCCCTGACCGGTCCCGTCGCTCCCTCTTCAATCGCCGTCACATGAAAAGTATAAAAATCGCGCAATAATTCTTCTTTGCGCTGCGCGGCGGTTTGGAGGGTCGCCATCGTCGCCACGACGTGATGCTGAATGGCTTCGCGGAAGGTGAGCAGGGTTTCGTCGCTGCGCTTGATGACGAGTCCCCGCACGGAGGCTTGCTCGAACGTCATGCCGACCGCGCCGTGAAACGTGACCCACGATTCGGTGTAGCCAGGGTAGTAGGAATCAAAACTCTCCTTGACGTAGTAATCGAATCCCTCGCGATCGAACGCCTCGCCCATCGCCCTGCCGAAAATCGCCCACCATTTTTCAATGGTCGCGCCCGTGTTCAGGTTGACCGGCGGGGCGGGCGGGGGGAAGTAGAACGTCGCGTTGCTGCCCATCTCGTGCAGGTCGACGACGACCTGTGGACGCCACGACAAATAGGCTTTGACTTTCTGAACGGTTTCAATCTGGCTGAGGAACATCCAGTCGCGGTTTAAGTCGTAGTAGTAGTGATTGCCGCGCGCGGCGGGGAACGGCATGTGATGTTCAATCGCGTTCGGGTCAGGGTTCGGCACGCCGCTGAAAACAGAGTAGTAATAGTTCACAAATCGGTCGCGCCCGTCCGGGTTCTGGCAGGCGTCCATGACGATGACGCAGTTTTCAAGAATCTGTCGCGTCATCTCATCGTCGTCCGCCGTGAGACGATACGCCAGCAGCAGCGCGGCTTCGCCCGTCGAAGTCTCGCCGCCGTGAATGTTCGCGCCGACATAAATGACGGCGGGCATGACGCAGACGAAATCGTCTGCGTCACTTGGCTGGCGCGGGTCGGCGAGGTGGCGGATGTTCTCTTTGATGTCGTCCAACTTCCCCAGATTCTGCGGCGCGCTGATGATGGTGTTGTAAAGCGCGCGTCCTTCATAAGTCTTTCCATAACTTTCCAGCCGCAAGCGGTCGGACGCTTCCGCTAAGGCGTGAAGGTACTTCTCAAAACCCGCATAACTCGTGATGCGTTCGCCCAGGGGATAACCCAGAACGTCCTCGATGGTTGGCACATTCGGCATAGCTCGTCTCCTCTTCCAAAGTGGTTGGATTATAAACCATTTCGCGCAAAGACGCAAAGGGCAGCAGGGCACGCTGCTGGAAGTCAGTCCTTTTGAACCATTGTAACGGGAGTGCTATAGTGGACGTTATCGGGAATGAGGTTACACTAACCGTATGCTAAGAGCCTATCCCCAAAATGTCATTCTGAGCGCAGCGAAGAATCTTCGTTAGTTGGCTTCCCAGCGGTTTTTAACGCTAAGAATCTTTTTCTGTGCGTTTCCGTGTGATTGGGTGCATTACGCAGAATTTGCCGCCCTGTTGCCACCGAATTGAATTCGGTGTCTAAGAGCCTATCCGAAAAGTAGCGCCGACATCCTGTCGGCGGGCAGGCAGGATGCCTGCGCTACACTGTTCGGATAGGCTCTCAGACGCCAGAACGAAACTCTGCTGAAGCAGACTCGTTTGCGGTTCAGCCTGCTTTTAGCAGGCTTTGCCGGCGTTGCAGACGCCGAATTCGATTCGGCGGGATGTTGCCGCATTCGATTCGGCGGAATGGGGGCTCCCGCGGGGCGCAGGACGTCAAATTTGCCTCCTGCCTCCTGCCCCACCTCCGTCGGAGCAGCGCCTCCTGACGAGGGTGGCAAATTTTACGTAATGCCCCCGTGTGATTTCGCGGCTATTGCTGTTGCTGTGTCCACTCCGCCACCGCCTCCCCCGCTCCCGCCAGATTGTCCAGCCGCATCTCCGAATACTTGCGGCTGAGGATGACGCCCGTTGCTCCACCGCGCAACGCGGCAAGCACAGCCGCTTTCACCCCTTTGCGGGTGCATTTGGTGTGTTCGGGCGCGGTGGGGATGTCAATGTCAATGCCGGGATAAATCTGGCAGTTCGTCCCTTGAACGGCGGCGACGGCGCGGCGTGTTTCGCGGTAGACGTAATCGGGCGAGAAGCCGACTTGGGGCAAATCTTCTAATGACGCTTCGTTGTAGCCTAAAATGCGATACATCAGTCGCAGCGTTTCCTTTGGCTTCGCGTCCGCCCACAGCGCTTTGTGCAGGTTGTGATGGAAGTTATGGTAGCGCGGTCCGGCGCAGTTATTGTAGAGCACGACCTTGAGGAAGTCGCTGAAGGTCGCGTATTCGCGGAAGTCCTCATCGGCGCGGTAGAAGGGGCTGAACGAGAGTTGATGGAAGATGTGCCAGCCGACCTTTTTGCCGACCGACTTCGCCACGCCGTAGATTTGGCGGCTCATATCATGCTGACTGTCTGACCAGAGTTTGTGCCATGCGAACACTTCGGGGTAGTTGAGGAAGATGCGCCACAATGAGACGAAGAAACCGTCTGCGTATGGCGTATGGCGTGTTGCGTGCTTTGCGTCAGAAGCGGCTTGGTTCCATTCGAGCAACTTGAGGTAGCCCTGCCGCGCGCGTTCGGGGTCAATGCCGCGCTCGCGGGCTTTCGTGTAGCAATGAGGACAGAAGCAGACGAGCGCATCGGCGTTGACCGGTCCATGCAAAACGCGGTTGAGCGGACCGCTGCGTTCGGAGCAGCCAATCACGCCATCAATGTCGTAGGACTTGCAGTAGTCCTCGACAATGCCCAGCCACCAGTTCACGTAGTCGGGATGGTTGAAGCACGGTGTTTTGACGGGCACGCGATGAACGTTCCACTCCAGGCACTTGGGAAAGTTCGGCAAATCGCACAGCGCCTGCGCGTAGGACGATTCCTCCATCCACGCGTACGATTGCATTCCGCGCTTTTTCGCTTCGGGAATGACCGCTTCAAACATGTCCCAGTCGCCGTGCTCTCTCGCTCGAAAGTCCAACCCGATGTTGGTGTGCGCGTAGAACTGGGGATGAATCGCCGCGTACGACCCGCCGCGCCAGTCCAGGTCATACTCCTGAACACCATGGTCGGGCAGCGGATGGTTCGGAATCTGCCGCCCGCCCGTGCCGCGCGTCCACGTCGGCGTCGCCAAACTCAACGCGTTCACGCGCGCCGATTGCTGGAAAGTGTCCAGCACTTTTTCTACGCCTTCGTCTACGAACGAGACGGCTCCGACTTGAATACCAATGAAAAGGTCTGACATGATGACTCGTTCCTTATCAGGCGGCATAGCAGGGATGCCAGACGGCGCGGACGGAGGCGCAGTGCGTAGAGACGTCTTCTCTATCCACGCTGTCGCTTATCCCTGATAGGCCGAGAGTCCCTCTATTCCCCTACCCTCCACTCCAAAATCCCGCCCGAAAACCCCGCTTTCAACTGCGCCTCGACGCGCAGCATAGTCGTCTCTACCGGCGCGAACTTCACGCGGTTGAACTGGTCTTTGCGCACGCCGTATTCGGAGGCGTCGCGCACCGGCTGCCAACGCTTGCCGTCCCACCACAGCACGCGCCACGACGCGGGCACGCGGCACTGCCCGCCGGAGGGTTCGTCGTCAAACCAGTAGACTTCACACCACGCGACCTTTTGCGGCGTGCTGAACTGATACTGCACCCATTCCGTTGTGCCGCGGTGATCCCACCACGTAAAACGGGGGAGGCTGTGGTCGTCCGAGTGCTTCGGTATCATGTCATCGTTGAGCGCAGCGACCGTATCCCCCTCGTTGCAGTGGGAAGCCGTCGGCAGGGCAGCCGATTCCCTCCACTCACGGGCATCCGCGCCTTCACCGATTTGCGGGAACGATGAGACGCGCAGCCGCGCGCAGCCCATCGGAATCAGCGTGATATCCTCGACAGGTTCAGCGGAACGCACGGGACTTTGCTGGATTTCGCCGATGAGTCCATTCGGTTCTAACTTCCATTGCGGGATGCGTTTGCCTTTCGCCCGCAGCGCAATCGGCGCATTGTCCAGCGCGAACGGTTGAGCGGGCAGCGCCCCCTGTCGCTTCACAACTTCAAAGGAGGCCGATGGGTTCTGAAGGTCAACAATTAAGCCGTAGTTCCACGGCGTCGTCGGGAACACCTCAAAGGCAGGGAACTCGTCCGTGCCGCCGTATCGCTGCCAGCGTTCGCCAATGCGCAGCGAGTAGGTCAGCGGTCCGCGCGAGACCGACACCGCTTGGCGGTTTCTCTCCCACACCTTCACGCGAATCGTCATCGGCAGGGTCAGTTGCACGCGGTCGCCGTCGTGCCAGAGGCGGTCTATGACCATCCATCCCCGCGCAGGCTGGGGCACCCCGGCGGCTCTGCCGTTGAGGGCAACCTTCGGCTGCTCGCACCAGCCGGGGATGCGCAGCATCAGCGGAAAGCGCACCGGCTTGGATGTTGAGAGCGTGAAGTTGACGACCTCCTCGAAGGGATAGTCCGTCGTTGTGGTGATGCGCACCGTTTCGCCGCTGCCGACTTTTGCGGTCACGGCGCACGGCGCGTAGAACACCGCCGCCAAACCGTTGCCTTGCGTCGCCATCCACAGATGCTCTGCGAAATAGGGCCAGCCGAACGCAACGTTATGTTGACAGCAGCGGAAGTCACGCGGATTGTAAGAGAGCATGTCGCCGCCGTTTTGCAGCAGCGGGGCTTTGTTCTGCCGGTCGAGTTGCACCATGTTGGGCGCGGTCAGGTAATGCAGCCCCTTGAGGTCGGGCGTCATCGCGGCGGGCAGCGAGTTGAAAGCAACATCCTCACATCGGTCCGCCCATCTTGGGTCGCCCGTGATGCGCAGCAGAATTTGGTCGCTGTGCATGAACTCCACCATCGAACAAGTCTCCGCCGCCTGACGTGGTCCGGTGTAGCCGGGGCGCGCGTTCTCGTCCGCGCCGAACATGCCGCCGGGCACTTGACCGTAGAGGTTCATCACCGTCTCATAGTTGCGTTCCGTCGCCTTGAGGTAGCGCACATCGTGCGTCTGCTGATAGTATTGCGCGGGTTCACGAAACCCCTGACAGATGTTGACGCCGTGCCACGTCGGAAAACCGCCGACCCAATCCGCCGTGCGTTCGTGATTGACCCGCGCCAACTCTAACAGCCACTTTTCGCCGGTGTGATTGTAGAGCCAGTAGATGCTGTCCAGATTGTCCCCGCCGCGCCACTTCTGCCAACTGCCGGGCAGGAACTTTTCCAGCGGAATCGTCCTCTGCCACTGGAAATACTTCAACATGAAGGGCAGCACGCGCTTGTCACCCATCGCTTCGTAGTGCGAGCGCAGGACGTAGAGCGCAATCATGTTGGGCCACAGGTCCATCGCCTCAAGGTTGCTGCGCGGACCAAAATAGCCGTCGGGGCGCTGGCTGCTGAGGATCCCCTCAATCCACCGCTTGGACTCTTTCACAATCCGCTCGTTTTGCAGGATGTAGCCCAAATCGGCGAAACCCTTCAACCAGTAGGGCATTTCCTCCCAGCCGAACTGCCCCTCGCCGTGGGGACTCGCCCACGCGCTGCCCTCAAACTTGCACCACTGACTCAACTCCGGCAGACGCCCCGTGAAACCGTCCGCCATCAACTCCAACGGCTGCCGCACCCATCCTTCCGGACGGATGCTGCCAATGGGCAGTTTGATGAGCGGGCTGGGCAGCAGCGGGGCGCGATTGCTTACATAGAAATCGTTCTTGCCTTGGGTCGGTAGAACGTCAACGACTTTCACGTCAGCCCTCCCTTGTTCTTGTGCGTTCACTTGTCCAACCGATAAAACGATGGCGACCATCAGCGCGGTCATAACAAATCGTGTGACAATCAAAATGCCTTCACCTCACAAACCTCACGTGCAACTCCGCCAGATCAAGCCGCAGCGCGACGTTGTCCGAAATCGCATTGTTCTTCTCGACTTCCTCCACTCGTCTCATGCCAACCAACACCACGTCAAGGAGCGGATTGGACAGGTTATAATTCAGCAGAAAACCGTCGAGGTCAGCGTCCGCCAACTGCGGGAAACTCTGGCGCATGAGTTTCTGAAACGTGCCGCTGGTCAGCGAACGCATGGTGACAACGCCCATGCCCTGCGCTTTCGCTTCGCGGATGATGCCCTGCTCGTTCACGAAGTCGCAGGTATGCTGATACATGATGTTGTAGCGCCCCTGCATCACGTCGAACGCGCCGGTGGCGATGAGACGCGACACGCCGCCCGATGGTCCTTCAACTGTGAAGCCTAAAAAGCGGACTTTGCCTTGCTCACGCAACTTCTGGTAAGTTTCCAACCCGCCGCCGTTCAGAATCTTGTCAACGTCGTCGGGCGGATACCAGCCGCCGTGAAATTGCAGAACGTCAATCACATCGGTCTGCAAACGGCGCAGACTCGCTTCGACGCTTTTGATGATGCCTTCGGGGTCGCGTGCTCCCGTTTTTGTCGCAACAATGCACTCATCGCGCCGCTTGCCGACAACGCGCCCGATGACTTCCTCGCTGATGCCGTTCCCGTAGCCCGGCGCAGTGTCAATATAGTTCAAGCCTAAGTCGAGGGCGCGATTCAGCGCGTCCACGATGGATTGCTGCTCGCGCTCGGCGGTTGGGTTCCACTTTTCGATGTAGTTCGCAATCCCCACCTGCGCCCCCCCGAAGCCGATTTCCGACACGCGCAGACCGGTGCGTCCGAGAGTGCGGTATTGCATCGTCCTCCCTCATCGTTCACAGTGTCTTGTCCACAATCATCAGCGTCCGCACGTCGCGCATCGCCTGTCCGGACTGGGAAGCGGAGGTTGTGCGTTTCTGGTTGAGCGATTTGACCCAGCCCGTTTTCGCGTCCACGACGATTTCAGCGGTGTCTTCGATGTTGAACAGCGGCAGGTCGCTGTCCTTCGGCGGCGGAGCGCCGAGACGATTGGCGAGATCGGTGAAGGTCTTCAGCAAGATGCGGCGCGTGTGCTGCGAGTCGAGGGTGTTCTTCCACTCCACGACGGCGCGCCCGCTGGTGGCATCGTGATCTTTGAGCAGGAACGACCCGGCAGATGGAAACGGCTCTCCGCCAAATGGGTTGGGCAGAAGGTCGTTGTAGTTCACGCGCTTGCCCGGCGTGAAGGAGCCGCCTATCACGAGGTAGTAGAGCCGAACATCGCGGATGAGGATGCTTTCAATCTGCGCCTTCGTGTTGAACAGAGACAACATCTGCTGACGCAAGGCGTTCTTCGTGTTGGCGTCGAGCGTTGGGTTCGCGTTCAACACGGCGTCAATCATCGTGGCGGCGTTGGCTTTGAGTTCTTGCCAGTTGCGCACGCCCGCGAAATCGCCTGTGTCGTCCGTTTCCACTTCGACCTTGTAGCCCTTGAGCAAACTCAGCAGGTCGTCCACGTTGCCCGCTATCGCCGGGGCGGCGTCCTCCACCTTCGTATCGAGGTAGCTCCATCGGACGACGAAGCCTTTGCCGCTGGCTTCGAGGACTTCGAGTTCGACGTTGGTGCGCGACTTCACGCGAGAGACAACCTCGTTTCCGCGTGTCCTTTCTCGCGTCTGGACAATCTCAAGTTTGCGCTTCTCGCCTTTCTTCCACTTTGCCAGCAGCGCGACTTCCGTTTGCGCTTGCGCCGCGCACGCCAGCCAGCACAGCGCGACAACGCCCAATAACTTGTGACTTGCGTATCTTCCGTTCATCTGGCGTCACCTCCCTGGTTGCGGAGCAGACGTTTCATCTCCTCAACCGTCTTCGCATATTGTGGGTCGTTGGCAAGGTTCTTTGTTTCCTGCGGGTCAGTTTCGTAGTCGTAAAGTTCCACGCCTGCTTTGCCCCCGTCCCATTCGGTGTAGCGATATCGCTCGGTGCGAACACTTCGTCCCATGACGTTTTGACCGCGCCGCACTTGCGTGAAAGCGGGTTTGTTCCACGACGCCTGCGGATTATCGAGCAGCGGGCGCAAACTCTTCCCTTCAAATCCCGACGGCGCGGGCAAGCCGCAGAGGTCGGCAAGCGTCGGGTAGAGGTCAACGAGTTCGACGGTGCGCGCAGACGCCTTGCCATTGCCTTTCATCTTCGGCGCGTAAATGATAAGCGGCACGCGGGCGGAGTTCTCAAATACGCTCATCTTCTGCCACAGCCCATGCTCGCCGAGATGGTAGCCGTGGTCGCCGAACAGAACGACAATCGTGTTATCCGCCAACTTCAACCGCTCCAGCGCATCGAGCACGCGCCCAACCTGCGCGTCCATGAACGTCGTCGCGGCGTGGTAGGCTTGAATCGCCTCTTTGCGCAGCTGGTCGGTCATCGCATCCTGCTCACGTTTCGCGCTGCTATACGCGAAGGCGGGACGCCCCTCGCGCTCGTTCGCGGGCACAGCGGGCAACTTGATTTTGTCCAGCGGATACAGGGCGAAGTATTTCTTCGGCGCGACGTAGGGCGTGTGCGGGCGGTAGAATCCGACGGCAAGGAAGAACGGTTTGTCCTTGTTGGCTTCAAGCAACTTAATCGCCTCCGTCGCGCCGATGCCGTCGGTCTGTTCTTCATCCGTGCCGTCCGCCGCCAGCCAACTCAACGTGCCGCCGAACTGACCGGGAATGAGACTGAAGATTTTGCTCTCCTCGTCCTTGTCGCGCCCGCGCGGGTTCACGACTTGCTGCCACGACGGCGGGTCATCCAGCCCGTTGGTGCCGATTTGCGTGGGCACGCCGTAGTGATACAACTTGCCCACTCGCGCCACGAAGTAACCGTGCTGCTGAAACAGTTGCGGCAGCGTCACCACGTCAGGAATGTTCTTGCGGAAGTGCGTCTGATTCTCGTAAACCTTCGTCGTGTCCGGTCGCCGCCCCGTCAGGAACGACGCGCGGCTGGGGTTGCACAGCGGGAACTGACAATACGCCCGGTCGAACCGCACGCCCCGCCGCGCTAATTTGTCAATGTTCGGCGACTTCACCAGCGGATGCCCGTAGCAGCCCAGCGCGTTGTTCAGGTCGTCCACGGCGATGAAGAGGACGTTCATTTTGCGCGGCTGCGACTGAGCCGACGAACCGACTGCAGCAACGATTAGAGCAATAAGAGTTCCGAGAACGAGACGCCTCATTGTTTCTCTCCCTTCGTCTATCTGCTGATTACACGAAGAACGCGGATTGATTCATTCAAAGAGTCCGCGTCATCCGCGTAATCAGCGGATGATGACGCATGAGAATCTCTCCTTGACCATTTTTGATGCTGTTGAGTTTACCACCTCTCGGTCGGAAATACAACTTTTCGCGCCCCGTTTGCATTCTTCGAGTATTTGGGCAATAATGGAAAGTCAGCCAAAATTCGTAGCCGACGCGGAGCGTCAGACGTAATCTTACTCGTCACTACAATCATCGCTTTGGAGGAGCGCAATTGGTTGCTCCACTCCAAGCGATGAACGAAGGAGGACGCTGATGAACGAAGAGAATGGCGGCATCAATCCCGACCTTCTCCCGCCTCTGGTGTCCCCGCCGGAGATGCTGGCGGCGTGGCTGCGCAAGCGCGGGGCGTGGGAAGGCAAAGCCATTGACGCGGTGAAACAGAACCCGCTGGAATCGCTGGCGACGCTGCTGATTGGCAGTTCTGTCCTGTTCTTCGCGGTCGAGTCGCCCGTGAACCCGAAGGTCAAAACCTTCTGGGACGCGCTCTACTACATCTCCACCTGCGCGTCGGTTGGCTACTCCGACATCTTCGCCCGCACGGACGCCGGCAAAGCCATTTCGTCGCTCGTGATGACGTTCGGACCCGCCCTGTGCGCTCAGGTGTTCGACCGCCCCGCCGACCAGCAACCCGCGCCCGCGCCACCGTCAGAGTGGCAAGCCGTCATCGAACGGCTGGACGCTATCCTCGCCGAACTGCGACAGTTACGACAGGGTTAGACAGGATTGACAGGATACGACAGGATGGAATGAATCCCGTTCATCCTGTTCATCCTGTCAAAAGAAAGGACGTTCCATGCCCAAACGTGAAGTCATGTTGAACAAGTTGACCCGCCGGGAGTTTCGGGAGTCCATCGCGGATGGGAAGTTCAAAGCCGCTATCATTCCGGTGGGGAGCATCGAGCAGCACCTTGAGCATCTGGCGATGGAGCATGACATCGCCTCGTCCACGCACGTCGCCCGCGAAGCCGCGCTGCGGTTGTATCCGCAGGTCATCGTCGCCGTGCCGATGGCGATTGGCATTTCCGAGCATCACATGATTCACCCCGGCAGCCTGACGGCGAAGCCCGGCTCGTGGCTGGCGGTGCTGTTCGACGCGGTGGAAAGTTTCGTGCGGCACGGCGTCAAGAACGTCCTCATCCTCAACGGACACGGCGGCAATGTCGCCCCGGTCAACGGCATCATCAACCAGTGGAAACGCTACTTTACGGCGATGCACCCCGGCACGAACCTGCACTTCCACTCCTACTGGGATTTAATTCCCCGTGACGTTGCCAACGCCCTCCTTGACACCGACAGAATGCCCGGACACGCGCAGGAGTTCGAGACCGCCTTCGCCCTTGCCGTCTTCCCCGAAAACGTGCGGCACGACGCGATACACGACCAAGAAGACAAAGACCCCACTTACGCCACCGCCGAGAAGGGACGGAGACTTGTGGAGGAAGCCGTCACCCGCGTCGCGGAGTTCGTGCAGGGGATGATTGATGGGAGGAACGTAGCGCAGATTACGGGGTTGTGAGTGCTGTGTCGGACGTTGAGGCATTCGAAAGTCTGGGCGCGCAAGGATGCGGCTGAGGTGCTGGGGCAGATTGGCGACGCTGTCGCCATTGAGCCGTTGTATCAGGCGGGTGCATTACGTAAAATTTGCAACCCTGGTAAGGAGGCGCTGCTCCGACGGATTGGGGCAGGAGGCAGGAGGCAAATTTGACGTCCTGCGCCCCGCTGGAGCCCTCCTCCCGCCGAATCGAATTCGGCGTCTAAGACGGCTA